>ENA-ORVG01000198-ORVG01000198.1-human-gut-metagenome-genome-assembly--contig:-NODE-198-length-86411-cov-129.063840_pt1 | contig 86411 bp, 108 predicted proteins | sample MGYA00242091_ERZ509233 | MGnify/ENA primary metagenome ERZ509233 (study PRJEB26280, sample SAMEA2338840) | human gut metagenome | biome: human gut; feature: human-associated habitat; material... | reverse complement strand
TTTGGTAATGATGTATACCTTGCATGGAGACTAATGGAATATGTAGCTAAAGAGGTTGGAGTAAAACCAGGTTATTTGTATCACACCATAGACTCATTACATACTTATCAAAAAGACTGGGATAAGTTAGCCAGTTCTCTAAGAGTATTTGAGGATACTATCATATAATACATGCTTTATTTCTATTTTGTTTTGATGTCATTTTCGCAAAATGATTTAAAGTAACTCATATCAGGTTTAAGGAAGTAGGTCTGGGAAGATATACTTCCTTATTTTATTTAAAAAACTTCTAGTATGGAAACGAAATATAAGATTATAACCAATAAACAAGAGCTAAAGAAACTTATCCAATGCTGTAAGCAAACTGGTTATGCTTCTGTAGACTTTGAAACAAATGCCGAGCCAATATATAACAAATCTTTTAAACCCACTATATTATCAGTAACTTTTCAACCGGGTTTTGGATGTTCTATACCTTTAGACCATTTCGAAACAAAGAAGTATACTTCTAGTGGTTGGAATTGGAAAAAGATGCTTCGTAAATTTGGTGAAGAGATAATCGAAAATCCTGAAGTAGTTAAAGTTGCTTGGAACTACAAGTTTGATGACCAGATATTTCAAAAGTATAATATCTATTATCGAGGAGCATGTTTGGATAGTATGCTTGCTAAATATCTCTTGAATGAAGAAAAACCCAATGACTTGAAGTCTATGGTAAGAAGGTATTTACCAGAATACGGAGATTATGAAAAGCAAGATAAATTCGATAAGATTCCATGGGATAAAAAAGAAATGGAACCTCTTTGCCACTATGGATGTCAAGATACTGATTATACTCTTAGATTAATGCTTTTCTTCGAAAAGAAGCTAATTGACTTGGGATTATATAATACTTACCGTAATTTAATCATGACTGCTTCTAGGGTATTAACTTCTGTAGAAAAGAATGGTTTATATGTAGACAGGGCATTCAACCAAGAATTATTAGATTCTTACTTACCAAAGATAGAAGCAGCTAAGGAAGCAATATATAATTTGCCTAAAGTAAAGAAGTTTACTAAACTATATAATCAATCCAAGATTGAAAAATACATTGCTAAATTAGAGAAAGAGATAGAAAACTTAGATCCTGAAGTAGATAAGAGAAAAATACAATCTAGGGAACAAAAGATTGCTAATATAAGGGCAGGAGTTTTTACTACTAAAAAGGAATTAGAGTTAATCAGACCAGTAAGTTTAGGTAGTTCAGTAGATTTACCTCAATTAATGTATTCAGAGGAAGGATTTAATTTCGAGGTAATCAAAAAGAATGATTCTGGTAAACCAAGTACAGATGAAGAAACACTCACTAATTTAAGGTTAACAGTTAAAAAACCTGATTCACCTAAAGCAGTATTCCTAGATAGTTTATTAGAGTTGAGAGGTTTAGAGAAAATGTATAAAACCTATATAGAGGGTTGGCATGAGAAAACTCAAGATGATGATAGACTACACGGAAGATTCCTTATTCATGGAACTACATCGGGAAGATTATCTTCAGCAGAGCCCAATGCTCAGCAAATACCCAAGACATCAGTAGACCCAAATATAAAGAAACAATTGGTTGCTCCAAAAGGAACCCTTTATATTGCTAGTGACTTTAGCCAGGCAGAGTTAAGAATTATGGCTCACTTATCTGGGGATGAAACTTACTTAAATGCTTTTAATTCAGGTCAGGATCCTCATTTGGCAATTGCTGCTACTAAATATCATGTATCTTATGATGAAGCTTTAAAAATATATGAAGATGAAAACCATCCAGATCATAAGATATGGAAGGTAAGGAGAAAGCAAGCTAAACAGATTGCATTTGGACTTATTTACGGTATTGGTGCTAAATTACTAGCAGTAAAATTATCTGACCCCAAATCGGGTATCATAGTTACACCAGAAGAAGCCCAAAAGGAAATGGATATATTCTTTGGTCAACATCCCAAGTTAAAAACCTTCTTAAAGAAACAAGAGAAGTTCCTTAGAAAGAATGGGTACTTAGTTTCTTTATTTGGTAGAAAACGAAGATTACCCCAAATTTATTCTTCAGATAGAGGAGAAGAAGCTTATGCTTTACGATTAGCCTTGAATTTCCCTTGTCAATCTGCAGCATCAGATATGTGTTTATTTGGAAGTATATTAATATACTACCTTATGAGACAAGGAAAATTACCTCCTACAAAATCAGTATGCTTGGTTCATGATGCTAATTACCAAATCACTAAACCAGAAAATATAAATACCTGGAGTATTTATGAGATGTGGCAAATTTATCGAAATCCTTTAACTAAGCCTTATTTCGGTTTTCAGATAGACGATGTCACTATGGACATGGACTTTGTCATAGGTAGATCGATGGCAGAAGAATTACCCTTTATCCCAGGTTATGATTATAGGAAAATGCTTGAACCCGATTTTTCAGTAGAAGAATACATGGAAGAGCATAAGAAATATAAACATATACCTATTTCAGAGTATAAGAAACGTTTTAACAAACAAATGAAACAATATGAAGAAGATTTTAAACGGACCCACGGTATGGAGAGCTAAATGCCCAGTATGTGATTGTGAATTTGAATATGATGTAAGTGAAACTATAAAGGTTTATGATAAAACTACTCTGGATGTTTTTAGGATAATATCATGCCCAGGTTGTAAAACCAATATAAAGCATTCAGATTCAGTATCTACCACTACAGAAACGAGAAGAGAGGATACTATGACAACATAACTAATTAAAATTTTAGATTATGGAAAATGACATATTAAAGAAAGAGGCTGACAAGGTAATCAATGTAACTTACATGTTATCTGGAGTATTAGAACAATCATTCCAAGAAATGGATGAAATTTTGGATAGATTACACAAAAGACTTCACCATGAAGACCGAAGGTTAATCAACTCTATCCGAAAACATATAAAATTTCTCAATTCAAACATAGAATCACTCAGAACTCATTCACTTTCTAAGATGGATGAAGAAACAGTAGAATGCTTTGATGATACTACTCTTAGATTTTATGTAATCTTCATGAAATTACTTGAAGTTGCTGGTATAGATTACCTTTGCGATTTACGATTATACTCTCTGTATAATCTGTTAGACAAATATCAATCCCTTACTAGTTATCCCAAATTAGATTCTAGGGCTAAGATTGCTTTCCTACAAGTTAAGAGAGATATCGAAAATGGTCAGTATTCTGCAGAAGATATGAAAAACGTTTTTAAGTTGAAAGATGAAAACCGAGATAAATAAACTTAAGGTAGTATTTGAGGGTAGAACCTTAGAAATAGATATTCAAAAGGAATTATCTATCAATGAGAACTTATTAAATTCTCAGCTAAAGGATTCTCCTTCTAGTTATTATATACTTGCTTCATTAAGAGATAAGTATATAAAACAAAGAGATGCTTTAGCAAGAGAAAAAGAGGAAGCATATTCTGCTGCATGGGTATTTATAAAAGATTCCAATGAGAGGTTCAATAATGATTACGTATCTCATAAAGCTAATATAAACCCCAAATATAAATCTATTTGCAAAAGGTATCTAAAGGTTGCAGCTAAAGCTAATAAATTTATAGCTATCTGTAAAGCTTATGAGAGTAGAGAAGGCATCTTAAGAACTCTTAATGCCAATATCCGTAAGTTACAGTAGGAACTATAAAAGATTACTAACTAAATTTTATAAATATGTATAATTTACAACTTATATCAACTCTAGTAGCTAAGAAGCTTGGTAATAGTATTCCAGGTTTACCCGTAGAAAATAAAATTTTGGTATATTCTCCCAAAGAGATTAATACCACTGCTTCTGGTATTATTATCCCAGATATGGTAAAGGAAGGAGTTCCTCGTAAGGGTGTTGTTATTAAATCTGGTGTAATTACAGAAGAATATCAAACTTACAAGGACCACGTGGAAATTGGTCGTATAATCGAATATGGATTGTATGCTGGTAAAGAACATCAATTCGATAAAAACCTCTTGCCAGAAGAATTACAACCTTTTTATGATAAAGGATTATTTACTGTACTGGCTTTGAACGAAATATCTTATTCAGAACCCAATAACTTAGATTGATATGATTAAAGATAAAGACAAAAAGAAAAAGAAATTATCTTCTAGTGGCATGACTACTAAAGATAAGATGTTAGCCCGGAAAAAACAATTAGAATCCAAGGGTAATGGTAGTGGATTGGTATTCCCTAAAGAGGGAACTTTAAGAATGAGAATCAAATCTCCAGGAGATGACCAGGAATTGGGTATTGAATTGATTCAATTCTATCTTAATAAGGATTTGGGAGGAGTTATTTCCCCGGCTACTTTTGATGAACCATGCCCATTTATGGAAAAGTACCAAGAACTGAAAAACTCAAAAGACCCAGATGACCAGGAACTTGCAAAGATGCTGGTACCAAGAATAAAATACGTAGTGGGTGGAATAGTATATTCAGATGAGAAAGGTACTAAGGTAGATTATGAAGGAAAAGATAAGGGAGTATTAATCCCAAGATCAGTATACCAGGATATTATCGACCTTTACTTGGATGAAGACGAAGCTGGAGATATGACAGATCCAAGAACTGGATACGATATAAAAATTATCCGTTCTGGTTCAGGTAAGAATGATACTACATATTCTGCTCGTGCATGTAAACCTACTAAACTTGACAAGAAGTATTCAGGTAACGTAGATTTGGAATCCATAGTAAGATCTCAGATTAAAGATTACGATGAACTGGAAGAAATTTTGGCATCATTCTTAAAAGAAGGAAGAGATTCTGATGAAGAGGATGAAAAACCAAAGAAGAAAAAGAAAGGCATTCATAAGGATCACTACATGGATGATGATGAACCAAAGAAGAAAAAGAGAAAGTATAAGTCAGATATTTGATAAATTGGTTTTATAAATGGTTGGTAGAGGAGGTAATTCAAGAAATTGGTTATCTCCTTTATTTATGTTAATACATTACAGTATGGCAAAAGGAAAAGTGGGTTTAAAAGTTCCCTCTAAAAACGAATTACTAAAGAAATATGGGTCATCAATAGTACTTGCTTCTGAAACAAAAGAAACAGGTCTATGGTTACCCAGTACTTTCTTTGCATTGAATTATACCTTTGGTGGAGGAATCCCATTTGGTAAAATTCTAGAAGTAGCAGGAGAAGAATCATCTGGTAAATCACTTATAGCATATAACTTTGCTTATTCATGTCAACAATTGGGAGGTCATGTAATATGGGTAGATGCAGAACAATCATGGATGAATTCTTGGGCTCAAACTAATGGAGTTGATCCAGAAAGAGTTACAGTAGTAAATGATACTCGTATTGAAAATGTGGCTGATGCAGTAGCAGACTTAGCCTTATATTTCAGGTCTCAATTAACTCATAACGAACCTATTCTTCTGGTAATAGATTCAGTTGCTGCTATGGATTGTGCAGATAACATAGATTCTAAAATGACTGATGCTAAGGCAGAGATGGGAGGTAGAGCAAAGGCTTTGTATAAATACTTCCGTATCAGAAGCGAATTATTTTATCGACTGGGAGTTACACAGATTTATATTAATCAATTAAGAACTGCATTGAATGTTGGATTCGGAAAAGATAATACAACAACTACAGGAGGCGCAGCACTTAAGTTCTACGCTTCAATCAGAGCTGCTTTCTATTCAGGAAGATCTATCACTGTTAAGCAAAAGGGTAAAGAACGCAAAGCTGGGAAACTCGTCACGGTTCGACTTATTAAAAATAAAGTTGCTCCTCCAAGACCTACAATCAGCAAATGCCCAGTATACTTCAATCCTAAGTTCCATGAGGTTGGATTTGATAGATGCTTTGGATTAGAAGATGTATTGGTAGAAAACGATATAATCATTAAATCCTCAGGTGGAGTATATAAACTCAAGGATAAAACCCTTGCAAGAGGGGAAGAGAAATTCCAAAAGCTTTTGGAAGAAGACGATGACTTAAGAAGAAAGCTTTTAAGGAAAGCAGATATAAATACCATTGGTACTACTCGTAAGAAACTAAAAGCTCTTACAGAAAACTGTTATCCCATAGATGGAGTAGAATACGAATCCTATAATGAATCAGAAGACGAAGAGGAGGAAGACGATGAGTAAGAAAACGATATTACTAATAGATGGAGAGAATATACTTCACCAAAGTTTCCATAAGTTCGAAAAACTTAAGTCTACCGATGGAAAACCAAGTGGAGCAATATTCGGATTTTTTAGATCATTACATGGGTTCTTACATAGGTGGGACCCAGATGAGGTTATTATAACTTTTGATAATGGACACTCTCCTTATAGAGATGCTTTGTTACCAGATTATAAGGGACATAGGAAAAATATTTCAGTAGATTATGAATCTCTTCAATCTCAAAAACGTATTATTATGGGTATGCTTAAGCTCCTAAGAATTAAATATGTTTTTGATAAGCATAATTCTACTAAATATGAAGGAGATGATTTCTTAGCATACCTAGTTTTAAATAAAAAACCCACTGAGAAGGTAATCATAATATCATCCGATAAGGACTTTAATCAACTTATCGGTAAAGACGTAAAAATAAACAATCCAAGAAAAGATGAGATGATTCATCAGGGTAATTGTAAGGAGTTATTCGGATATTCTCCTGAAGAAACAGTAGATTACCTTTCAATGGTGGGGGATACTTCGGATGATATTAAAGGTATACCAGGTATTGGTCCTGTAAAAGCTAGGAAAATATTGGACGAGTATGGTACTTTAGATAAATTTCTAGAGCATCATCATCAAACTTCTCATGTAGAGATTGTAGAAAGGAATAAGAAGCTTATAGATTTAAGATTATTTCAAAAAGAAGTACCATTATCCAAGTTACCTATGAAAAAGTTTGCTAATAAGGAGATAAAATACAAGAAATTCAAAGAAGTCTGTATCGAATACTCTTTAGCATCCTTTATGACAAATGAATTTATGAAACCATTTAAAGATTTGTTATCATGAAAAGAATTATGTTTGTAGGGCCAAGTGGAATAGGAAAAACCACTTTGGCAAAGTTCATAGAAACCAAATATGGTATACCATTTATATCTGGTAGTATGTCAGATTTAATGCCAGATACAAAAGAGATGCACCATGCTGAGTTTTTACACCAAGAATGTGGAGAACTCATAAACAAGGATTATCAATTGTTGAATCTGAGAAATAAGCTTTTCAAGGATAAAGAAACTTTTGTAACAGACCGTAGTTATGTAGATTTAGCAGCTTATTTCATATATAAACAATCTACTAATATCCCCGAATGTGAAGTAGATGCTTTCTTAGATATATGCAAAGATCTTACAGTTCAACAATGTGATTTATTAATATACCTTCCCTTGAGTATGTACAATATGAAAGAATGGCCAATGGAAGACAATAAGAAGAGAATCATAAATAGATATTATCAGGCTCAGATGTCAGATATAATGGGTAACCTGTTAACTCAGTGGAGTACTTTAAGTGTAATAGATATATTAGTAGTACCCCAATTAGATTTCTACGACAGAATACACATGATAATGTCAAGATTGGATTAATATGAAGAAACAAGTAATGGAAGATAATATCAATGGCTTTCCCGGGTATCATATTACCCGGGAAGGTTTGTTATATAGTAGGTATGATAATAAGGGTAGGCTTACTCCTAATACTTGGAAAATTCGTAAGCCTACAGTATCTACTAATGGGTATATAAAATATGGATTTTGTTTAAGATTTAGAAAAATAAAAACTCAACTTTATGCTCATAGGTTAGTAGCTGAAGCTTATATACCTAATCCTAATAATTATCCTATAGTAATGCACTTGGATGATAATCCTAAGAATAATTCCGTAGAGAATCTCAAATGGGGAACTACTTTGGATAATATAAGAGACTGTATTAAGAAGAATAGAAAGGTAGTAAGGAAGCAAGTAATATCCTATGTTATCTCAGATTTACATATTGGAGAATATGGTAAATTTACTAGTAGAACTGAAACAGCTTTCCAAGTATTAATAAAGTTATCAAAACTTTGTATAAAGGAGAGAGTTCCTTTATTACATTGTGGGGATTTATTTCATAGTTCTGATAAGATATCCCCAGATTTATTATCTAGGGTTATGGAAGTATTTAGTAGATTATCTAAAAAAGACTTTATAATACTGACTATCTCAGGTAATCATGGTAGCCCGGTTATTCATAGAATAGGCGATAGGGAATTTATATCCTATGATAAAGCTATTGTTAAAGCTTTTCCTAACCTTTTCTATTCATTAGATTATGAACATTTTAGGTTAAACTATCATAAACATGTAGTTTATGGGATACCCTATATAGATAATAATATTGGTTTATCAGAGTATATAAAAAGTATAAAACTTAATCCTAAAAAGAAAAATATCCTTATGCTTCATACTGATTATCCGGGAGCAAGAGATACCGATGGGAGAGAAATAGGTTCTGTAGAAAATCTTAATGTAAACACTTTAAATAAGTTTGATTTGGTGTTATGTGGGCATATACATAAACCACAAAGATTATCAAAGAAGGTTTATATGATTGGTGCTCCTTATCAACAGAGAAGAACCGATAAAGATTGTAAACTGGGATATTGGAAACTTTATTCGGATTTATCTATGGAATTTATAGAACTGAAAGGATTCCCAAAATTCGTAGATGTTGAATCCGAAGATGAAATTAAGGATGATGGCAATTATTATACCATCTTACCCAAGAAAACTAGTATTCAAGTAAATACAAACCATAAGATTACTAAGCAAGTTTCTAAGAAAACTCTAGCAAAAAGGTATCTAAGGGAAAAAGGTATAAAAGATGATGCTAAGAAACAACTTTTAATTGATACTTTAAACAAAGCTGAATCATGTTGACATTTACAAGGTTAAATATACAGGGATTCTGTTCTATAGATTCCTTCAGTTTACAATTAAACCAAGATTGTACGGTTCTTATCAAAGCTCCTAATGGTTTTGGGAAATCAACTTTACTGAATGCCTTAGTATGGGCATTATATGGGAAAAACATAAAGGGAGTATCTGAAGTAAATACCTGGAAAGAATACCAACCTAAAGATTATAAGGGAACCATGGTAGAAGTATTTTTTCAGAAAAACCAAGATTCCTATAAGGTAATCAGATGTCAAAAATTCAAAGATTACCTAGAGGATGGTGCTAAGGGAAATGATAGACTTATAATCATTAAAAATGCCGAGATTATAAATATCAAAGGTAAGAATGAACTACAGAATGCCATCAATAAAGAACTAGGATTATCCTATCTGTTATTCATGAACTCAATTATGTTCGGTCAGGGTATTAAGAGATTAATCCAAGAATCTAATTCGGATAAGAAAAAGCTTTTTGAGGAAGTATTCGATTTAGAATACCTAAATTTAGCAAAGGGTATAGCTAATCAAGATAAGGCAGTTATCTTAAATGAGATTAATCAATTAGAATCCGAATCCCTTTCACTAAAGAAAGAATTAGAGGCCAATAAGGAAGCTTACTTCGATTTGAGGTCAAGGGAGAAATCCTTTAAGAAAGATCTCAGAGAAAAATCTAGGAAACTAAAGGAAGAACGGAAAGACCTAACTGCGTTACTTATTGCAAAACAAAAACATATTTCAGATGAAGTAGATGTAGCAATAGAACAAAAGGTAAGAAATCAAACCAAAGCAGTACAAGATATAAAGAATCGAATTAAGATAAATAAGGAAACTCTAAGTACTCCCTTAAATGAACTGGTGGATGAATCCATAGAATTAATAAAGAATAAACAATATAAGAAAGCATTGAAAATGCTTACTCCCATCAGTAAAGCATTTAAAGAAAGGGAAGAACTTCAAAACTTATATGAAGAATCCATAGAGAGGTTAGATGAATTGGAATTTAACTGCAGTAAGTATAAGACTCTAGTTAAAGAATGTTCTGATATTGCCTCAGACTTGGCAGATATAGACCAGGAAATAAAAGACCTTAAGAATCAGAAACTAAAGGTAATGTCTACTAAATACAAAGAAAGACTAAAAAAGATTCGTAAGGATTTAAGAATGGTAGATGAAGATTACCATAACCGAGAACTAGAGTTAGAGAATTATAATTGGTTGATAAATGACCCTCTTGGTAACAATGGAATCAAGGCATATCTATTTGATTCATCCCTACATTTATTAAATCGTACTCTAGCTAGTTATTCAGAAGTATTAGGTTTTAGAATTGAGTTTAACATTGATCTTAATTCAACTAGAAAGGATTTTGTTACTCTTATAGAAAGGGATAATCACATTATTGATTATGATGAACTGTCAGGAGGTGAAAAGACTTTGGTAAATCTATGTATGGCTTTCGCAATGCACGAATCTTTAACTGCAAGTAAGGGTATTAATCTGGCATTCTTAGATGAAGTATTTGAATCTCTAAGTTCTGATAACATAGAATTGGTAATAAACCTAATAAAACACATATTCAACGGTAAATCATTATTTTTAATAACACATCACGACTCATTACCTTTATCAAATACTAAGATCCTGCAAGTAGAGAAAATCAAGGGCCTTAGTTATTATAAACCACTATGATCCATAAACAATACAATGAAATTATGGCAAATAGTAAAAAGAAGTTTAGTAACTTATACTCTGCTATTGATCATGGTAGATCCAAGATACTTAGGACTAAATGGAAACCAAATGTACCTGGTAATAAATACAATAAATACTATGTATCTCGAAATGGTAGAGTATATAGAAATTTAGGTGATGGATATTGGTTAAGAATTTCGGTATATTCCGATGGTAAATCTGATGGTTATTTAAAATGTAAGATTAATATGAAATCTTGGTTATTACATAGGTTAATAGCTACGGTATATTTACCTAATCCAGATGGGTTACCTATAGTTATGCACTTAAATAATAACAAGCAAGATTGTAGGGCTAAAAATTTAAAATGGGGTACTAATTTAGAGAATACTTTACAGGCTTGGTTCGATGGGTGTTTACCTACTCCCAATAAAATAATATACTTTAACGATGTACACCATCTACATAACCAGGGCTTATCAAATCTTGAGATAGCTAATATATTACCAATTCATGTTTCTTCTGTGAAAAGAATCTTAAATGGTAAGGGTTTAATCAAATATAAAGATAAATTTAAGAACTATGAACAGTAAGAAAAAGGGCTCAAGATTTGAACTCAAAGTCTCAAAATGGTTTACGGAATGGACTTCTTTCAAATTCGGCAGAACACCTTACTCTGGTGCAAATCATCAGAGTAGGGATTTGTCTTCGGATATTATGTGTCAGGATGAAAGACATGCCCATAGATGTAAAATCTCGGTAGAATGTAAAAACTACAAAGACATCAAATTCGAACATGTATTATTGGGTAATAAATCCTGTGATATATTAAAATTCTGGGAACAAGCAAGTAAAGATGCTAAAAGGGCAAAGAAAGTACCCATCTTATGTATGAGATATAATTCAATGCCCTCAGCAGAATTTTTCTTTGTAGTAGGTATTAAACTTGGAGATATTATTGCCCAGTATGTTACTAAGGTAATGTATATCCAAGTACCTGGGAATACTCTTATGGTATTCATGGCTAGTGAAATATTAAAAGTACCGTACAAGATGATTCACAAACAAGCTAAGTTAATCGTAAAAAACTCATAATATGAAAAAACGTATCCCATACTCCTATGTAATCTTCTACCTAGAAAGAAAGTATTATCACCTTATCGAGAAAGAGTTAAAAGAAAAGGGATACGAAAATATCAAGGTTATTATCCCTACTCTGGATATACTTAAGAGAACCGTTAAAGGTAAGATGGTATTTGAATCTGTTCCTATACTTTTCAATTATGGTTTTATGAGAATGCCTACAGAAAATGCTTTCTCAAGGCCATTTTTAAATAAGCTAAAACGAAATATCTCAGGCATAAGAACATTTCTTAAATCTACCGAGACAATGCACGAAAGAAAAAAGAAGGTACGTATTGATAATGCTGAAGACTTCGATGATTTTTCATTAGTTGCCACTTGTTCTAGAAAAGATGTAAGGAGATTCATAAGATTAGCAAAAGCAAATAAAAAATACTCTGTTGATGATCTTATGAATGTAAAACCTGGTGATTATATCATTTTAAAAGGGTATCCCTATGAAGGTATAGATGCTACAGTATTAGATGTAAATTACTCAAATAGAACAGTAAAAGTACTAATCTACCCAGAACATGGTAAAATGGAAGTAACTCTTGATTTTGATAGTGTTCTTTACAGTGTATATCAGGATTCAGACCCAGATAAATTACATTGTAATAACTTTGACTATGACCCAAATTCTATTACTTCTGAAAAGATAGAAGAGAACATTAATAAAAGGAGGCGTTAATATGAATGAATACCAAAAGAAAGCATGGGACTGTTTGACTCCAACCGAGCAGCAGTCCCTTTTTCTTCAGTTATCAGAGAGTAAATCCTCTTGGGAAGCTGGAGAGATATTAAAATTATCTCATTATAAGTACCTAGAAATAAAAGAAAGGTCTGAAAAGTTCTTCCGATTATTTTCGGATTTCTTCGAAATACATGAGTCAATATTTAGACCAGATTGCCCATGTGAAAGAAACTTCCAGGATTATATCGAGGCTTGCATAGAAAAAAGGATGAAAAGAAAAGAGGCCCTACTAAATACTGGAGATGCCTCCCAATTAGTTCCTAAGGTAAATACTCGTAATCTAGAAAGAAATATAAGAAGACTACAGGGTTCAGATAATGAATGGGATAAACATTCTCTAGGCTTGATATTAGAATTCGATAGATGGAACAACTTTAGGATATTACCCAGGCAAGTACAGCAACCATCGGCTTTCAAAAGAAGAGCTAATAAGAAAGAAAAGATTTATATCAACTACTTATTGGAGAAAGTACCAGAATGGGTTCATACTAAACTAAGAGAAAGGTTTAAGTATAAGGTAAAGCCTAGTATAAAGAAATGGTGGGTATGTTTAATATCTGAAGATTTATATACTGATGGATATTTATTACTTCCCGTAAGACCTACAGATGAGGTAATGAGGGAATTCAGTAAATTCTACATGTATATATTCGAGGATAAGGATGATGCAGATACATTTGGATTCATGGTATCTAAATTCAATGCCAAGACTACTACTGTAAAACTAGGTCAGAAGTTTTGGCCAGAATATAGATTATGTATCGAAAAGGCTTTGAATTACAATCAGGTAAATAACATGGATTTCAATGTGAAGCAATTGGATATGGCCTATAACACTCACATAAAACGAAAACCAAAGAAGAAACCTCAACCAGGAGCTGCTAGAGTGAAAGAAGACTCCTTCTATTGATCCTCAGCTAATATTAAAATAATAAGTAGAATATTTTTCTATATAATATATAAGTATTATATTTGCATCAGAAAATTAATTAGACAAAATTTTAATATAGACAATATGAAGAATACCAACTTAGACATCCGCTTTAACAAAGCAAATAATATCCTCAACCAATTCAGTGATAGCTGGGAGGATGATAAATTGAACCTATTACCTAATTTCCCAAAAATTAAGGATATGGTATCAAACCACATTATTCAAGAGAATTACTTATGGTTAATCACTTATGATTTACCTAATGATCTCTTCGATAAGATTGATAACATGGGATTAGTTCCCTATGAGTATGTAACTCATGAAGAATTAACTCAAACCTATTACAATCAAAGATTTTAAAACTATGGCAAAAAAGAAAAAAGATAAACCAGCTCCATCAAAGGAAAAACAAAATTTCCTAGGAGCTGCAGGTAGAAACATGAAGTACAAGGATCTCAAAAGAAAGGCAGTAATCCTTGGTATGCCTTTTCCTGATGCTTGTGCTGCAGGAGTATTTGATTTAATCAAGTATATCAGTAACTCTACTAACAAACCCGATAAATCCTTAATTGACCAGTATGATGAATGGGCAGATAAACAATTGGAAGCAATTGGTTATGATAAAACTGACCCAATCCGTAATTCAAGATTAAGATTAGGATTCTTAGGAGAAGAGGGAGAAGATGGTATTCGAAAATTAAAAAGAGTACCAGGTATAAAGAAACCCAAAGAAAAGAAACCTCCAAGAGAAAGAGATTCTTTTAATCTAATCAAGGGTACTAAGAAATCCTACTGTTATGAATTAACCGAAAAGGGATTTGACCAAGAGAGAGTAGTAAGGAGAATGAAAAAGAAATTCCCTGATGCTAATGAGAAATCCATTCAACTCTGGTACAGGGCTGCAAAAAGGAAATTAAATGGTAAAACTAGCAAGGGATAATCGGAAAATATACCCAGACTTAATATATGTATGGACTTGGAGGCCTGATGAATATTGGGGATGGACCAAATATCAATATGCAACAGAAAGTAAATACCGAACCGAGAAGTTGTTATATAAAAAACATATATGTGGTTTAGGATTCTTTTCAAGATACCATGCTAGAAGAACCATAACTCTTTTATTAGGAGTAGATGCCAATTTATACATTCATACTATCAAGGGTAAGAATCTTATAAAACAGGGCATAACTGATTTACCCAAGAAAGGTCATCAATCGATATTCTTTAAGGGTAAGCCAACTAAAATACGAAGATTTATCTTTCCTGCTGAAGCAAGAATGGATAAACATAGGAGAAGGCATTTTGTAGTAAGAATGAATAAAATTTATAAGAAACATGGAAGAAGGGCATTCAACAGGGCATACCAAATTGCATTATACGGGTATAGGGATGAATTCTCACCTGAATATCGAAAGCAAAAGAGATTACAGGTCCATTCTGCTATCCTACAGGAGATACAACAAGCTGAGTCAAGGGGAAAAGAACCAATTTAACCTTGATTGCTTGAATCATCCTCCTAGGATTTGGCAAATAGCCCTGTTCCTTACCAAGGTATATCATATTAAGTTTAATCGTATCTTATTCAAAAAGGCCTACGATTTCTTAGATGACTTTGGAGAAGCTTCTCTGAAATTTCAGAATCAGGTTATTATCCCAGATAAATATCTCATAAGAGAATTACAATGGGAACTATGGAAACCTCTATCTGATTATAAAATAAGGAATAAGTATGCTTACTTCATGACCAATAGGAAACTAGATTCAGAAATTTGGGTCTACCCAATAAGATTTTCTGATAACTATGAAATTTCGAAAAAAGGGAAATATCAATCATACACAGAAATGATGGGTAAATTGGGTTTTCCAGGTTTAACTAAAATATCATATAGCGATGAACACTAAATTAGAACAACATGGACCATATAATCCATTTGAGGGCAAATCCTTTAAGATCCTTACCTATAATCAAGTGGACCAAGTTATAAATTCTGAAGTAATTGAGATAACTTCACAAGAACAGTTCAATACCGTTCTAGAAAACATAAAACAATTTAATAATGCTCATGAATCTTTGGGACCATTCCTAAAGAAGTATAAAAAGCTTATAACTGAGTGATTAACTATATTCATTAACAAACCATTAAAATTAAACAATTATGGCTAAGAAAAAAGAAACTAAGAAAGTTGAACTTAAAGAAGTATCTAGAGTAGAAATCAACGGTAACATCATCATTACTTACGAAGATGGTTCGGTAAAGATTATCCCGGCTCCCATTATGCTGACTGCAGATCAGGCATCTGAAATCTTCGGTTCAGAAGACGAAGAGGAGGAAGAATCTGATGACGATGAGGAGGAAGAAGAATCGGAAGATGACGAAGATGAAGATGATTCTGAAGAGGATGAGGAAGACGAAGAAGATGAGGACGAGGATGATTCCGATGAAGATGAAGAAGACGAGGAGGAAGAAGAGGAAGAACTGACTGGAGAAGCTCTTGCTGAAATGGACTTCGAAGAATTGGAAGATGTTTGCGATGACAAAGACCTTGATACTGATCCAGACGACTTCGATGAAGAAGACATCGAGAAACTTCGTAAGGCAATTGCCAAAGAATTAGGTATCAAATTGCCGGCTAAGAAGGAAGCTAAGGGTAAAGGTAAAAAGGGTAAAAAATAATCCATTTACCTAGCATAAAGGGTAGGGATCATCTCCTACCCTAAAAATTAACTACTATTAGGTTATGTAGAAGTCACAACTTATTTATAACACAACTTTTAAAAACTTATTAAGATTATGGCAAAGAAAAAAGAAGACACCAAGAAAAAGGGTGCTAAGGAAAAAGATCCTGAAAAAGAAGCTAAACGCAAAGCTCGTATGGAAGCTATCAAAAACCGTCCTGCAGGTCAAAGACCGAACGGTAAACAAATCGATGTTATCAAGATTTCTGATAATTCAGAAGTTCAGAACTTCGGTTATGCAATCAAAACAAAGAAAGGTGCTCAGGGAGTATTGGTAACTTCAGTATTGGTAGTAGATGGTGCTCCAGTAAACACATCGGTTGCTTTTGTTCCCGGAGAATTGGCAATTAAGTCAAAGAAAGGACATGGTATTATCACTACTCCGAAGTCAAAGAAAGAAAAAGACACTGACGAGGAAGTAGATGAAGAAGAAACTTCTGAAGAAAACGAAGATTAAACTCCATAACGATTATACATTATATCAATTATCCAAAGCCCATTGCCTCACAAAGGTGATGGGCTTTTTTTATTTTCATAACCTATGGTAACCAAAGAAGAGATAAGAAAGAATATACAAATCATTGCACTTAATAATCTGATAGAAGATTATACTTCATTTCTAGAAGTATGCAAAAATCCCTCAGAAAGGGAATTAACAGAAAACATAATATCAGAAGCTAAGGAAATGATTTTAGAATACCAATCCCAAATAAAAAGGCCACAATGGAAAAAAGATCCTTCTCATCCTTAATTTCACAGATTGCCGAAATATACAAGGATATCAAATACTATAAATACCAAGCCCATATATCCTTGCAGCAAAGTAAGATGGGTGAATATAGGAAACACCAAGCCCATATTATGTATCAGAAAAGAAAACTTTATTCTTTATCACAAAGAGTAAAAGATATTCTTAACAATCCCGTTCTAGAAGTGAAATATATATGGGGAAATGAAACTAAAACCAGTATTTTCTCAGGATTAACCCAAAGAGAGATATCTGATTATCTTCATACTTGTGCAATGGTAAAAGGAATTGAATTAAAAATCCTAGAAATCAAGGAAATCCCTACCTTTAATTCGGATTCATTTCTATAGGTAAATATAAACTCATAAATTAATAAGGATATGACAAAGAAAGTAAAACCTGCTAAAAAAGCAAAGAAACCGGCTGATAAGACTCCGGAAATCACAAAAGCTGCAAAGGCTTTGGAAAACTACCTGAAAGAAAATAACCTGGATCCTGCAAAGGATTGGTCAAAGGACAAAACTCATGGTAAGGCAGTAAAAGAACTTATGGCAAAACTTAACAAGGAAAGAGATAAAGTTGCTGCCCAATATCCTGAGAAAGACACTGCTAATCAGAAGAAGCTGGTAAAAATGAAAAAGGCTTCTGAAGATGAAAAGAAAGCTAAGAAGGAAGCTAAAGCAAAAGAGAAAAAGGAAAAAGCTAGTTCAGGTAGAACAGCAACTAAATACGACTATCCTTTGGTAGACGGAAGAGAAATGACTTCCGAAGAAAAGAAGAAATATCGTATGGCTCAGAGAAAATTGGCTGCAGGTAAGACTCCAAAAGAATCTAAGCCGAAGGAAGAACCTAAGAAGGAATCCAAAAAGGATAAGCCTTCTAAGAAAGATAAAAAGGCCAAAGATTCTAAGAAGAAAAAGGCCAAAGACGAGGATTAATTTCCATTCTTATATTTGTTTTGTTAGTTATTAGTAGTTTTGGGCCTGGCAATAATTTTTGTCCAGGCCCTTTTTTATCTCTAAAGTTATGAAAGAAGAAAAAGAAATATTCAAACCCAAACTACGTATCACTACACTTTCAGAAAATGGTAATCCTTTATCTGATAGATTAGTAGATGCTTGCACTGAGATGTATGCCGGTCCAAAGGTACAACATAAAGGTCCAATAAGAATAGAAGTAACTCTTGTTAATCAACAAGATATTTCTCAATTCAAAGAATACTTGGATAAATTATCTGGTAACTTACCAATCAAAGAATCTGCAGGTAGGGGAAGACCCTCTAATACTCAATCTAAAGAATTGGAATCCCCAAGAGAAGATATCCTTGCTGATGTAGAAAAGATGGTAAATGAAGGCAAAAGCCAACAGGATATTATTAAGTATCTTAGAGATCTTGGATTTGTATTCATCCTTACAGAGGATTTCCTTTATCATTTCCCGGAATTTAAATTCGATAAGAAAGATGTGGGAGAACCCACCAACAATGGCCAATATCTCGATTCTTATTCATGGATGGCAAGATGTATAAAGAGAGCAAAAGATCCTAAGACAGATAAATTTGACCCTATGATTCTATTTGGGTTCAGTATTCTGCAAGGTCCCTCAAAGAAGATCGTTCCCTATCTGTATAAGGAAAGGAAGAAACCCTTTAGGGCTCAGACCGGTAAAACTACTATCTCATTCTCTCAGGCAGAATTTACTAAGTTACCCAAGTATATGTTAGAGGCAGAACGAATTAAATTCTCTACAGAGCAACGACAATTGCTTATGACTCCCGAGAAGAAACCTTCTAAGTTCTTCTTAAGATGGGCATCTGATGTAATATTCCCAGATTCAATCAAGGAAAAGATGGCTGAGATCTTGAAGAGATAATCCACTACCTACCTCAGCAATATTTGCATATTATATATAAAATTTATATATTTGTATAACGAAATAAATAATAAGAAAAAATGGATGCAGAAACCAAGACGGTTATTAAGAACATTGCCCAAATCCAAGTTGAGGCACTAACTCATATCTCTAAAAATTTAGAGGATACCGATCATTACCTTCTTAAAAAACTTCTTCAGATTGAAGAAGGAGAAATAAGAGGAGTATTAGATAATATGATAAAACTCTATTCAGATATGATAGAATATCCTCAACTTATAAAAACTCTTACAGAGTATCAATTATACGTCTGCTCTCATATCCTATGGAAAATGGAGGAAGAATGGATAACAGATAATTCTCAAGGAGTTTTGGGAGCATGGGCAATCATTCAAAAATATACCAACGTATTACATCCGGAGTTAACACTTTTAAAACTTTAAATTATGGACAGAGAAGAATATCTTGAATCAGTTACCATGAATACTGGTATTAAAATGAATCCAGTAGAATCTTCTAATATAGAAGGTATTGGGTATGACAACAAAAACAAACACTTATGGGTTGCTTTTAAGGGCAACAAAGTTTACCGGTATGATTTAGTTCCTAGAAAAACTTTCGAAGAACTAATGAATGCCGAATCTAAAGGGAGATATCTTAATTCTCATATCAAAGGACAATATGAAGCTACAGGATATGAACTCAAAAACTAAACATATTATTTTTCCGTTTTCCATTCTGGGAGTTACTCTTTTGGGATTCACTATTGCCAACACCAATAGTACCCGGAGGGTAACTCCTCCTTATGTAAAGGAGAGTAGAGAAGATTCTATTAGAAATGTAAAACGGTATGAGGAAAGCAAAAGAAGAGATTCTATATTCTTTGCTAAAGTAGATTCTATAAAGAAACTAAAGGATTCTCTTAGTAATCAGAGATTATACCAATATGCTTTCCTAGTAAGAGTTACTCCAGATAATATAATATTTACCGCAAGGAAATCTGGTTATCAACAAGTAACTTTAGATGCTCATTATACTAAACCCAGAGTATATTACCAAGTATTCACTTCCGATAAACCATTATCACCAGAGGAAGCTTCTGCTTATGCCGAGAAATATGAACATGATCCCAGTAAGGTAACTATATTAACCGTAGAACAGTATAATCAGAGATATGGTAAATCATCATCTATTTCAGAATATGATATCTTTACTGAAGGCCTAGATTCCTACTATGATGATCCTGAAAACCTAGATGAGAACCCAGATGAAATCTTTGATTTCCTACTCGACTAGGGATCCTCAGCTATTGATAAAATAAATTAGAATTATTTTTTTATTTAAAATATTGTTCTTATATTTGCATAGAGAAATTAATTAAGTAACATTTTTAAATTAGTCAATTATGAAAAAAGTAAATTTGAACAAGGTAACCGAGTTAATTAACAACCAAGTATCTAACTCATTGAAGGAAGTTAAGGCTTCTAAAACACAAAAGCCAAAAGAAACTAAAGAATCTAAGGCTAAGGAAGAACCCAAAACAAAATTGGTAAAAACTACAACCAAGAAGGTTTCCAAAAAAGAAGAAGTTGTCAAGGAAGTTGCTAAACAACAAAAACCCAACATCATCGAACAGGTTATATCAAACCGGGAAGTAAAATACATTTATCCGGAAGATGTTACTGATACTCTTTCAAGAAAGAAATGGAGACAACAAACCCGTAATGAACTTCGTAAATTAGAAAGGGAAATGCTTCGCATCCAAGATCATAACTCTAAAGAATACAAGTCTGCCCAAAATAAATATATTACCTTCCAGAAAAAAGTATTGAAGGTAGATGAAGCAGTATAATTAATCCTTTGTTAACCCGGGACTGGGAACACATTAGTTTGCTATTTTCAAATTCCCAGTCCCATATTTATTTTGGTTATGGACTATCGAATATTCTCCGATAAGGAGATGGAAAAACAGGAAAAGGACATGGTAGAACTTCACAAGAGATGTGTAAAGAATTACCTTGTTCAAAGATCTCTCAAACACGGAAAGATTAAAAAATTCTTTATCGTATACGATTATTATCTAGGCACTGAGAATATAAGAAATTACTTTTTCAGGCCTATAGATATGTTCGTAAGGTTTTTATTGTTGGGTAAACTTGAAGAAATAGAAGACTATGTCAAAGCTGATTCTAGAAAGAAGAAAAGAAAACATAAGAGAAATAAAAGTATGGTATCTTCAGAGTCAAAAACTATACGAAGAAAAAATGGTAGAGATAAATAAGACCAGCAAGGTTTTATTCTCTGGGCCAGTATCTTCTATGGTTGCTTGTTGGAGAAATGCTTTACTCTTGGTAAGAAGATCTTATAGGATATCGAAAGAATCTAGAATTTCTTTAAGAAACCTTCAACATAGTACTAGGGATATTAATGCAGTAAATGACTTAGAATTAGGTCAAGGTGTCAAATTTATAATCATTGAATTATGTTTCGAGAAATAGTAAAAGATGTATATATCGGTAAATCACAACTGGGGATCTGGGTAAATGGGAAAAGGGTCCCCAAAGAAACTCTGGTAAAGGATATTGCCTTACCAACCTTACTGGGAAATAAATTGCCAGATTATGGTACCATAGGAAATTTTACCCAGTGGGAATTCGAAGTTAACCCAGGAGGCAATCACAAATTATTTATCACAGGTATACCCAAGAAAACTTATGACTTGGATTTATACCGATTAAAAGGGAGATTATGGTCATCATATTACGAGGATGATAAAAGGGGATACTTATTTCAGGTATTACCCTATGATGTTAAACACTTAGAAACAGAGATATAATATAATGGAAACAAAAGATTACGTAAAAATATTTAGACTAGATCAAGAGAACTTCCAATTTAATAGAGGGGAGTTTATGAATAAAATGGGAGAAGATTTACTAGAAGTATGCCAAAGGCAACAAAAGATAAACCCAGCAACTGGTCACATATATTATTCAGATTTTAAAAAGGTAGTAAAACACTTCGAGGATAAATTTAATGAAATCAGTCGGCAAAGTATAAGACCTTTATCCCAGAATTTATGGAAGGCATTCTTTGCAACTCAGGTAGTGCCCCTAAGAAAACTCTGGTACCCAAAAACACAAAAAAGGATAGAGGAAATGAAAAATAACTCTAGTGAACAAGACAAAAAATCCTCGAGAGGTAAAAAAGGCAATTATGGCAAAGGAAATCGTTGACCTTCATGGCAATATTTTTAAGGTAATTAAAGGTTGGGAATTTTATAACAAGGTTCCCAACCTTGAAGGGAATTATACCTGGATATTTACTAGGGATAGGATTACCGATACTCAATTCATTTTGGCTTTAAATGAAGAACTCAATATAGCAGTTGGTTATTGGTATTCTAATATTTATCAACTATATGTAGCTCGTCCTCTTAAAAGGATTGGATACGATGAATCTAAGGATATAAGAAAAGAATATTTGTATAATGGCAAAAGACAACATAAAAAGATTTCCTAGACCTATGGGAACTACTGCAATGGCAGCAGAATACCAAAAGAGTCAGAATCTTGAAGATTTACAAAAGGTATACAACTACATTATCAATCACTGGTTGATGGGTAATGGCATGTTATGTGGGATTATGTATGATATTAATACCTTCTCAACAAAGACAGGTATAGATATCAATTACATACGAGTATTTATGAGAGATAGATTATTGCAATCTAAGCTCTGGGATAAAGAAAGACAGGAAGAAATGCTACAAGCTCTATTGGGAGAACAAGTAGCATGGGCTTTAGAGGATAGAATGGAAATCTCCCATCAGGTAAATATCCTAAGAGAATCTCAGGGAGGACATTATACTCCATTCATATCTGCTGAATTGAATAAGGCTCTTAAGATGAAACTAGATTCTTCTACTTCATTGCAATCCATCATACGTACATTTATGGGTGGAGGAACTACCAATATCTTTAATCAATTTGGAGATACCCAGAATAATCAATTGAATCAGAACCAAGGTATATCAATAGAGGAAGCCAGAAAGATTATCCTAGAATCTCAAAAGATAATGGACAAGCCACAGGAAGCCAAATTATTGGCAGATCACTATGATTTATCTTCTTTACCCGAGGTAGTTGCTACTAAGCAAGAAGGAATTGATACTACCAAAGAGGGCCTTACTTTGAATACTGCAGAGATGAGGCAAATTACCGATGATTACAAGGGAGCTATGGAACTCTCTTCAAGAGAACACCATGAATTAAGAAGAGAGATAGAAGCTAACATAGATCCCGAGGATCCAGACCCAGAAATGGATATCTATTTAGATGAGGAGCAATATGAAGAAAAAGAGCCTACCTCAATAGCTGAACAATTCCTCAACAGGTAATCGAGGTTTATTGCATAATTAATTTATTATTCTTAAATTTGCATCAAATAAATAAATAATAAGATTATGGATAAAACCACATTAAAACAGCTTAAACCAGGTACACTATTCAGATTAAAAGATTCTGAATCTAGTCCAGTATGGGTAAGAGATCATTATGATAGGTCTTCTAAAACTTATGCTTGCCATAAATACGAAGACTACAATCATGAAGCTTTCTTCAAAGGAACCAGAACAGTATTCATTAATTTTACATATTAGACATTATGAACATCAAAAACCTATTCAACAGATTTCGTAAATCAAAGGAATCAGAGTTAAGCTATTCTCTGAATCTCATCTACCTAGAAAATACTAGGGTAGTATTTAACCAGAATATACAATGTGCTAAAGACCTAGAGAATTACCTATCTGCTTATATGAGACTCTTTGGTATGTATTCAGATAAACCCTATGTACTAATCTATCAGGAATATAAAAACAGATATTGGGTATATGACAAAGAACCTTACCTATTATACTACAAGGTACCACTCATAGTTAACACTAGTAGAAAGCTATCAGGGAAATCAGACATGGTAATAACCAAAGAAAAATACCAAGCTGCTAAGGATTTAGTCCCAGCTCATGATATATCTGATAGATTCAAGATACCTGAATATATTACGGGAGTCTTTACAGATATCTGGTATAAATGCCAAGGATATATGGATACGGACCATGTTGGTTTAGAGGAGATACTGGAATTGATGCAGCACAATTGGTTAAAGGAATTTGAATTGCTGGTATTCAAGAGGAATTACGATACAGATATGTTATTCCTTAATCATTCTCTTACCTATATCTTGGACCAGACAGAAGAAGAGTGCCGAAGAATATGTATTCAAAATATCATAGAACGTAACATAAATCAAGAAAATCAAGATGAAAACGAAACAATTTAACGTAAGCCAGTCTAGAATATATCCAGATATCAGGGATAAATATCTGGATTATATGGGAGAACAATATAATATGTTCATTTCGGATGATACTTTAAAGAATGATCTCAGAGAAATCCTTCGAAAGGGTACTAATAAAACCATCCATTTCAATATTCTAGAAAAGAACTCAGATCTCTTGGTATTTGAAACCTCTGAATACAGTACTCTATTAGAGTTCACTAACCATTATCTCTGGATATTCAGGCTAGTAAACGATAAATGGAATTTAATCCGATACAGAGTATAAATTCGAAAGGCAGACTAATCATCTGCCTTTCTTAGCGTTTACACATATCCTCAGCTTAGTATTCCAGAATTTGCATATATAATTTAAAGTAATTATATTTGTATCAGAAAAAGAAATTAATAACTATTTAAAATTTTAGACTTATGAAAAATAATGAAACCTTCCAAACCACACAACATTTAGACAAGTTAGTTACTAACCTAGGTCTTCAAATCCAAGAGTTATTTTCCTTAGACTTAGAGGAAATCCTAAATTACAGCAACAATCTAATGAATCTATTAGTTAAGGCCTACGTTGAAAATCAATGCTTAGCATTATCCGCAATGATATCTAAACAGGACGGATTTGCAATATACTCTTTCTTATTTCAAACTCCCGATACTTCTAATGGTGCTGCAGATGCTCTAGTAAATTTTGCCATGAACTTCACTGATGGAGAAGCTAATATCAAATCTATCAACAGAATATCTTCAAACATAATGCAAATTACCTTTACAGTATGACACCCATAAGAAGACTTTTAAATATCATACAATTTGATCTAGCCGAGAAACTAAACTTGGCTAGATTAAGATGGTACCATCTTAATCATCAGGACCAATACCTTCAATCAGTAATCTATGGTAATCCTGATAATTGTACATTATTCAGACTAAGGGAAGTACTTACTAATTTGCTTAGAGCTAACTTCTTAAGTTACTACATATTAGCAGATACTCCTGAATCTCTATCTATTTTCAATACAAGGTAATGCTATCATTACCTTTGTGATAACTAAAGACAATTACATAACTTTTACAATAACGAAATTATGAGCACAACTCCATACCCAGGTCCAGATGAAGTAATTATACCTTCTCGTATATATTTCGATGATGGTAAGAGAATAGATGTTAAAGTATGGCCTAAGACAATTCAGTTAACAGGTCCAATTAAGGATTTAAACAAGGTATTCAAAACCCTTGAAGAATATGATGATTGGTGGCATCAGTTTAAGAAAAAGAATCCTGATGCTTTTCGTAAAGATCGAAATATGTAAAATCCATTAATGGCCTCTTCCTTATCCAGAAAAGGCTCTATCAGATACCTAATAGAAGCCTCAGCTAAGTAATCAGGGATATTGCATATTTAAAAATAAAGTATTAAATTTGCATCAGAGAAAAGAAATATATTATTCATTTAAAATTTAGGCAGTCATGAATTTGAACAACATTACAACAGCACTTAAAACCGGTATCACAATTTACCAATATGAACAATGGCAAAATACTGGTTCAGTCAACCTAATGCAAAAGGAATCCCACATGCTTTCCAAGGTTTGGCTTAAGACAAATATCCATAACCCAGATTCATTGGATAAACCATTTATTCAACTCTCTGCTACTTTTACTTCAGAATCCGATATCCAGGAATATAACGAATGGTTAGATGCTAACCAGTACAAGTTATACCCATTGCTATTGGATATTCTTAAGATATCACTAAAGGATGCTTATCACAATTACTCTAATACTTCTAATATCCATTACGAAGGAGGAAAATTCCCCAGTATGCTTACCATTCAATTGTTTAACTTAGAATTCTAATGTCATGAAACTAACAATAACAACCCTAGTAATCGTAGAAGGCTCTTATATCCAAGGAATTTTCCATTCCTTGGAAGAGTATCCAGGTAAAGCTTACCAAGAACTGGTAGACCAAGTGGAAAACGAATATGGTTATGATGCCGATAAAGATCATGTACCATTACATTTCAAAACTATCCAAGACATAGAGAATTACTTTGAACTTGTACACATAGAGACTCAAGAACTTACAGCAACCGGATTTAAAACAGCAATTTTAAAAGTTAAAAGAACTATAATATGAAACCAATCATAACAATAAACGAATACCCAATCGGATGGGAATGGCTAGACAAAGTACCCTTAGAGGACTTTACCTGGCTAATCGAAATATTCTCTACTATGACCGATGATACAGATACTTATGACTTTGCTACTTTCGATAAGGAAGCAACCAATGGAGAACCTCCCTATCCTGTAATCGAAATCAATAGGAAAGGCTTAGCTAACTTCCTAAACGATGACCAAGGCTATGAATCAGGTATATCAATGTACGGTCACTACATAGCCTGTAAATCCCTGGATATATCCTCAGAAGAGGAATACATGAATCAATTAACTGACATAAAACTAATCTGTAACGAATTATGAGAACAGCATTATATTACATAGGAATAGGGCTTATCTTAGTCCTATTCCTTAATTCCTCTGGGCCTAACTTAGATACATTCATACCAGGCAATCCATGGGAACATTATTGCAAATATGAATTGCACAAGCATCCATTCCATACTAATGAGAAGGAATATAACTATTTCCTTGATACTTTTACTAGCACGGATAAATATGAACAAATAATAGAGATATATGCTAACCCAAGGTAGATTTCTAATTTCATATCAGGTATTCGATAATATACAGGTAAATAATATCGGACAAACGCATGTACGTGAAATATTAAAGGATACCCAGGCCTTTACCATCAATTATCGAACAGAACAAATAAGAGATTACCTCAGATATCCTGAAGAGGAACTGATACCAGAACATCTACATATGATTAATGCCTTGAAGGAAATCCAGAACTATTGGAACCTTACTTCAGAAAAAGTCATCATAACAGATATCATACCCATTCCTCAGCCATGATAACCATGGTTTGCATATATAAAATAAAGTAGTTATATTTGCAGAGTAAAATTTAATTATTAACATTTTAATTTGTAGACTTATGAAAAATAATGAGTTATTAAAAAAGTATGCCGGTATCTCAACCCGTATCCGCAGAATCTTTGCTTATCACTACGACCAAATCCAACGGGAAGTACAAACAGAGATTTCAACCCTTAACCCAGAATTACAGGCACAATTCATGGACTTAGTCGCGTTGAATACATGGAAGAATCCATTAACTGGCCCGATCCCGATGATCAAGAAACATTCGAAAAACAATTACTCGGATAATGCCATGAAAACAATTGCCTACATCATGAGTACCTATCACATAGGTACTCATAACTTAGATATCAGGGATGTACTCAAATCCTATATCATTGCCAGATACTATGGATGGGAACCAAAAGAGGAAGACCTAGAGGAAATCATTTCCAATACATCCTATTTCAATATTAACGTGGGTGTTGCTATCTATGAAGTCCTAACAATGCCAAGAGAAGAAATAACCATCTAAAACAAAGAACTTATGAAAACATTAGAAAATATCCAAGACCTTAAGAAATTACTTCTTAATCCCTATACCCTTTATACTTATGACTATGCTGATGGATTCATTATTAATGACACTACCGACTACATCGAGATTTACGAAATCGACTTAGAGGATGAACCTTTTGCTGCTTATATCTCAGGATATATCATCACATATGCTTCAGAGAATGACTTATTCGAAAACTTGAGAGAAAATCTTATTTGCATGGATTTAACCAAAGGTGCTGATGACCAATACTATGATCATTCTCCTTCTCAGGTAGAGGCTATCCTATTCGGAATCCTTCAATTAACTCCAGAACACCAAGATATAATCGTAATTGATCTCAAAAAACACCTAAAATCCTTTATTCAAGACAAAGACCAAGCGGAAGAGATGATAACCCAATATACCTGTTATTACAATGCCATCAAGAGATGGGAATCCAATCACAAGGAAACAGAAATCCTTTATCAACTTAAGATATCAAGCCTACTCGAACAATTAAAAAATAACTAAAACAATGAAAACAACAAATCCTTCATCAAGAATCACCCTCAGTCAGAATGGTAATCAAATACTAACCTGCAAAGTATACAAAGAGCCCAACTATATATTATCTATGTCCAACGAAGAAATATTAGAACTCATCTCTGGACTAGACTATATGGGTAACCTACCAACGGTACCAGACCTAGAGAAACCAATAGAAATCCAAGTCTCAACCATCCGACGAATACCCTTAGAACAAAACAAAGAAGTCCAAACCAAAATCAAAGAGATAATATACAATAACCTCTATGATACTCTAATAGATGAACTAAAGGGTACCATCTCTAGGTTCCAAGCCCAGTATAACATCCAAGAGATAAACCCATACCTACAGGATATACTTCAGAACCCAGAAGATCTAGTATCACCACAAAAGCTAGTATCCCTCTCCCAACACCACAAAAGATAAATAAAAAGAATACCTAGAGCCTAGAAAACTCTAGGTATTTCTGTGTACACAAACCAAGTATATAATCAATTACCTCCCAAAAACAAAATAAAAACCAAGTATACAGATACTAGGTACACAACCCACCTACCCCACTCCCAACAAAGAAATATACAAATAATATATAACAAGGTATACAATTAACCTCATATACACCTAATCTGAATATACAGATATCACTAACTAAGATACATAATCCCAATCACAATCAATATATAATACATATAATTAATACTAATATACATATCTTAGGATCTTGGTTTTCCTTCTTTTCTGTGTACCAACGGGGGTTTTTCGAAAATGTCAGGAACATACCCATAGATGGGGTTCTACTATACCAAACACTATAGCTCTCAAAATTTAAAGTACTAAATCCTTGAGGCCCCAAAGGCCATTTTAGGCAATAAAATCACCATACATGGCCCCTCAAATCACAGAAAAGCAAAAAGTACACTCTGGCAATAGTTTTTGAGATACGTATATGAGCCTTTTTGACACGTAGCTATTTTACTAACGCCTATATATAATATACTAATATGGGTGGGATTTAGATACGTATGTATTTTAGCTTCACACGTGTAATTGAAAAGTGTTCTGTTTGGCTAGTTTGTGTAATCTAGGATTTAGGTTGTGATTTTGTGTACCTAGACTCGGATTTTAATTGCCAAGAGGCTAGGATTTATATAAAAATTGTGTACCTAGAGAGGCCATTTTAGGCTCGGATTTTATAAAACTGGGTACACAATTTATGCCATAAATGGCCTCGGATTTAATAAATTTCTAGGCAATCAAGGAGCCAATTTTAATTGCCATCCTAGTAATATTGTTGTTAATTGCATAAGTATTTATATTATGGTTATTTTAGATAATTCTAGGACATTAGGGGCCTTCGAAAGGCAATCAAGGATATTGCATATTTAATTTATTATTTATATATTTGCATCAGATAAAAAGAAATATATTAATCATTTATATAGACTTATGAAAAAAGAAGTAACTATCCAAAACATTAAATTTAACCTCAGTACCAAACCCTTAGTATCTGAACCCGAGACTTATCCCGATTATCCTTCAGTACAAGTAAATCAGATAACCAATAAGATCATCACTAATCTTATTAACTACTTACCAGAGTACCCCTGGTACGAATACCTATATAATTCAAATGACCAATTCGACGAAAACTTACCAGAGCTAATAAATGCTGGCAATCACTTTATCAGCCTTTACATTAATACCGACGATTGCCTAATCGAATTTTCTACTGAGCAACCAGATTCTTCAGATAACCTTTACTATTCCTTTACTACAGCTGGTATATACTTCACAGTATACTTCGATTAAAACTAACCTAGTAATATTGCCCAGGCCTAACTAAGGTACCTGGGCTTTTCTATGTACATATCTAAGAGGCCATCTATAGACTTCATATAATTACCTAAGAGGTACTAGAGCTTTACTACACATATACTTACTAGCCTTATATAAGAACCCACTAAGCCTATCTATAGATCTTATAAGGCTTACCTAAGTACGCTAACTATCGACCATAGATGGCCTTCAGGTAATAGGTATATAATATACAGATATTCTATAGCCACTTAAAAGGCCCTCCGAAAATCCCCTAGAATCTTCTGGCCATGGGGATTTAGTACGAGGATTACCAAGAGGATATGGTAAAGGAACCATAGATGGCCTTAATCTGTTATCATACAGGTATTATATAGCGGACAACGTGCGGGCAATTTAGGACCTCCACGAGGTTAATGATTGGAAATTTGATAAAAATTTTTGATAATAAATAATGTACACGTAAATAATAAAATTTTTTAGATATACAAATATTTTCTGAAAATTATTCTTAAAATAATAAAATTCATTTTTAACTAAAATTTTTCTCGAATTATTTTGTAGATTAAAATAAAGTCCTTATCTTTGTAATGTCCGAAAGGGAAAGAGGTTTAAAATTTAATGAGAAAAATTTTCAAAAAAAAAATCTTTGAAAATTTTGTAGATTAAAAAATAATTCTTATATTTGCATAGAGAAATAAAACAAAAACCTTTTCGAGTTTATAATAAGACTTGAATTTTTATCGAAAAGGTTATAATAAAATAAATTCAAAAATTCAAGCAATTTTATTATGGAAGAAAAAAAATTAAATTCAGTTGAGAATGTAAATGTAGTTGTTGAAAATTCTACAAAAGAAAAAGTAAACAAAGTTAGTGCTAAAAAAGATAAAGCACAATCTAAAGCAAACAATATTCTTTATAAGAATATTTTAGCTAATTTGAATAAAAGTACCGAGGGACTTTTAAAAACTTCTTTTGGTGTCAAAAAATCAGATATCTATAAAGAAGAAATTTTTTCAGAACTTTCAGATAAAGAGAAAAAAGTTGCTCGAAAGAAATTTCGTAATACAATTCTTTCATTGTCCGAAAGTTTGACACAAGAAAAGGACAAAACTCGCTTAGAAAAACTAAAAAAAGCGTTTTTAGATTTTTATAAACAAGTTTACAAAGTAAATGATTTTTCGCTTTCTTCTGTTTGTTCTGAAAATATGAAAGAAACAAACAAAGAAATTTTGAAAAAGGCTTTACAAATCGTGAAAAAATAAATTGTTTAATCAGAGAGCTATTTTAAAATAGCTCTCTATAAAATAAAGCTATTATGGATATAAATTTTATTTTAGAAATCTTATGTTGGGTTTTTATTTTCATTATATTAATTTTTCTTGCTTATGCATGGGATAAACAAAATAATGAAAGAAAATAAAAATTTTTAAAAAGTAAGTAGATGTTTGTCCCTTACTTTTTTTTTGCTTCATTCTAAATAAGGGCTACCGTACCCCGCATTTAGTACCTGGTATTTTTAGGCTTTCGTATTAAGGGGTACCTTGAACACACACAAAAATTTCTACACACGTTAAGGGCATACCAAGACACAACACACAAAAAGCCAGAGAATAAAAACATCCCTGGCATTCATCCTACAAAAGAATATTCAATATCTCTTTAATCTTATTCTTCCCAATAATCCTTCTACCATTCCTTACTTCATAAAAGAAAACATAATACTTCTGAATCTCAATACACCATAACCGATCACCTCCCTCCAATAATGGTTCTATTCTCATCATATCCTCAGGATTAATCCATAACCGGTACCAAACCCTATTACCTTCAGAACATCTTAGGATTCTCTTATGATCATCATCCCTTAATATATCAATCCTTACCATACTCTTCCTTAATCCTTTCCAAATCCTTTAAAGCCAATTTCAAAACCTTAATCCTATGTGGGATATATTTCTTATAGGTAGGAAACCAATACCCAAATATACGATTCTCTCTATCAATCTTATCTATGGGAGTCTTCAACCATCGATTACATCTTATAATATGATACTCTCCATAACCTATGTGACTAAATCCTGAAGAAAACCAGAGATGGGTAATACCAAACCTTTCAGGTTTGAACCATGGTTTAATTACACTATGCCAGAATTCATGGTTCTGATTATCGAATATCTTACACATCCCTAGGTTAGTTTCTGCATGTCTTAGAAAATCAATTACCTTGATTATCTCATGCTTCACTTTCTCATAGTTTTCGAATATCCTCATCTCTATGGTGAAGTTATTCTTTGCCTTTTCATCGATATTACTCATGATACTAATCCATATAAGAATATTATAAACCAAGCCACTAGGATAAAGATATAAGGGATTGCATACTTCTTAAATGGGTATCTTTCTATCCCATCATGGAGGGCATATATAAATACTATTGGCCATAGCAATATCATTAATGCTACTCCCAGTAATTTAAACCAAGTAAAACCAAGGCATACTAGAGCATCAAAATTCATTGAGCTACCCTTATAATTACCGTGACTATCGAAGTGATAGTAGTTCTTAGGTTTTAATACTTGCTCAGCTCCTAGGTAGGGTGGTAGGTCCTTTTTAATGAACCTACCCTTGCTATCTCTTGCCCTTTCTCTTAGAAGTTTAGGGGCAGATAAATCTTCGTCGTAATCTTTAATTCTAGCCATTGTTTTTCTTTTTAAAGAATATTAGGTAAATAGGAAATAAAGGTAATACTAACCAGATTGTAAGAAATAATAGGTGAGGTCTTAGCATCCTGATTTCTTGACATAACATCTTGGTTAGAAGTATAGAGGGGATTAGGCATATCCCATAGATTATGCCTAATATTATCCAAGTACTATTCATTCATTAAGTTTTTCGATTAGTTTTTTAAGTTTCTTATCTAAGGTTATCACTTTCTCAGTGGTTTCATCATCCTTGTGTTTCCCGTTATCATCCAACCATTTTTTGATTGCCTCTAAGGATTTCTTGGATTGGTGATATGCAACAAAGGCATTGTACTTCTGTTCATTCTCTGTAGTACAAGGTAGGATTATTGCATTACCTTTCCCATCTAATCGAGTAAATTGACCCTCTAGATTTGTTGTTCTAGTAATTATTACCTTGTTAGATAATATTGCAGTACCATTCTTTTTATCGATAGATACTACGTTTGCCTTTTCCATTAGGGTTTTGTCTTGGTAAATTACCGAGTTACCCTCTTTGAGTTTTATTACTTCTTTTTTCATATAAATAATGTATTTATTTCGTTATACAAATATACTATTTTATTTTTAAATATCAATCATTATTAAATAAATTCTGCAAATCTTCTGAGGTTATTCCATGCTGACGGTAGTAGTCGTATTCCCAAGGATTGAGAGGTTTGCAATTGACTGGGTATTCGGCCCTTAATTCGAAAGGCAAATAGCCAAGAAATTCTATACTGTTGAAATACTGTACCTTACCATCAGTAAATAAGAAATATTTCAAAGGTCTATCGATTGCCTTACCGAAATTACTTCCTATTAATCTGATATCCTTGTTGGCAATGTAAACATGATACTTATCAGTTATCAAATATACCTGGGTATTCCAGGGTTTCTTCGATTCATCTAAGGTTTTCCTAAACCAATCAACCATAATCTGTTGTTTCTTTCCTATATCCATAATTAAATTATTTATTCATTGATAAATAGAACTCGATATACCTACCTAAGAAAGGCTACAAGCAATACTTTATCCTCTTTAATGTAAACTCTAAGAATTTATATTATGGATAAACTTACTAACGAATTAATTGCCAAGGTTGCAAACAAGTTAAACCTTGAACCAGCTCTGTTAAAGACAGTAACTGTAGTAGAATGTGGTAATCGAGACGGATTTTTACCCTCTGGTAGACCTCAAATTCTCTTCGAGGGTCATGTAATGTGGAAATATTTGAAGATAAAACTCGATGGAGAAGGTAAAAGAACCTATTTATACGATCTAGCCAAGAGAAATCCATCCTTAGTTTATCAAAAATGGACCAAAGAATTCTACTTAGGAGGTGAAGGAGAGTGGAAAAGACTCGAAGCAGCTCGTAAAATTGATGAAAACTGTGCTAATTTATCCACTTCTTGGGGATTGGGACAGATTATGGGCTTCAATTATCAGCTTTGTGGATGTCAATCAGTGGATGAAATGATCCAAAAGATGTCTGAATCTCATGAAATGCAGCTAGAATTGATGTATCATTTCCTCTATAACTCCGGTTTAGTGAAGCATTTGAAGGCAAAAGACTGGGATGCCTTCGCTAAAGGATATAATGGTCCTGGTTACAAAGATAATAACTACGACCAAAAGCTAAGAAATACCTATGAAAACTTTAAAGACAAGCTATGAAAGTAATCTACAACAACCTTATACCTTTCAAGGGATACAAAGCTATCAACATCTTTGGTTTAGTGTTTGTAAGAAAGGGGGCTAAGTTTACTGAGGTGGATTATAACCATGAACATATACATTCAAAGCAAATGGCTGAGATGTTATGGATATTTTTCTACCTTTGGTATGGAATCGAGTACTTAATCATACTTTGTTTTGCTAAATGGAACAAGCAGAATGAAAGGTATCATGATGTAAGTTTTGAGGAAGAAGCTCATAATAATGATTCGAACCCGGATTATATTTCAACTAGGAAGCATTATGCTTGGTTCAAATACATAAAATTGAGAAGTTACAAGAAATGAAAGACTTAAAAGTACTGGGAGTATGTGGGATTTACGATCCATATTTCTTCTTAATTTTAAATACCATACATCTCCCAGTACTAAATTTTTTAGCAATCTCATTAGCAGTATAATCGGGATGACGTAACATAAATCTATATATTCTATACTTCTTTCTATCAGAAAAAGCATTCCAACCAGAATTAAAATGGAATCTACCATCTCTAATACATTGTTGAGCATTTTCTTTTGGAGTTCCCCAGTATAGATTCTTATAATGATTATTTAGAGGATTGTTATCTTTATGACATACATATGGTTTGTTTTCTGGATTTGGAATCCAAGCTAATGCTACTAACCTCTGAATTCTTACTTTAACTCTATGATTGTCTTTCCAAAGATTTACTTTAGGTCTACCATCACTACAAACTTTGATACGTAGTTTATACCAATCCGACCCTTTGTTCTTTTGGTAAATCTTGCCTTTACTACTAATGAATGAGTTCTTTCGATATACTTCAGTACCATCTTCATTAATATAATAAGATGGGTAATACGGTAATAGGTTTTCTTTCATAAATTTAAATTAAAATGAAAATAAAGAATATTTTAGGAGTTTGTGCAGGCGGCGCCGCCTTACTATTCCCATTTAAAAATAGTACTAAGTATAACATATTAGGAAATATAGAACCTCGTGGAGTATTCCATACCAGTAGAGAAGAGCAGTGGAAAGCTAATTTCAAAGGTATACCTTTCTTAAAAGGGTACGAATTACCCGAAGATTGGCATCCAGATATCATATTATCTAGCCCTGATTGTGGTAGTTGCTCAGTAATGAGATTATCTAAATCTAAGGCTCTTGGAGACCCTAAAAGTAATAAAAGTATACAACTAGTATTCCAAGCAATTCAATATTACGAACCCGCTCTCTTTCTTATAGAAAACCTACCAAGATTGCTATCTCTCATTTCTAAAGAAATGTTAACGGACTTCTTTAAGAACTATAAACTTATTTTTCACGAAAGAAGCGTTTCTGACTTCGGAAACTCCCAAGTATCAAGAAAAAGATTAGTAATTATCGGAGTTCATTTAGACAAGGGAAAAGAGTATTTGGATTCTTTTAATGAAGTATTCCAAGTAAATACTCCAAAACTTACTAGAGATTTACTAGTACAAGCCCCACAGGAAGCTTTAATTCCATTCTCTGATAAAGTTTTAGCCATGTATGATTATCGGAAATTACCTGAAAAGAAAAATCTTACAGTCAGACAAGTAAGACAACTTTGGACCCATGATTTCAAAGATGAAAAGAAATGGCCAATCAAAACTGCTAAGATGAGTACTTTACCCGGAGTATACCGATTAGAAGAGGATAAACCTCCTTTAACACTCAGACCCTCAGATAGGCAATTTAGACCTGATGGGTATCCTTTGGGTATTTATGATTTCAAGGCAATTATGGGATTCCCCGAAAATTACCGAGTGTTTATTCGGGGATTTGCAACTTGGGATCCTAAGACTTATCATTACTGGTTAAATAAAGCTAGGTATACCTTGAGCAAAGGGTCAGTATATGAAATAGGATTATGGTTTAAGAAATGCCTTAATTTCAAGTGAATCCCCCCTATATAATCTAATAGGCTTTTAAAGGGTATTGGAATAAGGAATATTGGAATAAGGAATACTGATATAAGAATCAATCAGGAAAAGGGATTGTTAAGGGAAAAACAAAGCCAGTTTCGTAACTGATTGAATTTGAATTAGTTGGCTTATGCCAGACTTGGCAAATGAATACCAAGTACCTGATATAGAGTGAGTTGACTATTATGAATTGAAACCGAAAAACTCAAGTAACAATGAACAAAGAAATTTTATACAGAACAGAGATATTACCGAAAAATCTGAAGAGTATGTTTAATCTCTTGGCAACTTTTTATAATCGAATTGTAAAGAGTCACAAGGGAAAAATCAGAATGAGTATTACTCAAGATTCAAAAGGAATCGATATTCGATTTAGAATTCCGACTACTGACTTCAGTAATAATTTCAAAGTAATTTTGGGAGTAATAATTGATAGATACAAAACAAAAGATGCCTATCTCAGATCAAAAGATGAAGAAGCTTAAAGTTGCCATGATAGTCCTTTTACTAGGATTTACTATTTACCTTTGCTTCAGGAATTACAAACTGAATCAACAACTCAGTATGTTACCTGATAAAGAGATCATTCAACATACTGATACAATTTATTTGAGGAAAGATTTCCTGCCAATTTCCTACGATAATTTACTTAACCCAAGTAGAATCCTTCTTTACAATTATCAGAATTGGGATAAGCCGCCTATTCATGCCGCTAATAACCATGATTCTATAATCTCAGAGAAGGATTCTCTTGTTCAATTAGTAATCGATAAGAATCAACTTACATTGAGTTTCCTTAATCAAAACTCGGGAATTTATTCTAGTAGGTTATTCAATATCGACACTAATAACTACAAGTATTCTTGGTATAACGGAAAACTTACCACACAAGAAATTAAATCTAGAATAAGATTAGTTCCTTATGTTTATGGTAAGTACCGACCCTTTAACAATCTATGGGATTTGGGAACAGGAATTTCAATCGAGACTAAGAGATTTAATTACAAACTGGGGATAAACAGTTTTTATTACCCAAGATATTTCTCAGGTATCAAAACTGATTTAGAACTGGTAGTAACTTATAAATTTTAGATTTTATGGCAAAGAAGATACAGGAAACACCCACTAACCTTACAAGAGAAGAATTATCTAATCTATCTAGGGTTACAACGGATATTTTCTTTTTCAGTCTTTTTTGTTATGTGATACATCCAGTGAGAGGAAAGGTTCGATTTGAATTATATCCGTATCAAAAAGCCGTACTATACCAATTTATACTCCAGAGATTCAATATCTTGTTAAAGTTCAGGCAAGCGGGTATTACAGAACTTATATCTATGTACTGCTTATGGCTGGCATCATATCATCCTAATAAGAAGATAAACATTATCTCCATTAAGGATACAACAGCTAAGAAGGTACTTAAGAAGATTAAGTTTATGTATAAGAATCTTCCATGGTATATGCAAACCCCGATCATTAACGGAAGAACTGGGGAATTTGGTTCTGCCTCTATGATTGAATTCGATAATGGTTCATTCATAGAATCCATCCCAACATCTTCAGAAGCAGGTCGTTCAGAATCTCTTTCTCTCCTGGTAATTGATGAGGCTGCAATCGTTCGGTGGGCTTCAGCTATTTGGGCAGCTGCCTTCCCTACGCTTTCCACCGGAGGTTCAGCCATCATCAATTCTACTCCATACGGTATGGGTAATTTTTACCATTCAACATGGGTAGATGCTATAGCTGGAGGTAATCCTTTCAATGCTATTCGATTATATTGGCAGATGCACCCAGAACGGGATCAATCTTGGTATGACCAGATGGCTTCTGCATTGGGTCCAAAAAGAACTGCACAAGAAATCGATGGAGACTTTCTTTCTTCAGGTAATACAGTATTTGATATGGCAGATATCAAGGCTATCGAAGATTGCTTAAGTGATTATCCAGTTTTAAAATATCGTTTTAATCGTCAGTATAGACAATTCAACGAACCAGATCCAAATAAACAGTACTTTATCGGTGCAGACGTTGCAACAGGTAGAGGCTCAGACTATTCTTCTTTCACTTGTATGGACAAGCTGGGAGAAGAACAAATTGTGTATAAGGGAAGAATGGCAGTAGATAAATATGCTAGGTTACTGGGAGATACTGGGCAATTATTTAATTTTGCTGTTGTAGCTCCAGAATCTAACGACGTTGGGTTAGCAGTAACTTCCGCTCTTCAATCAGAAGGTTACCCTAACCTATACTACTATCAAAAGCTTCTGAAAAAGAAAGGTAAGTCCAGACCAGAGGTTGATAAATCTCCAGGTTGGTTAACTACCCAAAAGAATCGTTCAGTAATTATAGAGGGTCTAGAACAAGATATTCGAGAAGAGAATATCATTGTGAAGGATCCTTTCTTTGTTCAAGAAGCTCCTACCTTTATATATGATGGTTTGGGTAGACCTGTAGCCATGGGTAAACACCGAAATAATACTTCTGCTGTAGATGTGGATTTGGAAGGAGATGTTTATTCTGATGATGATATATTTGGTAAAGCTATTTGTAATCACATACGAAAAGGAAAAACTAATGTAATAATACAACCGAAATGAAAATTCTTAAGTTTTTTGGATTTGATAGAAGGAATCGATCTCCAATACAAGAAAACAAGGCTAATCCTCCAAGTAAAAAAGAGGAGGTACCTATTTCACCCGGTAGAGTATCGGAACCGGATGATGACCCAGGTAACTTCATTCATACATTGAAAGGCTTAACTCAGATGGTTACGCCTTCTTTTCGTGTTGAAGTGATTCAGCTTTTAAGGGATTTATATAAAGTGAATCCAGATGTTAACATAGCTTTACAGGACATGTTTAAGCTTGCTAATACTGGTCACAACATAACCTTCCCTAATAATACCGATAAAGAGGCTGATAAGATGAGAGATCATCTTTCTAAGGTATCCTCTAAATGGTCTAACTATACTGCTGGTATGGATGGTTTGGTAAACAAGATGATAGTTCAATTGATGATTAGTGGAGCTATCTCAGTAGAAGCTGTACCAAATGAAAAGTTAGAGGGTCTAGCTACTGTATTATTCCTCAAACCAGATAGGATAGTATTCAAAAGAGAGAATAATGGTGTATACAGTCCATATCAGAGGAACACTCTTTGGAATGGCTCGAATAAGCAAGATTATATCAAACTTAATACAGAGACCTACTGTTATGTTGGTATGTATAATGATACTGATGAACCTTACGGAATACCTCCTTTTATGGCATCTTTGGATTCATTAAAGGGTCAGCATGATATGAAAACTAACTTTAAACATATCATGGAAATCTGTGGTATGGTTGGTTTTCTAGAGGCTTTGATGGAAAAACCACAACAGAAACCTAATGAAAATGTAGAAGCTTACACTAGAAGATTAAATAGGGAGCTAATACGTTTGAAACAGAATGTAAGGGAAGGTATGAAGGATGGAGTAGTAACTGGTTACATTGATGACCACCAGTTTAAACTTAACTCTACTTCAAAAGAGATGAGCAATATTGATAAACCCTGGAATATGAACCAGCAATCAGTTGCTAATGGTTTGGGAGTAAATGGCAACCTAATTGGAGTACAAGCTTCCATTGGAGAAGGAGCAACTGGTATTATGCTTTCTAAGCTTATAAGTCAGTTAAAGAATATCCAAATGATAGTTTCTTATGTTCTTAAGTTTATTTATGAACTAGAACTACGTCTGGCTGGCTTTGATTGTAAGGGAATATCCATTACTTGGGGATCATCCACTATCTCTGATGAGGTTAAAATCCAACAGGGTAGACAGTATAAGATTCAGAACCTTGACTTACTTTACAAGGCAGGTATCATTTCTCAATATCAATATGCTTGGGAAATGGGTTATGATTCTCCTTCAGAAGAAGAACCAAGAGTTTCATTGGAAGACCAATTTGCTAAGGGAGGTAATTCAGACCCACAAGAGGGTACTAAGAAGAAACAGAGACAGGATGATAAGAATCAATCTGCTCGTAGATCAAGAGATAAAAATAACCCGGCTCCTTCACGAGGAGATCAAAATACTAAATCAAGATGAGTAAACCGATTACTAAAAAGAACAGAGAACATTTAGATTCTTTAGTGATAGGTAGTGGTCATACTATAATGGCTGGGTATATCCCAACATCCATAGAACCACAAACCTTCTCGGAGAATTTTTATAAATGGGCTCAAACTTCTAAGGAGTCAGTCAGTCAATTTGGTTTTTGGGGAGGAGAAATAGATTATAATACCTATTATCCTGACTTGAAGCCAGAAGAACTTACTCCCAAAGATGAGGAGTTTATTGAACCAATGTTCAGATTATTATCTGCAACTATTGTGTCTAAGAACTGGAATCCTACCGATTTTGGTCAAAATGGAGTATTAAAAGCTTCTATGAGAATGCTCTTAGGACAAACAGTAAACTGTGACCATGAGACTAATATTGGTAATGCTATTGGAGCTGTATCACAAGTTATCTGGCAAGATGAATACAAGGATGGTTCTTTTGTTATTCCTGCAGGTATTAATGGTATATTAAAGATTGATGGTAAAGCAAATCCGAGAATTGCTAGAGGCATTCTTATGGATCCCCCCTCTATCCATTCTAATTCAGTAACAGTACAGTTTAAGTGGGATAAATCTCACCCAAATATGGAAGATGATGAATTCTACCAGAAATTGGGTACTTACGATTCTAAGGGAGTTATGGTACGAAGAATCGTTACTGAAGTAGTAAGATACTTAGAAACTTCTTTGGTATCTCATGGAGCTGATGCTTTTGCTCAGAAGATTGGGGATGATGGTAAAATCATTAATCCCAATTTTGCTAAGAGAACTTGGGCTTCATACGAAGAATATAGGGATGATAAGTCTAAACAGTATTTCTTCTATGATACGAAAACTGATCTAGCTTTGTTTAGTGAAAATAACGATACTTCCCAATCTTATGATGATAATCAAGGAAATCAAAATCCTAATAATAAAGATATGAATGAACTACAAAAATTTTTAGAAAGAATCTTTGGTAAAGATTGCCTTACTCTTGCCGAAGGTACAGAGATGAACGAGGAAACTGCATTTGCAGCCATTCAGGAATTGGTTAATTCTCGTAACACTCTTCAGACTACTGTGGATAACTTAACTACAGAAAAAACTTCTCTTACAGAACAGGTTACTAATCTGAATGCAGAAGTTGCAAATCTGAAGGAAATGGCTCAGGTAGGTAAAAACCACATTGCATCTCTCCGTGAAAATGCTGTTGCAACCTATAAAAAACTTATGGGTGACAAAGCTGATGAAACTATCGTTACAATGTTGAATGCCGAAACTACTGGCATGGTAACTTTGATTTCTCTTACTAAGGATTACCAAGCTCGATTGGAAGATAAATTCCCAATGACTTGCGCTAAATGCGGTTCTCACGATGTAAGCCGTGCTTCTTCTGCAACTGAGGCAGAGGATAAATCTAATAATCCATCTACTGCTCAGAATTCCGAAAAGAGTACTGAAGAGATTCTGAAAGGTATCTATTCAAACAAATTAAAATAATCTCTAAAATAAGAAGAATATGAATACACATCCTACTACTAAGCTGGTAAATCAGGATCAACCGATGACTCTGTTTGGTGAAAAAACTCCCAGAGCGGTGATCTATAAGAGCGAATCTCACAAGTTGCATCAGGCTTTCTGTGTAAAAGAAAACAAAGTTATTCATCAGGGTATGCCGGTAGCTTTGGATACCGATGGTAATATCGAACCTTATATCCCGGGTGGAGATGGCAGCCAGGTTTATCTGGGTATAGCTGTAACTGACAATATCAATCCTGCTTATCAGGCTCAAAGAAATTTCCCCGTAGAAGTAACTGTAGCTGTAGAAGCTTTCATGGTTGTAAACTGGGTAGCTAAAGAGGCTATGGAATGTGGTTATGTAAAACCCACAGATACACTGCTGATTGACCGTTTTATAACTGCTGAAACTTCAGACGATGAAACAAAATTCATTAGCATAGTACCGGCTGATGAAGCTAATGATATTATTCAAGTATTGGTACGCTAATCATTAACTGAACATTAAAAGAACAATGAATACAGAATTTGCACAATTGAAAATGGAAGACCTTAGAAAGGAACTTCCGGAAATGGTAAGAAGTTTGGAAGCATACCGTCAGGGTTCCAACAACACATTGCCTATTGAAGTTACTCTGGAAGAACTGGTACAGGGTAAATATGGTGTATCACAGGATGCCTTCTTTGAAAAGTTGGGCATTAATCCGAAGATTGATACAATGCAGAACATCTTCACTATGCCGCAACAGAATATCCGTTGGATTGTACCGGAAATCATCCGTGCTGCTATTACAACTGGTATGCGTCAGGCACCTTTCTACCCGAACATCATTGCTTCAGACCAATCAATTAATGGTTTGCAGGTAACTATGCCGATGGTAAATATGTCGGATGCTGCTCCCGCTAAGGTAAATGAAGCAGAAACAATTCCTTTGGGAGATGTAAGCTTCGGACAGAAATCAGTTTCTCTGTTCAAAATCGGTAAAGGATTTAAACTTACTGACGAAGTTAAAAACTACGTTTCAATCGATGTATTGGGAATCTATCTCCGTGACTTTGGTATTCAGTTGGGTTATGCTATGGATACTTTGGCAATGGATGTTTTGATGAACGGTAACAAAGCTGATGGTTCTGAATCTGCTCCGGTTATTGGTGTATATGAAACAACCAACGGTATTACTTATAAAGACTTGTTGCATATCTGGGTTCGTGCTGCTCGTATGGGCCGTAACTTTACTACTATGATTGGTGGTGAAGACCAGGCTATCGAGATGTTGAACTTGCCTGAATTTAAAGAACGTCACTCAGGAACTACAGAAGCTACACTGAATATCAAGTCTCCGGTTCCCAACAAGGCTGACTTCTATATTCACCCGGGAACTCCAGATCAGCAGTTGTTGATGGTAGATACCAGTGCTGCCTTGATTAAGCTTACTGCTAAACAATTGATGCTTGAATCAGAAAGAATCGTATCTAATCAGACTGAAGCTGTATATGCTTCTCTGACTACAGGTTTCTCTAAGATGTACCAGGATGCTGTTCTTCTGTTGGCAGCTAACAAGAAATTCTCTGAAGCTGGATTCCCGAGCTTCATGAACATTGACCCATACCTATTGGTTAACTTAGAATAATATCCGGGATTTCTTCATTGTATTTTTGTCTAATTTCTCCCCGAACAGTTTCAATCCATTCTGTTCGGGGTTTTATATTATAACCTAAAATAAAAGATTATGGCTACTACTTACATTGTAACAGTTGGAACTAATGCCTACAGTTTTAACGACCAGGTAACAGGTATTTCAATTGCAAAAGGCGAAGAGAGAGAACTTACTGCCCGTCAGTACAGAACAAAACGTATTCAGAAAGCTTTAGTTTCTGGCCACTTGGTTTTAGTTCCGGATAAGAACAAAACTGCCAAGTATACTGCTGAGGATATCGAAAAGCTTGACAAGAAGCTAGCTGCTCAGTTTGCAAAGGGTATGGAAATCAGTAAGATTGCCAAAGCTTATTCACTTGAAGAAGCTAAGCTGATTGCTAAGAAACATGAAATCGAAGCTGATCCGAAAGATACCGTAAAAGATATCCTTGAAGTTTTACTTGAAGATTTCGAAGAAAACAAAGAATAAACAAACGAATATAAATGAAAAAGAATCTAGACTTCACATATGTAACATCAGGTCTGGAAGTTTCATTTAGAGTATTAACCAAAGTCCCGGCCAAATCCATTTTTGACTGGGACTTTGGCGATGATAAGGGAGAGGTTTTCAATGGTGGAAGACATCAATCTTACTCTTATGAGAAGTCTGGATTTTATGATGTAACCTTACATGTCACTAATTCTGATGGATTAGATTTGACTTGTACTCGAACCGTAGTTGTATGTAATTATGGGCATACTACTCTTCAGGATACCATCTACAATTTAATAGATAGGTATATTCCCAAAGAATTACATGGGAGTATGACCATAGAAGATAAAACTGCATACATAACTAAATGGCAATTATATATCTTCCCACTAGTAAATCATACTATACCACCAGATAAATATAATGATGAATTATGGTATGAGGGACTAGAAAACCAATTAATTATGGAATTGGCAGTATGGGATTATCTCAATATACAAATACAAAATATACTGTTGGTTGCAGGAAACAGTTTCAGAGAAATTATCTCCACTGAATCCACTGGACCAGACCAAGATGGTGATTCACCTGGAGAACATGCTAGAGGAGATAGGATAAAGCAAATTACTACAGGTCCTACTGAGGTACAGTATTATGATAAGATATCCGAAAGTGTATCTAGCTTATGGAGTACTTATTCAAAGATGATTCAACCTGGAGGGTATATGGATGAACTAAGAAAGAATCTATGTATGCTGGCATCTAGGTTGGAGATATACTTACCATTCTGTGATCAAATCGAACGGTTAGTAGTACCCAGAGTAGTAAATCATAGAAAACCAACTCCTTTGGGAGGACCTAATCCAACAGCTCCTCTCAATAAAGCAAGTAAACCTTCGTTAACCATAATAGATAAGAAATCATGACAAAAGAACCTTGGAGAATGGTTAAGAACCATTCTTGGAATAGGTATAAAAAGATTATCACTGATTTCTTAGACTGGGATGCTGGAAGACAAACAATTACTTGGGCTAAACATGTTAATCAATATCTAAATCATGCTGAGGATGATAGCCCAAGATATTATAATATTCCCATAGAAGCTTTATGCTATTACAATGCTTTTAGGAATTGGCCTATTAATAAGGCTACTGTTTCTGGAGAATTAGATGATGAGAACCTTTCTATACTTATTTCAAAGAATTACATAGAACAAATCGGATATCTCAATCAGGAAGGTTATTGGAACTTTAACTGGTCTGAGGATAGATTTGTTATCAATGGGATAGTATATAAACCTTCTGGAGATACTCAAGTATCTCAGGCTAAAGATGAAGCTTTGGTATTCTTGGTAATCCTCAAAAGGGATAGAGATACTAAAATCAAATTCGTAGAACAAAATCCATAAAGATATGAAAATGTTAATGTTACGTTTCACCAAGCTTAACAATGTAGAAGGCGATTGGTGGGACAGTAATCTTATAATCTTGAATGGACCTTCTGGAGTTCACATAGAAATGCCTGGTACTGGTAATTCGGCTACTACCATGCAATCTATGACTGGTATGAAGTTCGTATCAAATTACCAAGATTACTTTGGAGAGGTATGGGATAAAGATATACCTCATATAGGCTTTGGCCAAGTTATTAAATTCAGAGTTAGGAAATTACCTGATTATGCCGTAGTAGTTGGGGATATAGAGGATGGAGGAGATGTTGACCCAGATAATCCAGATGATATCCCAAATGCTTTTGCTGGTAAAGAAAAAGAATACTTCCGTGGTAATAACTCAGAACTGTTATTGGGAAAGAATAAAGTAACACCTTAAAATATATACATATGTACGTTAGTAAATACTACACTTGCGAAGAGATTGACCAACGGCTATTACAGGGTTATTATGATGACTCTTTGGCTCATGGTTTTGTTGGAACTCTTAAAGAGTTCTGGGCATTCTTCTTATCAATTGCAAACAAGGTAGATAAGAAAGAAGGTTGGGATTTGTCAGAAAATAACTTCTCTGATGAATTGCTAGAAAAACTGAATGGAATTGAGGAACATGCTAACTACGTTACTAAAGTTTCTCAACTAGAAAACGATTTGAAATATCAGACTCAAGAACAAATTGAGAAATATATACATGACTTAGTAGATGGTGCTGATGATGCTTTGGATACATTAAAGGAATTAGCTGAAGCATTAAACAATGACCCGAACTTTGCTACCAATATCACTAACCGATTAACTGAATTACGTACTCAATTAGAAGCTGAGGTAACTAGAGCTAAGAACCGTGAAAACGAATTAGCTTCTCAGATTAAGATTGTGAACGATAACTTGGTTAACTCGGTTAATACGTTGAATGCAACTATCCTTAAAGTAGTACAAGATATTACTAGGATGATAGAAGCAATCAATGCTCGTATTCAAAAGATAGAAGACCGGGTTGGTGATTTGGAAGTAGAAACTGACAATAACTTAACTGAAGCTAAAGAATATGCTAAGGAATTGGTAGATAAGGAAGCTGCTGAACGTAGAGCTGCTGATGAGAAACTGACCGAGGCTGTTCATCAAGTACAGTTAGACCATACTAGGGATATTGCCGACTTAAATAATAAGATTCTAACCGAGGCTTCAGAAAGAGCAAATGCAGATGTAGCATTAGAATCTAAACTGAACACCGAAATCAGTGATCGTAAAACTGCAGACCAAGAACTTGAATCCAAGATTAATGCTGAAGCTGCAGCTCGTACTGCTCAGGATGAAGTATTACACCAACAGATTGTAAAGGAAACTTCTGACCGTCAGAATGCAGATAATGGTTTACAGCAGAACATTACTCAAGAAGCTCAGAACCGTCAGAATGCAGATACTGTACTTCAGAACAATATTGATAACGAGAAAGAAACTCGAATTGCTCAAGATGAAATCCTTGACCATAAGATTGAGGATTTGAAAACTCAGGCCGGTACAGATAAAACCGAATTGCTTGAAAAACTAGAGCAAGAAAAGCAAGAACGTATTGCTGCCGATAAAGACTTAGATAATCGTAAGGTAGATAAAAGAGAAGGTTATTCTCTTACTAAAAACGACTTTACCGATATTCTCAAGGCTAAATTGGATGGCATTGAAGAACATGCTAATTATATCACAAAAGTATCTCAGCTTATCAATGATGCTGGTTATCAAACTGAAGCAGATCTTCAGGCAGCTATTGAAAAGATTATTGGGGAAGCTCCAGAGGTTCTTGATACTTTGAAGGAGATTGCAGATGCTTTGGGTAATGACCCAAACTTTGCAACTACAATTACCAAGAAATTGGCTGCTATTACCGAACAGTTGAATCAAGAAATTACTAATCGTACAGAAGCTGATGCCCAGGTACAGGCTAATGTAGATAAGGAAGTTTCTGACCGTAAGGAAGCTGATACTGCTCTTGAGGCTAAGTTGAAAGAATACGTTGATAACGAAGTAGATAAAATTACTGGTAACACTGACGGTATTCAATCTAGTCTGAATAAGGAAATCCAAGACAGAAAAGATGCCGATGCTGCATTACAAGCTGCTATCACTAAGGAAGAAACGGATCGTAAGGCTGCTGATGCTGCATTAGATACTCGAGTAACTGCTAATGCTACTAAGATACAAGAATTGGCTTTATCTATTCAGGATGCGGTAAATACCGTTAAAAATGAACTTCAGGCTAAGATAGATGCTTTGCAAACAGAAGTAAATGCTAACAAGGCAAATATCCAACGTAATACTGACAGATTAAATGACCAGATTACTAAGGAAGCTGAAGATTATGCTGAATTAAAAGGCATGGTTAATGCAGAAGCTGAAGCAAGAGCCAATGCTGATACTAATCTTAAGTCTCAGGTAGATAAGGTAAATATCGACTTGAACACTGAGATTTCAAAGAGAGAAGCTGGTGATACGGTTTTACAACAGAATATTGACAAGGAAATCTCCGATAGAACTTCAGCGGATATTTTATTAGATAATAAGTTCACTGGCTTGATAAATACTGAATCTACTGCCCGGGCAAATGAAGATGAGAAAATCAATGCTCGAATTGACCAAGAGGTTAAAGATCGTAAGGCAGGAGATGATGCTTTAAGTACTCGAATCGATAGCGTCAATAGTGGAGTAACAGGTTCTTTAGCTCAGCTCAGTGAGAAAGTAACTAATAATACTACTGCTATTCAAACCGAAGTAGAAAGAGCTAAGGCCGCTGAACAAGCAATTAAGGATTCTCTGACTACAGCTCTGGAAAATCACAAGGATGATTTGGTAGCTATATCTAAGGACATCAGTGATGAGGTCCAGAATAGATTATCAGAGGACACTAAACTTCAGAATAATATTGATACTGAAATTCTTAATCGTACTCAGGCAGATACCTTATTAGAGAATAAGATTGCTCAGGAAATATCCAATAGAGTTCAGGCTGTTGAAAACTTGAATAACCGAAAGGTAGATAAAGTAGATGGCAAAGAGCTTTCTTCAAATGACTTTACCGACTTATTAAAAGCTAAGTTGGATAATATCCAGGAATTTGCTAACTACATTACTAAGGTATCTCAGTTGGAAAATGATTCCAATTATCAGAATGCCGAACAAGTAGAAACTGCAATTCAGAAAATTATTGGTTCTGCACCAGAAGTACTTGACACTCTGGGAGAGATTGCTAAGGCTTTGGGAGATGATCCTAACTTTGCAACTACCATTACTCAGAAACTTACTGAGTTAACTACTAAGCTTGAAACCGAAATTCAAAACCGTATTGAGGGTGATGATGGATTGGAAACTAGGATTATAAATCTGGGTAATAGTATTAACAATGTAATAGAGGATTTAAGAACTTATGTTACTGAAACTCGTACTGAATTGTTGGCAAGAGCAAATAACCAAGATACTCTTATTACTCAGAATGCTGCAAACATCCAGAGAAACTTGGAATTAATCCAGGGCCTTCAGAATAATCAAAATACTGGTTATCTTGAAATCAAGGAACTGTTGAATACAGAAATAGAGGCTAGAAAGGCTGAGGATATTCGTATTGAAGCTAAAGTAGATAAGAATACTCAGGGCCTTAAGACTGAGAGCGAGGAAAGGAAGGCTGCTGATAAGGTTCTCCAGGATAATATAGATGCAGAGGAGGCTGCCAGAATTGCCGCTGATAATGCTCTGGGTAAACGTATTGACAAAGAAATCCAGGATAGAAAAGATGCAGATACGGCTTTGGATAATAAGTTTACCAATGTCACTAATGACCATGAGACACGTTTACAGGCTGAAGAAGCAACTTCAGATGCTTTACCCTTGACTGTGGTTACAGAAATTGACCAGAACCTAGTTATCAATGGTACTTCAGCTGAAGTAAACTTTAAGAGTTCTGTAAAAGGAGAAGACAATCTTTATGGAGAACCCGTGACTCGTAAGTTTGCTATACCTTCTTCTACTGATACTAAAGCCGGTCTTCAATCAGCCGCAAATAAGAAGAGATTGGATTCTATGCCTAATGATTATATCACTGGAGCTAGCTATACTCCTAAAGCAAGTGTAGTTACTACTAACCTAAATAGAAGTACCTATAATTCTGATGAGGGTATACAGAAACCAAATAATTTCACTATAGATATACCTGCTTCTACTGCAGAAAAAGCTGGTGTACAAACTGCAGCAGATAAGAAATTATTTAACTCTATTCCTCGGACTGTAGTAGTTGGAGAAGGAGCAACTTCAGATGCTAACAAGGTTACAGTATCAGTAAACCGAAAGACTGTAAATGAAGGAGTATATAAAGATGATAATACTACTTTAAATTTACCAGTGGCTTCAACTACTAAAGCTGGTACCATGTCTGCTGCTGATAAAGTTAAGTTAGATGAAACTTTACCTCAGCAGATTGCTAAGGAAATCCAAGATAGAAAAGATGCAATTGAAGCACTGAAAGAAGCTTCAGAAGCTTCTCTTGCTCAAGAAATCCAGGATAGAAAAGCAGCTGACCAGGCATTGGATACTAAACTCACTCAGGCTATTAGAGAAGAGGCAGATGCTCGTACCGAATCCGATAATAGCTTGATGAATAGTATTAATGCAGAAGCTGAAGCAAGAGCCAATGCTGATACTACACTTGAGAATAAGTTACAAACTAATATCAATAACTTAGAAAAGAAGCATGATGATTTCGTAGCAACTAAGGGTAAGGCTAATGGATTTGCTTCTTTGGATGGTAATGGCTTAGTACCATCTAGTCAATTGCCCTCTTATGTTGATGATGTTATCGAAGTTTATGCTACTTATGATGTCAGTGAAACTGGAAAGCTGAGCAATATTAAATTATATTCTGACCCAGATCATGCTAATCCTATTACTGGAGAATCAGGTAAGATATATTTGAATATTACCCAGGATGAACCCTCTTATCAATTCCGTTGGTCAGGTACTCAGTTTGTAGATAGTAATACCTCTTCACTGATACTTGGAGAAGTTACTGGTACTGCTTATGATGGTGCTAAAGGTAGAAAAGCTACTGCTATAACCAACAGTATTCCAAATACTGTTGTAGATACAATAGAATTTGGTCAAGCATATGCAGATTATGTACAATTAAAATACCATTATTATCGTAAACAATTTGTAACTGATCAAGATGATCATTATACGGCACAACCTCATAAACAGGTAGATATACCTGCTTCTACTGCAGAAAAAGCTGGTGTACAAACTGCAGCGGATAAGAAATTATTTAACTCTATTCCAGGTACTATTATAATTTCTGGTAAAGGGGTAGTTCAGAATACAGATAAAGTTTGGGTACAGATCAATAAATCTACTAAAGCTGATGGAGTATATGGTGAAGCTACTACACAAACATTAGAGATCTTAGCTGCTAATGCTAATCGAGCTGGAGTAATAACTGTTGAGATGTTCAACAAACTTAATTCTGGTCTAAATGGAGATATTACCAATGCCCTGAATGAAGCTAAGGCTTATACTGATGCTGCTAAAACTGCATTAGAGAAATTAATCCAGGATTCTGACAAAGTAATCAAGGAAAGCTTAGATGCTCATATTGGCAATAAGAGTAACCCTCACAATGTAACCAAAGTTCAGATAGGTTTAGGTAATGTACAGAACTTAGCTCCAGCAGATATGCCAGTATCTACTGCTCAGTCTGCTGCTATTGCAGATGCTAAGGCAGCAGGTACAAAAGCTCAGACCGACTTAAGTACCCATGCAAACAGAAGTGATAATCCTCATAATGTAACTAGAGCTCAATTAGGATTGGCTACTACAGACCAAGTAGTATTTGCTAAAACTACTGCAGCTTCCGGTTTCTGGAAGGAATCCGATGGTAGATTAAAATCTCAAGTAGAGAATTTGAACCATACTCTGGACCAAATCTGCAATATACCTACAGTTCACTTCAAGATGAATGGTAAATACCAAGTGGGAACTATTGCTCAGAGCTTAGAGGAAATTGAACCTCTGTTGGTATCAGAGAATACTATACCTGCTTCTCAAGTACCTAACCAATCTAGATTCGAAACTTTCGTCGGAGAAGATGGTCAGGAATATGTAAAAGTAAAAGTAGTAGAATATGAAATGCTCAGTGTCATGGCTCTCGAAGGAGTTAAGTTATTGAGAAAAGAATTCGAAGACTTTAAGAAACAATTAAACAATAAGTAATATGGCAGAAATAGCAACTTGGAGTGCTATTCTGAATAAGACCGGCCTTGGTAAGACCTCTAATGAGTGCCCTACCAAGGCTGAGTTGTTAGCACTCAATAATGGTAAGGACTCCAATGTTGACAAGGTTATTGTAATTAGTAATGCTGCTAGCTACGGTAACAATGAATGTGTCAAGTTAGAGGATATCAATGCCGAGCAATGGATTTATACATTCCAGTGGGATCCGAACGGTAATCCTTCTTTTAATGCTCCAGCTACTGGAGGTACATACTCCTTTGGTTCATATGCTTCTAATCGAGTTAAGCAAGTAAACGGTGTTAATACTACTATCTCTCAAAGTTTGGCGAATGATGTCACTAAAACTTCGGAAGGTTCTTGGTATACTACAGATTACGACGGTAATAAAGGTAGAATAGTACCCAACAATACATCTACTAATAGTAAATCAATCACTGTAACTTGGACTCAGAAGTATTCGGGTAAAACCCTACAGGCAACATTTACCCAGGCAGCAGGTAGAAAAGTTTATTCTTCATGGAATTATAACTGTAGAGTAGATAAAACTTCTTTCAGTTACAGTGGAGGTCAATCTAATGTAACTGCTAAGAGTGCAAGTAGAAGTTATACTTGGAATGGTCAAGGAAGTAGTTATACAGAATCAGAAACGGCTACAGTAAGAGTTTCTAGTCCGGCTTCTATTAGTGGGAATAGTATTTCTATCCCAAGTAATAGTGGTTCTGCTAGAAATTTTACGGTTACTTTCGATTTCCCAACTGCTACAGACCAGACTATCTCAATTTCTCAGGAAGGAGGTCAAGTAACCTATGTAGATCACCTGTCTATAGATCCCACTACTAAGAATGTACCTGGAACTGGTTCAGGATTTAGGTTGACAGTAAATGCCAATTATGATAAATATATAAACGGAACTTATGTAGAAAACATTAGAACTCATTATACTTCAGCTGAAGTAGTTGAGGGAACTTCATCTGATATTATCATCTCTGGTAAAAATTCTAGTGGATGTAGTATTAGTGTAGCACCAAACCCTAACTCATCACCTAGAACTTTTAAAATTAAGTTTACTTACGATACGGCAACTCCTGTATATTTAACCATTACACAGAATTCGGCTGAGGTAACTTATCCTAGTAAGGGTATGGTATTTGAGCACAGTACCCAACAAAGTATGGGTTATAAAACTAGTACTTTATCCATAGGTACTGTTGGAGGTGAGGGAGGTAATATTTCTTTTTATATAAAGAGTTATAGGTCTAGATATATTAATGGTTCTTTAAGTTCTACTGAAGCTATTAAACCTACACTTATCTTGCCTTCTGGAGTAACCGAATCCATTACTAATGTGACTGATTATATATTTAAAGTAACCCTTACCATATCTGAGAACTCAAACACTTCAAGCAGAACTCTTACAATCAAGGCTAATCAACCCAACGGTTTAGATAGGGAGCTAGTACAAACTGCACAACAGAGTGCTTCAACTTATGAGTTTGGTATTAGGGAAAACTCGGAGGATTCTTTGAGTACTTCTCTTACTTATTCTGGCTGGCCAGCAGAAAACTCCTCATACAATAGACCTGTAAGAGTATATTCTAGGAAGAATGGTAATCAATTCCTTAATTGGGCTTTATCTTCTAATACGGATTGGATCACTATATCTGGTTCAGGTACCAGTGCTACATATAAGGTAGCCACTAATAACAGTAGTTCATCTAGAACTGGAATTATTATCTTTACTCAAGGAGAATCTGGTAAAACTTGTACTCTGACAATAATTCAAGAAGCGGGGGATGTATATGAGTTTTATATTACTGACCCATCAGGTAATGGGCATTACACCGATTTCACCTTCTCAGCCCCCTCAAATGGATTGGTAAGTAAACATGTATTTAATCTTATCTCTACTCACAATGGTAGTCCATTATCTGCAGACGATGCAGAAATGGTTAATCCGGAGATAGAAACTCAATCTATAGGTATAGTATTAACAACTGATTCTCAATCTCCCTTTAGGTTTATGGCAAATATAAGTGAAGCAGGTTATTCTGTAAGAACTGCAGCCGATACTGTTAGACAGAAGCCATCTGGAAAAACGGTAATTTTCAGAGTCAATCAAGAAGGAAAAAGACCATTTTTCAGATTGGAATTAAGTTTAAATATTTCAAATGGTAATGATCAAGATACGTGGGGATTATTTGATACGGCTAATATACCTCATACTTCTGACTTTATGTATGATATGAGCTTAATACGTGAAGGTATTATAGTAAACTCAATAGAAGGTAAAATAAAAGTGAATTCTATTCAAAGTACTACTAAGGATATAACGATTGGGGATACTGTTTATGTATGGGCTTATAATTCTGTAAGAGGTTTATGGTTATCAATTGGTAATTTTAGGATTGAAGAAGGTACTAATATGCATCATTGGGATACTTCTTGGCCATCTTAGATAATTTAATCCTAAACACAACACTAGTTAATTTATCAATGAATAAACAATTAATTATTAACCTTAAAAACTAAATTGTTATGGAAGTTAAATCTGGTATTTACAAAGACATATCTGATGCTGCTCGTGGAGTTACTTCTGAAGTTGCAGGAGTATCTAGACAAGTAGAAGGTGTAGGTAAAGAAGTACTTAACAATCGCTTTGCTACTGAACGTGGCCTTTGTGATCTTGGTTATAAGACTAATTCTGATATCCGGGATTCTCGTGATCAAATGGGAGCAGGGTTCAATCGGGTTATGGATCGTCTTTGCCAGATGGAACATCAACAGTCAAATTGCTGCTGTGAAATTAAGAGCTTAGTTAGAGAATCCGAAAACAGATTAGCTCTTCAGGCAGAACGTAATCATTGCGAGGTAATGAAAGGCCAGCAAGAGATTAAGTGTCTGATTGAGAACACTGCAAAAGACCAAGAAATTGCTAGACTGAATCGAGTAGTTGATGCTCAAAGAGATCAGAACATTATTAACTCGGTAGTACAGGCTTTAGGTAATAAAACTGCATAATTTCTATTAAAGTTGATTAGGGAAAAGGGAGGTACCTGTAGTGGGTATTTCCCTTTTTTCGTTTTAATCTAGTAAGAAACATGGAAGAAGATAATAAACTACAAACCTTTACTCTCCAAATGCAACTACCAGCTCCTAATTTAGAGGTAGCAAAGAGAGTAGCTGATGAAGCACAAAGACTGATAGATATCTATGGATACTATAATTTCTTGAACCTAGTAGAATTTATGAAACAGAATCCCAGTATGGTTCAAATGGGATTAAGTCTAATCAATAAAAATAATGCAGTATGGAAGAAATGAAATTTAAATCATTACAAAGAGGAGATTTAGTCTTTACTCTAGAAAGAGACAGAAGATCAATGTACCCAATCTTTGACCAAGCTAAAGTAGTAAAGGTAGGAGAAAGTAAACCCAGAGCTAATGAAAATGGTGATGGCTTTTCTAATCTTATAGAAATTGTTCTTCAAGATTCCATTGGTACAGTAACCGTATATTTACCTTCGGATGGGAATGAGGGTATTTATAACAATGTGTACTACACTCTAATTGGAAATAATATTGTAAACGAAGTATCATTGCAAAGGTCACAGGCTCTTGGTATTATTAATAATGTAGGTAAATACGAGAACATAATAAAGGAATGCGATAATATCCTTGCTATGTTTGAAAACAAGGAGCCCACTAATGGTAGTCAATTCAATGAAGAATTCGCTTCATTCAGGAAAGATGTAGTATCAGTATTACAATCACAACAGCAAGCCATAAATCTTATGATGGATTCACTTGGCTTGAATAAACCGAAGGAAAATCCAGATGGCAAGTAAGTCAGTAAACATAACTATAAGTACTCCCTTGGGAGACTTACAGATATATACTGACCCAAAAGAACAGGCTAGAGCTGAGAAGTTGATTGCCGAAACTCCATCTATCATGAGAAATGCCTATGATAGAGCTACTGAGAAATTCGGCAATCAACTTCTCAGACTTGTGAAAAAATGCCTAAGAACGGGTACTCCTCCAAGAGGAACTCATTGGGATCCTCACTCGGCTAATACCATTAAACGATACGGAGAGCATACCCTTTTGAATTATACGGGTCAGTATTTGAGATCAGTACAAATAGTAAAACAGAAGAATCGAACTTACGTAGGTATACCTACTAATCTTAAGAAAACCCGAAAGGGTGATAGGACTAGTAAAAGAACCTTGAACCAAGTAGCTATCATGTTGGAATATGGTTCTAGAGGTGGTAATTTACCTCCAAGACCCTTATGGGCACCAGCTTTCGAACAAATAGGTGGTAAGAAGGTTCTGAAGGAAACTATAGTAAGAGAACTTCGTAAAGAAATAAGGAAATATAGATAATGGGATTTACAATAAGTAAAAATCAAGGTTCAGGTAGGACTGTTATAACAGTAACACCGGAAGAAAAGAATACTATAGATAAAGATATTATTCAGGTATTAACTGTAGAAGCTGTGGATGGTTCTACTAAAGAAGTAAAGCTTATTCATAAAAAAGGAGAAGATGAATGGGAATATGACTTCAGGGTTTCACCTACTGAATTATATTTTGAGCCTACGGGAGAAAGCAAAGAGGTTACTATTATATCTACCAAACAAAGGATAATCAATGGAAAGAAAGTTGGTGATCCAGTTAATGTAAACTATACCCGGGAAAACTCTGGAGATGTATCTGGCTCTGGTACTACTTTTATCATGAGCTTAAATGATAATATGTATAATGAACGAGTAGGTCAAGTAATATTTACTCAAGGAGAGTCTGGTAAAACTATAAGTGTAACTTGTAAACAAGGTAAAAAAGAAACTTCGGGAGATATAGGTATAATCAAACTATGGTCAGGCCCCGGAGTTCCAGAGAACTATGTACTCTGTAATGGAGGTCAGGTAAGTATAGCTGAATATCCAGAATTATATGAAGCTATTGGAGATAAGTATAATACTTCTTCTACTAGGGCAGGCTATATAAGTGTTCCAGATTTAAGTGGTAGGTTCGTAGTTGGAGTAGATTATAATGATTCAGATTACAGTAGTATTGGTAATACTGGAGGAGAAAAGAGACATCAATTAACTGTAAATGAGATGCCAAGCCATACTCACTCATATAATAAGATTCGTATCGAAACTCATAAATGGGGAGATAATGCTAATGATAGACCACACCCATTCTACGATTCAGGAGCTCAAACTGGTTCAACTGGTGGTAATCAACCTCATGAGAATAGACCACCCTATTATGTATTGGCTTATGTTATGAAAGTAAGATAGGAGGTAATTATGGTAAATTCACAAGAAATAGTAGAGAGAACCTTCTATATATGCTTATTGAATGTTCTCCTAGAAAAGAAGATGGGACTTAATCCTGAGGATTATTTACCTTTATCACAAGAGAATGAAAAGAGATTCCAAGAAGATAAGGAAGCAATAGATAAGTTCATTTACTTATTTGGTATAGGTAATAACCAGGTAAGAGGTCCTAAAACATGTCCCAGGATAACTATAGAAAGCACTGCTTATTATCCTGGAGATATCGGAGTAGAGAAATATATCATTGGAGATAAATTAGATGCGGGCAATTATCAGATGTCTGAGTTCCCTTACGAAACTAAAGATATCACTATTGATATTCATTTGGTAGCAACTACTCAGAATGATATGAGATTACTACATTCTATTCTTTATGAAGCATTACCTACTCGAGGCTATATAAGACCTTACTTCAATGATTTAGAAGAATGGGATAAAGGTAGGATAGCTCCTACTGGGAACTTATTTATAGAGATTGGTAATTTCTATGATCATCCCGATGAATCACATGGGTTATTGGAAAAGGTCTATCAATATGTATGTAAAGATGGTATTATACCAGAAAAACTGGTAGAAATGGGGGATCTATTACCTATAAGAGATATAAGTCTTTTACTAGGACCAGAATACCAAAAGGACGAGGAGATGCTCAATCTCAATATACATGTTTAACTCAAAAATTTACTAAAATGAAAAAGTTAGTGTTTATGCTGATGGCACTCATTTTACCAGTGTCATTGTTTGCTACAGAAGTAGAACCTTCAACTGGTTCAGAGTTCGTAATTAATCTTGGTACATTTACTGGTATAGTAACTTTGGTATCATCCTTGGTTACTCAGGTACTAAAGGTAATCCCAGCTATCAAAGACAACAAACTTGCTAAGATTGGTATATCTGCCTTAGTGGGTATTCTCATATGTATTATAGCTTGGGGATTACAACTTACACCCTTATTAGAAAACTATCCTTTCTATCAGGTATTAATTTATGGATTAGCTGCTGGTTTATCGGGATGTGGTTTCTATGATGTGATTAAGGCTATTGGAGGTTTATTTAAGAATAAAGAGGATTAATTTTCTAATAATACCAGTAAGGTAACGATACTTACTGGTATTAATTAAATATATTAACCTATAAAACACAAGGATATGTCAAAATCACCCAGAGTTGTTTTTAAGTTCGAGAACAACAATGTTCAACAGACTACTCCACTTTTAGGAGTATCATGTTTCTTGGCTAGAACTGAAAAAGGTCCCTATGATGATCCTTCAGAATTAATTACTTCTTTCTCTCAATTCCAAAGAATATTTGGTAAAGAGATTGTACCTGATGGTTCTGTATCCAACATAGAGAAAGCTTTAGTAGGAGGTTCTAAGCTAAGAATTATTCGTGTATTGGGAGCAGGTGCTAAAAAGGGTACTGTTACTAAAGCCGAAGAGGCCGAATTTACTGAAGATGAAACTGAAGAGGTAACAGAAAATGCTCAAGCTTCAGAAATATTCAAATTTACTTCAGGAAATACTACAGTAAGCTTTGGTTTGGTAACTAAAGGTTATGGTGATCCCATTGGTTCTGGAGAATCTTTCAAAGTTGGTTTCTCTAAATCGGTGAATACTGTTTTCTATAACATCTATGATGCCAATGGTTCTATCTTGGAATCGGGTCCAGTAATTACTTACAAAACTAAGGATGCTCAGAATAAAACTTCTGTAGATTACTTGGCTTTAAGTAACTTTGCTAGTAATTCTGCATACCTGGAACCTAAGATGGTAACTACTACCGATAAGATTAAATCTTTCGAGAACTTAGTATCTTGGCTTCAGACTTCAATTGACCAAACCGATAATCCGTTAACTATTCAAGTTGGAGGTAAAGAACCTACTGCAGAAGAGGTTATGTTTAATGGTACACTTGGTACTGCTGGTGCTGATCCTACTGCAGATGAATGGATTGCTTCTTTGGATTTGGTAAAGGATTACACTGATATTTATCAGTTATCATGTTCTCATATTCATCAGCATTTGAAAACAGACCAAGATGTACTAAAAGTACACAAGGCTGCTAAAGAAATGTGTGCTGAATTACAAGAGTACACTTACTACATTGAAGTACCAAAATACACCACCCATTATACTCAGGGAACTCAGCCTAGAAATAAGCAGAGTATTATAACCTGGATTAATAGCTGTTTGGGTAGTATCGGTAACTCTAAATATGTAGCCTACTTTGCAGGTGGTATCAAGTACTACAACGAATTCGGATTACTTAGTAATTCAGATGTAATGGGTACCATCTTCGGTTTGGGTGATACTTCTGCTTCTAACTATGGACCTTGGAAGTCATTTGCCGGTATGAACCGAGGAATAATCTACGATGGTCAGGGCCCAGTAAGTCCTAATTATGGTAGTGATTCTCGTTATAATGAACTGGACGAATTGGCTCAGATGTATGCCAACATGATTGTAATCAAAGATACTCCATCTTCTGGTAAACAAACCATGTTATGGCATTGCTTCTCTTCTCAAGTAAAACAGGATTCAGAAAGATTCCTTTCAATCGTAAGATTGAATCTGTACTTGAAGAAGACTCTTCGTCCTATCTTGAATAAATATTTGGAAGAACCCAATATCTGGAGTACTTGGAAAAATATTTATCTTGAGGTAAAACCAATCCTGGATAATCTGGTAGATGAAAATGCTATGTCAGAGTACACATGGATGGGCGACCAGGATGCTGGTTCTTATTCAGAACTCTCTGTAAATAATGAAGCTGATGTCCGTCAGGGTAAGTACAAAGTAATCCTGAAGTACAAAGATATTGTTCCTATGCAAGAAATTACAATTAACATTGTAATCGATGCAGCTTCTAATTCAGTTAACATTTCAGAAAACGAATAACATTAAAATCATAAAATATGGGAGCAAAAGTAAAGAATCCTAGAAAGAAATTCCTATGGAGCATCTCTTTCCCAAAACACCCTATCAATACATACCTATTCCAGACTTGCCAACTTCCGGATATAGAGATTGACCAGGTTGCTCATGGAGATGTAAACAGAGATGTAAAAACTGCTGGTAGAGTTACCGTAGGTAATCTGGTAGTAGAAAAACTCTTAACTACTGCTGGTTCTGATACCTGGCTTCAAGATTGGCTATACTCTTGCCAAGATATGATAGCTGGAGGCGGATTAGTTCCTAGTGAATATTGGGAAACTGCTATTGTAAATGAACTTGCAGAAGATGGAGTATCCGTCCTAAATACTTGGCTGCTTGAAGAAGTTTGGCCTTGTAAAGTAACTGGCCTTGACTTAGATCGTATGGCTTCAGAAAACACCATAGAAAATATCGAATTTTCTGTTGGTACTTGCGATAAGTATTAACTCTCTTAGTCATTTTCTTACTAGAGTTTTAGGTGGAGGGGTGGGATTCCTAGATAAGGAGTTTCACCCCTTTCTTGTTGATACTTACAGCTACTATGAAATTATGAACTTTTAAAAATTAGATAAAATGGATATGACACTAAGAACCTTAGTATTCACTGCTCCTTCTGGTAGACTTTTCGAAATCAGAGAGCAGAATGGTGAAGATGAAGAAATTATCACCAACCCGGTAGATTCAAAGAATCTTATGAATCTTACCAAGTATATTTCAGCAATAGTAATTAAAACGAATGCTACTAAGTCAGGTAGATTAACCATAGAGGATGCTCTTAAGTTACCTTTGCTGGATAGATACTGTATCCTATTTAATTCTCGAATCTTCTCTTTGGGAGAGGAAGTAGAATTTACTTATAAATGGGATAACAAGGATTCTGTAACTTACTCTCAGGACTTGAGAGAATTTCTTTTCGATTATGCAGTACTTCCTACAGAACAAGAAATGGAAGAAAAACCCAATGCCATTCCTTACTACCCGGGAAGAAAAGGAGAAGATGGATTTACTCTTATGCAATATACAGAGGAATTGAACTCAGGTAAGGTAATCCAATTCGAATTGATGGATGGAGAAAAAGAGTCTCAGATGGTTCAGCTTTCACCAAGTAAACTTACTCGACACTCTACTCTTCTTCTTCGTAACCTTAAGTTAAAGGTGGATGATAAATTTGAGAAAGTAGAAAACTTCTCTCTATTCTCATCAAGGGATATGGCAGAAATTCATCGGTTGGTAAATACAGTAGACCCAATCTTCCATGGATATACTCAAATCGAAAATCCAGAAACTGGGAACATGATGGATTACCCAATTATGGCTGCTCCTGATTTTTTCTACTTGACGGGAGATATAATTTAGAGGAAGATTACATATACATTACTCGGGCTGAGATAGTCTTAGACTATCTCACCTTTTTGTGTCTACCCGTTCGTAAGAGAAAGAAATTCCTACTCATAGCTGAGAATTATTATAAACAAATGAAGAAGAAAATGTCAACATGATAGGAGATACAAAAAGTTTAGTAGAAGTCGGGGTATCAATGGTACTCCGAGATAAGTTTAGCTCTGAAACCGGTAAAATTTCACAATCATTCAACAATATGATGAATGATATGAATGACTGGAACAGGGCTATTCAGATGAGTGCAGGTAATGCTGTACAAAACAGTATGAGATTCCTTGGAGGCATGGCAGAAGCTTATCAATATTCTGCTAAGGTCCAAGATACCATATTTATGGCCTCAAAGATTGCAGGAGCTACAGCTGAGCAACAAACAGAAATGATGCAATTAGCTCAAGCAGTCAATGCAGTTACTCCCTTGACTGCTGCAGATATTGCTTCCGGTCAAAGATATTTAGCAATGGCAGGTAATACAGTAGAACAGATAAAAGATATGACTGGGCCTGCTGCTAAGTTAGCATCTATCCTTGGTCAACCCTTTGGAGGTAAAGGAGGTGTAGCTGACTTGATGACTAATATCATGTCAATGTATATTATACCTTCTCAACAAGCTACTAAGGTTACAGATGATTTATATACGGCTGTAACTAACGCTAATATGTCTCTTACCGATTTGGCTCAAGCTATTACTTATGCTGGAGCTGACATGGCTAATGCAGGATACGATTTAAGACAGACTGCTGCAGCTATTGGTGTATTGGGAGATATGGGTATTCAGGGTTCATCAGCTGGTACTGCATTAGCAAATATGATCCGTTATTTGCAACTTTCTTTAGCCGACCAGAAAAAGAAAGGATTTAGTGCATTAACTAGTTTAGGTTTAAGTCCACAAGATTTCTTTGATGCTGAAGGTAATCTTATTCGATTAGATAAGGTATATCGTAAGTTTGGAGAAGCTCTTATGAATAAACCCCTTCTGGAAAGAACTAAAGCTTTCTATAATATCTTCGGAGTTCGAGGTACTCGTGATATCTCTAATCAGATTCGAAATATGATGGCTGGTTCTGATAAGATGACTAAGATCTTAGAACAATATGATAAGAACTCGGGCATAGTAGAACAGGTTACTGAGGAAAGATTAAAGACTCCACAAGGTATCATTGAAGCTTTCAAATCTAACTTTGAAAACTTAGTAGTGAATATAGGTTCAACTTTAGCTGATGTCTTTAACCCAATATTAACTGTATTCACTAAGATATCCCAATGGGTACAGGGAATAGCTGGTACTTTAGGGGGCCAGATAGTAGTTAAAGCTATTGCTTGGGGTTCAATTACAGCTTTAGTAGTAAATGGCTATAGGTATTTAGCTGCTACTGGTAGGATGCTTTCTACTTATATGCAACAAACTAATACCCAATCTCAGGCTACGGCAAGTGGAGTTAGTAAGTCTGCCTCTGCAGCTGCAGTATTAGAAGCCAGATTAATACATATTACTCAGATTATGAGGGAACAATATTACCTTCAAAAGGCAATGGCTTTCGGTTGGACTGCTGGACCTAGAGGAGGTTGGTATGGGCCTAACGGTAAACCTATTAGGAAGTTTGGAATACCTGGACCAGTATTGGGAGGTCTTGGAGGAGGTATTACTAAACCACCTACTCCTCCTGCCGGACCAACAGTAGCTAGGTTAGGTATGAAAGGCCTATTCGGTAGGTTGGCTGGATTCTTGGGAGGTCCATGGGGAATGACTATTGGTATAGCATTACCTCTTATAGCAGATTATTTACCTAGGTTAATAGATTCCTTAAATAAGAATACCGATTCTAATTTATCAAAGGAAACTCTAACCAGTGATGAATATTTAACCGAGAAAATGGCAAGAGCCATCAGGGCAGCTTTACTGAATGATAAACCTAATAGTACTGTTAACATTACTATTGATGGAGCTCACGTTGGTTCTGTAGCTCCAGGTGAAACTTTAGGAGTTAATTATGCTACTCAAATTGGATTAATACCTTAAATTATGGCAAGAATATTAGGAAAACTAGCAGGTAAGGTTGTTAAGAAATATAATAATCTTACCCAAGATACTGCTGGAGTACTTACTGGTCCCATAAATAAACTATGGAGAGCTAAGATACACCTTAACCGATTAACTTCGGGTTTACCTAAGGATACTGCTCCTAGAGGTAAATTGTTTAATCCTAATGGAGCTTTTGGAGAAAGGGAAAGATCTTCCAAGAACCCAGTAATTAACAGCTCTCTTCAAAGTATTAGGAGATTACAACTTCAGCATGGGAATATTAAGATTGACAGAGATGATCCTGCTCAAGGTAGGACTGTAGTAGAAAACCATAAACTTTATGGAGTAAGTCAAGATATAAGAAAACTGAACCAGGTAATCATTTATAATACTAATGTTAGCCCATACCAATATATTGTTTTACAGAATAGACCTCTGAGTTTTGACTTTAGAGGAGAAACAACTTGGGCTACCATTAAGTCTATGGGTAGAAATACTCCCATGTATCATTATACTGGTTCAGAGGATATTGTACAATTCAATGTATCTTGGTACTGTGATGATCCAGATAATCCTGCTGAAGTATTAACCAAATGCAGATTATTAGAATCATGGAGTAAATCCAATGCCTATCAAGCAGCTCCTCCAATCTTACAGATTCAGTGGGGAAATTCTGATACTTTTGAAGGTCATTATTATATACTTACTTCTGCCACATATTCTCTTTCTAATTTTAGAAATGCTTCTAGACAACGTATGAGAGGCTCAGTAGATATAAGAGAAGATCTAAATCTGTATCCTGCTACTGCTACTCAAGAATTAATATTCAAACGAGTAAGCTCATATAGTTTATCTTATGAGGATATTGTTAAAAGTAAAGCTGCAGAAAAGACTGTGGGTATTTTTACAACCGATAAAATCAAGTAACCATGGATATAACTTCTTATTTAGTTGGAGCAAGTCCATACGATAATGGATTTACTCTGAATTATGGAGATGGAGATTATTCTTTAGAATCCTACCCATTACTTATACCCTCTTCTCCCAATGACTTTCAGCATACCCTGAAAGAGGGTGAAACTCTACAGAATATCGCTTATAGGTATTATGGAGATTCTGGTAAATGGTATATTATTGCTGAGTATAATAACATAATAAATCCGTTCACTGAATTAAAAGGTGGAATGGTATTAATGATACCGGCTTATGGAAGTTAAAGCAAATAATCCCATATTATATAAAGGCACAGGTACTCCTTACCTAGCCATTTTTGATAATCAAGGTATACCAGTTATGAACCCTCTTACTGGTATACCTTTAGGAGCGTATATAAGTAGCTGGTCATATGTATATGATGAAGAAAAAGAAAACTTAGCTACAATAACTATTGATACTGGTAATCCAGATACTGTAGATGTAGAAGCTTTACAAGAGAATAGAGATATCTTCTTACAGTGGGGATATATTTTTAGTGATGGTACATTCGTATCAAGCCCAGCTATAAATATCAAAGTAAGGGATTTCGATTGTATATTTGATTCTACAGGTACCCATATAACTATCAAATGTATTGATGGCACGAATCATCTTAGGTTTATGCCACCTCATAAACCTACTGAGGATACCGATGATAGTATGGTTAAATTCTTGGATTCGGGATGTGGATTAAATGTTGGAGTAATAATAGAAAGGTTTGAGTAATGGCAAATATAATAAGTAATCAAGCTTATGAAGCTATACAGGTACCAACAGAAGTTACTCCCGAAGTACAGGGTACCATTCTGTATGCTAATCAATTTAGTGGCATAGGTCAAGTTGGTATGCCAGATGATTTAGCTGAAGTACTTAATTCTAACTTAGGTACAATAGGTAATAATGTTCTAGTTCAACTAGAAGCTAAAATGGCTGCCTATGGTAATGGGCCTTGGTATGTAGATAGTAGAGATGGGGTAATTTACATACATAACCGTAAGTTTCAACAACCTCCTCATCATACCTACATATTCCAAGCTGAAAACGGAGAAGTATTAAGAGTATCTTTTACTACTCAAAGATCTACTAAGCAGAAGATGATGCAAGTGGGTAATACTATAAAACCTGAGGATAAGCAAATACAAATCCAGGTAAGTTACATCGATGACCAACAGAATGAGATTCTACATGACCCACTACAGTTAGATGCCCTATCTACAGTAGATGTGCAAAGCCCAGGATTATTTCATAGATCCCCCGAAGTTTTAAAACCCCATGTTGATAGTAAGGTAGAGAAATGGAAAGAAGATAGATTGAAATCCTTAGATGAAGAATTGGCTTCTAAAAAACAAGCTCAAAGACTAAAGACTGAATCTGCTAAGAAAGAATATGATGCTAAGGGTACTGGTTATTTAGATGCAGGTGGTGGATTAGAGTCTATGTCCGATACAGAATTAAGGGATGCTACTTCTCAAATGCTAGAGGAAGCTTATACTAAAGGAGAACTAACTAATATAAAATCTTCTATTGATGCACTAGTAGCGGGAGGAATGGACCTTACTTCTGCAATGAAACAAGTATACCAGGGTTTAAATTTTGTATTCAAAAATAAATACACTGAGGTATGGACTGAAGTTTGGGAAGACCCTCGTTCGTATTCTTCTGGAGAATTAAAGTCTTCTAGTCGTGTGAATAGTATGACTGAACTAAATGCCGAGAAAAGGAAAACTCAGGAGGGATTAGCTAAAATGCAAGAAGACCCAAATATCATTGTCTATCCCTTAACTCTTCATGAAGAATCCTATTATCCTCAAACTTATAATCCAGTCCAAGCTGGTAGAGGTCCTGGAGATAATCATGGGTACTATCGAAGTAGAGTAAAGGTATTCAAAAAAGTAAAACAGCTTTTGAAAGTACCTGCTTGGAAAACTCTTACTAACTTATATGATAGAACTGGAGGAGTAGGTAATAGAGAAAGAGCAATGAGGATAAATGCTAATGGAGGTTTAAAGATAACCGAGAAAAAGCTGGTCTGCCAAATGCAAGTAGTAGGAAGACCTTCATTAAAAACCTCCATGGTACTTCAGCTTTTGAACGTTGGTAAAAGGTGGTCAGGATATTGGTATATAAAGAAATGTACTCATAGAATGGATGCTGGTACAGGATATATTACTGACTTAGAATTAGTTAGGAATAATGGAACCGCTGGCTTTCAAGTTGCTGCTGGTAATATTAATACTCAAGATGTGGTATCTAATAATGCCAGAAGTCAAGGAACTACTGACGTAGGTAAAAATAAAGCTGGAGATGCTCATTCTTCTGATTTTACCATAAATGCTACTAAGGCAGAATATGAAGCCTTCAAAGCCTTGGATGGTAATACCGAAGAACAAAGAAAGTTTGTTCAAGATATGGTTATCTATAGGGAACAGAATGCTAATACTCCTACCAAAGGTAATGATGGCATCATAGAAGTAGAAAGAACTGTATACCAATCTACAGGTAAAGATGGAGAAGATGTAGTTACCATTACTAATGTTAAACGTAAAAAGGTAGAAGCTACTAAGGATGTATATCGAAAGTATAATTTCAATATAGATTACATTATTAAACAGATGAACCAAGACTTTTCTAAAACTGAATAATATGGCTTATGAATCAGCAAAAACAATAACTGAACAAGGATTAGAATCCTTGGGAAGATACTATTCAGTGTACAGGGCCATGGTAGTTAATAACACAGACCCCGATCATATGAATCGTATAAAAGTGGCTATACCTGAAGTAATGGGAGGAATAGTACTCTGGGCTTATTCAAAGGGTCAACATGGATCTACTGGGTCTGGTTTTAAAATGATGGCTCCTAAGAATGGTGATATAGTATATATTACCTTTGAATATGGAGATCCTAGTAAACCTCTATGGGAATATCATGGTTGGGCTCAAAACCAAATACCCGATATCCTGGATGATCCTGATACTATGGGTATAGTTACACCTAATGGGAATAGAATCTGGTTAAATGATAAAGATGGATCACTCAAGATGTACTTATATGGGTCTGCTACTATTTACGCCGAAGGCCCAGTAAGTATAAATTCTAAAGCTCAAGCCTATGTGAATGCCTCAAAGGTTATAGTGAACCAAGGTAATAATGATGGTATAATCAATATCAATGAATTAACCCAGAAACTAAACCAATTAGTTTCAGAGATAGAATCATTAAAAGCTCAATATAATTCTCATACCCACTCTGGTATTCAATCGGGGCCTGCAGTTAGTGGACCTGTTATTACTCCAGTCACGAAACCATTTTCTACTTTTAATAAAACAGATTATGAGGATTCTAAATTTGTACACTAATGGCAAATAACTTATACACTAATATTATCGGTATTGGTCCTTTGTTTCCAATACGGATTACTGAGAATGAAAAGGGAGAGAAAGGTTGGTATCCAGTAAATGGAGATATTGAACTTGTTCATAATAACCTATCTGCTCTCCTTTGGTATGATATAGGTCAAAGATTCAGGCAAGAAGATTTTGGTACTAGGCTATGGGAATGTATAGAAGAACCTAATACTCAGGCTTTAGCTTTCTTGGTAAAAGACTTCTTAAAGAAAGCTATCTCTACCTATGAAACTAGGATTACTTTTAAAAGCCTGAATATGAGGTTAGAGGGTACTAAACTTTTCATTGAGATGAATTATGTAATTAATCAAACTGGTAGCCAACAGGTATTGGGTATTAGTTATGATAGGTCTGAAAATATTTTAAAACCTTACTAATATGATAACGAATAAATGGCTAAACCCTTATCAGAGATCCTTTCAACAGATTAAAGCTAAGTTGATTGAATCTCTTACTACTATCAAGGATAAGAATGGTCAGACTCTTATCACGGATTATTCCGAAGGTAATATTCTGATAATTATCCTATCTCTGTTTGCAGCTATTGCTGAAGTACTTCATTATTACATTGATAACGTGGGTAGGGAATCTTTCTTATCCACGGCTCGGCGTTATGATAGTGTAGTAAAGCATGGCTTATTGGTAGATTATCATCCGAGGGGAGCAGTAGCTGCTTCAGTAGATGTAATCCTAACCCGCGATCTTACAGGTAGTAATATTGCTTCTAGGTTAACTATCCCAAAAGAAACCCTCTTTACAGATGTTAACGGTAACTCTTGGCTTTCTGCTAGAGATGTAACTTGGTATGCTAATGTTACTACTTGTAAAATACCCCTGATTCAACATGAGAAATATAATCAGTCTGGGTTGTCAGGATTAGTAATACCTTCCGAAGGTAGACCAGAAATCACAATAGGTAAATTACCTGATGGTAAATACTATGAGCATGGTACAATGCAATTATCCATCGATGGAACTACTTGGACTTTAGTAGATACCTTTGCTTATTCTAAACCTTCAGATAAACATTTTATGGTAACTGTCAATGCTAGCCAAGTTGCCGTAATAGTATTTGGAGATGGTACCTTTGGTTCTATACCTTCTGCAGGTCAAAAGGTAACATCAGCAAGCTTCTATATCACCACGGGTATTCAAGGTAATGTACCAGCTGGTTCTATTGTACAAACTCCAGCCATAGTAAAAGCTTCTATATCTGAGGCTACCACTAGTAATCAATATGCTGCAGGAGGAGGTTCTAGTTATGAGAACTTTGGTATGTTAAAAGAACATATACCCTTGAGTGTTAAAACTCTTGGAGTAGCTGTAAGCAAACAGGACTTCGTAGATTTAGCTATGCTAATAGATGGAGTAAATAAAGCTGCCGTAGATTATGAATGTGGAAGAAAGCTTACAGTATATATCAGTGCTGATAATGGTGGAGTAGCTGATTCTGCTATGATAAACAAGGTTTATACCCAACTATCACAGAGAGCCCCCTTAACTACTTGGCTTCAAGTTAAATCTGCAGGATTAGTAGATATAACCTTAGAGATAGAAGTAACCGGTAAGAAATCTTATAAGACCAACGAAATCCAAGCTCAAGTTCTGAATGCCTTATACAATGCTTATTCTATTGAGAACTCCGAGATTGGGGGCAAAGTAAGAATCTCAGATATTTATGCTTTGATTGATAACCTATCTACGGTAGATTACTTACATATCAAGAAGTTCTATATTAAACCTTGGCCTGTTACCATATATGGTAACAAGGAATTACTACTTGGTCAGTTTAAATTAGAGAAGGCTAACGGTTCTATGACCTACTTCATAAACTTTACTGGAAGCAATTCATACACTGTAAAAGCTTCAAGTGGAGGATTCCAAACTACTGGTTCTGTAGGTAGTACCATAAATATTACCGATAAAAATAATGGTATTACTTTCTCTTTGGACATCCAAGCAAACGGATATCAACAAGGATATCGTTACTCTATTACTATCTCAGAACCTAATATGGATTATGAAGATCCTGGGTATAATTTACCTGTATTCCAGAAATCTTCTCAATTAACTTTAACTGTTCACGAAACTGTTTAATATGATAGACCTTAAGAAACTTATAGATTTCCTACCTTTTGAATATAAAGACCAAGACACTTATAAGGTAGATGGAAAGGGTATCTTAGAAAGGTTCCTAGAAATTTGTGGAAGTTATTTTCAAGATAATATATCCGCAGATATTGAGAGTTTACTAGGAATAACTGACTTTGATACCTGCCCAGAGATTTATTTGAACTACCTCTGGGAAAGCTTTGGGCAATTGCCTTTTGCTCGATGGAACAATATAGATGAGGAAGCTTTCAAAACTTATTATAATGGGTTATTAAGTGAAGCTGAATTGAATGACCTTAAATCTAAATGGATATTACCCAAGAAAGGAGCTTTAACCTTATCTACTAAACAGATAAGAGATTTACTCAAGTATTCTATATCTCTGATAAAGATACGAGGTACTTCTCAGTTCTTTGAAATACTATTCCGAATGTATGGGTTAAACTGTACCATTGATGACCCCGCTAAATCAGGTTATGATGGTTGGTTAAAAACACATCCTTACTTTGACCAAGATCAGTATTATGATAAATCTAACTTTGATAACATTTACGGTTGTAGTCAATGTATCAATGTAACCTTCCATATAACTGGACATGGCTATTCAAATAACTCGGGAGAATTTATAGAGTTCAGAAAAGCTATAGAAAATATAATTGATAGATTTAAGCCTTATCATGTAGGAGCTACTATTGATTATGGTTTTAATATAAATGATAATTATCTGATAACAGCCGATTTTGTAGACCCAAATATAAACACTATTCAGCCTGGGTATATAACTTCTGTACCTATTAAGGTTACAGTCTCTAGTAATTATCAAAATGCCGACTTAAGGTATCAGGTATCTGGAGATGGTAATACTTGGGGTTACAAGAAATATGAAAATGGCACTATTTTTAATGCCACTATAGGTAATCAGACTTATTATTTTAGAAGTGTGGGAGACCCGACTAAAGTTACCCAAGTTCATGTAAAATTAAAGGAAGTAGTCAAATCCTATAATATATCGGTTAATCCAACTACACTGCATATTACACCAACTAATAAGGAGGTATCGGCTACAGTTACAGCTACTCTTTATCAAGAAGGTAAACAGACTCCAGTTAATATACAATTGGTTGGGGAAACTGAAGTTAAGCCTTCTGGTTCAACTTATAAATTTAAAGAGCCAGGTACTTATGAATTCCAGATTGTAGAATACCCAGTAAAAAGAGTTTCACTGGTTGTTACTAGAGAACCTAATAAATACAAGGTTAAATGTACTCCAGAAGAATTCAAGCTATCAAGTAATGTAACTAGTTTAGCTAAAACCATACTAACTATAGAAGATGATTATGATGAGGAAGGTTTGGAATGTTACTTGATTGGTAAAGATGATACTAGGTATAAATCTGGGGATACTTTCCAAACATTTGGTACTGGAGTTTATAAGTTTGCTTGTACTAAGGATAATTTAGAGAACTTTGATGGTATAGGAATATTTACCGTATATACCAGTATCTCTAAATTCACTTATCATTTATCTAAAGAATATCAAACTTTATCTTTAGAGATGGGAAGTGGATCTGTAAATCAAGAACTTTACTTATCAGTAACTCCCTCTGATGATCCCGATAATCTTATAGATTATGGAGTTAGTATTTATTGTGATAATACTAAGTTAACCGATATTACCTTGAATAAATCTGGTAATGGTAAAGCTAGTGCTACTTATTCATGCAATAAACCGGGAAGTTATAAAGCTGTATGTAAGGGAGATCCTTCAGTTTATACTACTTGGTCAGTATATAGTTATACCAAACCAGAAGATCCCTATATTTATATCGAAGCAGTAAATCCCTCAGATCCTAATTGGATATCTCCAAAGGATTGGGCTAATACTCCAAATAACCAGAAGGTAAATGTATCATATCAACTTGCTGAAGGTAAGTCGGTTACTATCCGAGTAATGCCTTTCGAAATAGAGGGATATGATTCAGTATTACTTATGGAAACCGGAGCAGAGTATAAATTCGAAGAAGTTATTACTTTAGATAAAGCGGGTACCTATACCTTTGTTGGTAAGGGTAATAAAGACAAGAAGGCTACATTAGTAATCAAAGACTATAATCTTGAAGTTAAGATAAGTTGTAGTCCTGAAAGAGCTACTCTAAGTGGGCAAGGAGAAGGAGAAGTATATACCACTGTGGTATGTTCTTCTAATCATAAGGATTTTATAACTGATGTAAGATTAGTGGGTCAAGCCGATTCACATCCAGTACCTTATGAATTTAGAACTTCTAATCCTGGTACTTATATATTTGAAGCTGTTAACAAAACCGATGTAAGGTGTACATTTGAAGTTACTTTAGCTTTTGATGTACAACCAAATGAATTGGTTTGGAACTCTGATGATATTAGCAGTAAAACTTTCGAAATAGATATACCCGAAAATACAGCATGGAGAATAACCCCGAAACCTCAGGAATAAATCAATATTACGACATGTATACTGAAACATCCACTACATCTATAGTATCTAAAGGATTTACGGTAGCTTTTGCTACAGAGTGTCTTCAATTGTTATATGACCTTCGATGGATGATCCTATTAGCATTCGTATTGATAATTGCCGACTTCTGGTTTGGAATGAATGCTAGTAAGTTAAGGGGCATACCCATTAGAAAATCCAGAGCTGGAAGAAGAACTTTTAATAAGATAATAGATTATATATGTTACTTATTAATGGGAGCAGTTCTTGGTAAGGCTATTGGAGAACCCTATGGGTTAGATCCCCTAGTAGTATCTATAACCGTATTGGTAGTATGTTATGGATTCGAAGTGGATTCTATTTATGGTCATATATGTACATTACACGGAGTAGAAAAGAGATACAGTATCTGGAAGATACTTTGGTCTATAGTAACCTTGAAGTTCAATAACTTATCTGAAGCTTTCAAGGATATGTCAGAACAATCTAGGAATTATAAACAATCTAAAAACAATAGTAACAATGAAAACGTACTTTAAATATGAGGGTTTGATTAAATCTAAGGAGGCAGCAGAAGCAATTGCTGCCCCTGTTGCTCTTGGCCCATTCTGTGGATTCGGCTCAGTTAAGGTATCTGGTAATAAGCTATCAGTTCAAGCTAAAGCAGAAAATGGTAAGGTATTCAAGAATGATGTAGCAGATAGAATTACTGCTAGATATATGGTAAAGAATTCTGAAGATGGAGAATCACCTCAGATAAACTTCGGATGTATTTCTAGGGATGGTTATATATTCATCTCTGATGATGAAGAGATAGTAGTAGATAATATCCAAGGTGCTCAAGGGGCTAATTCAGATATCTTCTTATTCGCAGTTCATCAAGAAGTATCAGAACCAATTGAAAACCCTATTACTTTCGTAGCATATTGGTCTTCATCTTATGAAAGCTTATATACTCTGTATAAACAATCACAGAATCCTTACTATCCCTTAGCAGAAGACAAAATCTCTTGGGATATAGTAAAGAATAATCCTGCTTCACATGAGAAATTAAATTATACCTATCTTAATTCTCAGGTAGAGGGTGCTTGTGAACCCTACAGAAATAGTAAGAATACCATGGTACTGATTGGAGTATATGGTTCTGGTACTGATGCTAATACGAAGGAGTCAGAAAACTATGCAATCATCCCTTATGGAGGTTGTTTCCCTCAACCACTACCCTTTAACTCAGCCTACAATGGGATCATGACCCATTCTATTCAAAGAGTAGAACATGTACTGGAAGGATTCGGAGGTAAAGATGACCAGACTAATGGTATAACTAATCTACAAGAATATCTTACTAATCTGAAGAATGAGCTTATAGAAATGATTAAAAACTCGGCTTCTTCAGTTCCCACTGGATTAATCGCTATGTTTTCAGGTACTACTCCTCCAGATGGTTGGGCATTCTGTGATGGTATGTCTGGTAGACCTAATCTATTGGGTAGATTTGTAGTAGGGTATGATCCAAGTAATCAGGATTATAATACCATTGGTAACATGGGAGGAGAAGCCCTAGTAACTCTTACTCTAGATCAAATACCACCACATAGTCATAAGATTACATTTAAAGAGGAGAAATGGGGAGACAATGCTAGTAATCGACCATTCCCTAATCATACTAGGCCTGACTCAGGTTATACAGCAGATACTCAAGTAACCGGAGGAGGTAGTCCTCATGAGAATAGACCTCCTTATTTCGTACTAGCTTATATCATTAAACTATAATTCTATATAAACTTTTAAAATTATTAGGGCTTTTATATTTAAAGAATAGCTAATCGCTTTCGTCCAACACACAAGTGGAATTCTTATTGGGAAATAAGTTACACTGGAAAGGGAACCTCATGCACTGGGTTCCCTTTTTTTTTATGTTAGTAATGTAAGTCTTCTTTAGCTTTCTCTTCCCAATATCTTATATCTTCTTTAAGTTCTGAGATATATCTTACCGAAGATTTAGTTCTAGGCATATCAAAAAACTCTACTAATAAAATGTTAGTGATACGAGAACCATCCTTGATTCTCTCTTTAATATAGGGAGGAGGACTAAGCAATATCTCGAAGATCAAATAAGCATCGGGAGATAGGTTCTTCTTCATATATTTATATAACATATCAAGCATTTCTCCTTTAGCTTTCTCTTCTTCTGTATCATCTTCTAGTTCTTTATCATTATCGAATAAATCTTCTAATTGGTAAAGATTCTGATGATATTCTGCTCCCTCTCCATAAGCAGTTCTTAATAAATGATTCTTAAAGGTACTGAGAGAAGCTAGTATCCTTGCTTTTAAATGTTCTTCTTCACAAGTACCGTAATATTTATTAAAGACAAATAACATCTTATCCCAGAAATAAGAACTTATGATATCTGGTGTAACATTAAACCTCCTATTATCAATTTGCTTAGTAAGACGTCTGATAACTGGTTTACAGATTTTATACATCCTATCAAAAGTTTCCTTATCATAATTTTCTTGCATAGGCTTCAACCTATGTATCTCGGATCCGTTGTTGCCATTTTCCTTTATCTTCATAAGTCTATGTTTTAAAATGATATGCAAATATAAGTATAATAAATCAAATATAAAATAATATATTAATAAAGTTCACCTAGAAGCTGATGATTAGTGAGTACTAGGATGAGAGTCTATATGTACAACTCTAACCGAGACTATAGAAATCTATATGATTATACTTAATTATATTGCAATATGAAAAAAGATAATACCAAGTTTGAATTTGACACCAGCTTTCAATTAGAAATCCTAAGGTATCTCTTAAAGGATAAAGAGGGAGGTCTAATAATCAAAAAGATTAAACCAAGTTACCTAGTTCTGATTGAGCATTCTTTAATTGCCGAGGGCATATTTAAGTTCTTCAAAAAGAAAAACAAGATGCCTTCTAAGAATATCCTTAAAGAAGTTATAAAAGAATTGCTTGAATCTAAAAATTACGTTGACCTGGTTACTAAGGATGATATACCAAATATCCATAAAATAATCGATGACCTATATTCAAATCCCTTGAATGATTCCGAATACATTCGAGAAAAGATATATCAATTCTCTACCTATGTAGAGATGAAGAACTTGAATGATTCTTTTGATTTGGATAACTTCGAACAATACGAAACCTATTCAAGGAAAATAGAAAAGATACTTCAAAACTCGAAACCCAAGAAAGATGATGAACCCATCTTTATGATAAGAGATATTACAGAAAGACAATTCAAACGTCAAGCAGAACCATCTGTAATACCTTGTCCATTTAGACAACTTAATGATATTACCAATGCTGGAGGTTACCCAGAACATTCAGTAAATGTTATTCTCGATAAACCCAAAGCTAAGAAAACTTTCTTCATGGTAAACTTGGCAAGAGGGTATTTAAGAATGAAGAAATCAGTTTTATATGTAGATACTGAAAATGGTAAAGAACAAATCATGGACCGATTTATTCAATCCTCTATCAATAAAACTAAGAAGGAATTATACTCTGGTGAGTATGACAAACTCGAAGCTAAACATCTTCGTAAACTTGCAAGATTTGGAGTTGAACTAGTAGTTGAAAGAGTTCCTGCAATGATTACAGATTGCAATTATATAAGGGAACTTATAATCAAGTTAAGAAACCAGGGTATCAATATTAAAGTACTGATGGTGGATTATGCAGGAAAGCTTGCTTCAATTGCCAGAGATAAAGAGGATTTCGACCGTATATCAAATGTATATATCGATATTCAGAATCTAGCAGAAGAGATGGACTTAGATATTGTATGGACTGCTCATCATATTACCAGAGAGGGTAAGAAACATAGAACTACTAGATATGATGAGAATGATATATCTGGTTCTATTGCAATTGTTCGTAATGCCCATACAATAGTTGGTCTTAACTCTACTGAACAAGAAGAAAAAGATGATATACTTCGTTGTGAATTAGTAGTACAAAGAGATGGTTTACCTAGTGGTAGAGCATTATTCAAATGCGATGTTGAAAGGCAAAGATGTGTAGAGTTTACTAAAGAACAACGTAAACAGTACGATGAAATATATGGTGAGAAGCTCGAGGAATCTCTCAAGAAGAAAGGGAATCCCGATGCTAATGAAGAGAAGCGAGCTAAAACCAGTGGAGATATATAAACCTAAAATATAAGATTATGATTAAGAGATTAGAAGGAATCCAAAAAGGTCAGAAGGTTTACTTAGTACCTTCAGATTCAAGATGTACCCCACAATATGCCGAAGTATATTCAGTGGGTCCCAAGTATATAAAACTTACTGGAGTTAATATAAATTTAAGGGAGTTCTTCTCTGAAGATGGAAGATCTGCTAAATGGGGAGGATGGGAACTTTTCCTTTCAAAGGAATCATATGAAGAACATAAAGAGTTACTTTCACTTAGGTCACAGGTAGTTACTTTATTTGAGCAAATGGTACTGAAATGCGAAGACCTAGATAAATTACGTAGGCTAAAGAAAAGATATGCCGAATATGATGACCCATTACCCTTTTAACCATGAGTAAAATCACTAATGAATTTAAAACCAAGCTCTACAATTATTTTATTAAGAGCTTGGGCGCTTACAAATATAAACATGGTTGGATGAAATTACCCGTATGCCCCTTCTGTCATAGGGAACATAAGATGGGAATTAATCTTTCTATGTACCGTACTAATTGTTTTAGATGCAATTATCATATGAATCCTGCTCAACTAGTAATGGATGTTGAAGGATTTGATACTTATGCCGAACTTTTAAAATTTCTAGATAATGGAAACTTTACAGACAAAGCTTTCTCAGAAGAGAAGATTGAATTATCCGATGCTAAGCCCGTCTATCTTCCAGATGGGTTTAAACTCATTAATCAAGGAACATCACAAGTTGCAAGAAGCATTAGAAGTTACATGTCGAGCCGTGGGTTCACTATCGAAGAATTATCAAAACACGGTATCGGATATGTTGCCACTGAGGGACCTTTTTTTGGGTACCTCATCATACCCTATTATTATAAGGGCACGCTCAGGTATTACAATGCGAGAAATGTTATTGGACAGGGCCCAAGATACAATAATCCAAATAAAGATATTACGGGACTTGGAAAGGAATTTATTATCTTCAATCAAGATGCCCTCGACATGTATAGTTCGATATTTATCTGTGAAGGAGCAATCAATGCACTTACTATGGGAGACAGGGCTATTGCCACCATGGGTAAGGCGGTATCAAGATATCAATTGAATGGGCTAATAAAATCCCCTTGTCAACGGTATATAATCCTGTTGGATTTTGATGCTCAAAAGTATGCTATAGATTTAGCTTTAAAACTTATACTTTATAAGAAAGTAAAAGTAGTTTTCTTTGAAGACTCTCGGGATGTAAATGATTTAGGTAAAAAAGCAGTTCTTAGAAAAGTATATAGAACTAGATACACTACGTATCAAGAACTTATTAAACTTAAAAATTTGCTATGATGGAAGATAATGTACCTGGTTTCCCAGGGTATCATGTAACTAGGAGTGGTAATGTATATTCTAGGAGGGTAGAGAGATCTCCTAATAAATTTAGAGATTGGCATTTATTAAAAACTACCCTAAAGAGAAATGGGAGAGTTAAAGTTGTTTTATATAGGAGTAGTAAAAGTTACACTCTAAGCCTTAGTAGATTGGTAGCTTTAATACATGTATATAAACCTAATCCCTCTATGTTTAATGAAGTAATGCACATAGATAATAACCCTTTAAATAATCATTATAAAAATCTACAATGGGGAACTCATTCCATGAATATGCAACAAATGATATTTGAACAACGCAGAAGATCTTTTAAGACTACTCAAAACCCCAATTGGCAAAAATTTAAGATATCTCTAAGAAAGAAAAGGAGATTGGATAGGTTGATAAAATTAGGGAGAAGTAGAATTTATATAGGTAAGCGGTTAAAAGTATCTCGTAAAACCATCTATAACTCACTTCATAGAGGGTAGTTATCAGAAACTCCTTGGATTGAGGATTTCCTATTATAATATATATAACTTAAAATAAGAAAGTATGAAACAATTATTAGAAGCTATAAGAGCCAAGTATTTATGCCTTCATGATTGGGAGGTGGTAAGTAAAACTGAATATACTGATTGTTGGAAAATCTTATTAAAATGTAAGAAGTGTGGTAAACTTAGAAAAAAGAGAGTATGAGAGATCCATCTATTCATATAACTAAGCATCAATTCGAAAAAATCCTATCTCAGTTAGAGGTATATAATTTTCCGATTGATGCTTTCTTTGTTATTGCCCGTAAGGAAGCAATAAATACTAGAGTTGTAGTTGTTACAAACAATAAGACAACTAAGAAAGTTTCTAACATTTTACTAGCATCTAAGGGAGATGCTGCTTTAGTTGCTGATATTATATATGCAACTCGTATAAAACTAAAGCATAGAGGAGTTAGAAAAATAAGAGAAACAGAACCAAGAAATTGGGCGGTATGTAAAAAGATAGCTGAGCTCTGTAATCAATTCTGTGAAGATTTTCAATTGGATACCCGGGAAGGTTTTATTAAATATATCGAACTAGGTATCAAGAAGATGGACGGTAATTATAATAACCTCCTAAACAGATTATCTTCTATGTCAGAAAAGATTTCAGATTTATATTCTGCTACATTGGAAATGGAAGATGATTCTGGTAATGCTAAAGCTATCCATGATTACTTCATAAAAAGGGTAGCAGATGTTACTGGTATATACGAATCATTTGTTAATCAACCAGATAAGTATATACACTTTGTAAGGCTAGATAAATTCTTATCTGAGAAAGGATGGGATCCCACCCAATTTATCGATGCTCAATTCGAATCTCTTGCTTGGTGTAATGGTTTACCCGAACCCAGTCAGATGTATAATGACAAGGCTATCGAAAGGTATAATAAATACCTATTTAAACATAAGAATCATTCACAATCAGAGGAACCTAAAGTAGAGGGAAGCCTCTGGTCAAAAATTAATAAATTATGAAAGCTTTTAAAAATCGTTTAGAGGAGATGGCAGAAGCCACTGTAAATGCTTTGGATTATTCCGATAGCAAAGTAGAATACCCCGATATTTCTATAGTTCAGAAATGGCCTAAGGAAATAATCTTGCCCTTGTATGATTTATATAAAAATACTCGGTATTCAGAATTAACCTCAATCCTTATGTATACTCAGCATCAGGCTAGATTTGGAGAAATAGGGGAATTGATGCTGGGTATCGGATTAGTAGAAATGGTACATTATGATAAACTGGGAGACTTCTTATTAAAGGCTTCCGATGTAATGGATACGGATATACCAGGAAATAATCAGTTAACTGTACATCCCCTAATAGATCTTGGTACCTCAGCAGAATCTGCTCTGATTATCATTACAAGCAGAAAAAGAAACTCTAGAAGAATATTATAAAGTATTCGATTCTCTGAATAAAAAAGAAGAATATATAAAGAGAAGTGATTATATTCCAGTTACCTATCTTATCCAGAAATTCATTGCTGATGAAGAATATCACATTTCTCTTTTAAAGAAAGCTCTGAAAGAATACGAGGATTCCGATGACGAGCCTAAGAAATGTAAATCAGTAACAGTAATCATATGAAAATCATAATTCGTAATTGTAACGTTGCAGAATTAGATATACCTCTAAAATATGCAATTAAGTTATATAACGAATTTGCTATCAGACACCCCAATGCCTTTTACCTCCGTACTAGGCAACGGGGTATGCAAAACTGGGATGGCAAAATAAAGTATATAACCAAGACTGGTCAATTTAAGATAGGCTTACTTCCTTCAGTATATAAAAGATGTATTGAACTTGGAATTAAGCCTATCATAATAGATATGAGACAACCTTTACCTAAAGTCAGTAAAGTTGTAACTCAGATAGGTAAGTATAAATTAAGACCCGAACAAGAGAAAGCTGTTAAGGCAATTTTATCTAATAAACTAGGTGAAACACCTTTTCAGATTGGGGTATTAGATTATACAGTAAATGCAGGTAAAACTCTGATTATGTCTGCCTTATATTTATCATATAAGAAGCAATTAAAGACTTTGCTTATAACTAATGACTCCGATTGGTTAAATCAAGCTAGAGATGAATTTAAGCAATATCTACCGGGAGAAGATATTACCTTTGTTCAGGGTAAAGTTTTAAACTGGAGTAATTTTACTATTGGTATGGTTCAATCTATTTCTCGGAATATGAAATATTATCAGAATGAACTTGCTAAGATTGATATGGTATTAATCGATGAAGCTGACCAAGGAGGTAGTAAGCAATATCAGAATGTGATCACTAGGTTATTTAATACCCGAGTTAGAATCGGATTATCTGGTACCATTTATATGAGTAAGCTTGCCAAGGATAAAGTTAAGAATATGAATTTACGTTGTTTCTTTGGCGATGTAATAGCAGAGTTTAAACTTAAGGACTCGATTAAGAAAGGATATTCAACAAAGACAATTGTAAAAACAGTAGAAGGTAAACCTTGGTTTGGTAATTGGGAATCAGATTGTATGTCCTATAATGAAATATATGATGATTCCATTACCCATAATAAGATTGCCTGGAATATGGCCTTAGATAGGTTGAAATGGAATCTTAATCAAGGTAGATATCCTGCTCTCGTAGTATGTAAGCATATTGCACATTGTGAAAATCTATATAAATTCTTTAAAGAAAGACTAGATAATACCCATAATATTGCTTATGTGCATGTTAATACTCCTACTAAATTAAGACAACAGATAATGAAGGATTTTAGGGAGGGTAAAATAGATATCCTTGTATCAACTACAATTATTGCTCGAGGTAAAAACTTTCCTAAGCTCAGATATCTGTTGAATACTGCCAGTATGGATTCTCAAGAAAAATCAATTCAGTTCTTAGGACGATTGGTAAGAAAGGATGAATCCAAATCCAAAGTTTACCTAGATGATTTACATTATCCTGGGAATTATTTAAGTAGGCATGGGAATCATAGAAGAAAGTATTATCAAGATCAAGGACTTAAAGTTATCCGGTTAAGTAAGCTCTGGGATAAGTACCCTAGACATAAGCCTTTTCAAGGATAATAATTTCTGACTATGAGTATATACTTTTTCTCCGTAGGAGGAAAGGTATATTACATGTTACGTTAAGAGGCATTAACCATTAATAATCATAAACAATGAAGATTCTACAAAAAATCAAATCATTATTCAATTGTTCTGTAATACCTCCAGAACATATATTCAATGGTATAGGAATAGAATATATAACTCCTATCAAAAAATCCAGGGATAAGCCTGATGAAGTTCGATATTATTATTTTATGATTCATTTTCAATCTGGGTTAGTAATCAAAGTTCAGATATATACTTCTGAAATAGAAGTACCACCCATTCTTCTGTCTATCAGGGAACTATTTATAAATGGTATGGGACATTCATATATTACTCTGTATCAAGATGAGATGATGGATGTTCAAATCATAAGATATTATCATAAAGAATTTTAAATTGGGAATTATGGCAAAGAAGAAACAAACTTTACCTGATATCAAGAATCAGGATCCCTTAGAACCCATTAATATTGCAGAACTGGGTTCTAATTCAGACCCATGTTTTGGTATTGGTTATGACTTATCAACTAAAGAATGTAAACTATGCGGAGACTCAGAATTATGTGCATTCAAGATGTCACAGAATATGAATATCACAAGGAAAGAGCTAGAACAGAAGAATCAATACAAGGATTTGGATGTATTAGAAGACACGGTTGGAATCAAGAAATACATCCGAGGCTTGATTCGGAAAGGGAAAGAAAGAAAAGAAGTTATTACCAAAACCATTGAGAAATTCGAAGTACCAAGAAAACGTATTAGAGAACTTTATAAAGAATGCAAAAAATAGAAATGATATGGGCTATGTTCAAGGTATACCTTAACAACCCAAATTACTATGTGAAACAAGAGGATATACTTGCTAATGTATGTGGCAATGGAAGCAGGGATGTAAGAAAGATAATGAACTCTCTTGGTATTCACAAGGGAGATCCCTCAAAATTAACTTATGGCCAACTTTTAAAACAATGCAATATAATATGAACAGATTAAGATTTATCAAAGTAAGAGACGTAAAATCTCCATCAAGAGGAAACGAAGGAGATGCAGGTTTAGATTTCTATATTCCTGAAGACTTAACTCTACAGGATTTAGTAAAAGCTAATCCACAGTTAATATTCCATTGTGAAATACCTGAACCTGGTAAAGTAACACTTGAATATAATTCAAATAACCAGGTACAAGTAATTTACATTTCTCCATTTACCAGAATACTTATCCCATCGGGTATCAAAGGTTTATTAGAACCAAGGTCTTCTATGCTGATGGCAGCAAACAAATCTGGTATATCAACTAAGAAAGGGCTTATCTATACTGCCGAGATAGTAGATTCTCCCTATACTGGAGAGATTCATATCGGTATATATAATACTTCTCATGAGTTTCAAATAATAGAAGCTGGAACCAAGTTAGTACAGTTTATTCATGTACCCATTTATCTTACAGAACCCGAAGAAGTAACTCATGAAGAATTCTACAATGATGCTCAGTATTGGGGAACAAGAGGTAACAATGGATTCGGCTCAACCAATTAAAATAATCATAATATATGGCAACTTTAGATGAACTAGCGAATAGAATATCGGTATTAGAGAATCGATACTCAACTTTAAACAGTGTAGTGAACGGGCATACTACTGAGATACATAATCTTGATACTAGATTAGATACTGCAGAATCTAAACTAAATAATCATGAGGAACGGATTAAAACTCTAGAAGTTAAAGTAGAAGATCACGAAAGGAGACTTCAACTGATAGAGAACTCTCATATAAAGTATACCGTATCAAGAAAGGTAAAATATCCCAAGAAAGCAGACCAGGGATTCTATCTGTATCTTCCTGAAGATCTTACGATTGATATTCTCATGGAATACAATAACGGAGTAATCAAACAGAAATGGAACTGGTTGAATAGAATCTTCAATCCTCAGGGATTTGGTAAAGTATCATTCGACTTAGATAGAAACAGTGAAGGACACATTAAAACCATCGTTCTTGGTCAGAACACAAGGTTATTAATACCAACTGGTATTCATATTGAAGAATTCACTCCAGTTAAATCCGTACTGAAAGCTGCAAATGAAGAAACTAATTCCATCAACAGTGGGTTAGTATACGGTATAGAAGTACTTGGTCAAGTTCCAGGAGATGAAGTAGTGGTAAGTGTATTCAACCCAACTTCTGAAATCATTGGAATCGAAGCTGGAAGCGTATTGGTTCAAGTATTACATTTATTCTCTTATCATACAGTACCAGAAAAAGAATAGTTACTATGGATATTTCTAATCTGAAAGAAAAAGCCCCTGAAATCAAACAGGGGCTTGAACTTGAGAATATGTATGAGATTGGCTATCGTCAATTAGACTGTTATAAACCCTTAGAAAGGTTACCAGAATATCCCATGGATATTAACAGTACTAAAAATCAATCTCTTATGAAAACCCTTGTATCTCAAGTAGTAGAGGAGTTAATGGAAGGTTATGAATCTACTTCTAATATAAATGATATTCTAGAAAATAAGGGATGGAATACCAATTTATATACTGATGTAGAAGAGATTCAGATAATCAACAATCTACAGAATGCTAATGAAGAACAAGCAGATGCAATAGGATTCTTCTTATCAGCTCTGATATATGCTAATATATTGCCAGAGGATATCTATAGTTGGGCAAACAAAGAACTGACTAAAGGGCAAAAGGCAGTAGAAAACTTAGAAGATGTAATGGCATTCGGCATTCATATGATTTTAGAGATAGATGCCATTAGTAGTATATTCAAAAATTTCAAGCTAATATCCGAAACAATTGAAGATAAAACTTCCGAGTATATAAAGGGATTCAAGGAAATGAGTCCAAATTTGCATACTGATGAGAAAAATATTTTGTTTCAGATAGTGTATGTTTTGAATCTTGCTAGAAATACTCTTAAGAATCGTACATGGAAACAGTCACCAGTAATAACTAAAGAACTAGAATTCCAGGATAGGCTGGTAGAGGCATTCTATTATTATATGGGATTCCTATCAATAATGGGATTTACTCCATTGGGTATATACGAGCTGTATTTCAAGAAAGAACGGTTGAATGAATGGAGAATCACTACACAATATTAATGAAAGGAGGTATTTGTGTCAGGTTGGAATAAACAATTAAATGGCTTAGAGTTTAATACAGAAGAGCAAATCCATTCATTAGAATTTGCTACTTCACAAGAAGCATGGGAAAAGTTAAATGAAGGATTTCTAAGACTAGAATCATCTTTATTTGCAAAAGGTGCTACCGCAAACAGTGGAGTAGCTGTGGTATATAACGTATTTATAAAAATACGTAAAGCTTGGGTAGACCCAGATTTTGATTATGGTAGATGTTTCAATTATAAAGAGACTAAGTGGACAAGCTTACTGAACAATTACATTGATTTCAATAAGCTTGATTTATTGCGTAGTAAGCTGAGAGTACTAAAAACCAAGTATAATCAGAATTACAACGTTACTTATATGTTTAATAATCATCACGATAACGGTAAACAATGTTTAATTGCTGCTACATTCTCCAAACGATTTGGGGAAGACATACCTGTTATTACAATGGTAATCAGGGCATCCGAGATAACAAAAAGGTTAATCTTCGACTTCTTACTAATACAACGAATGGCGGAATATGTGTACGGACCAGAACAATCAGTACAAATCAATTTATTTGCCACTCAAATGTATGGGAATGTAGAAACACTTCTGATGTATCATACTCATAAACCTTTGAAGAAGGTATTAAAGGGAACTGATAAGGAAAATTCTTGGATAAAGAGGTTGAATGGGGTATTCGATAAATTTCAAAACGGTAAAGAGAAAGATTTCTCCAGTTTTAAGGTATTCTTTAGAAGTTTTAAAGTGCTTCGACCAGATTTATATAAGGAAACATATAAATCTATGAAAGCAAAGGAATTACTTCTTGAATATGAAGATATTGAATATCCCGAGAATGTAATCTCTTACTCTCAACGTAAAGCATATAAGAAGAAACTTTTAAAACAGAAGAAATGAGAATTTATAGCAGTAGTTATGAGTTAATGTCTGAAATGGGCAGAGAACTCAACAGTTATGGTCAAACTGTAAAACCAAAGACTTACCAGAATAAGAATATTGAAGGTAATGAAGATTTTGTAACTAAAGAGATCATTTGCCAACAATATTGCTTAACTTCTTTGCAAGATCCAATGTGGTTATTCTTCTATTCAAGGTCTAGGGAATGGGCAGATGCTGAGTTCCAAGAAAGGATTAATACTTCTGAGGTAATTAACCCGGGCAAAGCTTGGGAATTAAGAAAAGACTTATGGGAACAGTTTTTGGTAGATGGTAAATTTGATTATACCTATAACGAAAGGATGGTAATTCTTCCCTATACCATACAATTACTAAGATCAGATTCTGATACTCGTAAAGCGGTATTACCTATATTTAATGGTAATGGTGAAGATGATACTCTTTATTATCATGGTAATAAACGTATACCCTGCTCTATGTACTATGATTTCCTTATCCGAGAGAATAGTAAGAGAGAGAAGGTATTACACATTTGCTATCACCAAAGAAGTTCGGACTTTGTTACTCACTTTGGTAATGATGTATACCTTGCATGGAGACTAATGGAATATGTAGCTAAAGAGG
>ENA-ORVG01000180-ORVG01000180.1-human-gut-metagenome-genome-assembly--contig:-NODE-180-length-90364-cov-27.834612_pt1 | contig 90364 bp, 101 predicted proteins | sample MGYA00242091_ERZ509233 | MGnify/ENA primary metagenome ERZ509233 (study PRJEB26280, sample SAMEA2338840) | human gut metagenome | biome: human gut; feature: human-associated habitat; material: faeces... | reverse complement strand
TCAGGTCATTGCCGCCTGCATCCAGGGTCGCATTGTTCCAGTCATCGGTGCCCGCAATAATATTGTTGCCGCCGGTGATCCGCTGGGTTACGGTCTGGGTGATACTGTCGGCTTTCTGGTCAATCGCGGATACTGATTCTTTAACGGTTTTGAATTCCCGCTTTGTGCTGTCCAGGTCGTTTGAAATGGTTGTTGTCGTTTCTTCCAGACTGCTGACTTTGGTGCTGATGCTATCCGCCTTTTGGCTGATGCTGGAGACATCCTTTTTCAGGCTTTCCACCGTTGCTGTGGTGGCGTAATTCTGCAATTTGGTGTCAACGGCATCATTGGCAGCGCTGGTAGCGGCGTCCTTCACGTTGGCCGTTACCGTTTCAGTCACTGACTTGGTGACTTCGGTTTTGATCTCGTCAGCGGTCTGGGAAAACAGGCTTTTTGCGCTTTCCTGGGTCAGATAGTCGCCGGAGCTGGCGTTCCACGCGGTGGGCGCGTTGCCGTATTGCAGCATGGGGTGCAGCAGCGAAAACTTGTTGGTGCAGTTGCCATTGCTGTCGAACTCGACAGTTTTCAAAACGCCGTTTTCGCGGGGGGTCCATGTACCATACCGCAGCACCCAGCCGTTTGTCTGCTTAATTTCGAGCTGGTCAGCGGTTTTTATGAAGGCAATGTAACGTTGTCCGTCATCGTTCGTAAACACAATGCCAAGCCGCAGCACATCGGTGCCGGAAATGAGTTTGTACATAACGGACAGACATAGGGTAACGCCTTTGGTGATATGAGCGCTAACAGCGTTGAACTCGAACCCGCGGCTTGTGTTCGCATTGGTAATTGTTGCGCTGCCATCATTGCCATACGCCACGCTACTGTCAATGCCGACATAGTTGGCGTTCTTGAAGCTCTCACTGCCCAGGATCAGGTTCCCGCCGCCGGTGATTTTGGTGTCTTTTTTCACCTCAGAGGAAAGCCCGTCCACCGTTGCTTTCAGGTCGGTGTACTTGCCGGTCAGGTCGCTGGCCTTTACTTCCAGGCCGTCCACGCTGGTCTTGATCTCTAGCATTTTGCCGGTCAGGTTCTTGTAGCTCTGCTCATTTACGGCGGCGGTTCCGTCCCGTGTGGCGTTGCCGGTGGATTCCAGCGTGACCTGCTGACCGGATATTTTCCGGGTCATGATATAGGAGCTCAGCACGTTTCCGCGGGCATCAGTGACGGATACAATGTTTCCCGGTGCGGGCAGGGGAAAATCCGCCGGGACGGTTACTTTGAGCGGTGTGTAGGTCACGCCCTGCATCGTTTCAAATATCGCCTGCGCGACCGGCTTCAGTGCATCCGCAGTGGCGGATGTCAGCAGCAGGTTGCCCTGGATAACCAAGGCATTTGATCCACTCTCATCGGACGGATACAGCACACCCACGTCGTCATCGCTCTGCCGGATCTGTACTTTGACGACTGGAGCGGTCTGAAACTTGTCATGCGACAGGCCGTCCCTTATGTATACGGTTGGCCCGATGCTCTGCGATGTACTGTAATCTGTGTACCAGGCAAATTCGATTTTCCCGTCCGATGTGGCCCGCAAAAAGGTGCAGGACGCTTCGGCCACCCAGGCAAGCAGCTGGCGGCCGGTCAGATTGTCGGCATAAAAAGCCTGTACCAGATAGGTTCCGTTGCGGGGCAGGGAGTTGTTGGCAATGGTTACGCCGCACCGCTGTGCTACCAGCCCGGCGAATTTCCACAATGTCATCGGAAACTGATCCTGAATGGATCGCAGCCAGGTAGACTGTACGCTATCAAGCCGGGATACAGCGTCATAAGCGTATACTTTATAGGTGTTGCGGGTCTGGCTGGTAGGTTTAACTGCCCAGTAGGTGCCCGCCAGGGTTCGATGGCCGGATGTCTCCCGGTAGTGGGTCAGCCGGGTTCCGGATGTAATCGGCAGATCGGTTCCCGGCTCCACCCAGATTGTGATTTCCAGCTTATTGGAGCAGGCTGCGCCGGGACATAGGTCGGTGGTTTTGGATACGGTTTCGGTGCAAGTCAGGGAACGGATAGCGTTCTGACCAACGGTGCCGGCGGCAATCTCAGTGCCGTCATCCAGCACCAGGATGTTCTTAACCATTCAGGCACCTCTTTAACATTCTTTGATTTCCAGATCCATGTCCCGCCAAACACCGGCTTTCAGCCGCTGCAGGGCCGCCCCGTAGTTGGAGCAGTAGCAGGTGCGGGTGATGGTCTGGGTCACATCCGTGGAATCGCTAGCCACAGGGCAGGTAAACTGGAATGTGGTCTTATTTTGCAGCAGTCCGAGTAGGTAGGAACAGTCGGCGTTATCGAGGTATGAATATTCCAGCGAGGCGGTCAGCACGCCATAGCGCAGCACCTCACGATGGTAGACGCCCATCTCGTCGGCGCCGCTGTCACTGCTCTCAACGTCCGAAAACTTGATGGTGGGGGAGCCGGTGGGAACCGGTAGGGAATGGCTGTCGATTTGCAAGAGAGATGTGCGTTTGAGCATCAGTAGGCACCCCCCAGCATGATGGATTGTGACTGCCGCGCGCGGTTGAAGCTGCGATAGATCACGTCGTCACCAATGACAATCTCACCGCCGTTTTCCTGCACCGCTTGCACGATGGTGCGGGCGGCTGCGTTGATGGCGTCGAGCACGGCATGGTCGGCCTGGCTGCCGACGGAATTGACGGACGGTGTACCGGCCGCGATGGTCGAGCGGAGGCGGCTTGTGGATTGCAGCCCCAGGTCGTCCATGGCATCGGTGACATACCCGGCATTTTTTTCGATGCCAAGTGCCAGACCTTGCGGAATGTAGGGACCAATTTCAAATTGCATGAGTTTGGACGGCGACGCAATGCCGAAAAAGCTCTTGATGGCATTGAGGGCCGACTTTGCAACGTTGGTTGCCGCCTCCCACAATGCCCCCGCCATGGAGCCGATACCGTTGATAATGCCTTGGATGATATTGGTGCCAAGCCCGTTCCAATCTTTGACGACAAACGCATTCCACAACTTCGAGGCAGCGGACTTTGCAAGGGACCACAACTGTCCCGGCAGCCCCTTGATAATGCCGACAATCCCCGTCAGAATGCCTCTTGCTGCGCTCAATACGCTGCCCAGCATGCTTTTAAGGCCGTTTGCCATGCTTGTGATGGCATTGCTGCCCAGGCTTTGCAGCGTCGCGGGCAGGTTTGCAATTGCATTTTTAACGGCATCGAATATAGATGTTCCTGCGGATTGTACGGCACTGACCATGCTTGTGATGCCGTTTTTGAGCATCGTAATAATGTTGCTGCCAAGGCTGATCCAGTTAAATGCCGTAAACACGCTGACAACGGCTTGTATAATCTGGGGGATATTGGCAATCAACGTGGGGATTGCCTGTATCAGCCCCAGCCCAAGCGTTACGATAATATGCAGCCCTGCCGCTAACAACTTGGGGGCATTGTCGTTAATCAATCCCGCAATATTTGTGACGATCTGCGGCACATATTCGATCAGCGTGGGCAGGCCATTGGCGATGCCCTGGGCAAGGTTTAGCAGCAAGTCGATGCCGGCATCCACAATGTTTCCGAAATTGGTGCGTAGGGTTTCTGTAAATTGCAGCACCATGGGCAGCGCCTGTGCCAAAAAGTTGGGGACGCCCTGCGCCAGCCCTGCACCCAGGCTTTGCAGCATTTGCGTTCCGACAGGTATCACCTGGAGCACAAGCGCAGACAGGATATTGCCGATTGCCGGGAGCAGATTGCCTGCCAAAAAGGTGGTTACAGTCTGTGCAAGGCCCTGCAATGCCGGGCCGACGTCGCGGCCAAGCGTTAAGTTGGCCATCACATTGCTGGCGGCCGCCTGCATGGATGCAAACGAGCCGGACAGCGTTGTCGCAGCCTCTTCGGCTGTGGTGCCGGTGATGCCAAGGTTGTCCTGGATAACGCCGATAGCGTCAATGATGGAGTTGAATGGCACGTCCTTGACAGTGTCGGCCGTGACTTTAACGCTGTCTCCGAGCACGCCGCTGTCATTGATCAGCCGGGCCATTTCCGCTTGGGTGCCGCCGTACCCCAGCTTGAGGTTGTCCAGCATCGTGTAGTTGTCTTTGGCGAAACCTTGGTATGCGTACTGGATGGCGGACATATCGGTGCCCATCTTGTTGGCGTTGTCCGACATCTGGATAATAGCCTGGTTGGCGTACTTGGCCGCCGCGGCGGTATCTCCGCCCAGGCCCTGTAGCAGGGTAGCCGAAAAGCTCGTCACCTGTTCCATATAGTCGTTGGCGCTGACACCGGCTGTTTTATAGGCGACGGCTGCGTATTGCTTGATGGTATCCGCACTGTCCTTAAACAGCGTTTCAACGCCGCCGATGCTCTGCTCAAGCGCAGCGCCCTCGGTGACGGCCTTGGAAATGGCAGCCCCGATACCGGCCGCAGCGATTACTTTTTTGAACGTACTGACAAGACGGCTGCCTAGGCTTTGCCCTGCGGATTCCCCAGTCTGCGCCGGGGCATCGCCCAGCGCTTCCTTGATTTTCCCGCTGATCCCCTTGGCGCTCGGGATGATCTGCACATACGCCTTGCCAAGTTCTGTACCCTCTGCCATGATCTCACTTTCCTTCATCAGCGGCCCGGATGGCCGCCCAAAATTCTTCCTCGCTGTTAAATGCCTGTACCGTGCTGCGCTTTTCTTTGCCGGTAAGCATCTCTGCAACGCTCTGGGGGCGATGCCGATTTTTCTGCCCGTCCTTGGTCTGCATCCAGACCAGCAGGCTCAACCGGTCCACCATGGCTGCCTGCATCAGCAGTGAGGCCGTTATTTTAGCCCCCGCCATCTTCATGCGGATGCGCGAAGTTTCCGGCAGGCCGGCCGCCAGGGTGGCAGCCAGCCGTACCGGAAGCGCACGCCAGTCAAAGATGTGGTAGGTTTCGGCAAAATCGCAGATCAGCGCATCCTCATCGGCATGGACCATCGCAGCGAGGATCAGGAGTTTTTTGCGCCGGTCCCGTCATTGGAAAGAATGTCATAAAACGCTTCCATCACAGCGTCGATCGGAACCTTCCCTTTGTCATTGCGCAGGTAGTCGTATAACTTTTCGCGCTGCTCTTCCCCCAGCAGCAGGCGCAGCGCCTTGCTGACTTTCAGCGGTTGGCCGTCCTCCGCTTCCGCCAGTGCATCCAGAAATTCCTGGTCTACATTCTCTTCTGCAATGGCATAGGCAAAGCCTCTTTTGGTTTTTCCCTCAATCATCACGATTCTCCTTTCGCCTTGATGTACTCGTAGTGCGTATTCCCGTCCGTGTCCGGCGTGGCGGTGATGGTGGTTTCATAGCCCACTGCATCCTCGTCAGAGTAGGTGATTTCGCCAACCTCGGTCACGGCGGCGGACGGGATGACAATGCGCTTGTGGGCGCCACCGCGCATGACCTGCTCAATGACCCACGCGGCGCTCTCCTGCGGGTCACTGTTCGCTTTCACGGTGATGCCGGTCTCCAGCGTGCCGGTCACGTTGTCATCGCCATAGACAGCTTTGAGTACATCGGGGTTCAGCGCTTCAATCAGAACAAAGGCGAAGGTATCGTCTTTCGAGCTCTGATAAGTGAGAACTGTATCCCCGCCCCACGCTTTGATGTTGTCGCTTTTCGGGCTGTTTGCGTTGGTCAGGCCATCCTCACCGCAGTAACCCAAGCAGACGAACTTTGCATTCAGCGCGGTGGTTGCATCGGTGGGCAGGGTAGTGCCCGCCGGGGCGCGGAAGATTGCACCGCCTTTTTGGGGCTTGCCGGTGGTAACATTGGATGCGTTTGCCATGTGAATCATCCTTTCTCAATAAAAAACCAGGTCGAAAACGGCCTGGTAACGGTAGTGTTTGGTTGTTGTATCGGTAAAATTGTAGTCGCTGTTCAGGCGGCAGGCGCTGACATCGTCAATGCCGGCCAGTTCATCCATCGCCGCCTTGACCCGTTCGTTCAGTTCGGCCGCTGCCAGCAAACTGCCAGCCCAGCTCTGCACGGCCAATGTGGCACGGTTGACCCGGTTGGTGCGGCTGCTGCCGGTTTTCTCCACCAGCACAAACGTGTTGGGCGGATTTTCCGGGATCTCCATGTACACCGGCACGGTAAGGGCGGTGCTCAGGTGATTTATTGCGATTTTCTCTATCATTTCAGCGCCTTCAAGATCGTGTTGTTTTTCAGGTTGTCCTGTTTGGCTTTGGCCGAAACCGCAGAAACACGGGCTACCACGCGGGTTGGCATGAGATAGTCGCCGGATGCGTAACCATTCCCGCACGCCTGCGCCGCTGCATCGGCTTTGCTTTTCAGGATTGCCTTCACCTCGTCCGAGCGCAGCAGAGCGCGGACACCGGAACGGTTCAGCTCGAATTTGTATTTACTCATACCGTTCCACCTTCACCTTCTTGTTCCAGCACAGCGGGATCAGGTCATCAATGCCCTGCACCACATCGCCGTAGGTGCGGAATTTCTGGCCCCAGAATTCCACCGTCACGTTGTGCCAATCGTGTGCGTCGCCCTTGGGCATGGCCAGCGTATAGGCCAGCCGCCTGCCGTAAAGCTGCAGATCGTTGACGATGTCCTCCGTGGCCGGTTCGCCCACCAGCACGTTGTGTACAGTGACTGGTGTTTCAGTGTAGATCGGCGCGTGGAAAGCGTCCTCGCCGGTCTTGGTCTTTTCGTACAGGATGATGTCGATACCCTTCAGCATAAGTCCTCCAGCGGGCTGTGTGCGCCCAGCCTGCTGCCCACGCCCAGCAGCTTCTTTTCCAGCTTGGAAAGGTACAGCTCGCCGGTAGATCCGCCGCTCATGGTCCAGCTTTGGCTGTAGCCCAGCGCCGTGGCGGTGCCCTGCGTTGCGCCCATGGGGAAGGTGACAGCGTCCCCGCTGCCGTCCTCGCCCAACTGGCGGCGCACCATCCGGCAGGATACCAGCCGCTTGCGGTCAGCGTCGGCATCGGCGTTGTAGGTGTCGATGATAAGCGCCGCCTCGCTCAGCAGGGCGGTGCAGCGGCTGCGCTCCTCATCCGACAGGATGCGGAAGCCTGCCTCCACGTCCTGCAGTTCTGCGTAGCTCATGGCGGCACCTCATCAGGTGGCGGTCTCGGTGCGCTTGATGTACAGGGTCTGGGGCTTGGAGACCTTCAGACCATACACCTTGCGGCCCTGCACAGCGGATGCGCCGATGTACTTGCCGGAGCCGGACAGATCCTGCAGGTGCACAGCGGTCTGCCACTCCATGACGCGGTGGCACCAGTTGGGGTGGCCGGCAATGAACTCGGTGGTGGTCTTTTTGCTGCTGACGCGGGTGGTGGACTCGTAGTCCATGTTGTTGCTTTCGAACACGTTGAAGCCCGCAATGCGGCCAACAACGCCCTGCTGTACCATCTCCTGAGAAAGGTCGCCCTGCTTGATGAAGTGCTCGTCCTGCATCAGCACCTCCAGATACTCCGGGGATGCAATGAGGAAGCGGCCTTCATTGGGCACGCCCTTGCGGCCCAGCACCCGCTTGGCCTCCAGTGCCAGCTTGTAGGCGTTGGCCTCGGTGGCGGCGGTCTTGGTGGCGCTGATGGTAGCACCGGCAGCGCTTTCCAGCGCATCGATGGACTTCTTGTCGATGGACAGCGCCAGAGAGTAACCGGCACTGTCCAGACGCTCTGCCACGATGTCATCGGGCACGCTATCGGCATCGTAGCCGTCGATCAGCTCGTTGACCGCCTCGTCGTGGTCGATGTTCAGATCCAGATAGGTGGTGGTGCCCACGTCGGCATCAACGCCTTTGGCCTTGTCGTACTCCTTGACGGCCACCTCGGTGTCGCGCACCGGGATCTTGACCTTGCCGGAAGTAGGGTCGCCCTCGTAGCGGCTGTTGAAGATGAGATTGTCGCGGGTCACCAGCGTGTTACGCAGCTTTACGTCCACATAGGATGCCCAACGCTCCTGATTTGCATGTGCCATAAAAATACCTCGCTTTCTCCGTGCGGCTGCACGGGTCAGATTTTCAGATTCGGGTTCAGTTTGCTGAAGGCAGCCAGAACGCCATCCGGCTGGCTGGGGTTATGGTTCGGAGCACCACCATCTCTAACATTGGGATACCCGGCAGGCTGGGTGTCGCCGAACGCCCACGGGTTCGCCTTGACTGCATCCTCCAGCGCCTTGTTGATGTCTGTGGTGCGGTCTTTGGAGCCCTTCAGGGCATCCAGATCCAGCAAAGCTCGCACGGCATCCACGCTGCGGCCCTTCTTGCCGAGGATGGCGGTGTTTAGGGCGCTGTCAAAGGCAAAGCCATCGGCCTGCGCCTGCATATCCGCCTTCAGCTTGGTCACCTGCGCCTGAAGCCCGGCAACGTCCACACCGTCAAAGGCCTTCAGGCCGTCCTGTGCGGTCTTGAGCTGCGCCTGTGCGCTGTTCAGCTGGGTCTGCAAGGCTGCGGCTGCGCTTTTCTCCCGGGCGATGTCGCTGCCGTTCTCCTGCATGAGCCAGTTCAGCTGCTCCTCGGTAATGCCGGGGATCTTGTTCCTTACGTCTTCGCGTTTCATGGTGGAAACTCCTTTCTGTGGGTAAAACCTCGGTTTGGTGACGCAGTTCTCCGTCTGCGTCCGGTTGTGGGCAGGGTACGCACTGCCCGCTGCGATGGTGTCCGTTCCGTCCTCATGCGGGCAAAACGGGCATGAAAAAAGCACGGTGCGGTTCTGCATCGTGCTTTCAACAAATTGTTGGCGCGGCCATTACGGCACAATCTCCACGCCGTGTAAAACGTCCGTGTAAAAACACAGCCGGTACTGATGCGGGCAGATGTAATTCACCTTGAACCGTTCCGGGCTGGTCACTGCAATCAGCACGGCCAGCATCAAAACAAGCAGCTTCTTCATTGCGTTCTCCTAAAAATGGGCATGAAAAAACCACGGTGCGTGTGCATCGTGGTTCAGGTGTCTTCTTTGATGTCATCCAGCGGAGCAAGTGACTTTGTTTTTTCCAAATACCACTTGGCAAACGCTTCCGAATCGCCATCCAGTACAAGGCCGGAATCGCTAAAATCCACCGCTTCAAAATCCGAAAAATTCACTTCTGCTTTTCTACTATCAGCCACTTTGCCCACCCCTTTTCAACCCATTTTGAAATCATTTTTTGTGCGTCTGAATCAGATATTTTGTTGGGTTTTCTTATAAGAAAACGTCGCACATCATTTTGCAATCTGATGTTATCACAATTTGGAGATTTCGTCAATATTTCCAATCCGCCATTGTTTTTGGCGATAGTGATTCCCTGATATCCAGGAATAGTAACAGCTGCGATATCTTCAATTGAAAAGCTGCTGTTTCTCGGATGGTTATGCAAAATCCAACTATTTAAGCCAGTTGAAAGCGGTGGAATAGAGATTGTGGTTTCATCGCCAAATACAATAGTCTTTCGACTTAAATCTCCTGAAACAATAAAAGCTGTTTCAAAGCAGTTGTTTTTGTCGCGAGAAGTTTGAAGCAGTTCTTTATGTAACGATCTAAATTGCTTGTTTTGATCTTCGGTAAACCAATCGACCTTAACAGCGGGGAAATCATTGATTACGGAATCAGTGATTTTCGTAATGGGACCTTTCCCTCTCTCAGCAGCACTGATCAAATACTTTTGTCTTTCGGCATACGCCGCCCGTTTCTGGGCATTGATGCGCTCCTTGTTGGCGGCATAGTTCACCCGGCGCATTTTGTTGATGTCGCCGCCCGCATCCCGGTACTGTTTCAGGTATTTTTCCGGGTCATATCCCGCCACAGTGGTATTGTGGTCAAAACGGATGGCAAACTCACAGTCACAGTTGGCGTGGATGTGTTCTGCGTGGCCGCCTTTCAGCACCTTGCTGCTGGCTTTCTGCCAGCCGTTGCTTGCCAGTGTGATGCAGAAGGGGCAGGTGTCCCCGTGGGGTACCCAGGCCCACTCGGCCCCGTCGCGGACAGCGTTTTTCAGGGTGGTATCGGCCCCGGCACGCTTGACCAGGCGGCTGACGCCGTTGGGCAGGTTGGCCGGGTTTTGGTTCTTGGTGGCGTTCACCATGCGGGCCACCTCGCCGTAATCTGCCGGTTCGGCAGGTTCGGCGGCGGGCACCCCGGCGTTGGCCGCTTCGGCCAGTGCATCATACATCTGGCAGGCCAGCTCTGCGCTGCCCTCGCCGTATTTCGTCACAAGTCCGTAAGCGTAGGCAATCAGGTCGTCCGTGCTTTCGGTGCCGTGGGTGTCTATGTATTCCCGCATGAGCTGCCCGGCTTTCTGGTTCAGGCGGGACAATCGGGTGATGTACTCATTCCAGGCGTTGGCTGTTATCTGCATCGTTTTCCATCTCCATCAGCACCTGTTGGCCCCGCACCCGCTGTTCCTGCGCCTTAATGCGGCGGATATCCGCCTGATCAAAGCCGATCATCTCCAGAAAGGTGTCGGTGCTGGCGAACTCCTGCCGGGCAGTTGCAATCTTGATGGCTGCATCCGCAGTCACCGCCACGCTGGGCATGGCTGGGTTTTTGAAATGCGCCATCACATCGCGCTCCTCCTCGGTCAGCTCGGTCAGAGATACGTTCCGGGCAATGGCCTGCGCCATACAGGCGATGGTGTGCAGGGCATCGCCGTTGCCGGTGTTCAGCTGCTGCGCCATCAGCACCAGCGTCTGGCTCTGGGCAAGGATGGCATCGCTGCTGGTGGGGTTGGCGTCGTTCACCACGCCTACGTCGGTCACGGTCAGGCCGGTGGCTGCCGCAAACTGGGTGGCGGTCATCCGCATCTTTTCCACATGGGGCTGCAAACTGCCCTGCGCCAGCTGCCCAAAGACCGGGTTTTCGCCGGTCTCCGGGTTGGAGGTGGCGGCGATGATCGCACCAACGTACTGCCGGAACTTGTCCGATACGATGGTATCGTACTGCTCATCCGTCACGCCCAGAATGTATTTCTGCGGCGTGGTGTCAAACTCCAGCGCAATGGCGGCGTTGGCCACAACCCGCACGTAATCGTCGATCAGGGAGCGGATGGGCTGTTTCAGCCGGGAGCGGCCAAACGGCTTGCTGCTGGTGGCGTTCCAGATCAGTGGCTCCATCAGCGGGCGGCCCATCTTATTGGGATGCCGTTCTGCTGTCCAGACGGTCCCTTCACGGGTCAGTACGATCAGGGCGGTGTCGGTATACAGGTTGACGATGGACGGAGTCCATTTCCCTTCGTCCTTTTCGTCCTTCATGGTGTCGATGATGGCAAGGCCGCAGTCGATCCGGCCTTTCTCGCCGCTCCACAGGGCAGCGGCCGCAGCAGGGGAGTGGAACCGGATCCGGCAGCCGATCGCATCGTCAGCCGAAAGCGTGGCAAACACGCAGCCGTATTTCAGCTCATCACGGCAGGCTTTGGCGTATTCGGCCACAAGGCGGTTATCCGCCACCAGCCGGGCAAGGCTGTCCAGACTGCCGCCGGTGCCCACAAAGCCGTCAAACATACTGCGGGCGGCCAGTACGTCCACCGCTTTCTGACCCCAGCTGCAGCCGACCTCCAGCCCGCGCAGCCCCGTGGGCAGGGCAATGCCAAGGTTGACATCCCTCAGGGTCACATGACCCTCATAATATTTGTCTTTGGTGGCGTTGTGGCTCTGGTGATAGGTGTACGCCTCGGCCAGGTCGCTGAGTTGCTGCTGTTCCGCGGCGGTCAGCCCGGCCACAATACCAAAATTCAGGGTAGTCGTCATGGTTCTCCTTTATCCAATCCTCATCTTGCGTGTCGGGTCGCGCTTGCAGGTTTTCGCGCCCCACAGTGCCAGGGCGCAGGCTTCCAGCGGCAGGCTGTTGTCGCCGCCAAAGCCATACCCGCCGCTGATGGGGCGCTTGGTGCTGGTAACGGCGCTTTCGGCAAGGGCCTGCTGCGGCTTGTACCAGGTCAGGCCGCGCTCGTTCACGGTGGTGGTAAACAGCCCTACCGATGCGATTACGTCCCTGGCAGAGGGGCGGAGCACGGCGCTTTTGGCTTTCCAGGTGGGGCGGATGCGCTCCACCAGCACGTCCACCCCGTTGCGGCCATCAATCACCACACAGCTTGCGCGGTCATAGCGTTCGTTCAGCCAGTCCACCAGCCAGGCCAGGCCGCGGCCGGTGGGCTGCTGTTCAATCAGGGATACACGCGCCGGACCGTCTTTAGGGATCACCGCGCCGCACAGGCAGACGGCGCTGCCGTCCACCGCAAACTTGACGCCGTAAGCGGTTTTGCCGTCTGGCTTTTCGGCCTCGCTGGCACAGGCTTCCCAGGCCCGGGCATCCAGCGCCTTGTCGCTCTGCTCCGTCAGAACGGGGCTCCACCAGCCCAGGCGTTCTCTGGCAAAGCCGTCGGCACTCATGCTCCGGCACTCCTCCGCCGCAAACTCCTCGCTGAGCCGAATGCCCATGGCCGGGTTAGTCTGATACCAGACCGCGTGATCTTCTAGGTCGATCTTGTCCACCTGCTCTCCCTCCACTGACCATTCGTGCCAGGCATCGTGCGCGCCCGGTGCGCCAAGACAGGCTGTCCGGCGGCGGCGGAATACGTCGCCAGGACAGCCCGGATAGGGCGGCGTGCCGGTATAGATCAGCTGTCGGGTGCCGGTGGCCGATGCGGCCAGCGTGGCCATGATTGCCTCCACCTGGTCGTCCGTCAGTTCCTGTGCCTCGTCATAGACCACCAGCGAGATGCCGTCAAAGCCGCGGGCCGCCTGCCGGGATCGGGCCGAGAACTCAATGCTCCCGCCGTTCAGAAGCTCGATGCACTCCTCGCCGTTGGTGTAGCGGATGTTTTTCACCAGTTCCAGCACCTCTGGGTGCCGCTTGTCGGTAAACATCCGGGCCAGCCGGTTAAAGCTCTTTTTTGCCGTGCGCACCTGATGGGCGGTGTGCAGGATCTTCTCACCGTTGATGACCATTCCAAAAAACTCCCGGCCCTCCAGACACACGTTTTTCCCGTTCTGCCGGGGCACGGCCAGCCCTGCGGAGGTCACGGTGTACCGCCCGGATGCATCCCGACCCAGCCAGCAGTCCAGCACCAGCTGCTGCCATTCATCCAGCGCATTGCCGTAGGCGGCCATCAGCGCTGCGGCGTCCGCACCGTCTGTCGTAACGCGCTCCGGCTCGATGCGGTATCTTGGAATCTGTGCGCCGGTCATGCGTCCTGTTTTCTCCGATTCTGCACCAGAGTGAGTACGCTTGTCGGCTTAATGTCGGATATTTGCTCTTGCGGCACCTCCACAGGTAGGAGCTTAATCAGCATATCCAATCCAGACAGGTACGTTTTCCACAATGCCTCATAAGCCCGGAAGGCCGGGTTCTCTCTCACGCCCGACTGCCCACCGCCGTTGTCATATTCCACCGTGATGCCTTCCTCACCGATGGCTTCCCTGGCATCGTCCAGCTTGGATTTCATCCACGAAACATTCAAAATCACCGGGTCAAGCGACTGGATCTTTTCGTCATTCAATCCGTTTTTGGCCAAAAATTTAGCCAGTTTTCTGCGCTCTGCGGCAGACCTTTTCGCGATCTCCGCGCGCGCGCGATTAGAAGTATCTGCTGCCACTTTTTGCTTCTCCTTCCTGTTTTGATACCACCCCCATCAAATTATTTTTTGCGGGGGTAAATCGGCGCTGGACGGCTTGGGGTCGCCCGCCGGCCGGGGCGGGGGTCCCTCCCCACCCCTTACCAGCTGCCGTCTGCAGGGGGCTTTTGTGCGCGGGTGCGCTGCGCAGAATTGGGTTTTGCGGGCGAAAGCTTGCAGCCTTTCTGCGCGTTGCACCAGTAATGCGCAGCCTGTAAGTTGTCCCAATCTTCAGCTGCAGCCCGCGGGGACGGATAACCGAACTCGCGCCAGCGCGCAACGGGGCGTATCTCATCTACCACAAAGCTGAGCGGGTGCGCGGCATCAGATGGTTCGTCGTAATGGATCGGGCCAAGGCGCCCGCCGCAGATTCCGCACGGCGCGCCCATGGCTTTCAGCCGCGCCCGGTGTTTCCTGCGCAGCGCTCCATTGGCATACCGGGGGTTAGTCATAGGGGGGCCTTTCTCAGCGGCCGCTGGTAAGTCCAACATCCGCCGGGGCCGATTTTATGTTTGGGCCGCTCGCACTGCCACGGGTTGACACAGCGCGGCAGGGAACAGATCACCCGTTCGTTGCCGCACATGCTCCAGATACAGCGGGCGCAGGGGTTGGTTGTTTTGTTGTTTTTATCTGCCATGGGTTACACTCCAAAACAAAAGAGGGCAGCCGGTGGGCTGTCCTCTCAATATTCTATGATATCAATTCTAGCACTAAAAAATCTTGCACAGTATCAACTTTTAGCCAATTCCTACGCGTTGCGCAACATTTTCCAAATATTTGCGGCGGCGGCGATAGAATTCTATCCGGCTAATTCCCGGCACTTCCAAGCGCTCGTATGTCCAGGTGCGGCAGGCCTTGCAGTTGAGTGCAATAGCCTTTTGCAGCGCGGCCCGTACCGTGGCGCTCTGGATGTCCGCCCCAATCTCATCCGCGGCGGCATCAATGGCCCGCATGATCTGCACATCCCGCTGTGTCTCAAGCTGCTGGATCGCCTCGGCCTTGTCGGCGGTGATGTCGTTGGAATTCCCGCCGGCGTGCGGCAGGTACACACGCACGGGCGTGCCGCAGCTGGTTGTGGTATCCACAAAATTTGTGCCGCTGCGCAGGATGATCTCATCCACCTGGCGCTTATACTCGGCCTTGCGCCTGGCCTGGCCGCGCACCAGCTGCAGGGCAGCCAATACGATGTCATTCGGCAAGCGTTTGTTTTTCCCCACGTGTGTATACCTCCCTTAATCCGAAATATGGCTGTCTCTGCGTTCAGGTGTCAGGATCTCCGCCATGTGTGTGCGGCATATAAATTTTTGATTCTTCATCATCCACATGCGCGGCAGCTTTCCCAGCGGCTACCCCGGCGGTATAAGCTGCCGCCAGCAGCACGGACAACACAAAAATACCCATAGTGCAGGTCAGGATGGAAAGCAATATCTGTATCATCATGTATCCCGCCTTTCGCCGCGAGAGCAGAAATCGTCCGGGTCAGCCTGCCCGCACAACGGGCACTGCGTTGTGCCATAATGGCAGCATTGGCTGCACCGCGGCAGGGCCATCCTGTGCAGGCGCAGTGCATCGGCAAGACGCTTGATGATATACATACCCACGCATACCACGGCAGCGCCGCAAAGCATGATGGCAGGACATGCGACAAACATCAAGACAAACGCTGCTGTTGCACTTGTGAAATTCTGCTCAAGAATGTTCATTCGCGCCACCTCACAGCACTTTATACGCCTTGCGCAGTACCACACACCCATGCAGGCTGCATTCATGTTCCAACCCACAGCCAAGACAGGCCTCCGGGCGGCGTTCGGTTTGCAGCCGCCGAAGCTGCCTCATTTCCGCCGGGGTCATTGTCTGGGTCTGCCTGCATTCACCGCATTCATGGCAGGTATACTCTTCTGCATCAGAGGTCTGACACCGGCTGTTCTGGGCGTCAAAAGTTATCTTTTTCATTCGATTTCCTCCGTCCACCAGTCCCATGCACAAGCATCACATTCATCCGTGCGTTGCGAATACTTTTTGCAGTGTTCGCCTGTCAATTTTTTGTTAATCACGCATGGAAAAATTGCAATCGCACCCGTGTCAGTGTTGATTTTCGCATCTGGGTAAGCCTTCAAAAACTCACTCTGGCGGGTCTTGGCCGGGTTGGCGTTACTCCACTTTTCAACGGCGGTATACATTTCGGCAAAATCGGTAGCTGTTACGCTTGCCATGGTTTTGCGATCAGCGCAGCAGGGCAGTGCGCACAGTGGGCAGTCATACCCGCGTTCGCTGTCATCACATGTACCGCCGCGCTGTTTGCACAGTCGCTGCATTTCTTTCCAGAAGTTTTTTGGTTCCATCGTGTTCCTCCTTGATATTTCATCAAAAATTGTCTCCGGCCAGAATGCGAATGGGTATTCCGCCGGGGCGGGGGATAACGTTGTATTACCTGCGTTTCCGGCGCAGCTTGATGTATAGCCGCCATTCGGCCCGCTCCTCGTTATAGCTGGGCACAGCCCCCAAAAACCTGTAGCCGGGGTAGCGCCGCTCCCAATAATCCGCATCGTCCACGCGCATGGTGCAGGCATCGGCCAGCTTGCGCGGGGTCCAGTGGGTATCATTGGGGCGGGGATAGGTGGGGCGCTTTAGGCCGCGGCTTGCATGCCAGCTTTTGCGGCGGCGGGGATATTTCAGCATGTACTTGGCCAGCCCTTCCAGGCTGTCGTGTTCCGGCTGCAGGCGGTCGGCGTTGACGGTGCCCAGCGGTTCCCGGCTGCGGCCGGTGCACCACAGATCTTCCAGCGCATCACGCAGGGCGGCGCGGTGGGCGGCGGTCAGGCCGTCCACCTGCAGCACCATGTGGTGATGGTATCGCACTTCTTTCAGGCCGTTGGCCGGGTCGGCTTCTTGGTTTTCCGTCACGCACACCCACTTGATGGGGGTGGCATCCTGCCAGTTCTGCCGGGTCAGCCATCGGCGCACCCGTTTCAGGTAGTTGTACACGTCCTTCCAGGCCGCTTCATCGTCATCCGGTAGCCACATGTCTTCGTAGGTCAGGGTAACGGCAAAGCCCCGTTGGTCGAAATTTGTGTTCAGCAACTGTACCAGCAGCCGCGCCGATCGTTCCCGGTTACGCTTTTGCTGGGCAAGGCTGCTGGCAAATTGCTTTTTTCCGCGGGGACCTGCCCGGTGTTCCCGCTCAGTGATCCAGCAGAAGTCTACCTCGGCATAGCTATCACCGCAGATTGTTTTCTGCTCTCGGATGTATTGCTTTCTGGCAGATTTCATGCTGTTCACCTCTTTTCTTTCTGTGGGGGAGAATGGACCTTGAAATAACCCCTATACAAGCCGCCCAAACGGCCCCCCTCGGACCGTTTGGCGGCAGCTCGCTGCGGCTGCGCAGCCACATGCTCTATATAATAGGTAAGCTGTGCCCGGTTTTGCGAAAGCCGCCGCCCTGGTTTAAGGGCTGCGGCTTTGGTTCACGCTTGGGTTTCTTTTGCAGGGCCGCCCATCAGGCGGTCGTGGATGATTGCGGTTTTTGTTTCGATAATGCGGCGGCGGACAATGGCTAAAAGGTTGCTAAGCGCTGATACGCCGTAACCGGGCCACGCTTCGCCCATCTCAAACAGCAGGGCTACCAGCACTTCTTTGTTGCTTGGCTGCGATCCATCCCTTTTGTACAGTTTCTCTTGCATACACCGGAATACCATCTCAGCCCCACGCGGCTGCGGCAGCCCCATCGTTCCCATGATCAGCTTGATGCACTTTTTCCTTGTCATTGATTCCATCCTTTCTGTTTTACTGTTGCCCGCCAACCCGCCGGGGTGCGAGGGTCTTTTTTAAGGCGGTGGCGGTTTGCGGCATGCTGTCCATATACGCAAACTGTTTCTCATATGCCCGGCGCTTGGCATCCTGGGCGCAGTCGGCCTTGTAGCGCTCGCAGTTGGCATGGCAGCCCACGCGGCGCTGCTGGCAGTTTTTACAGCTTCGTTCCATCAGTCACCTCGCTTTTCTCCGCGGCTGCAAAAGTCGCTTGGTGTGTTGCGGCCATACAGCGGGCACTGCACGGTGGCCCAGTAGCGGCAGCGCCCACACCGCGGCAGGCCCAGCAGCCGCAGGTGCAGCGCGCGGATGATGCGCAGCCCGCACCACAGCAGCAGGCAGATCAGCATTCCGCCGGCAAAGAGTACGCAGGGGGCAGCGACAAATACAAGGGCCAGGCACTTGAGAACATAAAGGCAGTTGGCATCAAAAATTGTCATTGGTATCATTCAACCTCCCATTCTTTGGCAGTGCGTCCCGGTGTTGATCCGGGCGGCATGGGTTGCTTGGGCCATGCCGGTGCTGCACACGCACCATAAAAACCCGCCTGCCCAGGCGCACCCGCGGCGCTTGGCAATCTGCACGCAGGGGCCTGGCACCCGGTGGAAAAAGCCGGGCTGAAAAGCTAACAGGCGGCCGCCGGGTACAAGCCAGGAGTAGTGGCCGGTGCCGGGCGTTGTGCATTACCTGCACAGTGGTGTTGCCGTACTTGCCCACGCAGCAACTGTGGGAGGATTCAGGGGCCGCCGCGGCCTCGTGCAGCTTTGGCGGCATATCTGCCCCGCCGGGGCGGGGTTATTGGATCTTGTAGTGCTCGGCCAGCTGTTTCAGCACAGCCGGGTGCAATAGGGATAGCTCAAACCGGGTGCGGCAGGCATCGCCGGGCGGACTTACCTCGCCCAGCTTGGCCAGGTACTGGTTGTACAGCCAGCCCATCACGGGGTGGGCAATGTTCATCATGTACCAGGGCGGGCGCTTGGGGTTCTGCTCTGCGGCCTTGCGGCGTTCCTCAATGATCAGCGGGGCCAGCCGGTCAATCAGGGCTGCGCGTTCCTCCGCCGTCATTGGCGGCCGCCTTTGCCAGGGCGGAATACAGCATCATCATCGTGCAGCCGTTCCGCATCCCGCATGGCATTGCGGTAGCCCACATCCCGGCCACTGGTCCAGGTAGCCAGCAGCCCCAGGGCCACAACCCCGGCAGTAATAAGATAGCAGATCATTATTTCAGCACTTCCTTCACATCGTCCAGCAGATCGGCTGGTATCATCCCGGCCTGCATCATGTGGTGCAGGCTTTCCCGGTAAGCGTGCAGGCGTCCTGCCAGCTCTGCCGCCTGGCAGATCAGCATGCCACGCGTGCCGGGGTTGTGTACGCCGTTGGTGCTGCGCAGTATAATGCAGTAGGTTTTGCGGGCGGCAGCGGTGTTTTCCACCAGCCAGGCCACAGCCTCCCGCGGCGTCATTGGTGCGTCCATGGCTTTTTCACCCTCCCCGTGTTCGGCATCTGCGCGGACAAAAACGCCGCCGCGCAGCGCTCGCAGAATTTCTCGTTGTTGACCGCCGGGCTTTTGCACTCAAATGCAAGCCCCAGCTGCGGCGCAAGGTATTCCGGGCAGGCCCAGTGCAGGTAGCTGGCGGCGGCCATTCTGGCGGTGCAGCGGCGCAGGCCCCGCAGGGTGTTGTCCACGCAGCCAACCTTGACGATCCGCTCTTCCTTCTCCAGTTCCTGCAGCCATTCCAGCACCGTCATGGCTGCACCGCCGTGTTCTGATTCTGCGGGGTAACAATCTCCGTTACGCCCGTGCCCTGGGGTGCGTGCTGCAGGCGGGCAACCTCGTTGGCCTGGTGCGCCGCAATGCTCAAAGTCAGCACCAGCGCCGCGGCCATGGTCAGGGCAAGCACTTTCCAGCGGACGGCGTTGTCCTGCGCTTTGGCGGCTTCCTGCTGGGCAACCTCGGCGCGGTAGTTGGACTGCCAGCTGTCGTATTCGGCGTTCTGCTTTTCCCAATCCTTGCGGGCGGCGGCGCGCTCTGCCGCATTGGCACGGGTTTCGGCGCGGACAACGCGCTGTGTCAGGGTTACCCAGCGTTCGGCATTGCTGGGATTTCCGTCATTGATAGACCGCAGCACGGCAGTCATGTCTGTCAGTTCTCTTGTTTCCATTGGTTGGTGTCCTCCCATTGGGGCGGGTAGCTTAATACCGCGTCCATCATGCAGCCGCAGGCCACGGCGGCTTCCAGTGTGTTGGCCCAGTCCTGCCGCCGCTTGCCGCGCTTTGCCGCGGCGTACAGCAGCTCTTCCACCAGGTTCTGGGCGGTCGATCCGCGCACGGCCAGCGGGTGGCGGCGCATAATCAGCTTGCCCAACGGCTGGCGGATGTGCAGGTCAGACGTTCTTGTGCCCACTTCCTGCGCCGCGTCCAGCCGCATGGCCACAAGCGGCCACATGTCAGACCGCACAAGGCGGGCGGTTTCATACGCCACGGCGTACAGGGCAGCTTCCAGCGCATAGGCGTCGGCGGCTTTCTGGGCCGCCGGGGTGCTGGCGGTCGAGACGTCAATGATCCGGCAGGCGCGCGCCAGCTTGTGAGTGCTCTCCATAATGCCGGCGCTGGTTACGTTCTGCGGCTTTTGGGCTGCTGCCAGGCGCAGGGCATCCGTGCCCATGTTGGCAACAGCATCCCCGCTTGCGCACAGGGCAGCGGCCCAGGCGCGTTCTAACGGCGTCATGCCGCGCCGCGGGGAAATATTTGGTTTGGCATTTTCCATTCAGGGGTCCTTTCTGCCGGGTTGGGGGTGTTCAAGCCCCAACCACCAGCGCCAGCAGCGCGTGGTGGATCGCCCACAGGCAAAGGTACCACGCCGCGCCGCAAAGGCAATAAAATAAAAACTTTTCCATCGGTTACTCCAGGTAATGTACTTTAAGCGCAGCCCACCCGCCCAGGCAGCAGCCAGCCAGCCCGGCCATTGCCGCAGCCCCGCCGCCCTGGGCCAGGGCAGTTACGGAACACAACACGCCCAGCCCGCAGGCCGTTAGCGTGAAATTGGCGAAAGCCTTGCAAATGGGGCTGATGTAAGGTAGAATACGAGTGATGAATTTTTTCGTCTGGCCGTTCCGGTGTTGCAGCACCGGGGCGGCTGTTTTTGTTTGGGGCATGGGGTTCTCCTTTCAGTTTAGCCGAACGCCGCGGGCATGCAGCTCGGCTTTTTTGCGTTCCAGCAGCTCCTTGGCATCGGGCCGCTGCATAAAGCGGTGGTAAAAATCCAGCGTTGCTGCTGCCAGCCGCTCGGTAGCATAGGGGTCCGGCTCCGTGGTGGTGGTGATTTTGATGGTGGCGGGGAGAGGGGAAAGGGTCATGGGGTAACCTCCTCTTCGTCAAGGTCGTAGATTGTGCTGCCGCCGGACTTGCTGCGGATGCACCCAGTTGTGATGTGCATGTTGTTCGGGTCGCCAAGGACTGTTTCGTTCTTCACGTCCTTGAATGTGACCTCCGGCGGAATCTTGATGCCGGAACCGTTCTTGAGTTCAAAGCCTTCAACGGTCTGGGTTACAGTCGTGCTGCCCATGCGATGTGTGATTTTTTCGTTGTTCATGGGGAATACCTCCTTTTAGCGATGCTGCATAAGCCAGCGTTCGATTTTTTCGCAGATGTGACAGACGGTGTCAAGAAAATTGACTTTCTGTTCAGTAATGAGTATCTTGATAGCGAGAATTAAAAACTCCATGGCAGTGTTTTGATTTTGCTCCCGCCCTATCTCATGCACAGGGGCGCGCCTTCTTTCGTGACGGATATGAATTGATCTACTGGGCCGGCAGTCCAAAAGCAACGACTTATACCCTGCAAAAGACTGAGCACTGATAAATAGGTGATGCCCCTGTGCATGGGACAGGGCGGGAACTTGAGGAAAATGGTTCACACGAAAAGCCGCGCTCCGAATTGGCACACAGAACCCCTAAAAGGAAAAGCATTACCGGCAAGCACTCTCTTTGGTTACCGGTCCAAGGCAGTCGGTGCTTGTTACCGTTTCTGCTTCATCACATTGCCGTTCTTGTATTGCAAGTACAAGGGCGGCAATTTCTTTTGCATCGCCGGTGATTTGGATAGCCATGACGGATCATCTCCTTTAGATTTTTGTTCCCAAAAAAACTTTTTGAGAATGATTTGCATAATTAGCATATATTGCAATAAAATGTATAATTTACGTAATTTCGCCATGATTTTAATAAAATATAATTAGCAATCATGTTGACATTCTGCTAATTTTGTGGTATTATGACTGCATTCTTAAAGAAAGGGGGAATTACATGGCCAATGCCAAGCAGACGAGCAAGTCTGTTGCAAGCAAGGCATCTTCGATTTTAAGGGACAACCGCTATAGCCCGAAATCCAAGAGTGTTGCTGGCAGCGCACTTTCTCAGACGAAAACTACCGGCAAGAAAAAGTAAATAGGTTCTACCAGATGAGCGAGATGTGCGACCATCCCGCTCATTCTTTTTGCTCACATTCAGTGAACAGATAGTCCAATGTGCAGCCATCAAGAGCTTGCTGAATGGCTCTCATCTCCGGCAGGGTGAACGGCCTTTGGCCATTCATCTTGTTTTGCATGGAACTGCGCGAAATGCCGATATACTTTGCCAGCCCCTGCTGCGAATAGCGACGCTTTTTGAGTTCAATTAAGATGTTGGGAAACATGGGGGGCCTCCTTTGAAAGTGAATCACGATCTCGCAATAATGCGAGCGTTAGGATAAAAAAATAGCCTGCGCATCTTTATCAGATAGATGCAGCTCATCCACAAGTCTGTGAATTTCACCGACCGTGAACCCTTCACCACCACCCTTGATTTTACGATACAACGTGCTGGGGTTCATTCCGATTTTTATTGCTAATGAATCCTGTGTCAGGTTCGCAGCGGCAATTTTTTCTTTAAGAAAATCCATCGGGTCAATCATATGCTCACCTCATTTCTTGCATATTTGCGAGTATGATATTATAATAGCACTCGCATTATTGCAAGTCAAGGGTTGATATTGCATTTTTGCAAAATAATTTGCAAAACCTATTGCATTTTTGCAAGATTTCTTATACTATAGGCGTAGGAGGTGCGTTATGACTACTGGTGATTTGATTAAGGCACGAAGAAAAGAAATAGCTATGTCAGCAGAGCGGCTTGCCGAAAAAGTGGGAGTTTCTCCAGCTACTATTTATAGATATGAAAAAGGGGACATTGAAAAGGTTCCTGTCGATGTGATTAAAGATATTGCTAAAGCGCTGAACACAACCCCCGCGTATTTGATGGGGTGGGAGACAAGCCCTGCCGCGCCCACCATCCCCGCCGGTTTCGAGCCGCTCCCCGAAATGACGACCATCCCGCTGGTCGGCTCCATCGCCTGCGGTACCCCCATCACTGCCGAGGAAAACATCGAAGCCCGCATCGGCATCCCTGCCGCGTGGCGGGCGGACTTCGCCCTGACTTGCCATGGCGACAGCATGGCTCCCAAAATCTGCGACGGCGACATCGTCTGCATTCGCAAGCAGCAGGAAGTCGAAAACGGCGAGATCGCCGCCGTCCGAATAGGGGAGGAAGCCACTCTCAAACGCTTCTACCGCCAGGGCGACACCGTCCTGCTGCAAGCCGAGAACCCCACCTTTGCCCCGCTCGTCTACGCCAACCACCAGCTCGACGAAATCGAAATTGAAGGCAAGGCGGTCGGGTTTTGCAGGGGGCTATAAAGAATTTCCCTGCACTATTGGACAGAGTGCAGGGGCGTAGACTTTAATATGTAAAGGATATAAAACTATGGGCTTTTTTGATTTTCTGAAAAAGATCATCACGCCATCCGATACTGCCGCCGCCCCGGGTGAATACACACCTGCTACCTACAATGGTTTGGAACGTAGTTATCACTACACCGATGTGGTTGTAAGGGTCCTTTGGCAGTTTGGCGGCATGTACGGAAAATCTTGTGCCAGCGCAGGGATGCGTCGAGGGCAAACACTGGAACTTCTGCCTAAGAAGCATGAAGGGGACAAAGATGCGGTGCTGGTCCGCTGGCAAAATCAGAATGTTGCGCTCATGCGCTCCAACCGTATGCGAAACATGGTCCGCGCCTGGATGGACGAAGGGCTGCCGGTGCTTGCGAAAGCATATGAAGTTGGTGGAGACGACAATCTTTTGATTGAAGTGGCTTTTTACGGCAAAGCAAAACGCCACAGTACAAGCAAAAAGGAAGATCGCAACAAATATCAGCCGACCCCGGAGCTTGCCTGCATGTGTGAAAAGCAATTTATTGCTTTTGATCTTGAGACGACTGGCCTTGATGCCGAGGATGACCGCATTATAGAGATTGCAGCGGTAAAATTTGTTGATTGCAAAGCCACAGAATCTTTTGCTACGCTGGTGAATTGCGGTATGCCAATTCCAGAGGATGCCAGTGCCGTCAACAACATCACAGACGACGATGTGGAAGATGCACCAGATGAAGCAGCGGCGTTAAAACAGTTCGCGGATTTTCTGGGTGACGACGCGCTGAAAGGTAAAATCCCGCTTGTTGCCCACAATGCTGCATTTGACAGCAGCTTTTTGAAAACGGCTTTTCGGCGGTGTGAAATAACTACCCGCATGAAATTTGCGGATACACTCGCACTCAGTCAGCGCCGGCTTCCTAAACTAGAAAACCACAAGCTGCAGACGGTGGCGCAGGCGTTGGATATACAGCAGCAACAGGCGCACCGCGCTGAAGATGATGCCCGGGTTTGCGGTGAAGTCATGGCAGCCTTGCTTACAAAATGGATAGGGGAAGAGAGGGAAAGGTTTAATGCCCTTCTTCCTGAAGAACAAGCTGCCTGTTTATGGATCTACAAAACCTTGAAACGGCAGCGCTGCAACATTGACCACCTTTCGTTTAGCCCATCCGCTTACCTGACGGTGAACTGCTGGCATAAGGTCCTGCGTATAAAAATACGCGCTAAGACTCCCTACATCCTTGTGGACGATACCATAACGTTGCCAGAGGGAACGGTAACAGCCCCGGCAACACAAACCGATGGCAGTGGATTGATCCGCGTGCTTTACAATAACCTTGAAGATCTTGATTGGCTGCAGTCCTGGATTGCGACCGTTTACAAGAAGGTGTCCGAGGAAACAGCCGCTGCGTGGAAAGTCCCTAAAACGCAAAAAGACATACAAGCAGTGGAAGATGCACAAGTACGCATCTTTGTGTGAGTCCCCCCTATCATCAAGGGCAAGGCAGCAGGTTTTTGCAGGGGGCTGTAACAGGCGTACTTAAAGGCGGTAAGCAGCACCATCACCCTTGTGCCCGCCAACAGCGCCTACCGCCCCAAATCCTACTCCGGCCCGGAGCTTGCCGACATCCAGATAGAGGGCAAGGCAACGGGGTATACACATTGGTTTTGAATTTCTGCCGGGACCGCAAGGGAGTTTTAATCAATAAAGGAGCGTAGAATGCCCAACAATTTCGAGTTTTTAATTTATAACACTGCTGAGGGTGATGTTTCGGTCAACGCCGTCGTCAAGGACGAAACCATTTGGCTGACGCAGAAGGCTATGGCGCAGCTGTTTGATTGTTCCACGGATAACATCTCCCTGCACCTGAAAAACATTTATCAGAGCGGCGAATTGGTGGAAGAAGCAACTGCCGAGGATTTCTCGGTAGTTCAAAAAGAGGGCAGCCGCAACGTGACCCGCCGCACAAAGTTTTATAACCTCGATGCCATTATTTCCGTTGGTTACCGCGTCAACTCCCGCCGGGCAACGCAGTTCCGCATTTGGGCAACCAGTGTGCTGAAAGAGTACATGACAAAAGGCTTTGCACTGGACGATGAGCGTTTGAAGCAGGGGCGCACCGCTTTTGGCAAGGATTATTTCCGCGAATTGCTGGAGCGTGTGCGCTCGATTCGTGCCAGCGAACGCCGCATCTGGCAGCAGGTTACCGACATTTTTGCCGAGTGCAGTGTTGACTATGACAAGGACGCAGCGATTACCAAAGAGTTTTATGCCATGGTGCAGAACAAGTTCCACTATGCCATTACCGGGCAGACAGCGGCAGAAATCGTCTATAATCGGGCAGACCACACGAAAGACCACATGGGGCTGACAACGTGGAAAAATGCACCGGATGGCCGTGTGCTGAAATCGGACGTATCTACCGCTAAAAACTATCTGGATGCCAAGCAGATACGCCAGTTGGAACGCACCGTGACGGGCTATTTTGACTATATCGAGGACTTGATTGAACGGGAAAACACTTTTACAATGGAGCAGTTTGCCGCCAGTATCAATGAATTCCTTTCATTCCGTCGGTACGACATTTTGCCGGATAAAGGCAAAATCAGTGCCAAGCAGGCGCGCCAGAAAGCCGAGGCAGAATATCAGCTGTTTAACCCAACGCAGAAAATCACATCAGATTTTGATAAGGCGTTGAAAAGGATGGAAGAGAAGCTATAAATAAAAAAACGCCCCCGGTGTTGGCGCACCGAGAGCGTTTCCATAGATCAGCTTGCCCACAAAAGTGGATACAATCGACCCGACAATCGTATTGTACCACCTTGCGGGCAGGATTGCAAACCCAAAAGGTGATACCATGAAAAAGAAGCAACCAAATACCCGCCATGGCCGGGCGGCGATTTACGCCCGGTATTCGTCCCATAACCAGCGGGAAGCATCCATTGAACAGCAGGTCAAAGCCTGCCGGGAACTGGCCGTGCGGCTGGGGCTGGATGTGGTGGAAACTTACGAGGATAAAGCCATCAGCGGCAAATCCGACCGCCGCCCCAGCTTTCAGCGCCTGCTGCGGGATGCGGAAAAAGGTTATTTTGACTGCGTGCTGGCGTGGAAGTCCAACCGGATGGGCCGCAATATGCTGCAGGCCATGACCAATGAAGCCCGCCTGAAAGACTGGGGCGTAAGGACCTTTTACGCGGAGGAAGATTTTGACGATACCGCTGCCGGCCGCTTTGCGTTGCGCAATATGATGAACGTCAACCAGTTCTACAGCGAGAATATGGCAGAGGACATCACCCGCGGCATGATGGATAATGCCAGCAAGTGCCTGAGCAACGGCGCGCTGCCATTGGGGTACAAGGCAGGGGAGAACGGCCGCATTGTGCTGGATAAGGCGCAGGCTGCCGTGGTTCAGGAAATTTACACGCGGGTGGCCTGCCGGGAGCCTTTTGTGGATATTGCGGCGGATCTGAACCGGCGCGGCATCAAAACCAAGCGCGGCGGCCCGTGGACCAAAAGCAGCTTTTATACGATCTGCCGCAATGAGCGCTACCGCGGCATTTATATTTACGATGACGTCCGGGTGGAAGGCGGCGTTCCGCGTATTGTTTCGGACGGCCTGTTTTATCGTGTGCAGGAGGTGCTGAAAGTGAAAAAGACCCCACAATCCGCCCGGCATCATACCGGGGCAGAGGATTACCTGTTGACAGGCAAGCTGTTCTGCGGCAAATGCGGCAGGCCAATGACGGGCGTTTCCGGCACCAGCCGCTCCGGCGAAATGCACTACTATTACACCTGCCAAAAGCGCCGCCGGGAACACGCCTGTGATAAAAAGAACGTGATCCGCGAGCAGATCGAGAAGAGTGTGGCACAGGCCATCAAGCAGTATATGCTGACGGACGAGATGATCCAGCACATGGCCGATGCAACCATGGCCTACAATGCCCGCCAGGAAAAAGACCTGCACCTGCAGGACCTGCAAGGCCAGCTGGCCGCGGTCAAAACCTCCGCAGCCAACCTGCTCAAAGCCATTGAGATGGGGGTCATCACCGAAACCACCAAGGCCCGCATGGTGGAGCTGGAACAGGAACAGGGGCGGTTGAACGCCCAGATTGAAAACGCCCGCGCCGAACTGGTACCCATTACACGGGATAATTTTGTTTCACTGCTGCACATCTACCGGGATGGTGACATCAATGACAGCAAGTACCTGGCAAGCCTGTTTGAAACGTTCCTGGTGCGGGTAGATCTGTACGATGATCACTTCCTGATTTGGTTCAATCCCCTCGGCCAAAAGACCCCGGCTGATATCCCGATCACCAGCATAGAAAACGGGGATGTAGATGAATTTTTTGACGAATGTAGGAGTAAAAATGTGTTCGATTGGGGTGGAAAATGGTCCACCAAAATAAAAGCACCCGCCGTACCCCGGCGGGTGTTTTTGTTTTGGTGCTCCGTGAGCTGCTGAGGAGTCGAACAGGGCGGCAGTACCGCAGTACCAGCCCGATGGCCGATGCGGAACGCGGATGCCGTACGTTCGTCATCCTCGGTGGAATCACTCTCATTATACCAGTGGTTTGCCCGGTGTTTGAATGCCCTGCGAACAGCCCGCCTGCCCCTCATACAGGGCAGGCATAAAAAACCACGGTGCGGTTCTGCATCGTGGTTTCAACAAATTGTTGGCGCGGCCATTACGGCACAATTTCCACGCCGGGCAAAACGTCCATGTAAAAACACAGCCGGTACTGGCGCGGGCAGATAGAATTCATTTTGAACTGTTCCGGGCAGGTCACTGCGGTCAGCATGGCCAGCATCAAAACAAGCAGCTTCTTCATTGCGTTCTCCTAAAAATGGGCATAAAAATACCACGGTGCAGAATTTGCATGTGCTGAATACTCTGGGCGGTGATCTCCCTGTATCTCAGGCTGCTTCTTTCGGTGTAGCATTGTTTTTTAGATTGCAAGGCACTTGCCACCGCAGCCGTCCGTTTCCTGTTCCGCCGTTTACAAAAATATTTTTGAAATAGGGCTTGCTTTTTCCATCTTATCCTGCTATAATAATCAAGCGCTGTTAAGGCAGAGGCACAAATGAATATGGGAGCTTTCCCGAGTGGCCAATGGGGACAGACTGTAAATCTGCTGCTTAATGCTTCGGTGGTTCGAATCCACCAGCTCCCACCAAAAAGCTGTGGCATAAATGTGTCACAGCTTTTTTTGTTGTATCGCTAAAAAGTGACGAGCTCATCAGCCCCTTTTTTCAAACGTTTTTTACAGTGTTGTCCAACACATAAAGAGGAAAACCACAAATGTGCACTCAAGAATTAAAAATTGGCACAATTCCGGCTGTACTGTACGGCGAACCAGCCCCCAACATCTGGTTGTTCGTGCACGGCCAGGGCGGTAATAAAACGGAAGCCGCAGCATTTGCGGCGCTTGCCGCCCCAACCGGCTGGCAGGTGCTGGGCATTGACCTGCCGGAACATGGAGACCGCACGGGGGAAACTGACTTTACTCCCTGGCAGGTGGTGCCGGAGCTGCAAACGGTGCTGGCCTATCTGCAGCAGCACTGGCAGGGGATTCGGCTGCGGGCCAACAGCATCGGGGCCTATTTTTCCATGCTGGCTTTTGCCGGGGCAACGATTGAAAAAGCGCTGTTTGTTTCGCCGATTGTGGATATGGAGCGGCTGATCTGTGATATGATGCAGTGGGCAAAAGTAACGCCGGAGCAGCTTTGCGAAAAAGGTGAGATCACCACAGAATTTGGGCAGACCCTTTCGTGGCGGTACCTGTGTTGGGTGCGCCAACACCCGCTGGATGGCTGGCAGATCCCCACAGCAATCCTGTACGCCGGGCAGGACACCATGACAAGCCGGGACACGGTGACGACGTTCGCCCAAAAACACCATGCGGAACTGACGGTATACGAACCGGGCGAGCATTGGTTCCACACCCCGGCTCAGCTAAATGCCATGCAAACCTGGGAGCAGGCACACCGGTAAGAGCCGCTCAAGGCTTGAACCATGAGAAAGAGAGAGGAAAGACCATGGCCATTACAATGTTGGCGGGGTACCTGGTTATTATCAACGCGGCGGCGCTGCTGATGATGGCGGAGGACAAACGCCGAGCCAAGCGGCACCAGTGGCGCGTGCCGGAAGCCGCACTGTTTGGCGCAGCCCTGCTGGGCGGCAGCGCCGGGGCATGGGCGGGCATGTATCTGTTCCACCACAAAACCAAGCACTGGTATTTTGTGGTGGGTATGCCGCTGATTCTGGCCGCACAGCTGGCCGCTGGGGTGTGGCTGGCAGGGAACAGCGGCCTGGTTTGAACAAGTGGAACGCTCTGCCGGAGCAATAACGGTGCCGCAGCACCGGGACCCCGGCAGAGCATTTGACTTTTTGGGTTAGCCATGATAAACTAATGGTGCCTGATCAAAACAAACAAGGCGTTCCCCAGAAAAATCTGCGACGGTTCGGCAACGCACCGCCGTTTTTATGAAGCAAATGTTAGTTAAATCTAACATTTACTGACCAAGGAAGTGCAAAAAAGCTCAATGTCAAAACAAACTGATAACAAGCAATTCTGGCAGCGGTGGGCCAGCTGCTATGGCCCGCTGATGCAAAGCAGCGAGCCGCTGTATGCTGCCATTGCGCAGCAGATGCAGCCGCACCTGACGCCGGAAATGAACGTGCTGGAACTGGCCTGCGGGTCCGGCCAGCTCAGCTTCCGGCTTTCACGCCTGGTGCGGGACTGGGAGGCTACGGATTTTTCGCCCAAAATGATCGCCCAGGCAAAGCTGAAACCCCGCGGGGCGGGGCTGCACTTTTCGGTGCAGGATGCCACCAGCCTGCCCTATGCGGACGAAACCTTTGATGCGGTGCTGATCGCCAACGCCCTGCACATTATGCCCCGGCCGGAAAAGGCTCTGGCAGAAATTTACCGGGTGCTCAAGCCCGGCGGCCAGCTGTTTGCCCCAACCTTTGTGCATGGCGAGGTACCCCGCACCCGGCTGCGCATGCTTGCCATGCGGTGCGCGGGGCTGCAAATCTATAACAGCTGGATGGTGCCGCAATACCTGGCATTTTTGCAGGCGGGCGGCTTTGCCGTGCAGGAACATGCCCTGCTGGGGGATAGCCTGGCTCCGCTGTGCTATGCCCGCGCTGTGCCGGACAAAACGCGCGTGACACAGCGCTGAAGCAATCCAACCCAGAACAGAACGATATAATTAAAGGATGATACCATGATCAACAAAAAACTGCTTTCATTTGACCCCGCCGCCATTCTGTTGAGAGCGGGAGGGTGAGCTGATGGCAAAACAGACGGTTGCAGAAAAGCGGGACGGCGAAAAGCTGCTGGTCAGCGAGATGATCGCCCTGTACTGCCGCAAAAACCACCATACGGCGAAAGGCAGCCTGTGCCCGCAGTGCCAGGCCCTGCATGATTACGCCTTGCAGCGCATTGAACGCTGCCCCTTTATGGAAACCAAAACCTTTTGCTCCGCCTGTAAAGTACACTGCTACAAGCCCGAAATGCGTGAGCAGATCCGCACCGTTATGCGCTGGAGCGGTCCCCGCATGCTGTTCGTCCACCCCGTGCTGGCCGTCCGGCATATGAAGGAAACGATGAAGGCGAAGAAGAGTTAGGAGTTAGGAGTTAGCAAAACGCGCACAGCGCTGGATGAACCAGACGCTGTGCGCGTTTTTGTGTGGTGAAAGTCAAAAAAACGCTGTAGGGGGCGAATATGATTCGCCCGCAAAGAAACGTGAAATTTTTGCCGCAAACCGAAAAATGGTTTGTAGGGGACGATGCTTGCATCGTCCCAAATGACGGGCTTTACCGGATATATTACCACATCATTCCCCGCACGACCGTGGGCGCACAATGTGTGCCCCTACGGGTGGGATATGCCTTAAATAATGATTCCCCGCTGTAAAATATTCGGTAGGGAACGGTCTATCTCCGGTCTAAGAGCCGGGGCGTTGCCCCGGTTGGCCTCCGAAACGCGCCTGCGGGCGCAGGACCGTTCCGAGGCCTAGTCATATATGGCGTAAAGAAATTTTATAGCAAATCCCGATATGCGGCATAATTGCCTGCGATTACCCGATAAATATATATATCCGTCCGGGACGTCGAGGACGCCGTCCCCTACAGAATGGGGGAGACTAAGGTGAATACCAAAATCCCAAGCCCATCCCCCGGCAGCCGGGAGGCTGGCCGCCCTACAGCTTGCCTTCACACGAATATCTCCCCAAAACCAAAAGCCCGGTACAAGCCAAAAAACTTGTACCGGACTTTTATCTTATATTATTGGTATTATATGATTAAAGTTTCTTCGGTTCCTTCTTTTCAAAGAAGGAATAAAACAACCCCCGTAAAACCAATCAGATGCGCTCCAAAATGGCGTCACCCATGGCGGTGCAGCCAACCTTGGTGCAGCCGTCGGCCATCATGTCGGCGGTGCGCAGGCCGGCATTCAGCACGGCGTTCACGGCGCTTTCAATGGCGTCAGCCTCAGCGGCCATGCCAAAGCTGTAGCGCAGCATCATGGCGGCGGAAAGGATGCAGGCAATCGGGTTGACCACATCCTGCCCGGCAATGTCCGGGGCAGAACCATGGATGGGCTCGTACAGACCGCAGGTGGTGGCACCCAGGGAAGAAGACGGCACCATGCCAATGCTGCCGGTGATCTCGCTGGCTTCGTCGCTCAGAATATCGCCAAACATGTTCTCGGTCACAATCACGTCAAACTGGCTGGGGTTCTTGCAGATCTGCATGGCGCAGTTGTCCACAAACATCTCGCTGTACTCCACTTCGGGGTACTCGGCCTGCAGGCGATGCATCACGGCACGCCACAGGCGGCTGGTATCCAGCACGTTGGCTTTATCCACACAGGTCAGCTTTTTGCGGCGCTTCATGGCAGTTTCAAAGCCAATGCGGCCAATGCGCTCGATCTCGTGCTCCGAGTAGGGCATGCTGTCAATCGCAACTTTTTCGCCGTTCTGCTCAATGGTTTTGTGCTCGCCAAAATACACGCCGCCAATCAGCTCACGCACCACAATAAAGTCGATGCCTTTGTCCACGATCTCTTTCTTCAGCGGGGAAGCATCCGCCAGCTGGGGCCAGATCCTGGCCGGGCGATTGTTGGCGTACAGGCCCATCCCGGCGCGCAGGCGCAGCAGGCCTTTTTCCGGGCGCTTGTCACCGGCCATGCCCTCCCACTTGGGGCCGCCGACAGCGCCAAGCAGAACGGAATCCGAGGCCAGGCACTTGTCCAGCTCGCTCTGGGGCAGGGGATCGCCAAACTTGTCAATGGCTTCGCCGCCCATGTAAGCGCGGGTGTAGGTAAAGGTGTGGCCAAACTTTTCAGCAACTTTGTCCAGCACGCGCACTGCCTGGGTCACGATCTCCGGGCTGGAGCAGTCGCCATAAATCAGGGCAATGTTTTTCTGCATCTTACTTTCCCTCCTGGATGCTCTTCATCAGGCCGCCGGCCTTGATGATCTTCTGGATAAACGGCGGGAACGGCGCAGCCTGGAAGGTCTGGCCGGTGGTTTCATCAGTGATCACGCCGGTGTCAAAGTTGATGGCAACCACATCGCCCTCGTTGATGGCCTCGCTGGCGGCGGGGCATTCCAGAATGGGCAGGCCGATGTTGATGGCGTTGCGGTAGAAGATACGGGCAAAGCTCTTGGCAATCACGCAGTCAATACCGGCGGCCTTGATGGCAACGGGGGCATGCTCGCGGGAAGAACCGCAGCCGAAGTTTTCGCCGCCAACCATAATGTCACCGGCCTTTACGCGGGTCACAAAGGTCTTGTCAATGTCCTCCATGCAGTGGGCGGCCAGCTCGGCGGGGCTCTGCGTGTTCAGGTAACGGGCGGGAATGATCACATCGGTGTCAATGTTGTCACCGTACTTAAAAACAGGTCCTTTTGCGTTCATGCTTCTACCTCCCTGGGGTCAGTGATGTGGCCGGTCAGTGCGCTGGCGGCGGCGGTGGCGGGGCTTGCCAGATAAATTTCAGAGGTAACGTGCCCCATGCGGCCGACAAAGTTGCGGTTGGTGGTGGAAACGCAGCGCTCGTACTCGGCCAGAATACCCATGTAGCCGCCCAGGCAGGGGCCGCAGGTGGGGGTGGAAACAATGCAGCCGGCATCAATAAACGCTTCGGTGTAGCCGCGCAGGATGCACTCTTTGTAAACAGCCATCGTGGCGGGAATGATGATGCCGCGCACACCCTTGGCAATGTGCTTGCCTTTCAGCACGTTGTAAGCGGCTTCCATATCCTCAATGCGGCCGTTGGTGCAGGAACCGATCACTACCTGGTCAATCTTGATGTCGGCGCCCTCCTTGGCAAGGTGGGTGTTCTCCGGCAGGTGGGGGTAGCTGACGGTAGGCTCCAGGGTATCCAAATCGATCACCACGGTGCGCTCATATTCGGCATCGGGGTCGGCTTCGTATTTGGTCCAGGGACGCTGACTGCGGCCCTTCAGGTATGCTTCGCAGGCTTCGTCCACCGGGAAGATGCCGTTTTTGGCACCAGCTTCAATGGCCATGTTGCAGATGCACAGGCGGTCCTCCATGGTCAGGCTCTTAACGCCCTCGCCCACAAATTCCAGGCTCTTGTACAGCGCGCCGGAAACGCCGATCTCGCCGATCAGGTGCAGGATCACGTCCTTGCCACACACAGGGGCGTGGATGGCACCTTTCAGCTCAACCTTGATGGAGGCAGGCACCTTGAACCATGCCATGCCGGTTGCCATACCGGCGGCCATATCGGTGGAGCCAACGCCGGTGGAAAACGCGCCCACCGCACCGTACGTGCAGGTGTGGCTGTCGGCACCAATGATGCAGTCACCGGCGGTCACAATGCCCTTTTCGGGCAGCAGGGCATGTTCAACACCCATCTGGCCGACATCATAAAAGTTGAGGATATCGTATTTGTTGGCAAACTCACGGCACTGCTTGGACTGCTGGGCACTCTTGATATCCTTGTTGGGCACAAAGTGGTCCAGCACAATGTTCACGCGGGTTTTATCAAACACCGAGTTGAACCCGGCTTTCTCGAACTCATTGATGGCAACCGGGGTGGTAATATCGTTGCCAAGCACAATGTCCAACTTGGCATTGATGAGCTGCCCGGCCGTTACCGAAGCTTCGCCGCAATGCGCAGCGAGGATCTTCTGTGTCATGGTCATTCCCATAGATTTCTGCTCCTTTTGCTCTGACGTATATCTTACGAATTAAAGAATAAGGGCAATACCGCATAATTCTAAGTGCCGATACGGCGAGCGAGGTACGGCAGATGCTAAGCCAAAAGCGCAGATAATACTGGATGTCTTATCGAGCATTTTGGCAACGCAGATGCCGTGCCGCAGCCGCCGGAGCGGTGCTTAAGCCGTCAGGCGGGAATTGTGCGGTGTTGCCTAAGTAATAATGAATAAAGAATAATGGTGGTGGACCGCGGCGCACAAGCGCCGCTCAAAAACGGGGATAAACGATAACCCGGAGGCAGGCACAGCGGGACGTGTCGCACATCATATCCAAACCGTGCCGCAGGCACACCATCATTTTTAATTATTCTCTATTCTTTTTTATTTGCAACCTTACTGGTTATTGATTGCACTGACCAGCGCGCGGATACCGGCAACGATGATGTCGGTGTGGGTGCCGCAGCCCCAGGTCTCCTTGCCGGATGCCCATTTCAGGCCCACATAGCAGCAAGCGCGGGAGTCGGTATCGTTGTCCAGTGCGTGCTCGCTGTAATGCACCAGGGTGAAGTGCATGCCGGTGGTCTGCTCGATGGCGTTGGCCACAGCATCCAGACGGCCGTTGCCGACAGCATCGCAGGTAACGGGGGCGTTGCTGCCGTTAGCCACAGTAATATGGGCGGTAATGGTGGAATCCGGGTTCTGGGTAAAGTGTGCTTCCGGAACATTCAGCGGGGTCTTGTTGTTCAGGTAAGCGCGCTCGAACACATACAGCACTTCCTGGACGCTCAGCTCTTTGTGCTCGTGGTCGGATACATCCTTTACGCGGTAGCCAAGGTCTTCCCGCATGCGCGGCGGGGGATTGTAGCCGTAATTCTGCTGCAGCAGGAAGCCGATGCCGCCCTTGCCGCTCTGGCTGTTGATGCGGATGACGTCGGCATCGTAAGTGCGGCCAATGTCATGCGGGTCAATGGGGATGTACGGGCAGGTCCACTCGTGCAGGTTATGCTCCTTGCGCCAGGTCATGCCCTTGGCAATGGCGTCCTGATGGCTGCCGCTGAACGCAGCAAACACCAGGGAACCGGCATATGGGCTGCGCTCGTACACATGCATGCGGGTCACGCGTTCATACGTTTCGCAGATGGCCGGCATGTTGCTGAAGTCGAGGTGCGGGTCCACGCCGTGGCTGTACATATTCATGGCCAGGGTGATGGCATCCACGTTGCCGGTGCGCTCGCCGTTGCCGAACAGGCAGCATTCAATGCGCTGGGCACCGGCCAGAACAGCCAGCTCGGCATCTGCCACGCCGCAGCCGCGGTCGTTGTGGGGGTGGGTGGACAGGATCACGCTGTCGCGGTACTTGAGGTGCTTGGAGCACCATTCGATCTGGTTGGCGTAAATGTGCGGCATGCTCATTTCCACCGTGACCGGCAGATTGATAATCATCGGGCGGTCCGGGGTGGGCTGCATCACATCCAATACGGCGTTGCAAACCTCAACGGCGTATTCCGGCTCGGTGCCGGTAAAGCTTTCGGGGCTGTATTCAAACAGGAAGTTGCCCTCGTATTCTTCGCTCAGCTTTTTAACCAGCTTTGCGCCGTCAACAGCGATTTGCTTGATCTCTTCCTTGCTCTTTTTGAACACCTGCTCGCGCTGGGCAACGCTGGTGGAGTTATAAAAGTGGATGATGGCGCGCGGCGCACCCTTAACGGCCTCAAATGTTTTACGGATGATATGGTCACGGCACTGGGTCAGCACCTGAACGGTGACGTCGTTCGGGATGCGGTTGCCATCGATCAAGGCGCGCAGGAAGTCGTACTCGGTCTCGGACGCTGCCGGGAAGCCGACCTCAATCTCCTTAAAGCCGATCCTGATGAGCATATCATAAAATTCAAGTTTTTCTTCCAGATTCATGGGAACGATCAAGCTCTGGTTGCCATCGCGCAGGTCTACGCTGCACCAGGCGGGAGCCTTTTCGATATGGTCTTTCTGGGGCCATTCATAGACATGGCCGGGCTCAACCGGCGGGGGATAATAACCTACATGATACTTTGTTGCGTCCATCATTTTTTATTGCCTCCATCAAAGTTTGTCTGCCCCTGAAAACCGGACAAAATAAAAATCCCGTCTCTCAAAGGCGTTTTTACCTTTGAGAGACGGGATGTAAATTTTACAAATACCCGCGGTACCACTCTCATTGCCGCCAGGGGGCGGCCGCTCTGCACGATCGGCTGTTTTATAGAAAGCAAACAGTGAATCGCTCCTGCAAGATAACGGTCAGGTTCCGGCTGCACCTAACGCAAAGCGCTCAGCACAGCTGCTCAGGGGCCAGTGACGCAAAACCTTCCGCACCGCCTTGCACCAACCGGCGGCTCTCTGAAGCTGAAAGGAGATTGCTTTTTCCCCATCATTGCATTTGTGAATTGATAACAATATGGATTCTAGCAGGTTTCACATTCTGTGTCAAGATGAATTTTTGGGATTTGAACAAAATGACGAGAATGGGGAAAACTTTTTAGGAAAAAGAGAAAAAGAAAAGTTAGGAGTTGAAGGAGGCTGTTTGAATGAATAAAGAATAAATAATAAAGAATAATGGTGGGGGACCGCGGCGCGGTGCGCCGCTCAGAAAATATGGGGTTTGAGGCTATTGGAAATGTGAGATGGAGGATGAAACAACCGGTAGGGCGTGGTCATCTGACCACGCCGAAACTTTGGGATATTTGAAAATCTGGAATCTATAATATGCCCTGCCCCACAGTAGGGGACGGCGTCCTCGACGTCCCGCGGGTACCTTGAACCAAACTGTACCTTACCCATCATAAAAACAAAAACGCAGCACACGCTCTCTCCAAATCCCGTGTGCTGCGAAAAAACATATTCTATGGCAACACCGCACAATTCCCGCCTGACGGCTTAAGCACCGCTCCGGCGGCTGCGGCACGGCATCTGCGTTGCCAAAATGCTCGATAATACACAAAGTATTATCTGCGCTTTTGGCTTAGCAGCTGCCGTGCCTCGCTCGCCGTATCGGCACTTAGAATTATGCGGTATTGCCCTATTTACTGCCGCACCGTGCTTAGATGGGTGGCCACCCACTTGATCAGCATATCCAGTGCCACCATGTTGCGGCCGCCTTCGGGCACGATCAAATCGGCTTTGCGTTTGCTGGGCTCCACAAACTGCTCGTGCATCGGCTTAACGGTGGTCAGGTACTGGTTCACCACGCTGTCCAGCGTGCGGCCGCGCTCCTTAACATCGCGTACAATGCGGCGCAGAATACGCACATCGGCATCGGTATCCACAAACACTTTCATATCCATCATATCGCACAGCTCCTGGCTGGCAAAAATCAGGATGCCTTCCACAATGATGACCGGGGCCGGGTGTACCGTAATGGTCTTATCGCTGCGGTTGTGGATCGTGTAATCATATACCGGAACCTTCACGCTTTCGCCGCGGCGCAAAGCCTGCAGGTGCTGCACCAGCAGCTCGGTATCAAAGGAATCCGGGTGGTCATAGTTCAGCTTGCAGCGCTCTTCATACGGCAGCTCGTCATGCCGCTTATAGTAGCTGTCGTGGTTGAGCACGCTCACTTCATCCGCGCCAAAATGGTCCCGTAGGCGCTCCGTCAGGGTGGTTTTGCCGCTTCCGGTGCCGCCGGCAATGCCAATGATTATGCTTTTCATGCTTTCCTGCCTCGTTGTTCTTTATACTTCAAAACTGATTTCACGCCCGTGCGGATGGTAAGCACGGTACTTGACCCCCGCCATGTTGAACAGCCGCCGCGAAGCAATGCTGGCGTTGGTATCATGGTATTTATCCGAAAGATAGATGATTTCCCGGATGCCGCTCTGAATGATGGCCTTGGCGCACTCGTTGCAGGGGAACAGCGTCACATACACCCGCGAACCGCGCAGATCGCTGTGAGCACTGTTCAAAATGGCGTTCAGCTCCGCATGGCAGACGTACATGTATTTGGTTTCCAGCTCGTCACCTTCGCGGTCCCAGGGCATATCGTCATCATTGCAGCCGATGGGCATGCCGTTGTAGCCAAGGGAAAGGATCTTGTTTTCCGGGCTGACAATGCAGGCCCCTACCTGGCTGGAATCATCCTTGGAGCGCATGGCGGACAAAATAGCAATACCCATAAAGTATTCGTCCCAGCTGATGTAATCCTTGCGTTTCATGCTGTATACACAACCTTCCGGCAGGCATGGATCCCATGCCCTTATTTTTTGCTTCTATTATACCGTTGCGCGGGCTGTGGTGCAACCCCTAATCCGCATGGTTGTGCTGTGCGTGCAGGTATTTGCAGCGGGTGGCTTCGCCGCCGCGCAGGTGGCGCTGGGCTTTGTTATACAGCAGCACGGCGCGTACCTCCTGCCAAAGGCCGGGGGCCAGGTGTTGCAGGCGGCACTGGTCCTTCCACACGGTACTTTTGCTCACGCCGAACACCTGCGCTGCCGCCCGCACGGTAGCGCCGCTTTGCACCAGATACCGCCCAATCTGCACGGCGCGCTCTTCGGGGTCACCTTTCATAGAACATGCCCTCCCAACCGTTTTTTCAACGGTATGCGGCGCGCCGTCGGTTTATGCGGGCAGTGCTGGCGGGCCGGGCGCCGGCATGGTACAATACGTTCAGAACAAATATTTTTTTCAAATGCTGAAACACTTTGCCCTCCCGGTTCGTTATCCCAGTGTAAGGCCTTGCAAAAACAAACAAAGGAGAATGCCCCATGTGCAGCATCAAAATTATTATCGTGGATAAAAACTGGAGATAAAACCGGGCCGCGCCCCACGGCCTGACCCAAAGGAGAACCCATGCTGGAAGAACTGTTTTGCGCCCACCGTGCGGAGCTGACCGCCTATTGCCGCGGGCTGTGCCGCAGTGATGCGGCCGCGCAGGATATGGTGCAGGAAGTGTTCCTGCGCGCATGGCAGAATATTGGTACATTGCAGGACCTTGGCCCCAGCCAGCGCCGGGCCTGGCTGTACCGCACGGCGCGCAACTTGTTTGTGGATGCCATGCGCCGTACCGCGCGGGAAGCCGCCGCCCTGCCGGAGCTGGAGCCAGAACCGGAAACGCCGGATCCGGATTTTGCCGAAGCGGAAGCCCGCCGCCTGTTGGAATTGCTGACCCCGGCGGAGCAGGAGCTATTCCGCAAGCGCTACCTGGAAGGCTACACCGCAGCGGAACTGGGAAAAATGTACGGTTTGCCGCCTGCCACCGTGCGCACCCGGCTGGCCAAAGCCCGCCGATACTTAAGCCAATTATTGATGGAGGAATAAACGATGCCGAATAAACTACTGATTAAAGCAAACTTTTGCGACCTGCGTAACGTGAAAGAAGAAACCCTTGCCGCCTATGATGTCATTGAAGTGCGGGCCAATGTGGTGGTGCTGAACGACCGCGCAAAAGAGCTGATTGCTCGTTATCCCGTTACCTTAAAATGTGACCTGGCAACGGACAACCCGAATATTGCCCTGCGCAGTGTGAACGGCGTGGCGGAGGTCACCCCCTGCGATGTACCCGAAGCAGACACAGTGCTGACGGTGAACGGCGAACTGAAAATTGCTTCCGGCTCGGCCGAAGTGCTGGCGCGGTATCTGCAGATTACGGTAAACGGGCAGGTATACTGCCCGCGCAGCCTGAGCGGAAAGCTGGGCAATGTGGCAGTGAACGGGCAGATCATCACCTGGCCGGACGGTGCAGTGCAACTGAAAAACACCGCCGTGCTGGACAGCACTTTTGCCCTGCGGGCCAAACCGGCCCTGTACTGGGCGGCCCGCTGTGTTGTGATGCTGGACCCCGCGCTGGATGTCGCTGCCCTGGCAAAGCAGGGCGTGCGGTTCGATACGCCCAGGGCAATTTTGGCCCAAAGCCTTGCCACACAGGCCGCCCCGCTGTTTGAGGATGATACCGACCTGGAAATTGTGCCGGACGGAACAGCCTACCTCAAGGATGATGCCGAACTGACCGCCGCGCTGATCCGCCGCAAGGGCAACAAACTGTATGTGGATGGCAGGCTGACCCTGACGGCGGAAAGCGCCGCCCTGCTGCCCCAGCTGGAATACTGCAAAGTGACCGGCACCGCCCTGGTGCCCGCCGCACAGGAGAAAGCATTTTCCGCCAGCTGTGTGCAGGCAGAGAAAGTTCAGACAGTGCGTGGCAGACTGTTGCAGGGCCAGGGCAGGGTACAGGTGGACTATTGGATGCTGGAGGCCCCGGACGGCCTTTGCGTAAAAGAGTGCGGCATGGTGGCGCTGACCCCGGAACTGGAACCGGAACTGATTGCCGCAAAGCTGATGCTGTTGGAATGCGGCATGGTACAGTGCACCGCCGCACAAAAAGGTGCTGTGCAGCTGGTAGCCAAAGATGTGGGCGTTATCTCCGACGACAGCGGCAAGCCCACTGAGGACACGAATACTCACATGGTAAGGGCAGACCGATATGTGATGTGAGGGGACGGAACAATGAATAATGAATAGAGAATAATGCTTGTGTGACGCCCACCGCGTCACATTTGAATCAGGCCGGTCACTCCGGCAAAAAGCGTTCCGGCCAGAGCAATCTGCCTATTTTATTTGTGCCGCCGCGGCGGCGCACCGACATGATTCTTTATTCTCTATTCACTACTATTTATCACGGGTAAGCACTTTTTTATACGCAAGTAATAACTTTGTTATATCCGGGGGTTTTCAGAACCGGGAAGATGCGGTATACTGGGCACAGAATACAAAACACGCGTGCTCTGGGGTGTACCTTAAGGCAGCACCGCATAATTCCCGCCTTACGGCTTAAGCACCGCTCCGGCGGCTGCGGCACGGCATCTGCGTTGCCAAAATGCTCGATAAGACATCCAGTATTATCTGCGCTTTTGGCTTAGCAGCTGCCGCACCTCGCTCGCCGTATCGGCACTTAGAATTATGCGGTATGGCCTTAAAAATCCAAAGCCGCGCCAACAAAAAGGAGAATGCCTTATGAACCAGCATTATCTTCAGCTGTATGCCGATTTTATCGTCAAAGTCGGTGTCAATGTTCAGCCGCGCCAGAATTTTATCATCCGCTGCCCGGTCACCATGCCGGAGTTCGGCCATGCCTGCGTCAAAGCCGGGTATGAAGCCGGTGCGAAAAACTGCATCGTGCGTTGGGAGGATGACAAACTCAGCCGCCTGCATTATGAGTATGCCAAAGAGGAAGACCTGGCTGCCATGAAGCCCTATGAGCTGCGCAGCTACCTGGACTATGCCGAGGACCCGGATGGCTGCTGCACCCTGGCAATCCACGCCGCTGACCCCGAAGCACTGGCCGGGCTGGATGCCGCCAAGATCAACCGCGTCAACCTGGCCCGCCGCAAATTCCTGAAACCCTGGCAGGAATACACGATGAACGACCGTGTACAGTGGTGTGTGGCCGCTGTTCCGGCACCGTCCTGGGCCGCAAAAGTGTTCCCCGGCATCCCGGTGGAGGAAGCGATGGAAAAGCTGTGGGCACTCATCTTTGATGTCTGCCGCGTTTCCACCGGCGACCCTGTCAGCGCCTGGAAAGCCCATGTGGTCGAAGGCCGCCGCCACCGCGACCAGCTGAACGCCTGGAACCTGGACCATATCCACATGACCAGCTCCAACGGCACCGACCTGACCGTTGGCCTGGCAGATGATGCCACCTGGGAGGGGGCTTCCAGCAAGGCGGAAAACGGCACCGACTTTATCGCCAATGTGCCCACCGAGGAAGTGTTCTGCGCACCCCACCGTGAGCGGGTAAACGGCATTGTGTACGGCACCAAGCCCTATGTGTACAACGGCCAGCTGATTGAGGGCTGGCATGTGACCTTCAAGGACGGCAAAGTTGTTGAGCATGGCGCGGAGAAGAACGCCAGCCTGCTGGCTGAGCTGCTCTCCACCGACGAGAACGCCTGCCGCATTGGCGAGATCGCCCTGGTTCCGGCATCCAGCCCCATCAACCAGAGCGGCGTGCTGTTCTATAACACCTTGTTTGATGAAAATGCCGCCTGCCACATTGCCTTTGGCGCTGGCTATCCCACCAACATCAAGGGCGGCAACAAGATGAACCGCACCGAGCTGCTGGCCAAGGGCCTGAACGATTCCGCTATCCATGAGGATGTCATGATCGGCGCGCCGGATACCAACGTCATCGGCACCACCAAGAACGGCAAAGAAGTGACGATCTTCACCAACGGTGAATGGGCATTCTGATACGGCAAAGCAGATGCTACAGCCATAACATAAAATTATAACAGCACAGCGCCGCCGCCCCACGCAGCAAGGTAGGGCGGCGGCGCTGTTTGTTTTGTGTTTTGTATTTGTATAGAGAAGAAATAAAGAAATTCTGCCGGTTTAGCAGGTTTAAGCTGATTTACCCGATGCAGCAAATCCGCTTTTGCAGATCGCTTCAAGCTCCTGCAAGGGAATCTGTTCCTCCTGGTACTGGAACAGCAGCACCCGCAGCACTTTATTGCCGTCCACCAGCGTGCGGCAGTAGATGGAACCATTGGCGGCATCGGCGGCGGTTTCGGGAAAGTTGTGCAGCCCGTTGGTTTTGCCTTCGCGGTACATCGTCTGGGCCAGCTGCGGGGTGATACATTCGTAATACTCTACATATAATGCACCACGCAGCCCATTCGCGCCGGCCTGGCCGTGGGCTTCATATTTGATAAAGGTCGGGGCCAGCGGCAACCGCTGCACCAGCACAAAACTGGCCGCGGGGGCGGCGTCGGCATCCAGCGCGGTGGGCTGCCCGGCGTAATCGTCCAGGGTGGCAAACGGCAGGGGAGCGGTGTAATCTTCCAGCGGAATGCTGCCGTGCCGGCTCTTTTCCATGGCAGAACCCGCAAAGGTCCACACAATGGTCAGCACAAACAGCAGCGCCGCCAGCACCCGCCCAACCAGATACCGCCCGGCACCCTTACGCCAGTTTTTGTGCCGCTCCGGCTCCGCACCGCGCGTTAACCGGGCAGAAAACCGGTACAGCAGCACGGTGTTATGTACCACGCTGACCAGCGCGGCGGCCAATAGCCCCAGATAGCAGAAGCTCAGCCAGCCCAGCTCCACAAAGTCGATCACCGGCGTGTGCCAGACGCCCATGGCGTACCGCACCCAAAACGTTACCAGCCAGTAAGCCAGCAGCCCGGCGGGGGCGAATACCTGCCGCTTGGCATAGCGCAGGCTGAGCGCCTGTACCTGCGGGTCGGTGTTCAGCTCCGGCGCATCACTATCCTCGCAGGCGTACAGGAAAAAGTCTCCCACGGCGGTAACATAATACCAGCCGCATTCCTGCGCCAGGGCGCGTTCCTCGCCATCCGGGGTGCCGGGGGCAGATTCTAAAAATGTTTCCGGCGCAGGCTTGGCGTTCAGCCGGTAGCGCACGGCTTTGGGCTGACTGCAGCGGAAGCGGGCAAAGTTCTGGCCGATTGTTACAGGCACAAGCCCCTGTGCGGCCATATCGCCCAGCCAGCTTTCCAGCCCCTCAATGTCAGACAGTGGGCAGGGGATGGGCTGCCAAAGGGGGTTGCAGCGTGCTTTGGTCATGGTCGTCAAGCTCCTTTCCCGGCAGGGCAGCGGGGGCAAAAGCGCCCTGCGCCGCCGCGGCCGCGTTTTGCAGGCAGAGCTGCAGCCGGGTACACTCGGCTGTATAGGCGGCTCTGCCTGCGGGGGTGATCTGATAATACCGCTTACAGCCCAGAACGGACGTTTCGGCAATCAGGCCTTCTTTTTCAAACTTGCCCAGCAGGGTATACAGCGTTGCCGGGCCAATCTTGACCCGCCCGGCGGTGATCTCGGCGGCAAATGCGGTGATCTCAGTGCCGCAGCGCTCACCCTGGGTCAAGGCCATCAACAGGTAAAACATAGATTCCGTCAGGCTCTCCAGCGCCTGTTTCGGCATGGGGCAGCACCTCCTTTGGTAGCAAACCGTAATATCGTAACACGATATCTTGTAACGATATTATACCGGAAGCACGCTGCGCCGTCAAGAGCCGGGCGCATAAAAGGCGGCCAAAAGGGATATTTTGGTTACAATTTCGCGCAAAATGAGCCAAACCCCTTGCATTTTTTGCCGCGGTATGCTATATTCTTATTGTTCGATGATGATTTTATGGAAAGTGGGCTGTCAAAGGTCCGCTTTCTTTTTATGATAGGGAGATTTTTTATGGCCAAAGGCAAAAACCATCAGCCCGGCGGTGCCGCAGCCGTTGTGGAAGCACTTGTCCGCCCCACGGTCGAAGGTTTCGGCCTGCGCCTGTGGGATGTCCGCTTTGAAAAAGAAGGCCCGGACTGGTTCCTGCGCGTTCTGATCGACCGCGACGAGCCGCTGGACACGGACACCTGCGAGGCGGTTTCCCGCGCCATCGACCCGATTCTGGACGAGGCTGACCCCATTGACCAGAGCTACTACCTTGAAGTCGGCAGCCCCGGCCTGGGCCGCCGGCTGACCCGCCCCGAACACTATGAACAGCTGAAAGGCCAGAAATGCGCTGCCCACCTGATCCGCCCGGACGAACAGGGCCGCCGCGATGCGGAGGGCATTCTGGAAGGGCTTTCCGCTGACGGCATGGTGACGCTGAAAAGCGATGACGGGGATTATACCTTCCCGGTAAAAGCCGCAGGGTATGTAAAACTGTGTGACGATGAAGATTTGTTTTGAGCGATATTGAACGGAGGACTAACATGGCAACGAATAACAACGAATTTTTTGACGCACTGGCCGCACTGGAAAAGGAACGCGGACTGCCGGCAGACTACCTGATCGATAAGATCAAGGCCGCCATTGTCATTGCTGTCAAAAAGGACTATGAGGTCGAGGACGATAATGTCGTTGTGGATATCGACCCCAACATCGGCGCATTTCGCGCAAGCCTTTTGCAGGACATTGTGGAGGAAGTTGAGAACCCCCACACCCAGGTCAGCCTGGAAGATGCCCAGAAGATCCGCAAGACCTATAAAGTGGGCCAGCGCCTTGTTACCCCCCTCAAGACCAAAGAGTTTGGCCGCATTGCCGCCCAGACCGCAAAGCATGTGATCCGCCAGGGCCTGCGCGAAGGCGAGCGCAGCCTGCAGTGCAGCGAGATGCAGTCCCGTGCACACGAGATCATCACCGGCACCGTTACCGCTGTGGATGCAGAGCGCGGCAACATCGTGCTGGATCTCGGCAAGGGCGGCAGCGCTGTTCTGCCCAAAAACGAGCAGGTGCCCGGCGAACACTTTACCGAAGGCCAGATGGTCCAGGTTTATGTGGTCGATGTTCTGGCAACCGAGCGCGGCCCCCGCGTGACCATCAGCCGCACCCATCCCGGCCTGGTCAAGCGCATGTTTGAGCTGGAAGTGCCCGAAATCTATGACGGCACCGTTGAGATCAAGGCCATTGCCCGTGAGGCTGGTGCCCGCACCAAGATGGCTGTGTGGAGCAAGAACCCCGATGTTGACCCCGTCGGTGCCTGCATCGGCGCCCATGGCTCCCGCGTGGAAAAGATCGTGGAAGAGCTGGGCGGCGAAAAGATCGATATCATCCGCTGGAGCGAGGACATCAACGAGTTCATCTCCGCAGCTCTGTCTCCGGCAAAGGTTGTCAAGGTGGAGCTGCTGCCCGGCGAAACCAAGAGCTGCCGCGTGACCGTGCCTGACCACCAGCTGAGCCTTGCCATTGGCAACAAGGGCCAGAATGTGCGCCTGTGCGCCCACCTGACCGGCTATAATATTGACATCCGCCCGGAATCCGGCTACTATGGCGAGGAGGACGAAACCCCGGCTGAACAGCCGGCCGAAGCCCCCGCCGCCGAGACCGCCCCGGAAACCGGCAAGGAATAATGAGCACACGCCGTGCAATGCGGCGCTGAGACTGAAAAGAGGTCAGCCATTTGCAACAAAAACCGCAAAAAAAGGTGCCGGTGCGCCGGTGCGTTGGGTGCAACACCCAAAAACCGAAAAAAGAACTGGTGCGCATTGTGCGCAGCCCCGAAGGTGAAGTCAGCGTGGATCTGACCGGCAAGCGCTCCGGCCGCGGCGCATACCTGTGCCCGTCGGCAGCGTGCCTGGCCAAAGCACGCAAGGCCAAGCGGCTGGAACATGCCTTTGGTGTGCCGGTGCCGGATGAGGTGTTTGAGCGCCTGACCGAGGAGATGGCCTGTGCCGAGCAGGCAGTAAAGGAGGCGATGCCCCGTGGCGAATGATAAGGACCCATTGTTGGGTGCATTGGGAATTTGCCGCAAAGCCGGCAAGCTGCTGCACGGCTATGACCGTGTGGAAGAAGCTGTGATGCGGGGCAAGGCATGCCTGGTGCTGCTGGCCTGCGACGCCAGCAAGCGCACCACGCAGCATATGCAGGATACCTGCCGCGGGGTGATCCCCTGCGCGGTGATGCCGCTGAAAGGCGAGGACCTGCGCATGCTTACGCCAAAGCCTGCTGCTGTATTTGCGGTTACGGACGAAAACCTTGCACACCTGTGTGCAGGCTACCTCAAAAAGCAAGTGAAGGAGGATTCAGCCAATGGTTGATTTCAAATACAAAGTTACGGATATTGCAAAAGATTTTGGCATCAGCACCAAAAAGGTTATCGAGACTTTTGCGGAGCTGACCGGCGAGACCCGCAAGACGGGCGCGACCTTTGAAGAAAACGAGGTCAACGCTCTGCTGGAAGCCCTGACCCGCGAAACCGCCGTCAAGGACCTGGGCGAGTATCTGGCATCCGGCAAGGAGCCGCAGCCCGTCAAGCAGGAGACCAAAAGGCCCGAAGCAAAGCCCCAGGCGAAAAAAGAAGAGCCGAAGCCGGAGGCCGCTAAGCCCCAGCCCAAGCAGCCCAAGCAGCCGGAAGCCCCCAAGGCAGAGCCGAAAGCGGAGCAGGCCAAGCCCGCCCAGAATGCGCAGCCCAAGGCAGCACAGCCCAAACCGGTCCAGCAGGAAAAGCGCAATGATAAGCGCAATGATAACAAGCAGGCCGAAAAGCGCAGCGAAAAGCGTGTGACCATGCAGGAGCTGGCCAGCGAGACCGGCATCAAGGAACCCGTCGCCACCGAGCAGGTCAAGGTTGACCGCGCCCAGGTGTCTGTGGATACCCGCACCGTGGATGTGAACGTGGATAAGTTCAGCGCCCGCTATGATGACCTGGCCGACAGCCGCAATATGCCCAGCAAGCGCAAGAACGCCCCCACCGGCAAAAAAGAAAAGTTCAACAACCGCAATAACCGCCGCGGCCAGCAGTTTGGCCGCCGCCGTGAAACTGAAGCCGAGCGCCTGCAGCGCATCCAGCTGGAAAAGGCACGCAACGCCCAGCTCAAGATCTCCATCCCCGATGAGATCACCGTTGGCGAGCTGGCTACCCGCCTGAAGCAGAACGTTGCCAAGGTTGTTGCCAAGTTCATGCAGATGGGCGAAATGCACGCTGCTTCCGATGTGATCGATTTCGATTCCGCCGCCCTGATCGCAGAGGAATTCCACGCAAAGGTGGAGCATGAAGTTCATGTTTCTATCGAGGAGCGCCTGTTCACCCAGGAAGAGGACAGCGCCGATCAGCTGGTCGAACGTCCGCCGGTCGTTGTTGTTATGGGTCACGTTGACCACGGCAAAACTTCCATCCTGGACCGCATCCGTTCCACTAACGTTACCGCAGGCGAAGCCGGCGGCATTACCCAGGCCATCGGCGCTTACCAGGTCAATGTCAACGGCAGCCCCGTTACCTTCCTGGATACCCCGGGCCACGAAGCCTTTACCGCCATGCGTGCCCGCGGCGCGGATATGACCGATATCGCGGTTCTGGTCGTTGCTGCCGATGACGGCATCATGCCCCAGACCATCGAGTCCATCAACCACGCTAAGGCTGCCAACGTCAAGCTGATCGTTGCCATCAACAAGATGGATAAGCCGACCGCTAACCCGGAGCGCGTGAAGGAACAGCTGACCAAGTACGAGATCGTGCCCGAAGACTGGGGCGGCGAAACTGCCTGCATCCCTGTGTCTGCCGCTACTGGCGCAGGCATCCAGGACCTGCTGGAACGCATTGTCCTGGAAGCAGAGGTCATGGAGCTGAAAGCCAACCCCAACCGCCGCGCCAAGGGTGCCGTTGTGGAAGCCCGCCTGGATAAGGGCCAGGGCACCATTGCCACCCTGCTGGTTCAGAACGGCACCCTGCACAAGGGCGACTGTCTGATTGCCGGTACCGCCGTTGGCCGTGTGCGTACCATGCGCAACGATAAGGGCGTTGAGATCGAATCCGCCGGTCCTTCCACCCCTGTGGAGATCACCGGCCTGACTGAAGTGCCCACCGCCGGCGATATCTTCGAGGCTGTTGAGGATGAACGCCTGGCCCGTGAACTGGCTGACAAGCGTACCACCGAAGCCAAGGAAAAGCAGTTTGCTGCTTACACCAAGGTCACCCTGGATAACCTGTTTGACCAGATGGCCCAGAACGATATGAAGGAACTGCCCATTGTTGTCAAGGCTGACGTTCAGGGCAGCGCCGAAGCTGTGAAACAGAGCCTGGAAAAGCTCAGCAACGACGAAGTGCGCGTGCGCGTCATCCATGCCGGTGTTGGTGCGATTTCCAAGTCCGATGTTTCTCTGGCCGATGCTTCCAACGCCATCATCATCGGCTTCAATGTCCGCCCGGACGCTGTTGCCAAGGCCGAAGCCGAGCAGGCCGGTGTTGAAATGCGTATGTACCGCGTCATTTACGATGCCATCAACGATGTTTCCGACGCTATGAAGGGCATGCTGGCTCCCAAGGTGCGCGAAGTCGCCTTGGGCGAAGCACAGGTTCGCCAGGTCTACAAGATTTCCAGCGTTGGCACTGTTTCCGGCTGCCGTGTTACTTCCGGCAAGATCACCCGCGATGCCCAGCTGCGCCTGGTGCGTGACGGTATCGTCATCTGCGAGGATGCCATTGCATCCCTGAAGCGCTTCAAGGATGACGCCAAGGAAGTGGCCGAAGGCTATGAATGCGGCATCACCCTGCAGAAGTTCTCCGACGTCAAAGAGGGTGACGTATTCGAGTGCTTCAAGCTGGAAGAATACCGCGATTGATCCGGCATTGAGCCGTTCCCGCTTGTTTGACAAGCCCCGCAGGGGGCTTTATGAGGTAAAGTTATGCCAAGCAAAAACCATGGCCGTATGGCACAGGATATGAAACGCGAGCTGATCGCCATTATCGGCGAAATGAAGGACCCCCGCGTTTCGGGTGGTCTGTTGACTGTGACCCGGCTTGATGTTACCCCGGACCTGGATGTCGCCAAGGTGTACATCAGTGTAATGGGGCGCGAAGGCGGCGCGGACCCGGTGGTGAAGGCCCTGAACAAAGCTTCGGGCCATATCCGCACCGAAGTCAGCCGCCGTATGCACATCCGCAAAGCCCCGCGCTTTGTGTTTACCAAGGATGACAGCGCTGCTTACGCAGTGCACATTGACCAGCTGCTGCAGGATATTGAAAAAGCACACCCCGCAGCACAGGCAGAACCGGAAGAGCAGGAATAACCTGCCCAGACTGTATCTGAAAAGTCGAAAATGTAGTCTGTTTTTACAAACACAGCCGGATTTTCTTGGAATCCACAAAGGATTCCTGCGGTTCTTTGCCTTACATCCTGCTTGTGCTTGCGAAATATCTGTCATTTTCGTTGCTTTCAGATACATCTTAACTGGTGCTGCAGCCAGTCATCGACCAAAACGCGCAGTTGAAATTTACGCTTGCAGCTGCGCCTTCCCAAAGGCCGGAACCAACGGGGGAGAGGGAATAGCCCCCAATCGCGGCCGAGAAAAGAGGAGCCTTATGACCGAATCTGTGGATCGGCAGACAGCCGTGCTGCGTCTGCGCGGCGCGGACGATATCCTGATCCTTTGCCACAAAAACCCCGATGGCGATACCATCGGCTGCGCCGGTGCACTGTATCTTGCGCTCAAGGCGCTGGGCAAAAACGCCGCGATTTTATGCAGCGACCCCATCCCCAAAATGTATGATTATATGGAGCTGCGCTGGTTTGACGGCAGCTTTAACCCTGCATTTGTGGTGGCGGTGGATGTTGCCAGCATCCAGCTTTTTGGCGAAAATAACAATGTGCCGCAGTATGCCGCCCATACCAACCTTTGCATTGACCACCATGCCAGCAACAGCGGCTATGCCTATGAAACCCTGCTGGATCCCGGCGCCGCCGCGGCCTGCGAGTTTTTGCTGGATGTGATCGTGGATATGGGCGTGACCATTACGCCGCAGATCGCCAACTGCCTGTATACCGGCATTGCAACCGATACCGGCTGCTTTAAGTTTGCCAGTACCACGCCCCGCACCCATATGGCGGCGGCCCGCGTGATGGAAGCCGGTGCCGATGTGGAAAAACTGAATGCCCGCCTGTTTGAATCCCGCTCCCATGCCCGCATAGCTGCGGAACGCATGGCGATGGAAAGCCTGGAATATTATTTCAACGACCTGTGCGCCGTGATCTGCCTGACCTGGGACCAGATCGAATCTTCCGGCGTGGCGGGTGCCGAGCTGGAGGACTTGACCAGCCTGCCGCGCTCCATTGAAGGCGTGGAGGTTGGCCTGACCTACCGCCAGCAGCGGGATGGCAGCTTCCGCATCAGCGTGCGTACATCGGGCAGCATTGATGCCTGCAACATTGCGCGCCGCCTGGGCGGCGGCGGCCATGCCCGCGCAGCCGGGTGCGAGATCAGCGGCAACCTGGATAACGCCAAGCATGCCGTGCTGGAGGAAGTCCGCAAGGAGTTGCAGCGCTGCGGCTTGCTGGATCAGGACGCTGGTTGAAGGTCAGCTGCACCACAACGCGCAGCACACGGGGATGCGGCACACGCCTGTAAACCTGCAAGATGGCACCGTCTGCTTGCCGCCGCAAGGCTGGCACCGCAGCTGGGTGCTGCTGCCGAATGCAGCACAATAAACTGAAAAGGAAAACCCCAATGAATACTTGTGCCATTCTCCCAGTTGATAAACCTGCGGGCTGGACCAGCTTTGATGTGCTGGCCAAGCTGCGCGGTGCGCTGGGAACGCGCAGGCTGGGGCACGCGGGCACACTGGATCCTATGGCGACTGGTGTGCTCGCCGTGTTTATCGGCAATGCCACCGCCGCGGCGGACCGCCAGCCTGACCATGATAAAACCTATGAAGCTACCATTCGCCTTGGCCTGCGCACCGATACCGGCGATGTGACCGGCACTGCGCTGGAAACCGCTCCTGTTACGGTGGGTGAAGCAGAGCTGAAAGCCGTTTTGCCGCAGTTTATGGGTCGGCAGATGCAGCTGCCACCGATGTATTCAGCGGTCAAGATCAACGGCCAGCCGCTGTACAAGGCGGCCCGCAAAGGCCAGACGGTGGAGCGCACCCCGCGCCCCATTACGATTTATGAGATTACCTACCTGGGCAGCCCGGCACCGGGGGATTATACCATCCGGGTCAGCTGCTCCAAGGGCACCTACATCCGCGTTCTGGCGGAGGATATCGGTACAGCTTTGGGCGTGCCCGCCACATTGGCGGCACTGCGCCGCACCCGCGCCGGGGCGTTCAAGATTGAGGAATGCCACACCCTGCCGGAAATCCTGGCCGCTGCCGAAGCAGGTACCCTGCAGCAAAGTGGATGGCTGCTGCCGGTGGAACACGTGTTTGCCTCGCTGCCTGCCCTGACGGTGGACGATGCAGTGAAAAAGCACCTCTTCAATGGCTGCCCCACCAGCCACTACCGCGCACAGGACGGCAAATACCGCGTGTATGATGCCGCAGGTACCTTTTTGGGGCTTGCCAACGTGACGCAGGGTGTGCTGCAGGTGGAAAAGATCTTCTGCGAGCGGGCGTGAACGCCTGCACCCAAACCGCAACGGGCAGAACCGCTGTCCGCTCAACAACAGGAAGTATGCCAACTACCATGAATATTTTGAATACACTGGCCCCGATGGGCGCACCCAACGGCAGCGCCGTGGCCTTGGGCTATTTTGACGGTGTTCACCTTGGGCACCGCCGTGTGCTGGGGGCAGCGGTGGAATACGCCGCGGCCCACGGCCTGACCTCCGCGGCTTTTACCTTCAGCCTGCCGGGCGGGCAGTCGCTCAAGGGCGGGCGTATCTTGTCCGCTGGGCAAAAGCATGCCCGTGTTGCCGCTTTGGGCATTACCGCCTATATGGAACCCCCGTTTGAATCCTTCCGCAGCTTAAGCCCAGAAGATTTCGTCAACAAAATTCTGGTGGAATGCTTTGCCGCCAAGGCGGTGTTCTGCGGCGATAACTTTACCTTTGGCGCATATGCCGCCGGGAATGTGGACCGCCTGAAGGAACTGTGCGCCCCGCTGGGCATCGCCGTGACCATTGTGGACATGGCACAATACGGCGGGCAGACGGTTTCCTCCACTCGCATCCGTGCCGCGCTGGAGGAAGGCCGCATCGAGGATGCCAACGCCATGCTGGGGGCGCCCTACTGCATTGACTGGCCGGTGCGCCACGGCAAGGGCATCGGTACCTCCAAGCTGGGCAAACCCACCATCAACCAGAACTATCCCGCAGACGCTTTGCAGCCCTGCACCGGCGTGTACCTGACCCGCATCTGGCTGGATGGCCGCTGGTGGCCATCCGCAACCGGTATTGGCCGCCGCCCCACCGTGGATGCCGCCAACGCCCCTGTTACCTGCGAAACCTATGTGCCGGGCTACCATGGCGATACCTATGGCCAGACGCCGGTGCTGGAATTCCACCACTACCTGTGCGCTGTGCGCAAGTTTGGTACATTGCAGGAGCTGGCAGACCTGATCGAAACCGCTGCCCAGCAAAGCATTGCCTATTTTGCCGCAAAGGAGGAAGCGTAATGCGCCGTAAGGATCGTGAAGTGGCGGACCTGGAGGGCCAACTTGCCATTTTGGAACAGTGCCCCGTCTGCCGCGTTGCCATCAACGACCCGGCATCCGGCGTGCCGTACCTTGTTCCGCTGAACTTTGGTATGGCCGCCGGGCCGCAAAGCCTGACGCTGTATTTCCACTGTGCCCCCGTTGGCACCAAGCTGGACCTGCTGCGCGCGGACCCCAATGTGAGCTTTGAAGCTGACTGCCCCGGCACCGTAAGCGGCGGGGCAACCTCCTGCACTTATGGCATGAACTACCAGAGCGTCATTGGCCGCGGGACCGTCCGCTTTGTGGAAGGCGGGGAAAAGCTGACCGCCCTGCAGGCGCTGATGCAGCATTACCACTGCCCGGACCTGCCCTTTGAGCCGGAAATGGTGGAACACACCACGGTTTTGGCCCTGGACGTTGCCGCCATGACCGGCAAACGCCGCACATCGTTTTAAGGGCGGGACCCATCATCCGAGGAATTCGGAAGAAATTCGGAGGATACTGATTTGGAACGTAAAAAACTGGCTCCCGGTGTATTTATCACCACATTGGATGCCGAAAAATTTAACCGCTGCCGCATTACCATCCATCTGCGCTACCCGGCATTGCGCCGCAGCGCAACGGATGCCGCTGTGCTGCCGCTGGTGCTGGAACGCGGCTATGCGGGCTGCCCGGATATGACGGAGCTTTCCCGCAAATTGGCGCGGCTGTACGGTGCCGACCTTGGCGTGGACCAGAGCAGCGCCGGAATTGACCGCGTGCTGACGGTGGACATCTGCGGCATCAAGGATCGCTTTGCCCTTGACGGTGAGAATCTGACCCGTGAATATGCCGATATCGCCTTTGGTACCATCTTTGAGCCATACCTGATTGATGGTGTGTTTGACCCGGAGGCTGTGCGCATTGAAAAAGAATCCCTGGCCCGCCGCCTGGATGCCGAGTTCAACAATAAGCGCCTGTACTGTGTGCGCCAGGCCCGCCGCAAATTTTACGGCGATTCCCCGGCAGGCATTGAGCTGGGCGGCTACAAAAGTGACCTGCCCAACGTAACGCCCCAGACGCTGAAAGCCGAGTATGACCGCATCCTTTCGCTGGCATCCATTGATGTGATGGTGCAGGGGGCGGATCCCGCCCTGGTGGAAGAGCTGCTGCTGCAAAAGCTGGCTGGCGCTGCCCGCAGCCCCCAGCGCTTTGCCATGCCGCTGGCCATGCCCATTATTGAAACCCAGCACTTCAGCGAGAAAATCCCCGGCCTGACCCAGGCCAAGCTGTGTATGCTGTTTACCCGCGGCACGCCGGAGGACCTGCCCAGCATTACCGTGATGCGGATGGCAATGAGCGTGTTTGGCGGCTCCACCACCAGCCGCCTGTTCCGCAATGTGCGCGAAAAACAGAGCCTTTGCTATTACTGCGGTTCCAGCGCTCTGCGCGCCACCGGTGTGATGATGGTGGATTCCGGCGTGGAGCCGGGCCGCGAAGCCCAAGCCGAAGCTGCGATCCTGAAAGAACTGAACGACCTGTGCACCGGCCCTATCACCGAACAGGAAATGGACGACTGCCGCCGCAGCCTGCTTTCCAGCCTGGATTCGCTGGGGGATTCCCTTGGAGGACTGGAAAGCTGGTACTATGGCCAGATCCTGCGTGACGAAGCGCTGGCCCCGCCGGAATACGGCAAGGTGCTGACCAACGCCGTTACGGCGGACGAAGTGCGCGAAGTGCTGCAGAGCTACCATTACTCTGTTGGCTACACGCTGACGGCAAAAGGGGAGGGGGAAAACGCATGATGGAACACGCAGAACACAGCCCGGCTGCCATCCGGGAAAAAGCCGCGGGGGCGGTCAACTGCCAGAGCGTGACCCTGCCCAGCGGCTTGACGGTTTTGTGCCGCACTATGCCGGGCTACAGCTCGGTACACGCCATGTACGCCACCAACTTTGGCTCCGTTGTGCGGGAATTTACCCTTAACGGCAAACGGATCCAGCTGCCCGCCGGTACCGCGCACTTTCTGGAACACAAAATGTTTGAATCCGAGCAGGGCGATGCGTTCGACCTGTATGCCAAAACTGGCGCTGCGGCAAACGCTTTTACCAGCTATGACCGCACCTGCTATATTTTTACCGCAACCGGCATGACGGATGAAAACCTGGATATTCTGCTCAACATGGTCGGTCATCCCTGGTTTACCAAGGAGACCATCGCCAAGGAGCAGGGCATCATCGGGCAGGAAATCAAAATGTATGACGACAGCCCGGATTGGCGGCTGCTGACCGCACTGTTCCGCTGCCTGTATAAAAGCCATCCCATCCGGGACGATATCGCCGGCACCACCCAGAGCATTGCCGAGCTGACGCCCGAATTGCTGTACGCCTGCACCGATGCGTTCTACCGCCCCGGCAACATGGTGCTTTCCGTTGCGGGCAACATCACGCTGGATCAGGCTGTGGAAGCCTGCCGCCGCAACGGTGTGTATGACGCAGTGGAACCCCCGCAGGTGGAAACCATCTTCCCGCAGGAAGCCGATACGGTGCAGCACAAAGAAACCACCTTTACCATGCCGGTCAACAAGCCCTGCTTTGCCCTTGGCTACAAGGAAGCCGCCATCAACCGCGGCGATACCCGCATGGAGGTCATCGCAGACCTGCTGCCGGACCTGATCTGCGGCGGGCTGACGGATCTGTACCGCAAGCTGTATGATGAATCGCTGGTCAACCCGGAGTTCAGCGGCGATTATCTTTCCACCGAGGGAGCCTGCATCATCGCTTTTACCGGTGAAAGTGAGACCCCGCGTGAGGTTGCCCAGATGGTGCGGGATGAAATTGCCCGCCTGCGCCAAAACGGCGTAGACCCGGAGCTGTTTACCCTGGTCAAAAACCAGATGTACGGCGAAATGCTGGCTGATGTGGAGAACGTGGACGATGCCGCCGAGGAGATGGGCATGGCCTTCCTGAAAGGCCGCACCCTGGCAGATGAAATTGAAGCGCTGGCCGCTTTGACCGTTGACGATGTGAACAAGGCACTGCAAACCATGCTGCTGGAAGAAAACAGCGCCTATATCCAGATCGACCCGAAGGAATGAGGTGTAATGGCAGATGTCTTTTGATGTTCAGTTTCCCGGCCTTGGGCTGGAATTTACCATCAACCGCGTTGCGCTCAGCATTGGCGGTTTCAACATTTACTGGTACGGTGTGATCATCGCTGCGGGCATGGTGCTTGCCATGCTGTTTGCTTTCCGCAATGCGGATGATTTCGGCATCAACTCCGACCGCCTGATCGATGTGATCCTGGTGGGCGCGGTCATGGCAATCGTCTGCGCGCGCATTTATTATATTGTGTTTGCGCCGTTCAAGTATGAAAGCATCTGGCAGATGATCGATATCCGCCAGGGCGGTATTGCCATTTACGGCGCGGTCATCGGCGCATTTGTGTTCGGCGGCCTGATGGCCAAGATCCGCCGCATTCCCATCCTGCCGCTCTTTGATCTGGTTGGGATATGCTTCCTGATTGGTCAGGGCGTGGGCCGCTGGGGCAACTTTGTCAACCAGGAAGCTTTCGGTAGCAACACCACGCTGCCCTGGGGCATGTACAGCGAGGGTACCTATAACTACCTGCTCAGCGTACAGGCCACCCTGGCCGCTGAGGGCGTTACTGTGGACCCCACCCAGCCGATACACCCGACCTTCCTGTACGAGAGCATCTGGTGCCTGGTGGGGTTTGTACTGCTGGCAAGCCATATCAAAAAGCGCCGCTTTAACGGCGAACTGTTTCTGCTCTACATCATCTGGTACGGCCTGGGCCGCTACTGGATCGAGGGTCTGCGCACCGATGCGCTGATGGTCACTTCCACCCTGCGTACCAGCCAGCTGGTGGCACTGGTGTCTGTGGCCACGGCGGTGGTGCTGCTGGTGGCCGGGTTGCAGCGATTTAAGGGCGCGCAACTGATGGTGCCGCTGCAGGTGAGCAACCTGAAAAAACTGGATGCCGCCGGAACTTATTTTGTGGTGGATGAACTGCCCGCAAGTGCGTCCCATCACGAATTTGTTCAGGCCACTGCCGCCATGAACCGCCGCCTGGAGGAATTTGACCTTGACGAAGCGGAAAAAGTAGAAGATAATAATGACAATGGTGAAGCGATAGAAGAGGGAAATGTGGTAGCCGAACCCCAGCAGCCCGCCGAAGCGCCGGAAACCCCGGCCCCGGAGGACGAAGCAGGGGAGTAACGTTTAGGTGCATCCTGCACCTGGAAACCACAGGAGGGAATGCAAAGATGAGTGCACAGATCATTGACGGAAAGGCCCTTGCGGCCGCAACCAAAGCCGAAGCTGCCGCCGAAGCAGCGGCCCTGAAAGCCAAGGGCATCGAACCCTGCCTGGCTGTGATTCTGGTGGGCGAAAACCCCGCCAGCCAGGTGTATGTGCGCGGCAAGGTAAAGGACTGCGGCGAATGCGGCATCAAGAGCTTGGAACTGCGCATGCCGGAAACCACCACCCAGGAAGAACTGCTGGCCAAAATTGCAGATCTGGCAGCCGACAAAACCGTAAACGGCATTCTGGTTCAGCTGCCGCTGCCCAAGCAGATTGATGAGCGCGCCGTGATTGACGCCATCCCGCCGGAAAAGGACGTGGACGGTTTTTCCCCTGTCAACGTGGGCCGTATGCAGACCGGCCAGCCCTGCTTTTTGCCCTGCACCCCGGCGGGCTGCATCCGCATGATCGAATCTACCGGCACCAAAATTGACGGCAAAAACGCCGTGGTCATCGGCCGTTCCAACATTGTGGGCAAGCCCGCAGCCCTGTTGCTGCTGGCTAAAAATGCAACCGTTACGGTCTGCCATTCCCACACGGCCAACCTGAAAGAAATCTGCGCCAACGCGGATATTCTGGTTGCAGCCGTTGGCCGTGCTGGTTTTGTGACCGGCGATATGGTCAAGCCCGGCGCCGTGGTGATCGATGTCGGCATCAACCGCGGTGCGGACGGCAAGCTGCACGGCGATGTGAACTTTGAGGAAGCAAGCGCCGTGGCGGGTTACATCACCCCGGTGCCCGGCGGCGTTGGCCCCATGACCCGCGCCATGCTGATGAAGAACACCACCCAGGCGGCCGCCATGCAAAATGGCGTTGCTATTTGAAATTATTTCAAAAAGTATCTTGACGGAACCGGGCGCATGTGGTATGATAATTAGGCCGCATGGCATGGGCTCTGCAAGTGTGTGCATTTGCACGCCGCCCCGCATCCAGCGAGACTTATTGAAAGAGGTTATCACATGTACGCAGTTATTCTGACCGGTGGCAAGCAGTACAGCGTCAAAGTTGGCGACAGCATTTTTGTTGAGAAGCTGAACGCTGAGGCTGACAGCGAAGTCACCTTCGAAAAAGTCCTGGCCGTTGGCGAGGAGGGCGCTGTTAAGGTTGGCGCTCCCGTTGTTGAAGGCGCTACCGTTGTCGGCAAGGTCATCAAGAACGGCAAGGGCAAGAAGCTCAACATCATCACCTATCGTCCCAAGAAGGGCAGCATGGTTCGCAAGGGCCATCGTCAGCCCTACACCAAGGTGGAAATCACCGCGATCAACGGCTAAGGAGGTTAAGCACAATGGCACATAAGAAAGGCGTAGGTTCTACCAAGAACGGCCGTGATTCCGAGTCCAAGCGCCTCGGCGTTAAGCGCGGCGACGGTCAGTTTGTTCTGGCCGGCAACATTCTGGTCCGTCAGCGCGGCACCCACATCCATCCGGGTGAGGGCGTCGGCATCGGCAGCGATGACACCCTGTACGCTCTGGTTGATGGCCGCGTTCATTTCGAGCGCGTTGGCCGTGACCGCAAGCGCTGCACTGTCAAGCAGTAAGTAACCTTTTAAGGGCGGGCCGTGCGGCTCGCTCTTTTCTTTTGCCCAAAGGCGAGAACAGGCGGGGAAACGTGGCAAAAGAGTAGCAAGGTAGAGGGCCGATTGCAAAACCCCTACAAACCCTTTGCAATGTTTGCAGCGATAAGCAAGGTTTCTCTACGGCAGGGTGAGGGCATCCTGCTCTACAAATATTTTTAATGTTTGCGGCTAGTCATAAAAAGCGATGTAGGGAACGGTCTCGACCGTTCCGGCAACGATGCCCAGATGCGTACCCTAAAAAGAAAATATTCCCGCCATTCTGCGTACACACTATATTATAAAATCATAGACTAACCAATCAATCCAACCTTTAATATCCGATCCCGTGCCGCCATTGGCGGTACACCATCATGTTTCATTATTCTCGATTCTTTGTATTTGCAACACCCCCTAAAGGAGGTAACACATGCCCAGTACCAGTAATTTTATTGATGTCGCAACCATCTGGCTGCACGCCGGCAAGGGCGGCGATGGCGCGGTCAGCTTCCACCGCGAAAAGTTCGTCGCGGCTGGCGGCCCGGACGGCGGCGATGGCGGCCGCGGCGGCAATATCGTCTTCCAGGCGGACCCAAACCTGTCCACCTTGATGGACTTCCGCTATAAGCGCAAGTATACCGCCCCCGATGGCGAAAATGGCCGCGGTGCCCGCCAGAAAGGCAAGGATGCCGATGACCTGGTCATCCGCGTGCCCCGCGGCACCGTGCTGAAAGAAGCCGAGACCGGCCTGGTCGTGGCGGATCTTTCCGGCGATGCCCCGGTGGTTGTGGCCAAGGGTGGCCGCGGCGGTTGGGGTAATGCCCGCTTTGCCACCCCCACCCGTCAGATCCCGCGCTTTGCCAAGCCCGGTCTGCCCGGTGAGGATATGCACCTGACTCTGGAATTGAAAGTGATCGCGGATGTTGGCCTGATCGGCTTCCCCAATGTTGGCAAGTCCACCCTGATCAGCACCATCAGCGCGGCACGCCCCAAAATTGCAAACTATCACTTTACCACGCTGACCCCTGTTTTGGGCGTTGTGCGCGTTGGCCCGGAACAGAGCTTTGTCTGCGCCGATATCCCTGGCCTGATCGAAGGTGCTGCCGATGGCGTTGGCCTGGGCCATGACTTCCTGCGCCATGTGGAGCGCTGCCGCCTGCTGCTGCATGTGGTGGATGTTTCCGGCTGCGAGGGCCGCGACCCCAAGGAGGACTTTGAGCAGATCAACCACGAGCTGGAGGGCTTCTCCGCAGATCTGGCTACCCGCCCGCAGATTGTTCTGGGAAACAAGTGTGATATCGCAACCCCCGAACAGGTAGAAGAATTCAAGCAGTTTGTGGAAGCCAAGGGGCTGACCTTTGTGCCCATCTCCGCCGCAACCCGCCAGGGGGTGGACGCTCTGCCCGCCCTGGTGTACAGCCGCCTGAAAGAGCTGCCGCCGGTCAAGGTGTTTGAGGCAGAGTACGTTAAACCCAGCTTGGTCGATGCCCCCACCCGTCCCTTTACCGTGGAGCGCACCGGTGCCCATGAGTTTACCGTGGACGCCCCCTGGCTGGAGCGCATTCTGGCCGGTACCAACGTGGAGGACTATGAAAGCCTGCAGTATTTCCAGACCCAGCTGGGCGATTCCGGTATTCTGGATGAACTGGTCCGCCAGAATGTGGAAGAGGACGATACCATTAAGATCGGCGAATACGAGTTCGATTACGTTTATTGAGGCACGCCATGTTATTTGAAGCACACCCGGAAATTGATATCCACGAAATGTCGCCGCTGGCCTTGGCTTTTGCGGGGGATGCCGTGCTGGAGCTGCTGGTCCGCCAGCGTCTGGTGGAAACATCCCGCCTGCAGCCGGGTCGGCTGCACAGTGTGGCAACGCATTATGTATCTGCCCACGCGCAGAACCAGGAGCTTGCCCTTATTGAGCCGATGCTGACCGAGGAAGAGCAGAACATTTTGCGCCGCGGCAAAAATGCCAGCAAAGCCAGCGTGGCCAAGCATGCCACCGCGCAGGAATACCGCGCCTCCACAGGCTTTGAGTGCCTGCTGGGCTGGCTGCACCTGATGGGCCGGGATGACCGGATCGAAGAACTGTTTGAAACGATCTGGAAAAATTATACTCCGGAGCAATAAGTGTCTGTGCGCAGAAACACAAGCTGCAACAAAGCCGGTGCCCAGCAAACGGCACCGGCTTTTTGCGTGGCGGCACAATAAAATAGGCAGTGCTGTTGATATAGCACTGCCTTAGACTGCCAAATAGCGCTCCGTAGGGGCAGACATCGTTCGCCCGCGGCCGCTTGCCCTGTGCATAACCTTAAAAATGCGTTTTGAAGCCAAATTCTTCAATATGCAGCTGGCTTTTCAGGGCAAAGCATCACTTCTTTTTGCTGCCGTCGTCCTTGCCCTTGGTGCCGCAGCCACAGCCGCAGTCTGTGGTGGAGTTGGTGGTTTTCTGCGTGGTGCTCTGGGTAGCTTTCTGGCTGGCCTTGCGGGTATTGCAGTTCTGGGTCTTGTTCTGTTCGTTGGTGCTGCGTGCCATATGCGGGTACTCCTTTCAAAATCAAAAAAACAATTTGGGGCCGGGTTCCACCGGCTCTGCCAATAGTCTGCCCAGCCTTGCCGCTGATATGCAAAATGGAGGTTGATCCATGATAATTTCACAACTGCCGGAACTGTTTGTTCAGCGGGAGCGCGCCCTGCTTGGCCCGCGGTTTGATGCAATGTTTTCCTATCCGGGGCAGGGGGCGGTGCGTGGGGCCAGCGTGAATGCCCTGCGCTGCACGCCGCAGCAGTTTGCTGCGCTGGCGGATTTTCCGCTGGAAGCATCGCCGTTTTGCGCGTCCGCTTTTGTGGTGCCGCAGCCGGATTGGAAACCCGGCCGCCACCCCTACCACCATGCGGGAGCCTTTTATGCGCAGGAACCCAGCGCCAGCGCCCCGGCTGCGCTGCTGGATGTGCACCCCGGTATGCGGGTGGCAGACCTGTGCGCCGCGCCGGGCGGCAAAACCAGCCAGCTGGCCGCCGCGCTGGCCGGGCATGGCGTGCTGTTGGCCAACGAGTTTGTGGCTGCCCGCGCCGAAGTTCTGCGCCAGAATCTTGAGCGCATGGGTGTGACCAACGCCATTGTGACCAACGAGGACACCGCCCGTCTGGCTGCCGCGTACCCCGGCCAGTTTGACCGCATTCTGGTGGATGCCCCCTGTTCCGGCGAGGGGATGTTCCGCAAGGAAAGCGTTGCCGTGACCCAGTATGACCAGCCCCTGCTGGACCGCTGCGCCGCTTTGGGGGCAGAGATTCTGGAAAACGCCGCGGCCATGCTGGCGCCGGGCGGAATTTTAGTCTATTCCACCTGCACCTTTGCGCCGGGGGAAGATGAAGGGCAGATCGCAGCTTTCCTGGCAAGGCATCCGGAGTTTACCCTGTGTGATCTTTCCGGCTGCGGTTTTGGCCAGCCCGGTGAAGCCAACCGGGCTGGAAACGATCCATTACAGGCAGAGTACTGCCGCCGCATCTGGCCCTGTGATGGCGGCGAGGGCCATTTTATGGCCAAACTGCAAAAGGCGGCGGATGCCCCGGCGGTGGAACTGCCGCGCGGCAAAAACGGTAAAGGAAAAGGCGGCAAAACACCCCGTGTGGATGCCAAGGCATTGCAGGCGTGGCAGAGCTTTGCCAAAGAGCTTTTCCCCACATTGGCGGGCCAGCCCATTGCAGTAGTGGGGGACGGCTTTTTGCTGGAGCCGCCCGCCCTGCTGCCCGCGGCAAAGCTGCATGTGCTGCGCGCCGGGGTGCCCGCGGGCCGCGCGGCAAAAGGGCGCTTTGAACCGGCCCACGCGCTGTTTATGGCTTACGGTGCCCAGTGCACCAATTGCGAGGAGCTGACCCTGGCGGATCCGCGCATCGCAGCGTGGCTGCGCGGGGAAGAGATCGAAGCCCAAACCGCCCAGAACGGCTGGTGTGCTGTGCTGGTGGATGGCTTCCCCCTCGGCGGGGGCAAGGCCAGCGGGGGCCGCATTAAGAACCATTACCCCAAAGCCCTGCGCAACCTGAAATGACCGTAAAAATAGTGCAGACATAAAAGCGGAAAGGGAAAGCTGCAACCATAGCCCCGTTTTCGTCAACATAGTTAACACTTGAAAAAAGTTCGTTCTGCATTTACAAAACGTTTGCCGCTTTTTGTTTTCAAATACATCCAGAAAAACACCGCCAAAACATTGAAAACGGCATAGAAATGTGCTATACTATACTAATGTAATTTGTCGGTTCGCGCACTTTGCGCAAAGTGCGGGAATCTTACCGCCTTCAATGTGCGGTTACACATCAATTTTTTAGGGGGATTTTCATGTCCGGACATAGCAAATGGAATAACATTAAGCGCAAGAAAGAAAAGACCGATGGCGCCCGTGCCAAGGTTTTCACCAAGATCGGCCGCGAGATCGCTGTTGCCGTTAAGGAAGGCGGCGGCAACCCCGCTTCCAACTCCAAGCTGGCAGCCCTGATTGCTAAGGCTAAGGCGAACAGTGTGCCGAATGATAACATTCAGCGCATCATCAAGCGCGCCGAGGGCGGCGATAAGACCGAGTACGAAGCAATTACCTATGAAGGTTACGGCCCCGGCGGCATTGCCGTTATGGTCGAAACCCTGACCGATAACCGCAACCGTACCGCTGCCAACATGCGCCATTACTTTGATAAGTTTGGCGGCAACCTGGGCCAGATGGGCTGCGTTGGCTTCATGTTCACCCAGAAGGGTGTGATCGTGGTTGACCTGGAAGATGCCGACCCCGACCAGCTGATGATGGATGCTCTGGATGCCGGTGCCGAGGACTTTGATGCAGGCGAAGAGGCTGCACAGGTCACCACTGATCCCGATAACTTCACCGCTGTGTGCAACGCACTGGAAGAAAAAGGCTATAAGTTCATTTCTGCCGATGTGGCACAGGTTCCTTCCACCACCACCGCCCTGACCGATCCGGATCAGCTGGTCAACATGGGCAAGCTGCTGGACGCACTGGACGATGACGACGACGTGCAGAACGCATGGACTACCCTGGAGAATGAAGAAGACCTGGACCGCTGATTGGCAGCCAAGGTTTGAGCTTGAATGTTTAAGGAGGCGCGCAAAAGCCGGATATTTCGGTTTTTACGCGCCTTCTTTTTACACAAAGGAGCCATGTTATGAGCCAACTTCCCCTTTGCCCGCACTGCCTGGAACCCGTGCGCAGCGGCTACCATGGCAGCTGCCCCAACTGCGGCAAGTCCCTGGAAAACCATAACCCCGAAGGCGCGCTGCCCCTTGGCACCCAACTGGGCGGGCATTACACCGTGGGTGAATACCAGAGCGCCGACGGCGACGGCCTGTGCTACCGCGGTGTGGATAATGATGAACGTCGGTTTGTGCTGATCAAAGAGTATTTCCCGGTAACGCTGTGCAATGGCCGCAGCCCGGATGGCGACCTGATGCCCAAAGAGGGCCGGGAAGTGCTGTTCAAAACCAGCCGGATGGATTTCAAAGATTTGTACGATGACCTGCACCGCATCACCCCGGCAACCGGCCTTTCGCAGATTCTGGATGTGATGGAAGAAAACAACACCGTATACGCGGTGGAGGAAACCGAGAAGGGCATGACCCTGACCCATTACCTCAAACTGCGCGCCCGCACCCTGACCCCCGTGGAGGCCCGAACCTTGCTGCAACCCGTGATGGAGGGGGTGGCCCTGCTTCACAAGGCCGGGCTGATCCACCGCGGCATCTGCCCGGATAACATCCTGCTGCCCATTGACGGTGCCGCCCGGCTGACCGGGTATGGCACGCTGGCCCTGCGCACGGCAGGCAGCGAGCTGAAAAGCCAGCTTTACCCCGGCTATGCGGCACCGGAACAGTATTCAGCGGCGGAATTCTCTGGACGCTACACCGATGTGTACGCTCTGGCGGCGGTCACTTACCGACTGGTAACGGGCCAGGTGCCGGTGGCAGCCCCGCAGCGCAAGGTACGGGACAGTATGGAGAACGCCCACAGCCTGGAATCTGGTGTGCCGACCTATTTTTCTCAGGTGCTGACCTGCGCCATGCGGCTGGACCCCGCCAAGCGGATGCAGACGGTACCGGAGCTGATGAGCGCCTTGACTGATCCCACCGTGGCGAACGCCATGTTTGAAAAAGGCGAAAACCAGGTATCCACCAAAAAGATTTTGGCGGCTTCCATGGTGGTCATCTTTGTGTTGGTGGTGCTGTTGCTGTGGAGTCTGCTGAAAGGCGGCAAGGGGAGCGATACAAAACCGGCAGTTTCCGGTGCGGCATCCACCGGCACATCGGCTTCCAGCACGACCAACAGTGATGTGGAAGTTTACCCGGACCTTGTGGGAAAGAACTATAAGACCGATATCAAAAATAACACGCTGTATACCCATTACCGCATTGCCATGACGGAGGATTTCAGCTCCACTGTACCGGAGGGCTGCGTCATCAGGCAGGAGCCGGTGGCCGGAACGCTGGTTACGGAACAGGCACCCACCATCCAGTTAGTAGTCAGCAAAGGCCCCATGCTGGTAGAAATGCCGGACATCATCGGCTGGACGCAGAACAACGCCAGCAAAAAGCTGGATGAATCCGGCATCAACTATAGCATGCAGATCATTGAAAACGATGGCCAGTACGCAGAGAACTGCGTTGTAAAATGCGATGTGAGCAAAGGCACCAAGTTTGATGCAGATGAGACTGTCGTGACGGTGTATATCGCCGGGGCACGCAACGATGCGTTTGCGGTGGATTCATCGCCCACACCCTCCGAACAGCCCAACTGGGCGGACAGCACAGACCCTGCTGCAACAGCAGCACCGTGATAGCAACGGCAGAAGAATAAACCTAAGGCCCCGGCATTACAGGAAAGACAACCTGTTGTGCCGGGGCCGCATTTATTGAATTAAAAAAGAATAATGAATAATGGGAGTGTGACGCCCACGGCGTCACATTTTAATCAGGTCCGCTGCTCCGGCAAAAAGCATTCTGGCCAGAGCGGCCCACCTATTTTATTCGCGCCGCCGCGGGCGGCGCACCAACATAATTCTTTATTCTCTATTCATTATTATTTATAAAAAATCAACCAAACAAAAATCCCCCGCCGCAGGCTTTGCAGCCTGAGCGGCGGGGGATTGCTGTGCTTATTCAGCAGCCGTTAAAATCAATCGCTGACGTACGGCATAAGAGCCATATGGCGAGCACGCTTGATAGCAACGGTCAGCTCGCGCTGATGGAAAGCGCAAGTGCCGGTGACGCGGCGGGGAATGATTTTGGAACGCTCGCTGACGTATTTGCGCAGGCGGGGCAGATCCTTGTAATCAATGCGGTCGATGCGATCAACGCAGAAGCTGCAAACCTTTTTGCGGCCGCGATGCATCGGACGAGAAGAACGATCCATAGCCATGATCCGGTTACCTCCTTGTAAAATTGGTATAATCGATTCAGAACGGCAAATCGCCCTCGTCCTCAATCAGTGCAAAGTCATCGTTGCTGCCAGCCGAATAGGCGGGAGCAGCGGGCTGCGCTGCGGGACGGGAATAATCAGCCGGTGCTGCAGGAATCGGAGCAGACGCCATCGGCGCGCCCATACCAGCAGCGGGATTCTGGGATTTGGGAGTAACAAAATTAATGTTACTGGCCACGATCTCAATCGCAGTGCGGTTGTTGCCGTTCTTATCCTGATAGTTACGGCTCTGCAGACGGCCATCAATGGCAATCATGGAACCTTTCTGGAAATAACGGCAGACAAACTCAGCGGAGCGGTCCCAGGCGACAACATCAAAGAAGTCGGCCTGGTTCTGGCCATTGGCATCGCGGCGCCCACGGTCACAGGCAACGCGGAACGAAGCCACGTTTTTGCCGGTCGTCGTCTGGCGCAGCTGCGGGTCCGCAACAAGGCGGCCCATAAGAACAACCACATTCAGCATAATTCAGTTACTCCTTCCCAACACGCACACCAGGGTGCGTGGCGCTCAATCAGGCTTCCTCGGCAACGATAATGCTGCGGAGAACGCCTTCGGTGATACGGTAGTTACGATCCAGCTCTGCGGGGAAATCCGGCTCGCTGGTGAACTTGATCACGGTATAAACGCCCTCGGTTTCGTCTTCGATGGGGTAGGCGAGACGGCGCTTGCCCCAATCATCGACAGAATCGATCGTACCGTTTGCTTCGATCAGGGACTTGAACTTGCCGATCAGGGCAGCGGAAGCCTCCTCATCCAGAGCAGAACTGGTAACCAACATGGTTTCATACTTAGCCATTTTCTGTGCACCTCCTTTTGGACTTTAGGCCCTTGCCTTTACGCAAGGGCAAGGATGTGTGTCTTGCTTGACACAGCAACTTATTATATCAAGCAGAATCACCTTTTGTCAAGGTGTATTTTGCAGGATATCAAAAATATTTTGCCGCTTTTGGCGGGAACGCGCATTTTATGCCTTACGGTAACCAACGCTTTCCATAAATTTCAGGAAAGCTGCCTGCCCGGCGGCGTCCTGCTTGAAGACACCGGCGTTTTCAAGCACATGGCTGAACACAATACCGATCTCATCCCGCAGAACAGCCTCGGCCTTTTCACGCTTCAGGCCGGTGCCGTACTTTTTGATCAGACCATCGATCCAGTCAGCGTGTACAGCCAGCGGGCTGCCAGCTTCGCGGCTGGTGTTGGGGGCAGAACCGGTCAGGATATCGGCAATGGCGGCGCTCTGATCTTTCAGGCGGGCGGGCAGGATGGCCAGGCCCATTACCTCAATCAGGCCGATATTCTCTTTTTTGATGTTGTGGTATTCCTTGTGCGGGTGGAAGATGCCGTCCGGATACTGTTCGGTGGTGCGGTTGTTGCGCAGCGCCAGGTCCAGAATGTAGCCGTCATTCTCATCATAGTGCAGAATGGGGGTGACGGTGTTGTGCGGGGTATCGCCGGTGTGGGCGATGATATCTACGCTGGTATCGCTGTAATCACGCCAGGTGCGCAGGATGTCGTCCGCGGCATTCTGCACTTCCTGGGAACTGCGGCCCACCAGGCGCACGGTGGAAACCGGCCAGTTGACGATACCGGCTTTCACGCCGGTGTAGCGCGCGTTGCGCAGCGGTACGGCGATATGCGCTTTCTGCATGGGGAAGACATAGCGCCCGCCCTGGAAATGGCTGTGGCTCAGGATGCTGCCGCCTACAATAGGCAGGTCAGCGTTGGAACCGCAGGTGTAATGGGGGAACTGTGCCACAAAGTCAAAAATTTCAGCCAGGGTATGGCGGTTCATCTCCATGGGCTTGTGGCTGTCGTTCAGCATGATGCAGTGCTCATGGAAATAGGCATAAGGGCTGTATTGCAGATAGAACGTTTCACCGGCCAGGTTCATGGGCACAATGCGATGGGTCTGGCGGGCAGGGAAGTTGATGCGCCCCGCATAGCCGATATTCTCCTTGCACAGCATGCACTTGGGGTAGCTGGCAGCAGGCTGCAGCCGCTCCATGGCAATCACTTTGGGGTCTTTTTCCGGTTTGGTCAGGTTGATGGTAATTTCCAGCTCACCGTAAGGGGTGGCCGTGTTCCACTGGATGTTCTTGGCAATTTGCGCCGTGCGGATGTAGTTGGACACAACGCACAGATCATAGAACCAGTCCGTGGCAGCTTTGGGGCCGCCCTTGGCATACAGTTTGCGGAACTTGCGGCAGACTTCGCTTTCGCGCGGCATCAGGGCACCCATCATGCGGGTTTCAAAGTTGATGCGGTACTGCGGCACACTGCCGTCAAACAGGCCCTTGGCGGCGGCAAGCTCCACCATCTCGTCCAGCAGGGCAGCGGGGGTGTCAAAATCCTCTTTGGGCACATTTTCCTCGCTGGGCTGGGCCAGACCCAGCAGATCCAGCAGGGTGTTGCGGGCTACAATGGCATCCAGCTCCTTGATGAGCTTGTGTTTGCGGCCAAAGCGCAGCAGGCGCTCCACATCCAGGGCAAGTGCGGCATCACGCTGTTCGGCAGTCATTGCGGAAATGTTCACGGCTTCGATGTTTTGTTTCGGCATCTGTACATCCCTCCTACATTTACGATACCGCATTTTACCCTCACTTTCCATGGTGCAAAATCCCATGCTTTTGTAGTTTTCAATCAAAAGGGGTGAACCCGCGGAAAGATTTCTGTGCGGTTCGCACATTCTCTGACTCCGGGATTCACCCCTTTGATTTATTTCATTCGGTTTGCAACGGGCGGGCTCAGTGCTTCAGGTCGCTGAACAGGTTTTTCTGGTAAACGCCATCGGCCACCAGCTCGGCAAAGCTGTCAATCACGGTCTGCTTGTCCTCTTTATAGGTAACGCCGAACCACTTGTCATGGGTGGGCAGCACCTGAACGGTCACGGCATTCTTTTCCAGCAGCTCGCCAATATAGATGGGCAGCAGGTACTCGGCCTTCAGCGGGTTGGCGGGAACGCTCTTCTCAAAGAACTCCACAAAACCGTCCTCCAGCACCTTCACGAACTCCGGTGTCAGGCCCCAGAAATTCATCGAAACCAAGCTTTCCGGGTCAATGGCCTTGCCCTCAACGGCAGCGCCGTCAGCGGTCTTTTCAATGCCGGAAGTCTCCACAACATCGGTCAGGTAGCCTTCGGCGTTCATCTGGCAGACACCGCGGGTCACAGCGCCGTTGTCGCTCAGGGTGTTCTTCAAAACAAAGCCGGCCATGGACAGGGCGTTCGGTTTGTCCGGGGTGTAGCCCTGCAGGAAGTTGTGAATCTGGACAAAAGCTTCCTTGCCATAGTAGTCGTCAGCATTGATAACGGCGAACGGCTCCTTGATGACATTCTTGCAGGCCAGAACTGCCTGGCCGGTGCCCCAGGGCTTGCTGCGCTCAGCGGGAACTTCGTACCCGGCGGGGATGGCGTCCTTCTCCTGGAAAGCATAGGCAATCTCAACGCCCAGGTCGGCACAGGTCTTTTCAATACGGTTGCCGATGGCTTCCTTGAAAGCCTCCTCAATGTCGTGGCGAATGATAAAGACAATCTTGTCAAACCCGGCTTCGATGGCATCATGGATGGAGTAATCCATGATGATCTCGCCGTTGGGGCCGACAGCGGCCAGCTGCTTGATGCCGCCGCCAAAGCGGGAGCCGATGCCGGCTGCCATAATGACCAATGCTGTTTTCATACGTTTTCCTCCTGAAATATCGGTTATCCTTACTTCTTCATATTTTTACATCGTCAAAAACCGGATTACGGCGTTCAGGTCCGGTCCCATCAGGAAAGATCCCAGAACCCCGGCTGCGATGTAAACACCAAGGTAGATAAAAACGGCTGCCCAGCTGGTGCCGCCGGTTGCGGCCAGGGCATCGCTGCGTTGCGGGCCTTCGGGGCAGCGGTCATAAACGCGGTGAATGCGGCGTTCGCTTTCTTTTTTATACCAGTACACAGCAAACAGGCCGCGAATAACCATCTGGATAAAGTTCAGCACATAGCATACCTGCATGGCCGTGGGAATTAGCCGCAAAAACGGCATACCCACCATCCACTCCGCACCGGATACCGCCATCAGGTACAGCAGGGAGGGCAGCGTCACAATAAAATCCAGCAGCGCAAAAAGAACACCCTGCTTCCACATTTTGCGGTAGAAGAAATAGAAAGGCCCAAGGAAAAAGGCGGAGAACGAGATGACTGCTTTGCGCCGGGTTTCCTGCATGCGGAAGAACTGCATCATATAATAAATGCTGGACGGCCCAACATAGCTGGCCCAGTCCCGCGCCTTGATGCCGTCAATCGGGTCATCGGGGCCGACTTCCTTGCAGGTAAAGCCATCCGGCCCCATGCTGCCTGCACTGAAAAAGTCCTGGTCGGGTGCCTGTTCTTGGCGCGGTGCCTGGCGATACTGCGGGGCGCCGCCGGCCTGGTAGCTGCCGTTGGCGTACACCGGGCCGTTGCCGCCGGGGGCGGGGTGATCCTGCTGGTACTGCACGTTATCCGGGTGGTCCGGCAGCGAAACGCCGCAGTGGTTGCAGTATTTTGCGCCCAGCGGGTTATGGGTGCCGCAGTTGGGGCAGACGATATCATCCGGCCGGTCGGAAATCACGTTGTCCGGGGTCCATTCAAACCCGGCGGCGTGGTCTGCCTGATGCACGCAGACACCGACCTTTTTCCAGCATTCGCGGTGGTACGGTGTGCCGCAGTCCGGGCAGACAACGATATCATCTGCTTCTTTGAATTTTTGTTTGCATACGGGGCAGGTATTGCCCTTGTAATCAGCCATGTGTGGTCCTCCGAATTTTCAGGGCGGGGAGTGTTATCCCGCCCATCCATCTTGTTCCGCTGCGGCCAAAAAGGCGCAAACGAAATAATTTAGCCATATTATACACCATATGTCCATGGAAAGCAAAGAACTTTTCGTGAATAAGCGGGCAGAAAGCGGATTTTTGCAGAATATTTGCAGATTTTGGCCTGCCGATAGCTGGTGTGTATCAAAAAAGTAGAAGCCGATTTTAATCTGCACGCCTGTAACGTGCAGATCATGCTGTGTGTTTTATACCTCTTTACAAGAAATAAGATTTGCGTTATACTGATAGCATCTTGATTTATGCGTATCTTTATTTTTAATGATTAACCAAGGGGTAGCAAATATGATCACCATTGACGAATTGAAATTTAAGCTCGGCGGGCTGGAAACTGCGGTAAACGACCTGCGCGATGCCCTTTCCATTGAAGCGAGCGAAAAGCGCCTGGCAGAGCTGGAACACCAGATGACGTTGCCTGGTTTTTATGATGACCAGGAAAAAAGCCAGAAAGTCATCAGCGAGATGGGCGAAGTGAAAAATAAGCTGGAGCGCTTCGGCAAACTTTCCACCCAGTACGAGGAAGCCCAGACCCTGCTGGAAATGATTGAGGAAGAAAATGATCCCTCTCTGGCAGCAGAAGGCGAAGAAGCTGTGAACGGCGTGGAGAAATCCATTGACGAACTGCAGCTGATGACCATGCTGAACGGCGAGTACGACCATTCCAACGCTATCCTGACTTTCCATGCAGGCACAGGCGGCACCGAAGCACAGGACTGGGCCGAGATGCTGACCCGTATGTACACCCGCTGGGCCGAAGCCCACGGCTACACCGTGGAAGTTCTGGATGTGCTGGAAGGCGATGAAGCCGGTATCAAGTCCGCTTCTATGATGATTAAGGGTGCCAACGCTTACGGTATGCTGAAAAGTGAAAACGGCGTGCACCGCTTGGTGCGCATCAGCCCGTTTGATGCCAACGCCCGCCGCCAGACCAGCTTTTCCAGCCTGGAGGTTATGCCGGAACTGGATAACAATATTAAAGTCGAGATCAACCCGGCGGATATTGAAATGCAGGTTTACCGTTCTTCCGGTGCAGGCGGCCAGCACATCAACAAAACGTCTTCCGCTGTGCGTTTGATCCACAAGCCCACCGGCATTGTCACTTCCTGCCAGACCCAGCGCAGCCAGCTGCAGAACCGTGAGTACGCCATGGAAATGCTGAAAGCCAAGCTGTACCAGATCGCTCTGCAGCAGCACAAGGATAAGGTGGATGACATCAAGGGTGTGCAGAATGAAATCGCCTGGGGCCACCAGATCCGCAGTTATGTGTTCATGCCGTACACCCTGGTCAAGGACCACCGTACCAACTATGAAAGCGGCAATGTGCAGGCCGTGATGGATGGCGACCTGGACGGTTTCATCTATGCTTACCTGAAAGCATCTTCCCGCGGTGAACTGCAGGATGTATAATTAAAATAGAATAAAGAAATATCCATCCGGCGCGCATGGCCTGAACAAAGGGCTGTGCGCGCTTTGCTTTTTGGCGGGTAAAAACAGGTGAACCTGCTGCAAAAGCCGCTGCAGTTTTGCATAAAGTGACCAAAGTGTACGGCATACCCGGCGGGACCAGTTGCATTTTTCGGCAAGCCTGCTATAATACATGCAGTATTGCCAGCAAACATTAAAATTGTGTTAATATGGCCTTGGGGTGTATCTGAAAAGTCGAAAATATAGTCTATTTCTAGAAATGCAGCCGGATTTTACGTTAAGGCAATACCGTACAATTCTAAGTGCCGATACGGCGAGCGAGGCACGGTAGCTGCTAAGCCAAAAGCGCAGATGATACTTTGTGTATTATCGAGCATTTTGGCAACGCAGATGCCGTGCCGCAGCCGCCGGAGCGGTGCTTAAGCCGTCAGGCGGGAATTGTGCGGTGTTGCCTTAAAAAGCCTTGGAAGCCACAAAGGGCTCCAGCGGCTCTTTGCCTTACATCCTGCTTGTGTTTGCGGAATATCCGTCATTTTCTTTGCTTTCAGAAACACCTTGACAGGCTGCTTTGCTGTTTGGCGTCGTCCCTGAACCGATACCGCAGCAGCTGTATGCCATAAGGATCTGGCGGAAAAGAGGAAACCGAATGAAGATCGTGGTTGTGGGCTTGGGCAAAGTGGGGCGCGCGTTGACCCAGCAGCTCAGCGCAGATAAGCACGATATTGTTGTAATTGACCGCAACCCGACCGTTGTGGATGATATCTGCAATATCTGCGATGTGCGCGGCGTGACCGGCAACGGCGGCTGCTATGAAGTGCAGGCCGAAGCGTTTGAAGGCGGCGCCGATTTGCTGATTGCCGCAACGGACAGCGATGAGATCAACATCCTGGCCTGCCTGGTTGCCAAAAAGCTGAACACCCGCCATACCATTGCGCGCATCCGCAACCCGGAATATGAAAAGCAGCTGCGCTTTATGCGCCAGGAACTGGGCCTTTCGATGGTCATTAACCCCGAAAAGGCCACGGCACGCGAGATCGCCCGCGTGTTGCGCTTCCCCAATGCGCTCAAGCTGGAACAGTTCAGCAAGCAGCGCTTTGAACTGGTGGAATACCGCCTGACCGAGGGCAACCCCCTGACCGGCCTGCAGCTGAGCGACCTGTACAGCAACATGCGGGTCAAAATGCTGATCTGCGCCGTGGCACGCGGCAAACAGATCACCATCCCCACCGGTAGTTTTACCCTGGAAGAAGGGGATACAATCTACCTGATGGCCACCCCGCAGGAACTGGAACAGTTCTTCCGCCGCCTGGGCATTTTCAAGGAGCGCGCCAACAATGTCATGGTGGTGGGTGCTTCCCGCATGGCGTATTATCTCGTCAAAGAACTGAGCGAGATGAACATGCACGTTACCGTAATTGACAACAATCCCGCCCGCTGCCAGGATATGAGCGAAAAAATCCCCCGTGCGCTCATCATTCAGGGCGATGGCACCGACAGCGAGCTGCTGGCGGAGGAAGGCATTGCCGATATGGATGCCTTTGTGGCGCTGACCGGTCTGGACGAAACCAACATTATTCTGGCAATGTATGCTTCTCAGTTGAACCACTGCAAGGTGGTGGCTAAAATCAACCGCAAATCCTTTGCCGATGTGGTGACAGAGCGCGGCCTGGTGGACAGCCTGGTTTCCACCGGCGCTGTCACCACCGAGCTGATCGTACAGTATGTGCGCGCCATGCAGAACAGCCAGGCTACCAATGTGCGCACCCTGCACCGTCTGGTAGGCGGCAAGGTGGAAGCGCTGGAATTCGGCGTTACCGCCGATGTGCCGTTTGCCGGTGTGCCGCTGCGGGACCTGAACCTGCGCAAAAATATCCTTGTGGCGGGCATTATCCGCGAAAACGGCAAGACGATTATCCCGTCCGGCAACGATTCTTTCTGCGCAGGGGACGATGTGATCATTGTTACCACCAACACCGATCTGACCGATCTGCGCGATATTATGGCAAGGGGGTAACGGAATGAACTACCGCATGCTTGGGTATGTGCTGGGCCGTATTTTTATGGTTGAAGCCGCCCTGCTGCTGCCTCCGTCTATTGTAGCTGTTATTTATGGCGAGTGGAGCTGCCTGTTTGCCTTTGTGGTAACGGCGGTGGGGCTGGCCGTGCTGGGCCTTGTTCTGGGGCTGCGCAGCCCCGCCAACTCAGCGATCTATGCGCGCGAGGGTCTTGTGATCGTGGCACTGGCCTGGGTGCTGATGTCCGTGTTCGGTGCGCTGCCGTTTATTATCAGCGGCGATATCCCGTTTTTTGTGGATGCCTTTTTTGAAACGGTATCCGGCTTTACCACCACCGGCTCTAGCATCCTGCGCGATGTGGAAGCCATGAGTTACAGTATGCTGTTCTGGCGCAGCTTTACCCACTGGGTGGGCGGCATGGGCGTACTGGTGTTTACTATGGCGGTTCTGCCGGTCAGCGATGGCCGCGCCATGCACCTGATGCGCGCCGAATCGCCGGGGCCTTCGGTGGGCAAAATCTCCAGCAAGATCCGCGATACTGCCAAGATCCTGTATGCCATGTACCTGGTGCTTACCGTGGTGCAGACAATTTTGCTGCGCCTGGTCGGTCTGCCCTGGTACGATGCCCTGATCACCGCCTTTGGCGCGGCGGGCACCGGCGGTTTCAGCAACCGTGCGGCCAGCATTGGTGCTTACGGCAGCCCGGCGGTGGAAATGATCACCGCGGTCTTTATGGTGCTGTTCGGCATCAACTTTAATGTGTATTTCTTCCTGCTCATCCGCCATTTTAAGGAAGCGTTTGCCTGCGAGGAAATGCGGGTCTACCTTGGCGTGATTGCAGCTTCCACCCTGGCCGTTGCGGGCAATATCTTCCACTTGTATGGCAATGTGTGGCAGTCCCTGCGCTATTCTTTCTTCCAGGTGGCTTCCATCATTACCACCACGGGTTATGCCACAACAGATTTTAACATGTGGCCCACCTTCTCCAAGGCGGTGCTGGTGCTGCTCATGTTCTTTGGCGCCTGTGCGGGTTCCACCGGCGGCGGCATCAAAATCAGCCGTATCATTATTATGTGCAAAACTGCCAAGCAGGATTTAATGCGGGTGCTGCACCCCCATGCTGTCACTACCGTCCGGTTTGAGGGCAAGCCCCTGGACGATAAAACGGTGTTTGGCGTGCGCACCTACATGAACCTCTACCTGATCATTTTTGTGCTGTCCACCATGGTGGTGGCCATCAACCAGTTTGACCTGGTTACTACTTTTACCGCGGTGGCATCCTGCCTGAACAACATCGGCCCCGGTCTGGAATTGGTCGGCCCTATGGTCAGCTTTGCGGATTTTTCGCCGCTGATCAAGCTGGTGCTCAGCTTTGATATGCTGGTGGGCCGTTTGGAGATCTTCCCCATGCTGGTATTGTTTGCCCCCAGCACCTGGCTGCGCAGCAAAGGCCATCTGGACCGCCGCCTGCGCGCCCGCAACCTGTTCTGAGCCTTACAAAATTATATCTATCTGCGCCCCCTGCTGCATATGTTTGGAACAAAACAGTGCGGCAGGGGGCGTTTGTGTATGCGCAGGGAAACCAACAATGACAGGCAGCAGCGCCTGTTTGTGACCGGGCTGCTCATTTCGGCTGTGGTGGGGGCGCTGATCGGGCTGCTTTGGCCGTTGTGGTTCCCGGCCGATTCTGCCTGCGAAACCACCATTCCCGATGCTTCGTTCTCTGTGCCCACCCTTGCTATGGGCGGTACCCAGCTGCCGGGGGAGGAGGGCGCTGCCATGAAGATCTGCTGCCTGACCTTTGACGATGGCCCCTCCAAATATACCCCGCAGGTGCTGGCTGCGCTGGAAAAATGTGATGCCAAAGCCACCTTTTTTGTCACTGCACAGGACGCGAACCAGGATTATCTGTCGTATCTAACGGATATTGAGGCTGCGGGCCACCAGATTGCCCTGCACAGCGCGTCCCATTCCTATTCCCGCATTTACAGCAGCACCGAAAACTTCTGGCTGGATATCAAAGCTCTGCGCGCCACGCTGGCGAACTATATCGATGTGGATGCTATCCACTGGCTGCGGTTCCCCGGCGGCAGCACCAACACGGTCAGCCACCGATACGGCGGACGGCAGATCATGCAGCAGCTCAAAGCCCAGGCTGAGCAGAAAGGCTATGCCTGGATCGACTGGAACGTGTGCGCCGAGGACGCCACCGCCAGCCACCCCAACGCCGCCCAGATCCTGCGCAATGTCCAGAACGATGCCAAAGACCAGCCAATTTGTGTTGTTTTGATGCACGATACCAATGCCACCCACGAGACAGTCAAGGCATTGCCGGATATCCTTGAATGGTTTGCGGCCAAGGGATACCGCTTTTTTACCGTGCAGCAAATGGCAGAATAGAGCGCTGTGCGGCCAACTATGGCGAACGGGCAGGGAAGGACATTAAAATAAATGCCTTCGTCATGTTGCACATTTTATGCGCGTAGTGTATAATACTTCTTGTGCGGCAAATGCAACACAGGAGGTTTTGACCTTTGCGAAAAACAGAATCTCAAAAAATTGCGCTCTGCGGTGTGCTTAGTGCGCTCTCGGTGGTGGTGCTGCTTGTGGGCAACGTATTGCAGATCGGCACTTACGCCGCGCCCATGCTGGCCAGCTTTCTGCTCATTCCTGTGCTGGAAGATTACGGCAAAAAGTATGCACTGTTGTTGTATGCGGTTGTGTCGTTGCTTTCGCTGTTCCTGGTGCCGGATAAAGAGCTGGTGCTGTTTTATGTTCTGGTGCTGGGGTATTACCCTGTGCTGCGGGTGCGGCTGAACAACATCCGCCGCGGTGTGCTGCGGTGGATGGCCAAGTTTGGCTGCTTCAATGCGGCGGTGGTCGTCATGTATGCGCTGCTGATCGTGGTGCTGGCCCCGCCGGAACTGGTGCAGGAGTTTGCCGCCGAAGGTACCCCCATGCTGCTGGCGTTGCTGGCGCTGGGCAACCTTTCGTTCTGGCTGTGTGACCGTGCCTTAACGGCCATCACCCCGCTGTACCGCCAGCGCATTGCCCCCAGGCTGAAAAAGAAGTTCTGATGCGAAAGCGAAAAGATGAATAAAAGGCAACGCCGCACAATTCCTGCCTGGCGGTTGTGGCATGCCGTCTGCGTTACAAAATGCTCGATAATACACAAAGTATGATCTGTACTTTTGGCTTGGCAGCCGATGCACCTCACTCGTTGTATTGGCACGTGGAATTGCGTGGCATTGCCAAAAGAAAAAACAAAATGGAGGAGTAAAAGTTATGTGGTTTGATGATGCAACAATCTACCAGATCTATCCCCTGGGCCTGTGCGGCGCTCCGCTGCAAAACGATGGCAGCGACCAGACCGGGGAGCACCGTATTCTGCGCGTGCTGGACTGGGTGGAACATATAAAAAAATTGGGCGCAACCTGTGTGCTGTTTAATCCTTTGTTTGACAGCGATGCCCACGGCTATGACACCCGCGATTATAATCGCGTTGATCCGCGCCTTGGGACCAAAGAGGATTTCCAGGCTGTCTGCAAAGCCCTGCATGAAGCCGGCATCCGCGTTATGCTGGACGGCGTGTTCAACCATGTGGGCCGCGGATTCTGGGCGTTCCGCGATGTGCAGGAGAAAAAGTGGGACAGCGCCTATAAAGACTGGTTCCATATCAGCTTTGACGGCAACACCGGCTATAATGACGGCTTCTGGTACGAAGCATGGGAAGGCTGCTATGAGCTGGTGAAACTGAACCTGCGCAACCCGGCGGTGAAGGAACACCTGTTTGACGCGGTACGCGGCTGGGTACGGGACTATGATATCGACGGCCTGCGTTTGGACGTTGCCTATTGCCTGGATCTGGATTTCCTGGCAGAGCTGCGCGGCTTGGCCAACAGCATCAAGCCGGAATTTGCCCTGATGGGCGAGACACTGCACGGCGATTATAACCGCTGGATGAACGACCGTGCCTGCCATGCTGTGACCAACTATGAATGCTACAAGGGCCTGTATTCCAGCTTTAACTCCGCCAATATGCACGAGATTGCCTATAGCCTGAACCGCCAGTTTGGCTCCGAGCAGTGGTGCCTGTACACCGGCCGCCACCTGTTAAGCTTTTTGGACAACCATGATGTCAGCCGTATTGCCACCATCCTGACGGATAAAGCCATGCTGCGCCCGGCTTACGGCCTGCTGTTTGGTATGCCCGGCGTTCCGGCAGTCTATTATGGCAGCGAGTGGGGCCTGGAGGGCGATAAGAAAAACGGTGATGCCACCCTGCGCCCCGCCATTGAAAAGCCGCAGGAAAACGAACTGACCGAATGGATCTCTGCCTTGGCCAAAGCCCGCGCCGAAAGCCCCGCCCTGCGCTGGGGCAGCTACCACAATGTGATGGTGCAGCCCCGCCAGCTGATTTTTGAACGCCGTGTGGATGGCGAGCGCGTGCTGGTGGCCATCAACGCGGCAGGGGAGACCTACCACGCGGATTTCAACGCCGGCTGCGGCACCGCGGTGGATCTGATCACCGGCCAGCCGCATGACTTTGGCGGCGGCAGCGATCTGCCCCCGTACTCCTGCGCATTCTGGAGAATGGAACATTGATGCGTAGAAAACAAAATAGAATAAAGTAATGGCAACACCGCACAATTCCCGCCTTACGGCTTAAGCACCGCTCCGACGGTTGCGGCACGGCATCTGCGTTGCCAAAATGCTCGATAATGTCGGGTTGCGGTACCCGCATCGTGCTTCGGTTCGCTGTTTCCGCCACTGGCGGCGCTCACCTTTGCAGCATCCAGTATTATCTGCGCTTTTGGCTTGGCATCTGCCGCACCTCGCTCGCCGTATCGGCACTTAGAATTATGCGGTATTGCTTAATATTATGAAAAACAAACGCCCTGGCCCTGCTTTTTGCGGCAGCCGGGGCGTTTTTGCAACCATTTGCAAAATAAACCCCGCCCCGGGGCCAAAAATGCAAGATTTTACTTGTGGTTTCAGCAAAAAAACTGTATAATAAAACTAATAAGCGCACTGTGCCGGTGCATAAGCTGCACGGTGCGCTGCGGCAGCTTTGCACAAATTTTGCTGTGGGGCCGGGGTTCCAGAGCTATCTTGGCGGCAGGGCAGCCCCAATACTTTGATTCGTGAAAGGAGCGTGAGCGGATTGGCTGAAGATTTTGTCATTGAGATGCTGAATATTACCAAGGAGTTCCCCGGTATCAAGGCAAACGACAACATCACCCTCCAGCTGCGCAAAGGCGAAGTGCATGCCCTGCTGGGCGAAAACGGCGCCGGCAAATCCACCCTCATGAGTGTTCTGTTCGGCCTGTACCAGCCGGAACAGGGCGTCATCAAGAAAAACGGCAAGGAAGTCAAGATCAATAACCCCAACGATGCAAACGACCTTGGCATCGGCATGGTCCACCAGCACTTTAAGCTGGTGGAGTGCTTCTCTGTGCTGGATAACATCATGCTGGGTGTGGAACCCTGCAAAGCGGGATTTCTGCAAAAAGAGGTCGCCCGCAAAAAGGTCGTGGAGCTTTCGGAAAAATACGGCCTGCGTGTAGACCCGGATGCATTGGTCAGCGATATCTCGGTTGGCATGCAGCAGCGCGTTGAGATCCTGAAAATGCTGTACCGTGACAATGAAATTCTGATTTTTGACGAACCCACCGCTGTATTGACTCCGCAGGAAATCGACGAACTGATGGAGATCATGCGCGGTTTTAAGGCTGAGGGCAAGAGCATCCTGTTTATTACCCACAAGCTGAACGAGATCATGGCCGTGGCGGACCGCTGCACGGTTCTGCGCAAGGGCAAGTATATCGGCACCGTGGATATTGCCAACAGCAGCAAGGAAGAGCTTTCCCGCATGATGGTTGGCCGCGATGTTGAGTTTGTGGTGGACAAAAAGCCCGCCCAGCCCGGCAAAACCATCCTGAGCGTGCAGGGCATGACGGTGCCCAGCCGCACCCATAAAAAAGATGCGGTGCGCAATGTCAGCTTTGACGTTCGCGCGGGTGAGATCGTCTGCCTTGCCGGTATTGAGGGCAACGGTCAGACCGAGCTGGTGTACGGCCTGACCGGTCTGGAAAAAATCTCCGGCGGTACGATCACGCTGGATGGACAGGACATCACCCACGCTTCCATCCGCCAGCGCTCCAAGGACGGCATGAGCCATATCCCGGAGGATCGCCATAAGTACGGCCTGGTGCTGGATTACACGCTGGAAAAGAACATGGTGCTGCAGCGCTACTGGCAGCCGCAGTTCCAGCATAATGGCTTTATCAAGGCGGATGAAGTGCGCAAGTATTCTGACCACCTGATTGAGCAGTACGATGTGCGTTCCGGCCAGGGCAGTGTGACCATTGCCCGCAGCATGTCCGGCGGCAACCAGCAGAAAGCCATCATCGCGCGCGAAATCGATAAGGATCCCAAGCTGCTGGTGGCTGTGCAGCCTACCCGCGGCCTGGATGTTGGAGCCATTGAGTATATCCACAAGCAGATTGTTGCCCAGCGCGATGCCGGTAAGGCCGTGCTGCTGGTCAGCCTGGAACTGGATGAGGTTATGAACCTTTCAGACCGCATCCTGGTGATGTACGAAGGCGAGATCGTGGGCGAATTTGATCCCAAGACCACCACCGTGCAGGAACTGGGCCTGTATATGGCCGGTGCAAAAAAGAAGGAGGCAAAGTAAACCATGGCAAAACAAAACAAGCCTTCTTTGGGCACAACCATCCGCCAAAACAGCAGCGGCGTTCTGGCTGCACTCATGTGCATTGTCATCGGTCTGGTCATCGGCCTGATTGCGTTGTTTATCATCAACCCGGAGCACGCCCTGGTGGATGGCTTCTGGCGCATTTTGCAGGGCGGCTTTTATGACTTCCCGTATGGCTGCGGCAAGGTGCTGACCCAGACCGCCCCGCTGATCATGACCGGCCTTTCGGTTGCCTTTGCGTTCAAAACCGGCCTGTTCAACATTGGCGCAGCAGGGCAGTATACGCTGGGCGCTTTCGGCGCTTTGTACTTTGCCATTGTGCTGGGCATGCCCTGGTGGGTGTGCCTGCTGGTATCCGCTGTGTTCGGCGCGGTGTGGGGGGCCATTCCCGGTATCTTTAAGGCGTACCTGAACATCAACGAAGTTATTACCTCCATCATGTTCAACTGGATCGGTCTGTACCTTGTCAATGAGATCATCTATGGCCGCGGCTCCGGTGTGATGTATGATGCGCATAACACCCGCACCTGGAAGCTGGCCACCAACGCCCCGCAGGCGCAGATTCCTTCCTGCGGGATGAGCGAACTGTTCCACACCAGTAACACCACCATCGCCATCTTTCTGGCCATCATCGTGGCCATTGTGGTGTGGGTCGTGCTGGAAAAAACGACCTTTGGCTATGAGCTGAAAGCCGTTGGCCTGAACAAGAACGCCGCCCGCTATGCCGGTATCAATGAAAAGAAAAACGTTATTCTGTCCATGACGATTGCCGGTGCATTGGCAGGCTTTGGTGCCGGTTTGTTCTATCTGTCCGGCGGTGGTGAGTGGAACCCCCTGAACTCCACCAGCTTGCCTGCTATGGGCTTTAACGGCATTGCAACCGCACTGCTGGCAAACTCGAACCCAATCGGCACCATCTTCTCTTCACTGTTCATCAGTCATATCAGCGTTGGCGGCGCATATCTGCCCACCAAGTATTTCCCCAGCGAAATTGCCGACCTGATCTCCGGCATTATCATCTACCTGTGCGCATTCTCCATGCTGTTCCGCACGCTGTTTGAGAAAAAGCTGATCCACAAAAAGGACACCGCCAACGCCAATGCCGAACCGGCAGCCAAGGCAGTGACCAAACCGGAAAAGGAGGGCAAGTGATATGCTGCTGCTTATCAAATACACCCTGCTGTATGGCATTGTTCTGATGCTGGTTGCCCTTGGCGGCATGTTCAGCGAGCATTCCGGCGTAATCAACATCGCGCTGGAAGGCATCATGGTTGTCGGCGGCCTGGCAGGCGTGCTGGTTACCGCATCGCTGCCCACCACCATGGCCCCGGCGCTCATCGTTCTGGCTGCCGTTGTGGCAGCAGCGGTCTGCGGCATGCTTTACTCGCTGCTGCTGGCGTTTGCTTCCATCAACTTAAAAGCCGACCAGACCATCGGCGGCACGGCGCTAAACATGCTGGCAACCGCCATTGCCATGATTCTGGCCAAGAACTTTAACGGTTCTACCTCCGCCAAAATCAGCTACACCAACAAGCCGTTCCTGTTCTCCATTGGCGGGCTGGAGCTCAGCATCTTTATCCCGCTGGGCATTGTGTTGCTGGTTGTCAGCTACATTGTTATGTATAAGACCCGCTTTGGCCTGCGCCTGCGCGCCTGCGGCGAGCACCCCCAGGCAGCGGATTCCGTTGGTATCAACGTCTACCGCATGCGCTATGCCGGTGTGCTGATCTCCGGTTTCCTGGGCGGTGTTGGCGGCCTGGCTTACGTTATCCCCAGCGTGCAGACCTGGAACTTTGAAGTCGGCGTTGCCGGTACCGGCTTTTTGGCACTGGCCGTTATGATCTTTGGCCAGTGGAAGCCGTTCAACATTTTTGGCGCGGCCATGTTCTTTGCCGTCTTCAAGAGCCTTGCCAACATTGCGGATTCCACCGTTCTGGCACAGCTTGGCTGGTCCAGCAACATTTATAACATGATGCCGTTCATTGCCTCCATGGTTATTCTTGCCTTTACCAGCAAGAACTCCCAGGCCCCCAAGGCCGAAGGCATCCCTTACGATAAGGGCAGCCGTTAAGCCCCGCAGATAAAACCAGCAAGAGTGCCCGCCCGCAGGCTTGTGCAAGCCGGTCCGGGCGGGCGCTTTGCGTTTTAGGCAACACCGCATAATTCCCGCTTTACGACTTAAGCACCGCTCCGGCGGCTGCGGCACGGCATCTGCGTTGCCAAAATGCTCGATAATACACAAAGTATTATCTGCGCTTTTGGCTTAGCAGCTGCCGCACCTCGCTCGCCGTATCGGCACTTAGAATTATGCGGTATTGCCTTAACAAAAGTGTACCAGAAGAATCAGCAATTCAGCCGACAGGATAAAACCCTGCCAGCTGCTTTCGCCTTATTTTTCAGGTGCACATAAAAAGATAGGAGAACCCCAAATGCGTATGTATGATATCATCGCCAAAAAGCGCGATGGCGGAACCCTGACGCGGGCAGAGATTGCCTTTGCCGTCAACGGTTATGTGGATGGCAGTGTGCCGGATTACCAGATGTCCGCCCTGCTGATGGCAATTTACCTGCGCGGCATGACCGATGCCGAAACGGCTGAACTGACTGATGTGATGGCACATTCCGGCGATATGGTGGATCTTTCCGCCATTCAGGGCATCAAAGCAGATAAACACTCTACCGGCGGCGTGGGGGATAAAACCACCCTGGTTATTGCCCCCATTGTGGCAGCCTGCGGCGTAAAAATTGCCAAAATGAGCGGCCGCGGCCTGGGCCATACCGGCGGCACCATTGATAAGATGGAGTCCGTCCCCGGCACTCGCACCTCACTGACGCAGGAAGAATTCTTTAAGCAGGTCAACGAGATCGGTATCTCAGTCATTGGCCAGAGCGGCAAAATTGCGGTGGCGGATAAAAAGCTGTACGCCCTGCGGGATGTTACGGCAACGGTAGGCTGCATTCCGCTGATTGCTTCCTCTATCATGAGCAAAAAGCTGGCGGCTGGTTCGGATGCGATCCTGCTGGATGTTACAATGGGCAGCGGTGCGTTCATGAAGAACCTGGACGAAGCCGTGGAGCTTGCCCGCTTGATGGTTTCCATCGGCACGGCACATGGCCGCAAAGTGGCAGCCCTGATTACCGATATGGACACCCCGCTGGGCCATAACATCGGCAACTCGTTGGAAGTGGCTGAGAGCATGGCCGTGCTGCAGGGCAAAGGCCCGGCGGATTTGACCGAAGTCTGCCTGCAGCTGGCCTCCAATATGCTGTATCTGGCGGGTAAGGGGGAGATGGCCGCCTGCCGCGCCATGGCGGAACAGGTGATTGCCGATGGTTCCGCCTTTGAGATTTGCTGCAAAATGTTTGCAGCCCAGGGCGGGGACACCAGCGTTCTGCGGGATGCCTCGCTTTTCCGCAAGGCCAAATATGCCCACGATATCTGTGCCCCGGCGGATGGCTACATCGTGCAGAACGATGTGGAGCGTATCGGCAACGCCAGCGTGCTGCTGGGTGCAGGCCGCATTAAAAAAGAGGACAGCATCGATTTTGCTGCCGGTATCATCATGCACAAAAAGCTGGGCGATGCCGTCAAGGCAGGGGAGCCGATCTGCACCCTGTATGCGGATGATGACACCCTGTTTGCCGCAGCGGAAGAAATGTATGTTGGCGGCCTGACCATCGGTGCCGAAAAGCCGGAAGTTCCGCCGCTGATCTATGCCCGCGTGACCAGCGAGGGTGTGGAGCACTTTTAATTTGCTAAAGAATGACGGCGCAGAACCCCACCGCTGAATAATCGAATCAATAAAAATTGCCCCCGGATGTGCCGCTTTGCGCGGTACGCCGGGGGCAATTTCGCTTGCTGATAAATGTGAATAGAATAAAAGGGTGTGCAGGAACGCCCGCGCGGCTTAGTGTTTTTTCAGCTTGCGGCGCAGCAGAAAAACTTTGAAACGGCCATATCCGTTGGGCTTGTCCTCGTCAAACTCTTCGGTTTTTACATAGCGCTTGCGCTGGTTGTCCACCTGCAGGGCAGTACCGTTTTCCTGTACATCGGTAATCACACGGGGAATCGCTTTCTGGTCTACCTCAAACTCCGGCTCCTTCACCCACAAAATCTTGCCGGTTTCGTCCAGCCCGTTGGCCCACAGGCTGAACACCAGGCAGGCTGCCTCGCCATAGCAATAGCGCTCAAACCGAATGCGCCCGTCAATGTAAAACAGCAGACAGTCCCGAAAATGGGTTTCCAGTTCTTTTTCGTACCGGCATCCGCAAAGGGTGCCCGCAAAGTCAACGGCGTTTGCAGCCATGGCAACAGCCCTCCTGATATATGTTTGATTGAATAACAAGATTATACCATGCCAGATAGCATACTTTCAACGTAGAGAAAAATAAAATGCGACAGCGAAAGCGGTACTGTGTAGAATTTCCCGCCCGAGCTTCCGCCGAAACCATCGCTGTCGGTACTTGAACCGCTCGAGCTGTCGTCCTTGACGGGGTCGCACTTTTCGGTCTCGGTGGTGTGGGTGTCCTCCACCACAGACAGAGCATCGGTACGATCTTACCCCCGCCGAGATGCGCGTGCTGCGCCTGTTGGTGCGCGGGCTTTCCTACAGCGGGAGCGCCAAGGCGCTTTGTGTGGAGCCTTCAACCGTAAAATACCATGTCATCAATATGCTGCAAAAGACCGGGCTGGAAAACAAGCTGCAGCCTGCCATCGCCGCCAGTGAGGCAAAGCCGGTGGTAGAATTGGCAGAGAAATAAGGCACTGCAGACGGCTGTCAAGCTTGTATCGGCAGGGTGACTGTGAAAACCGTCCCATGCCCATCAGCCGGTTCAGCTGTAACGGTGCCGCCATGCAGCAGGGCAATCTCCCGTACAAGCGCAAGCCCAAGGCCTACGCCGCCCATCTCCCGGCTTCTGGATTTATCTACCCGGAAAAAGGGCTGGAACACACTTGTCCGATACTCCTCAGGGATGCCGCAGCCTGTGTCTGCAACACGCAGCACAGCGCTGCTTTTCTTTTGCCGGATCGTGATATGCACAGAACCGCCGGGGGTATTGTATTTGATGCCGTTTTCAACCAAATTAAAGAGCAGGCGGTAGATCAGGGTGTCGCTGCCCTTGATGCTGACATCCTCACATTCCTGAAAGAGGGTGATGCTCCGGCGCTGTGCCAATGGGGTCAGGTCAGCCACGATCTCATCAGCCAACGGGGCCAGCTCAATATGGTCCTCGCGCGGGATCGACTGCAGATCGCTCATTTCAAGCAGTGTGCGGACAAGGCTTGCTAGGCGGGACACCTGATCCGTCTGAAAGCGGAGCAGGTCGGAGATCTCGCTGTCGGCGTCGGGGTGTTCTTCAGCGAACATTTCCAGCTTTGCCTGCATGATGGCCAGCGGTGTTTTCAGCTCATGGGCGGCATTGCCGGCAAACTGACGCTGCAGGTCAAAGGAATGCGCCAGCCGGTCCAGCATGTGGTTGACAGACTGGCTCAAGTCGCGAAATTCCGGAATCGTGTTTTCCTCTAAGCGAACCTCCACAAGGCTGTCCTGATCAATGCGTTCGGCCTGCTGTGCAAGCTTTTTCAAGGGCTCCAGAGCCTTGCCGCTGACAAAATAGGCAATCGCCGCGCTCAGCAGCGTTACTGCTGCTGTGATGCACCAGCCCTTGCGGCCGAAAACAGCCTTGGCATCGTAGACCTCCTGCGAAAACTGTACAAGAAAATCCGACATCTGGTCGTCCGGGATTTCAATCATCAGGTTTTCATCATCATTCTGCTGGTATTGCAGGACATACCCGTTCAGGTTGTCCATACCAGTGGCACCAGAGCGGTAGAGCAGCAGATTCAGGCAGATGCAGGCCCCTGCAATCAGTACGGCGGTCATCAGCGTGATCCGCCACTGAAAAGATATGCGGTTCATGGTTCGTTTTCCTCCAACTCATACCCCTCACCGATGCGGTTTCGGATGGGGTCGTACCCCAGTGCGGTGCGCAGCTTTTTTCTCAGTGCAGAGATATGTACGCGAATCGAGTTGCTGAACGCATCGACACTGCTGTCCCAGACATGCTCAATCAGCTCCTCCTGACTGACAGGGCGTCCCTGATGCAGCAGCAGATATTCCAGCACGCCGCTTTCCTTACGGGTCAACGGAATGGGCTGGCCATCCGCCATGGCAAGGCGGCTCTTGGTGTCGAAGGTCAGCCGCCCGCACCGCAGGCATACATCGCGCTGGATAAACTGCCGCCGGGTCAGGCTGCGCACACGGGCCTCCAGTTCAGCCAGGTGGAATGGCTTGGCCAGATAATCATTGGCACCCGCGTCCAGCCCCTCCACCTTGTCGGAAATTTCGCTGCGGGCGGACAGAATTAGTACCGGCGTTTCAAGGTCGGTCTTGCGCAGCGTGCGCAGAACGGTCATGCCGTTCACCTTCGGCAGATTGAGATCAAGCAGGACAAGATCGTACCGCTCTGCTGCAAGCAGCTCGAGCGCGGTCTCTCCGTCACCGCAGTCATCCATTTCGTAGCCGGAACGGCGCAGTTTTTTAGCCACGCTTTCCCGCAGAGTAGGTTCATCCTCTATCAACAAAAGGCGCATAAGCGATCATCTCCCGCATTTAATTTATAAGATGTTTTTTGGCGCTGCACAAGGCAAAAGCACGGCAGCGATACCTTTATAATAGTCATTATAGCAGATTTCGATAAAGTCTGTGCTAATTTTTTCTTAGCAGAAATTTTATATCGGTGGGTGTATACTGTTCTCATCAAGCAGAAAGGGGCAACCGCAAATGATAAACAAAAAAGCAATCGCCCAGTCGGCGCTGCTGTTGGCCGCCGTTTTGATGATCGGCTTCGGCATCTGGCGTGGGGAGGCAGATACGGTGTTGGCAAAGGCTATCCGGTTGTGTATGGAGTGTGTTGGCATTGGATAAGAAAAACGGTTCTTTTCTGGCCCGTTTCCGGGGCTGGTTTCAAGCAGGCGCAGCGCTGCTGACGAACATTCACCTGCCGAATTTTGCCAAGGGTGTTCTGTATCAGGGCAAGGGCAAAACAGTATGTGTGCCGGGGCTGAACTGCTACTCCTGCCCGGGTGCGGCGGGGGCCTGCCCGATCGGCTCGTTTCAGGCAGTGGTCGGCTCGTCAAAATTCAGATTTTCCTATTATATTACCGGCATCCTGATTTTATTGGGGGTGCTGCTGGGACGGTTTATCTGCGGCTTTCTCTGCCCGTTTGGCTGGCTGCAGGAGCTTTTGCATAAGATCCCATCGCCCAAGCGCTCCACCAAGCGTCTGAAGCCGCTGCGATATCTGAAATACGCCGTGCTGCTCATCATGGTGGTGCTGCTGCCTGCGCTTGTTGTCAATGAGATGGGAATGGGTGATCCGTTCTTCTGCAAGTATCTCTGCCCGCAGGGTGTGCTGGAGGGCGCAATCCCCCTTTCGCTGACCAATGCAGGGATACGCGCCGCGCTCGGCAAGCTGTTCAGCTGGAAGCTCTGTATCCTGCTGGCGGTCGTTGTTGCCAGTGTGGTGTTTTACCGCCCATTTTGCAAGTGGCTCTGCCCGCTGGGGGCCTTTTACGCGGTCATGAACCGTGTATCTCTTTTCCAGATGCGGGTGGACACCGATAAGTGCGTATCCTGCGGTGCCTGTGCGCGGGCCTGCAAGATGGATGTGGATATTACCAAGACGCCAAACCACGCGGAGTGTATCCGCTGCGGTATGTGTATAAAATCCTGCCCGACCAAGGCGATACACTATCAGTACGGCTTTGGCGATAAGGCAGATAACAATAAGGAGATTTAAGTATGAAACGAATTGCAGCAATTTTGACCAGCCTGGTTCTGGTATTTTCCCTCGCCGCCTGCGGCAGCCAGCAGGCAGGCACCGCCGCCGGCAGCGAAGCAGCCTCCACCGCCAGCAGTGAAACAGCCTCCGCCGCACAGACCAAAACCGAGGAGCAGCTTTTGGCAGAGGAAAACGATATTCTGACCGCGAACGATGAACTGTGGGAAAAGGTTTTTGCCTCGATGGACAAAAATGTGACACAGACCACCCTCAACAACAATTACGGCGATTTCCTTATGGATGCCGTGGATAACGCGAAGGATCAGTTCACTGAGGAAGAGTACGCCTCCCTCAAAGCGGACGCTGATAAGATCCGGGAAATCGAAAATCAGATCACAGCCCTTCCTCAGGATGAAGCCACCAGCCAGAGCGCAGCGGAGAACGGCAGCACCTTCCCACAGTTTGAGGGCAAGGACCTTGATGGCAACAGCGTTGACAGCAGCCTGTTTGCCAACAATGCGTTCACCGTTGTAAACTTCTGGTTCAGCGGCTGCAAGCCCTGCGTGGATGAGATGGATGACCTTGACGCACTCAACCAGCGCATCAAGGAGCAGGGCGGCGAGGTCATCGGCGTCAATACCGAGACGCTGGACGGCAACGCGGACAATATCGCCACCGCTAAGAAAATTCTGGAATCAGCAGGCGCATCCTTCCGCAATATCTACTTTGATCCTGACAGCGAGGCCGGCAAGTTTGCACTGGGCATCATGGCTTTCCCCACAACCTGTGTTGTGGACCGTCAGGGCAACATCGTTGGGGAGCCGATCATGGGCGGCATTGATCAGGAGGCCAATATGGCTACGCTGGAAAAGCTGATTGCCGATGCTGTTGCGAGCGATACCGGCAAATAACAGCCGCCGCACGATAAAAAGAAAAAGATAAAGATGCCTGAAAAGCAAAAAATGGCTCGTAACCTGAAAAAGCTCAAGGACAATATTGTAACGATCACGGACGATTCCCAAAACGAATTTGAAAAGTTCTAAGGCAATACCGCATAATTCTAAGTGCCGATACGGCGAGCGAGGTGCCGCAGCTGCC
>ENA-ORVG01000179-ORVG01000179.1-human-gut-metagenome-genome-assembly--contig:-NODE-179-length-90553-cov-9.531128_pt1 | contig 90553 bp, 93 predicted proteins | sample MGYA00242091_ERZ509233 | MGnify/ENA primary metagenome ERZ509233 (study PRJEB26280, sample SAMEA2338840) | human gut metagenome | biome: human gut; feature: human-associated habitat; material: faeces... | reverse complement strand
TTCCAGATTGGACAGACTCCCGAATTGATCGAGATAGCATCGAAGAATTATCTCAATATGGATAAAGCCGAAATGACCCGTCAGGTCACCGAGGTGATGCTCGGAAAGATGCGTGAGGTTATCGGGCAGATGGACCTGAAGGAACTCATGCGTGACCGCGAGTCCTTCAACCATAAGGTATTCGAGGGGTCGCGTGACGATCTTGCGAATCTCGGTCTTGAGCTTCGCACGTTCAACGTCCAGGATTTCTCAGATTCGCAGGGGATTATCCGCTCGATGGGTGCCGATCAGGCAGCTGAGATCAAGAAGGAGGCGGAGCTTGCCCAGATCAGGGCAGAGCAGGAGGTTGCCGAGCGCCAGAACCAGCTTGATTTGAAGAAGGCGGAGCTGAAGAAGACTGCCGACAAGGCCGCAGCCGAGGCAGATATGGTCAAGCAGACCGTGACGGCTGAAAAGCAGCGTGAACTCTATGTCGCACAGCAGGAGGCGCAGATCGCAGCTGAGACCAAGAAGGTCGAACTCGCCGAGCGCCAGGTTGCCGTGAAGGAGCGTGAGCTGGATGCCACGGTCCGTAAGCAGGCTGAGGCTGACCGTTATGCTGCCGAGCAGAAAGCGGATGCCGAGCTCTACACACGTACCAAGAATGCAGAGGCCGCAAAGGTCGAGGCCCAGAATAAGTCTGACGCCGATCTCTACAGTGCCCAGAAGACGGCTGAAGGCGTCTCGGCTAAAGCTAAGGCTGAGGCAGAGGCGACGCGCCTTAAGGGTGAGGCTGACGGCGCCGCTGAAAAGGCACATGGCGAGGGTGTCGCCGCCGGCATCAAGGCCCAGACGGAAGCATACAACGGTATGGAGAACGCCTATCTTCTCGCCAATCGCTACATCGATGTCATGCCGGAGGTCGCCGAGGCTGTCGCAAAGCCGCTGACAGCTGTCGACTCCATTAAGATGTATGGCGATGGCAACGCCACGAAGCTCGTACGTGACACGACTGGCATGGTCGATCAGGTTACCAGCGGGCTCAAGGATGCAACGGGCATCGATTTTACTGAGCTGCTTAGCTCGTTCCATCATCCATTTCAGCCTCGTGAAGATAACGAGTAGTCAAAGTTAGCTGCGTGGCTTTAAGCTGAATTTACCAAGGCGTCTCGTTAGAACACGGGGCGCCTTCTTTTTGACAAAACGGAAGAAGTTCAGGGCGATTGTATTGTGGTACCACTATGCTATACTAATATATACGGCATGGCACAACCAAACGAGCTACAAACATCAAGCCGTGCTCCTTCCGCGCCCCCAGCGAGGAATATTAGATGGATATGGGAGTCACTTTTAAGGCGCTCATATCCATCTTCATTTTTTGACCGACACGATAGACCATGTCCCGTTGTCACAGATGAGAGAGCGTCTAGTCGTTTTTCCATGTCCGACAGCGATGAAAACATCCCGTACGGTCGCAAGTTCGGGTCCGGTTTTCGAGGGACACGGTACGACGGCACCGCAGCTGACGATGTCGAAAACACGCCCATCATTCCAGACGATATGTTCAGGCGAATCGTTTTGATCCATCTCGACATTCACCTCGATCGCGTTAAGATCGAACGGTTCCATTTTTGCCTGCCTTTCATGCACATCGCAAGCGCTTGCGAAAATCAATCGAGCGAACGAAGTGAGCGGATCATAGGCGTGCCTGCACGCCGCACAGATGGCGTTTCGCTAAATCGTCCAGAAATTCTCCCCGTCATACGTCTCGTTTCGTAATCCTATGCTACAATAGTACCGCCTAAAGGAAAGGGAAACAAGGATGAAAAACAGCACGATCAATGGTGAAAAAATCACGGATGAGCTGCGCCGCAAAATTGCAAGCCGGCTTCGTGGGAAAGCGAAAATAGCGACCCCGGACACCGTGGATTCCCTGCTTATGGAAGCGGTTTACGGTGATGATGTCATGGCGGTCTATGCCAAGAGATATCTAACGGATATCGCGGACCTGATTGATCCATCTTGTTTCGATTCCGCAGCATTCACTGAGATGGGAGAATAAATGAGCACACTCAATGTCGATATGATTCGCGAGATTCAAAATGATCATCCGGGGATTCCAGAACCGTTTCTGAATGAAAACAAACTCCTTGCTGTCGAGGAGGACTGCAGGAAAGCATTTCTTTCCTCCCGAATCGGCAAACTTGGTTTCTTTGGCAAGGCATTTCACGGTTTTGTTGAGGCTCCGGCCGGAGATCTCGTCTCCGCATATATCCTGACAATCGATTCCGAAGACGAACGAAAGGCGGATGTCCTGCTTCGATTCTATGCGGTGCCGGAAGACAGGGCGGTCATACTGTATCGCGATACAGTCGCATTTGTATCTGAGACAATGCCGAAGCCCGGCGACACAGTAACGGTCAAATCCTCACGTGATCTCTGCAAGGATCTCATGCTGAGCCATCGTTTTCCGATCGGGTAGATATGGCTATTGCAGTTTATTTGTTGGATGCGATGTTTAGTGTCTTAAGGGCAGTTTTCGTTATGCCGATGTGGCGGAAATTAGAGATCTCCAGCATCTCGCTTCTGTTTTTGTCTGTCTGCCTTTTCTTTTTTGAATTCAGGCGGCGAAAGAGTGAGGCACATGGATAGACCTAAAATCGACGGGATTGTCGACTACATCAAGGCTGCCTATCCGGACAGCTGGCGTGATTACGTCCTGTGTCGTGCTGGAACCGAAGAACCGATAGCGGTTATGTTTCCACATATGGGTCGAATATATTACGCGCCGACTTTGTCTATGTTCGAGAAGGCCGGTCCGCATGGTCGTCACTTTGGAGAATAAGATGTTTTTCAATCCGTTTCGCCTGGGCCAGGCTGAGAACGAGAAAGTTCAAATGGACAGCCCAAAGAAAAAAGCGGTAGGAGAGAAGATCGTGATCGATGCCGAGGATCTTCTTTCTATCGCCCGCGAGCTTGAAAGTAGTTCGAATATCGTCCATATCAACGGCAAGGAATACACCGGTAAGAAGAGCTGGATTGCCAACCGTCTTCGTGAGATCGTCGCTTCTGCGCCGATCAATCGGTAGGGCTGCAAAAATGACTGGATTGAAGGATAAAGTGCAACATCTGAAAGCGCTTTATCGCGATCGAAATCTTGCCGCAGATGGTAAGGTCCTTTTGACACATGAAACTGTTTACCGAGACCGTCGTAAAGCCCCTGGATTTATCTATGGGGATATAAGACGGTAGATATTATGCAGCTCAATACTGTATAATATCTATATCATGAAGTACAAGAGCAAGCGCAACATAATTTTCTCCTGCAGCTACCACGTGGTCTTCTGCCCGAAGTACCGCCGGCCCGTCCTCGTGGACGGAGTCGACGAGCGCTTCAAGGAGATCGCTCGGGAAGTCGCCGACGAGCTCGGTTTCGAGATCGTCGAGATGGAGGTCATGCCAGACCATGTGCACCTGCTCCTGTCGGTCGATCCCCAGCTGAGCATCCACCGGGCGATCAAGCGCATCAAGGGTAGGTCGAGCCACGACCTGCGTGCGGAGTTCCCGTGGCTGAAAAGCCGCATTCCCACGCTCTGGACGAACAGCTACTTCGTGTCGACCGTGGGAGGGGTGTCCCTCGCGCAGGTAAGGAAGTACATAGAGAGACAGAAGGAGGTCTAGCCGATGGAACGCGGGTTCAAATACCGAATCTACCCGAATGCGTCGCAACGCGATCAGATCGCGCGGACGCTCGGTTGCTGCCGTTTCGTGTACAACCGCGCTCTCGACGTCAAGAAGTCCGCTTATGCGAAGACGGGCAAGACGGTCTCGTGGGCGGAGCTCTCCCGAATGCTCCCGGCGTGGAAGCGCGACTCTGAGACCTCCTGGCTCGCGGCGTTCGCATCCAGGCGCAGTCAGTAGACAGTCAGGATGATGAGCTTCCATTCACATATTTTCGTCCGATTAGAGATCGTCTGTACTCTTGGGGGTTTGACGCCATCAAGGACGCACAGGCAGTGATGTATCTCGGACGTGGCGACTACGATTCATATCAAATTGCCCGTAATGACCTTGAAGACAGCGGTTGGCTTTCACCTGAGATTGAGATCAACAGCCTCGATAAGATTCCGCTTGGAGAATATCTTCAAGCCGGGATTTCGAAGATGAAATCAACTGATTGGGCTTAACTGAATCGCGAAGACCTCAAGAAACTCGTCAATCTTTCCGTCTTTTCCAGAGTTGTTTGCAGTTTGATGGGGAAGTTCGTGGTAATGGGAGAGGGGATGGCATTCCGAGTCCAAAATCCGGTACTGTGGTATGATGGTGCTATCCTAACAGAAAGGCGAAATGCATGACGACCGGTATTACTTCAATCCTGAAAAATATTCTGAAATTCATAACGTTCATCGGCGCTGTCGTGGCGGCGGTCTTCCTCTTGCGGGCGTTTGTGATCGAACCGTTTGTCGTGCCGACGGGATCGATGGAATCGACGATTGAGGTGGGTGACTGCATACTTGCGCAGAAGATTACCCTTGAGACGGGAAGTGATTTGAAGCCAGGCGACATCGTCGTATTCAAGAATCCGAGGCCGAGGAACGGAGTTGACATCCTTGTCAAACGTGTCATCGCGACGTCCGGTCAGACCGTCGACCTGAAAGACGGCAAGGTCTATGTCGATGGCAGGCGCCTGGATGAATCCTATGCGATGGGGGAGAGCAAGCCACTGGATGCACATCTGTCATCAGCACCCGATTCCTATCCTTATACAATCCCCGACGGATGCATTTGGGTGATGGGAGACAACCGTGAGAATTCGGCAGATTCACGCTATTTCGGACCGGTGGAGGAGGATAGCGTGATCGGTATCGTATTCGCACGCTATTTCCCGTTTGACAGAATCGGTTCTGTTTCATAATCCAAAGCCCTGCGGCACGTTTCGTGTGTCGTAGGGCTTTTTTAATGTCGTAAGACCAGAATCTAGACTTTGAAGAATTCGGATCCATCAAGTTTTCTCGTCTGTAGTATCTTCCTACTGTGGTATGATGGTATTGCATTAAAGGAAAGAGTTGATGATTTTGAAGCCAAAGGAGTCCGGATGACGCGTAAATACAGGCTGGAGCGGACGGCCTTCATCGGATGCCGAGGGCGTACCTACGCTCTACCTTTCATCTGCCACCTGCAAATGCCGAGGCTGTACCGCCGAGATTGACGGTCCCCAACGCAAATCGATTATCGAGGGCGAGGACGAATACAACGCCTGTATCGCCGCCCTCAAGACTTAGAATACACGCCATGCGGATAAGGAGGCATAAATTGGGACAGCGTGAAGAGACGACAGAGGAGCTGTCCGAGCGCGTTTTGGCTCGGTTGCGCCGCGAGTATTCCCTAGTCTCGTCTGAGGTGTGGGTGGACGATGTCCATCGCGTCGATTTCGTCGGTTTCAGGCCCGCGCGGAACTCACCGTTCCCATCATCCATCGAGCGGGGTGAATTCGTCTTCGTCGAGGTCAAATCGTGTATGAATGACTTCAAGAGCGGACACGGCCTGACGTTCCGGGGCGATGCGAACTGGCTCGTCTGCCCGCCTGATCTCGCCCAGACACTCTATGAGACCCGACAGCTCCCCAAGGACGCGGCAGTCTTCTGCCCGGACGCCCGCGGGCGTCTGCAGAAAAAATTCGACCTCGGGATCGGCTCGGGGAGCAGCCGGATTGCATCCGTCTCCGAGCTCCTGTTCCGAATGGTGAACCACAGCGCATACTCCTACCGTACATCGCGCGGGGTCTTTTCGAACGGCTATTGCCCGTGGTGCAGCCCGTACCGCGCCAAGCTCCTCAACGATATCGATGATGTCTGCGGGGATATGGACCTGATTGAGGGGATAGACCTCGCACTCGATGTCAGTGACCCGCAAGGGGTGCATTTAAGCATGTCCCACGACAACGGCATCGACTGCGCTTATATTCCCATCAACTATTGCCCGATTTGCGGGCGAAATTTTCGGAAGGATAGATAAATGACCGTTATCCAGTATTGCCGCGAGAAGACCGAGGTGCGCGAACTCGTGATTATCCGTAGCGGCGGGTATGAGAGGTGCGTGGCCTATATCGACTGCGAGGATTTATTTCGCCTACCTCCCGATTACACCCATGCTGACGTCATCGATTCCTCCTACGGCCATATCAAGGTTTTGGACCATCGAGGCGTATACGTAAGTGTTCCGTGTACCTATCTGGATATCAAATAGGGAAGTACGCTGGGTTGATCAAGACGAGATCTGTCCACACATATGGTTTTGCTGGCAAAGGATTTGATACAGAAGGGAAGTTCTAGATGGCTTGTGAATATCGCGAAGCTGATCGGAGCAAACTCGAAGCTACATCATCGTACGCTGGCGCGACTGCCGACGAGATCATTATCATCGACCGTGCCGGCGAGTATAGCGGCCCCTGCTTTGAACATCTCATCGAGATATATATGGCAATCGGCAGAAAGGAACCCAAACCGATCACCTACTGTCCGTTCTGCGGGCGAAAGCTGTAGATGAATATGCTGGACGGAATGCAGATTGATTCCAAAGATCGACACGGGGCTGTCGATACATATGACATCGATCCGAGAACCCTGCTTACGTCGGACAGGGCGAGGCGGTCCGCGGCAAACCGTTTGCTGGAAGTCTATGGCTACTCGAATGAGATCGGCGAGACGGATCTTCATGATTTCCTGGCCGCTGTGCTGTTTGGACCCGGAATCAAGATTACTGGTAATAGACCGATTATCGGTAGGTTGGTTGAGCTGATAAACCGCCCGGTTTGTGTTGTCAGGACACTTGAGACCGATGAAGGGGAAATCGTTCCCGTATGTTCCAATTGCGGCGAACCGATTTCCCTGACCGATTCCTTCTGTCCGCATTGCTCTGCGGAAGTGGTCGGCAATGAGTTCGATTGCTGAGTCACATCACCACTTCTAGGTTGCAATCCGGCTGGAATATGCTGACAGGCTTCGTCTCAATTATGAGAGCCACGTGGTATCCGGCTTAGTACATAGCGTTATCGATGTCGCATTGATACCACATACGCCTTTTAAGGAAAGGAAATCAACTGATGATTCCACTGACGACAAGGGATGCTGCCGATTGGAGCATGATCTGTGCGTACCTTCGACTTGATGATGAGGGAAGAAAACGCGTCATCGATGAGATTGAATGGCAGACATCGAGAATGATGAAAGAGCGTGAAGAGGAAAGACGTGCATGGCTTTCTAAAGATATTTAGGGCGGAAAAATGGCCCGGTGTCCGATAAGGAGCCGGGTCATTTTTCCGTCCTAGTAAGTAGCACCGTTGTATTGTGGTATCATCGTATCAGCAAATGCAAAAAAGGAGGAACGAATGGGCTTAAATGGGCTTTCGAAAGAATATATCCTGATGTCAATCAAGCCGCATTATGCAGACCTGATATATACCGAAAGGAAGCGCTTCGAATACCGCAAGAGGGCTCCAAAGCTGGTTGACTTGCCGATCCTCCTATATGAGACGGCGCCGGTCCAGAAAGTGACAGGAATTATCGCCGATTGGTCGATACTACAGGCGTCTCCTGAGGCCGTGTGGACGTATTCGAAGACCCATAGCGGCTTGACGGCTGACAGGTTCTTTGGATATTACGAAGGGTACGATAAGGCCGTTGCCATCCGTATCTATTCAGTTGTTCCGTTCAAGGATTCGCTTGAGCTGCAAACCTTGAATCCTGAACTGAAACGGCCGCCCCAATCGTTTTGCTATGTACAATCCGAACTCGACTTGCCGATGAAAGGATGAGCTATGGTTTCCGATGATGATCTTCACGCTTCAGTCAGTGGATTTCAAAAAGAACAGGCACGGAAGAAAAAGGTCTGCAGCCTGTGTGCACACTGCATACAGAACCCCCGTGTTCGCGACAAACGTCATAGACCGGAGGACACCCAGATTCAATATCTGTGCGTCAGGCGCGGAGAGGAACATGCCTTTGAAACCGGACATGGCAATTCATGTAGCTATTGGAAGGGACGGCCGTGAGCGATATCGACATCTACGCAGGGTTGGGAGGCGGTAAGAAGCGGGTCCGTCGCGATGACGGGAAGATCTTCGACAGTATTGCCGCGGCGAGTATGTCTGCCTACGGATATGCGGGGAGTGGGATCAAACGGGCGATTACCACCGGACGCAAGGCGAAAGGGCATCATTGGTACTGGGCAGACGAAATTTCAGAAGATTCTCAGAGGTAGTACTCTAGTATCGTGGTATACTGATACACGTCAAGAAAACAGGGCGTTACTAAACGAAATTGGCTGTCATCCGCTATAGTTGACAGCACGTTTCGCAGAAAGGACGAAAGATTCATGTACGAGAAGAAGCACGCACTGCCAAGCAAAAAGATTCACACTCCGAAGGGGATCGCGCGTCTGACCGTCACCGCGGCGACCATGGCAGCCATGACCGGATCGAGCCTCATCTCACCGTTCACGGCATTCGCCCAGACCGGTGACGGGGGTACGCAGCACCCCGCCGTGATGTCGCCGATCGCCGCCCACGCCGGCGCGGCATCCGGTACCGGCGCGAAATCCGCCGCACAGACCATCGCGGACCTGCAGAAGGCGGTCGACGAGGCGAAGGCGAAGGAGGACGCCGCCAAGGCATCCTACGATGAGGCCGCCGGTCCCTACAACGAGGCGGCTTTCGCCCGCGACCAGGCCAAGGCATCCTACGATTCGGCAGTCAGCGCCGGCACGGCAGCCGACCGAGCGGCAATGGACGAGTACGCCCGTCAGGTCGCAGAGGGCAAGGACGCCGCCGATGCCGCCGGCAAGGACCTCGAGCAGGCGAAGGCGGGTCTCGCAGACGCCAAGGCAGATGCGTCCGAGAAGGACGAAGCGTACCAGTCCGCCCTCAAGGCGGCCCAGAATGCCAAGGATGCCCTCGATAATGCCAAGGCCGATGCCGTAAGCGCCACCCCGGAGGCAATCAGTGCCGCCGAGCAGGCCGTGCGCGACGCCCAGGCTGCCGTGGACAGGGCACAGGCCAATCTCGCCAACGCCAACGCGACGCTTGCCGATGCCCAGTCCAAGCTGGTTGCGGCCCAGTCTGCAAAGGATTCCGCCGATGCCGTCCTCACTGCAGCCCAGCAGAACAAGGACGCGGCGGATGCGAAGGCCGCAGCCGCCAGCGCCGCCTACGAGAAGGCGAAAGCCGACCTCGCCGCAGCCGAGGCCGGTGCGAGCGGCCCGGAGTACGATGCGGCAAAACAGAAGGTCGCGGACGCGGAGGCAGCCCTCGCTGCCGCACAAGCGGCACAGTCCCAGTGCGAGTCTGAGCTCGAGCAGGCGCAGTCCGCCGCAGCAACGGCACAGACCGAACTGAATGATGCCCAGGCGTCCCTCTCCGCGAAGCAGCAGGCCGCGACCGATGCCGAATCCGGTGTGAACGCCGCCCAGTCCGCCCTCGATGCCGCGAACGCCGACCTTGATGCCGCCAAGCAGGCGAACGTCAACGCCATCGCCAAGCTGGATGCAGCGAAGCAGGCTGTCAAGGACGCTGAGTCCGCCAAGGCAGCCGCCGACGTAGAGCTCGCGAACGCCAAGACCGCAAAGGATACCGCAGACGCCGCCGTGACCGCCGCCCAGCAGAAGGTCGACGAGGCACAGGCGAAACTCGATTCCGCCGACGCGCAGCTCAAGCAGGGAGCCATCGGCTTCTTCCGTGCCATGGGTGCCGATGACGCAGCCAACATCATCCTGAACGCCAAATATGCCGGAAAGACCGAAGTCGGCAACTCCAAGGACGCCACGTCTCTTGACAATATGCTCAATGCGATCAAGTGGATGAAGTCCGTCAACGACTACCGCAAGTCGGTCGGCCTGTCCGAGCTCCATGTCACCTACAAGCTCATCGCCGGTGCGATCGCAGATGCCAACTACAGCGACACCGTGCTCGATCATGCCCGTCAATATGATTTTGCCGAAAACCTGGCATGGAATTATGGAATCGATCCGAGTGGGCAGTGGATCGAGCAGGAGAAGGGCTTTTTCGACAAGGCAACGGAGGCCCTTTATGGAGTCACCGGTCTTGTCGGCAAGGATGCCTATGATTTCTATGCAAAGAACGGCGTCGCAATCAACCATTGGATTGCAGACAACTGCCACTGGGAGAACGGCAGTAGCGGCACCGTCGGCCATTACATGAACATCATCAATCCCGAACTCGCCGTTATGGGAATGGCAACCTGCACCAAGGGCACCATGTCCGGGCTTCAGACGCAGTGCTACACCGCAGAGATCTCCGGCTGGTCCGGCTCCGGTTGGAACACGAACCCCATCTCCGTCGACGAGTACGAGCAGAAGCTGACCTCCTATATCAACGGTCTCAAGAACGCCAAGAGCGCACTCGACGCAGCCAAGGCCGATCTCGCATCCAAGAAGCAGGCAGCCGCCGGCGCCGCCACAACCGTCCAGCAGAAGCAGGTCGCGGTGGATTCCGCACAGGCAGGTGTCGATGCCGCAAAGCAGGGTGTTGCCGATGCCCAGTGTGCCGTCGATGCCACCAAGGCTGATGTCGCCGCCAAGCAGCAGGGCGTCACGGATGCCCAGGCCGAGCTTGATGCGGCGAAATCGGACCTCGATGCCGCCAACGCGGCAGTCGATACGGCAAAGTCGACCGTCCAGCAGAAACAGGTCGCCTTTGATGCCGCCAACGCAGCCGTAACGGCCGCACAGACCAAGCTGGATTCCGCCAAGGCGGGCACCGAGGCCAAGCAGCAGGACGTCATGGATGCGAACGCCGATCTCGCGAAGTTCTTCCAGGACGTCGCCGACGCCAAGAAGGCGCTCGATACAGCAAAGAGCGTCCATGACTCGGCGGTAGCCGATCAGACCGAGAAAGCGACCGTCCTCGCCGCCGCCGAGCAAAAGGCGGACGCCACCGCACGCGCCCTCGCGGATGCCCAGCATGCCGTCGATGCCGCAAAGACCGACACCGGCGTTGCCGCCGACAGGCTTACCGGCTCCCAGACCGATCTCGATGACGCACAGTCGAACCTCGACATCCTCACCGATCTTGCCGCGAAGCTCGCAGAGGCACAGCAGCGCGAGCAGGATGCAGTAAAGGCCGTCAATGACACCAAGGCCGCGCTCGATGCCGCGAAGGCGGATGCCATCGCCGCCGAGTCCCTGGTCTCTGCCGCCGAACAGGCAAAGGCGCAGGCAGACGCCAAGTTGTCGAAGCTGAACTCCATCGATGCCGGCGCGGCGATCGCTTCTGGCCATGATGTGAACGCGGATGACGCCCTCAACGCGCTTTTCGCCGCAGCAGTCGAGGCACGTGCCAAGGTCGCGCCCGCCAAGGCCATCCTGGACGAGAGGCAGGCCGCGGTGGACGGGCTCCAGCCCGGCTATGATGCGGCACTCGCCGCCTACGAGTTGGCGAAGTCCGACCGCATCGCAGCGGAGCAGAAGCTTTCCGATAAGATTGCCCGACAGGAGGCGGAGGAGGCCGCAAAGCAGCAGGCGGCATACACCCCGAAGCACCTCGCCGGCACGGATACCGCCCAGCCCGGCAGCCTCGCCCAGACCGGCGACCGCGCGGGACTCATCGGCGAGACGTTCGCCATCGGCGGTACCGTCCTCGTGGCGGCCGGCGTCTTCCTCGATCAAAAGAAGCGCCGCGAGCAGATGTAGGACAAATCGCATAACGACTCGGAAAGGGGAATCCTGCAAAAGGGATTCCCTTTTTTCTTTCGCCAGCCACGATTTGCGTCTTGACCGTCCATTTCCCAGCTTCCGCAGCGCCCTTAAAATCATATGGTTTACCTGCGTCGTTGGGACAATTGACGATGATTCATTGGGACGATTGACGGTAATCTGTGGTGACGATTTTCTATTTTCCGCAGAGGTACAAAGCTGTCCAATAAAATATCGAAAATGAGGACCTATGGGTTCTCTCAACCCATAGTCTATACCGCCACTCCGGGCTTGAACTTCGCTTTTTTGGCACACAGACGAACGAGGCTTTCGTTCTGGTTATCGACGTCCCGGTGGCGACGCAGGGCTTTTTTAAGTGCAACCAGTATGGTACAATAGTACTAGAGGTAGCACGGAGGTACGAAATGCAAAACAAAATCAAACTGGTCATGGATGATGAGAAAATCCTTCATGATGGAATTTATGATTTGAACTCGATCTATTCGATCATCGACGATCTATTGGTCAACAGGAAGGGGCTCCGCAAGGACGGTAGTTTCTACATTGACGATAACCCGAGTGACAGCGCCGGGGTAGGCATGGCATGTATATTTACGCTTGCCGGGAAAAAATGGTTTCGGGAAAACGTGAAAGAGCTTTTCTGGTATCGGGATATCAGCCATTACAAGCTCGATCATCGATACAAGGTTGAAAACGCCAAGGAAACGGTAATCGATACTTGGGAAGTCGAACGCAAGGCAAACGGTCTTTCGATTGATCGGTAGGACGGCAGATGGATACGGACGGGTTTCGCAAAGCCATTCATTTTGATTTGGATACAGCCACCGTCGAGGCGACATTCGGAAAGAAGAACACCTCGATGGCCTATAGGAAAATTAAAAAGTTTCTCGAATCGAATGGTTTTGCGCACTCTCAGTATTCAGGATATATGTCACTGAGACCGATGTCCGATTTAGAGGTATATCGGACATATGACATGATGAAGGAAGCACTGCCATGGCTTGAGCCTTGTGCGCAGAAGATTCACGTCCTCGTGGTGGCTGATGAATTCGACCTGCTCGGCTTTTCACACGAGGAGAATGAGGATATCGAAAGCCCCGCGAGGAAAACCGGCTCAGTTCGGGGAAAGCTTCTGAAAGAGAAATCAACCAAGGCGAAAGAAGCGTCGAAGAGGTTGGATAGGAAGTTTGATAGCGGGCATGATGATATAGAGCGCTGATACACCTTATAGTTGAAACCATGGTTTAACGACGGTTTCGGTAAAACTAGATAACTGTTTTTTGGAGTCTCTAAAAGAGGCTCCTTTTTTTCGTCTCGCCTGCATTTCGCTCCGCGAATCGGTCCATTCGCGCATGGCAAATCGAAACACCCCCTATCTATTCGACAATCGGTATATTCGGAAGAATTCTGTCGATTGAAAGGTGTGGGGTAATGGGAAAGCGGGAGAGAAAGATCTCGAGGTTCACAGGGCACTGGATCACCGAGCAAGGTGCCGGTACTGTCGAGTACGTCATCGTCGTCCTCGTGGCGATCGTGATCGGCAGTGGGCTTCTTGCGTTCGGCAACCAGGTCTCCGGGCAGGTCACGAAGACCGGCAACAGCATCTCGAGCTGGTTCTCCAAGGCAAACGGCACCGGTGGGACCGGAGGCGGAAATGCTGGCGGTGGAAACAGTGGGACCGATAGCCGAATCGATGAGCTGAAGGAAAAGGACCCCGCCGACTGGACGCTCGAAGACCAGAAGGCCGTGGCCGAGGACATCGGGAAAAAGGGCAACTCGAGCGAGCTCTATTCCAAGGCGAAGGCCGCAATGGATGCGGGTACCGAGTGGTCGATAACGCTCACAGACGGCAAGACCATGTCTTATCGCATTATCGGTATCAGCCATGACGATCTGGCCAATGGATCCGGCAAGGCGGGACTGACGTTCGAGACGACTAACGACGCCATGGGCATGCAGCGCATGAACGCCACCGACACCAACGTCGGCGGCTGGGAGGGGTCCGAGCTGCGTGCCCGTCTCAACTCGGGCGACCTCTGGTCGCTCTTGCCATCGAATCTTGCCAGCAAGATCAGGCCCGTGAAGAAGATGACGGACAATAAGGGCGGCGGGGCTGCCGGTACACCCACAGCGACGACCGACAAGCTTTTCTTGCACTCCTCGACCGAGTATTGGGGCGACATGGATTCCGACGGGGTTCAGTATGAGTACTACGCCGCCAAGGGAGTGACGGCATTACATTCCCCCGATCCGGGGCTGTTCAACTACTCTCACTGGTCGCGATCGGCGACGCCGAGAAACCTCTGCTTCCGCTGTATCAGTTACAGCGGAAATTACTGGGATGGGGAAGCAAATAAGAGCTTCCCTATTCTCCCCGCCTGGTGTTTCTAAACTCAAACGCCTTATCGCTAAGCCCCGCCCAAAAAGCGGGGCTTTTTCACATCAAAGCGCATGGTATTGTGGTATAATACTACTACACCAAAAAGACCTACGCACAAAAGGGGAAAGTGATACCGATGTTCGAGTATGAGCAGGAGACCTACGGCAGCAAGGGCCGTGAGAGGATCCGTGCGGCAGCGATGGCCCATACGGGAAAGAAAGGGAAGGTCTTTCTTCCTCCGACGCGCCGCCAGAAGGCTGAAGGCCTCGATAAAGTTGGGTTTGATGTCTGCTTTGAGTCGGCGAGCAGTAATTTCCTGGTCTGTTCGACGTTGCCGACACGTAGGAACAAGCAGCATCGCATCACCGTGACGTATGCGCAAATCGCCAGCGGGGAAGTGGAAGTGAAATGGTAATCGACGAGACGGAGCTGGAGGGTCTGACCGAAGACCAGCGGGACGCCTACATTGCCCTGAAGGAGGGGCGTAACGTCTTCCTTTCCGGTAACGCCGGCACGGGCAAGAGCTATGTGCTCAACCGGTTCATCGATGACCTTGAGGCCCGTAGCGTTCCCTACACGGCGATGGCGCCGACGGGTATCGCGGCGCTCAACATGCATAATGGCTCGACCATCCACCGTACTCTGCAGGTGAGCGCCGGCGTATGCAACCCGTCCGAGAAGATTCGTCCCCGCAAGGTCCTGACGGTCGCGGAGGTCATCATCATCGATGAGATCTCGATGTGCCGCATCGACCTTTTCGATTACGTCATGCGTATGATCTCTGATGCCCAGGTCTCGTCCGGGCGCAAGCAGGTCGTGCTCGTCGGGGATTTTTTCCAGCTTCCCCCGGTCATCACGGAAGATGACCGTGCGATCCTCATGAAGCTGTACCCCGGCAATTTCGAGGGTTGGGCGTTTGAATCCGATTACTGGGATGGGTTCGACTTCGAGCCGCACATCCTGAAGAAGGTCGTGCGCCAGGACGATCCAGAGTACATCGGGAACCTGAATCTCGCGCGTAACGGCGATGAGTCATGCATCCCGTATTTCAACGAGCATTCCGTATCGGATCGCAAATACGCGCCCAAGGATGCCCTGTTCCTATGCTCGAACAACAGGCTTGCATCGAATATCAATACGGAGAGCGTGTCGGAGCTGAGCGGGAAGAAATACACCTATCAGGCCAGCGCGACGGGAAAGGTGAACAAGGGAGATCGCGCGGCCGACGATAAGATCACCCTATGCGCCGGTGCCCGCGTCATGTCGCTCGTCAACGACCCCGAAGGTAAATATGTCAACGGCTCGCAGGGCACGGTCGTGAAATGCACCAAGACGAGCGTGACGCTCGCCTTTGATGCTAATCCTGACGAGCCGGTGAAGATTGAGGCTCACACGTGGAAGATCCTCAAATCGGTTGTCGAGGAGTTCGTCGACCCGAAGGGCAAAACGAAAAACAAGGTGACTTCCGACACGGTAGGCGAGTTCACGCAGATCCCCCTCAAGCTCGCTTACGCCATCACCATCCATAAGTCCCAGGGTCTTACCTTCGATCGCTGCACCGTCCACACGAAAACCTTCGCCGCCGGGCAGCTCTACGTTGGTCTGTCCCGTTGCTCCAACATCGAGGGGCTTACCATCTTCCCGAAAATGGAGAAGAACCGACTCCATGCGAGTCGCGAAGTCATTGACTTCTATGCGCGTATGGAGAAGAAGGCGAGTGAGGGCACAGTCCAATTGGAGTGCCCACAGCGGTTCAGTGAGCAGGTCAAGGCCTACATCGCCGACCTTCTGGAGAAGGAGAAGGCTGCCGAGAAGCAGGCCGTACCCGCCTGCTCATCTGCAGGGGAGGCTCTTCCATGGGAGCGCGAAGACGCACCCGGCAGGGACTATCAATCCACGTGGAATCAGTTTTAGGGAAAGGTATTTCAATGCAAATCGAGACTGTCGCAAAAGAGGGGTTCCTGCCCGTCCGTGTTCACCCGACGGACGCTGGCGCCGATCTACGCGCCGATATTCCGGAGCCGGTGACGCTCCAGCCGCGCGAATCGACCTTTTTCAATACCGGAATCGAGGTCGCCATTCCTGAGGGCTATTTCGGTGCGTTGGCGATCCGTTCCAGCCTTGCCTGCAAGCACGGTCTGATGCTTGCGAACTCGCTTGGAATTATCGATTCGTGCTATCGGGGTCCCGTAAAGGCGAAGTTGGTGAACATCGGAAGGCGCCCATACACGATCAACCCCGGGGATCGTATCGCTCAATTGCTCATTATCCCATGCGTCCATGCAACGTTTGTCCAGGTTGATGAACTTCCTGAAAGCGATCGCGGGACAGGCGGGTTCGGCAGTACGGGCGCCCAGTAGGCAAATGGTTGAAATGACGGGCTTCTTTCAAGGAGCCCGTTTTGCTTGGCGAGAGGTGGATAGGTATATGGTGTTGGACCGAGCGCATACCGAGAAATCGGACAGCGGGGATAGCAAACGTCCGTTGCGCATGCTTTCGTACATCACTGCGGCAATGGTATCGATTTTCATTGCGTGGTTTACGGGATATATCCGTGTAGACGGGACGTTGGACACGGACGGCTGGTTCCTGTTGGCAACGGGGCGTGAGATTGTGCACAACGGGATTCCCTTCGAGAACCCGTGGTCGCTGGATTCCGGGCAAGGCATTATTGTCCAGCAATGGCTGCACGATGTATGGCTCTATGGCTGGTATTCCCTTGCGGGCTATACCGGCGTCGCCACATCGGTGGTGGTCCCGCTGGCGATAGCGGCCATCGCCTATTATTTTTTAATTGAAAGGCTGACGAGAGGTTGCCGACACCAAGGGATTACCTGGTTGCTGTATGCGGTCGGTTTCTTTCATATGTTTACCTACATCTCGATACGGCCTACCTTGTGGTCTGCCGGTTGCCTGTTCGTGACGTTGAATATCCTCTTTGCATGGCACGAGGACGGTAACGTTCGGGCACTTTGGCTTCTTCCGGCAGTCACCTTGCTTCAGGTGAATCTTCAGGCGGCGATGTGGCCCCTATGTTTGGCGGCGTGCCTGTCTTTCCTTTTACCGGAAATAGGGGAACTGCATATCAAGACGTTTAAGACCGACATGGTCGCCTGGTACACCTATCGGATTCCTCTATTGAGGGCGTGTCTCTTGATGTGCATCGCCTCACTTTTCAATCCCTACGGATTCGGCGGGGCGATCTACACAGTGCTCTCTATGGGAGCCGCGTCCTACGGCAATGTCATTAGCGAGATGCGTCCATTTATCTCAAGTCCGAATGATTCCTATGGCATCGTCTGCACGATGGTGTGTATCGTTATTCCCGTTGCCATCGCAATCATTAAAGGAAAGGTTCCGAACACCGGCGTACTTGCATTTTGGATCGCGGCGGTGGTGATGGGCGTTCTGAAAATCCGGTGTTTTTGGATTGCCTGGACGGTTTCGTTCGCCGTTTGCGCCTATCTATGTGGCATCGACAGAACCGGTATCCACCGCGAGGAAGAGGGTATTGTGATACGGCTGATGCCTGTCCTATTTATAGGAGTGCTCTTATCAACCTCGGTTTTAAATGCCTCGAAAGCGGCCTGTTCTTCGGTTGGCACGACGGCGTCTGGGTGGTCGGCGTTCGATCAAGAAATGGCACCGATTGTCGATGCACTAAAGGGTACGGATGCACGCATTTTCTCCAGCGACGATACCTTGATGAATTACTTTGAGTGGGAAGACATAAAGGTAAGCTACGATATGCGACCCGAAATCTGGGCTAAGGCAATTGCCGGCGAGCGTACCCATGATGATTACAAGCGCTATGTCGATGTCGTGAATGCAAAAAGCTTCAAGACGCTTAATGACGGATATTGGGATGTGGCTATCATTCGAAAGGATGAGCAGCGACTATTTGAAAAAGAAGTTAGGGGAAGCGAGAAGATTGTAAGTACTTCCCGGTATTGCCTATACAGGCTGAAATGAGATCTGGGTTTGATTGCATTATATGGTAGTACCGTGGTATGATTGATTTTGTCAATCATACATAATGCAAAAGGGAGGTGGGGAAATATGATCTGGTTTACTAGCGACACTCACTTCGGGCATGAGAACGTGCTGAAGTTCACCGACCGCCCGTGGGAGACGATTTGGCAGATGAACGACGCCATCGTCGACAACATCAACGGCAGGGTTGCCGTGAACGACGAGCTCTACATCCTGGGGGATTTCTCATTCAAGATGACCGCCCAGGACGCCTACGGGCTGCGCAAGCAGATCGCCTGCAGACGCATCCACCTCGTCCCGGGAAACCACGACAAGGACTGGACCCAGCCGGCGGTCGCTGGCGCCTTCACTGTGGAGCCGCCGATCTGCGTACTCAAGATCGACGGGCAGAAGATCGTCCTGTGCCATTACCCCATGGCCGACTGGCAGGGCATGAACCATGGATCGTGGCACCTCCACGGGCACATCCACAGCAGCGGCGGCGCGTACAACGAGTTCAACCGCAAGCAGGGGCTCCTGCGCTACGACGTGGGCTGCGACGCCAACGGGCACTCCCCGGTGAGCCTCGACGAGCTGAGGGAATGGTTCGCCGGAGTCGACGAGCCGTGCGACCGGGTAAAATGGCCCTGGTGGGTCAACGAGACCGGCGACAGGCAGGTCGAGCGCGAGCTGGCGGCTTACAAGCGGAAAGAGCAATCGTAATAGACAGAAAGAAGCCCCGGTAGACAACCGGGGCTTTGTCAAAGGATTCCGCTGCGCGGGTTACACCATGTAATGTGAGGGGGTATTTGCGATAAACCAAATTCCGCAGCGGTGAAAAAATGTCTGTACAGAATGCCAGACCCATTACAGATCGGAATGAAAAAGAGAAGAAATTTACCGATCTCGCAAACAAACACGATCTGGATAAGAGATATGCAAAGAATTGCCGTAACTCTTTTCTAATTGTGTACTTTTAGGGGTATCGACAGGGTGATTCGCAAGCGCTTGCGAATTTAGAGGAAAGAGAGAGTAGTGACGACGATAAAGGAAAGTGATCTTGACCGACTGCTAAATTTGATGGTCAAGATTAAGATCATTGAACACCGCGGCTCTGATGCGAGCACAGAACGCCGGTGGTTGCGCTACCAAATCGTTGAAAGCTGTCAGGCGAATTGCTGCACGAGAGACGAGTTGATGAAACAGGTTCGGGATACATATGACATGCGTTACCCGGATGGACTTTTTGTCAGCCGCACAACCCAATAGGTACACGAAAACAAGCCTTAAAGTTTTTCAGCAAGAATCGGATCAAGTTTGTTCTTGATACAGGTGATTGACAGATCGTATTTACCGTTCAGATGCGAAACAACAGGCAGCGACATCAGATGTGGAACTTTCACTCCGCTGATGCATGCGGCCTGTTGTTTCTGAAAAACGGTTTCGGATTCAACCATTAGACACCATTCCTTTAATCCTGGTCTTCTGATTACATCTTGTTTTCGAACGCCTTGATGAACTTTTCGATGTCATCAGGTGAGACAGACGAATCGACATGAGCGTTCCGCGGCGGTGAGGAGTGCCCGAAGAAAAGCACCTTGAGGCCGTGGAAGACTGCCATGATCCCACGGATGATGAGCATGATGATGCAGCCGACGAGCCCGAGCACACAGCAGATCAAATCGAAGATCGCACCGACGAAGCCCGGACCGTACCGAACGATGAAGATCAAGATCCTTAAGATCAGAGTGAGAATCGGCGGACCGAGTATAAAAAGTAAAAGCCATTTCATTTGAACTCCTCCAATACAATTAAGTCTAGTTCTATACACTTATATTATAGCACTTTGGTATTAGAAAAGAAAGTCAACCAGAAATTCAAAGATCATACAGAAAGGAATAGGCGGCCTACACGAAACCGCGCAAGCCGCCTATTCCTTGTGCTGCAAAACGTTCTGGATAGGGAAGGAACGTAGAATAAATTATAGCACTCTTCTACAGGAGAGGTGTGCCTAGTCGTCTTGCTCGCTGACCTGATCGTTGCGCAATTGGTCGCGTTTCATGGTCTCAAGGACGGTCGGAGGCAGACCCATCCAGCCGGCAATGATCTCATCGGGCAGCTCTGGATTGGCATTCTTGATGAATTGGCTGATCTTGCAGGCACGCTCCGTGATTGACGCGCTGCGTCCGTTGCTGAAATACAGCAGCTCTTGGCTGAAGAACTTGACGCCGTTGACGAGCTCGCCGCCCTGGCGCCATTCTACAAGCTCGCCGTCAAGGGTGATTTTCGCAACATCCTCGAGTTCCCTCTTGGAAATCAGGCGGATGCGGGTGCTCGCCTTGAGGAGTGCGTTGTTGAGCGTGGCGTTCTTCTTCTCGTCGAGCGATGTCACGGCATTGTCCTTGTCATGGATCTTCGCATCGTACCAATAGACGTCGACGACAAGGCCCTCATTCGAGTTCTTGTCTTCAAGCAGGTCGAAGCGGATTGCGAATTCCGTGATCAGGTTCATACCGTCCCTCTTGAAGGGATCGGTCGCCGTGAAGGTGGCGGTGTCGAACACATCGATCTTGCCGGTCTGATAATAGGTTATAAGTTTCATAGGTCACTTTCCTTTCTTCGATAGCGTAAATCAATTATAAATCAGCGAGCGTGGCGAGCGGATCATAGGCGCGCGTGCGCGCCGCACAAAAAGCGGCCTGCCATCCGAATGGAACGACAGACCGCATGTCTGATTGCACTAAATCGATGACAACCTAATGCTCAAGATTGTCCTTAGCGGGCGCGGCCTGGCTTTGACCGTCCAGCTTTTCGGACGCGCCGCGGGCAGATGCGGCCTTTGCGCCGAGACTCTTGCCCTGCTCGCGCTCGGCATCCTTGCGCTCGAAGAAAGCCTCGCGGGCGGCCTTGTTCGCCTTGGACGCGGCGAAGGGGTTTACCTGAATGGTATGGGCTTCCTTAGATTCGTGGTTGTAGAAATTGACCTCGATCTTGCCGTCCTTGAGCTGAGTGCTCGGAAGCCCGACATTGATCTGCTCACCGTTAGCTTTCTGCTCAGCAGCCTTGAAATACTGCTTCTCGGTGAGGAACACGGTCATATGGCCGGAGATGCCGTTCTGATCGCCGAGATCGATGCCGTTTGCGACAGAACCCGGCATGAAGCGGCAATCTGCCAGATACATCTGACGGTCGTCCTTCTCGATGGCCTTGAGTTTGACCTGGTTGTTGAAGAACTTGAAGTTCGTCCAGGTCGTCTCTTCCTTGACATTGGTGTTCTTATTCTCGTTGGACATAGTAAGACTCCTTTCATTAGTCATGTCCTTGTTTACATCATCGGGAAACATCAGTTCATGGATCGGGACTCCAAGCTGGTCCTCGATGTCATGCCAGATGTCTTCCCGAAATGTCCCGATAGGGTAGCCGTAGAATTCCGAATCGATACATTCATTATCGTCTATGCAGACATCTCCGAGTTCATCCCAAATCTTTTTTGCGGCGATTTCCTTTGTATCCGGTCCGTTCGCATCCGTGATGACGTAGCAGTTGTTGAAATTGACGATTTCCCCTTCAGCGAGGTCTTCGGCTGCGCAGGCATACGGGCCGAACCCTTCTCGAAATCCGCCGTTGCACTGGTCGACGAGACGTGAGGCGTATTCGATATTACCGTGTGCCGCCTGGTAGAAATCGCGCCAGCAAAGTGTTTCATATTCATCATGCGTATATTCGACGCGCAGGCAATCTGGATCGATTGCTCCGCTGTGGAGCTGGGATGCATAGCTAATCGCTGTGCGGAGCGAATCGAATTCGACATCGTCATGGAAACAGGCTCCATCGCCGTAACTGTAGACGATGAAAGGATGATCCCTATGGCTTGGTTGGCTCTGGATGACCATTGCGACGCCATTGGGAAGTTCAAAGCCGTAATAGTCGGTTGCCGTTTGAGTCGGGTCCGCCTCACCAATATCGATGACATGCTCGAAATTCATCCACCTGGGTAGATCATGACCGTATTCATCATGCTTGCCATCATAAGCGTTCGATATGGTTGAGTTTTCGTTCATGTTTAGTTCCTGCTTTCGTGTGCTCCTGGAAGTCCATGTTCATATGCTTCCTTCGTTTTGAAACGATAGGATCGGTCTTGATAGGAGGATACCCGGTTTCCTTTTCCCTGCCTACACCCGCTGACGGAACGTGCTTTCTGCACCTTCGGCAGGCTTTCTTCGAGTTTCTTTGGAGAATAGTTATGGGTGAACTGCTCACCTTCGAACTGGACTGGGATTACGCCGCCCTTTATATATTTAAGCTTCATCCCGATATGGATAGGGGAGTTCTGGTTTTGGGCCTTGACGGCCTTATCGTACTGCCATTTTGCGAGATGCAGGGTAAATGAGCAGTTTCGCCCGGCGATTTCAGATGTCACATCGGCACGATAGTCCGTTCTCGCCGTGTCTGGGTCGATGGATTTTGAAAGGTCGACCAGGTCCGGGAAGAAGCGAAAATTCACCCATTCGTTCCCGTCAAAGGATTGTTCCGTGGCACCGCGATACTCCTCAGGACTTTTGGGCAGTGGGTTGGTTTTTCGGACATTGATATCGGCGGCAAGGTCTTCAAGTGCGACCATCTCGCCGTCGATTTCGACTCCATCTGGATACCTGGCGGTTTTCAAGCCGAGACTGACCGGTTTACCGGCCTTTTTTTGAGCATCGGCGCGTGCGTACTGCCTCTCACTCAGTAGGATTTTAAATTTGCCACCTGGCTTGATTGAAGATTCCTCTCCGAGAGTGCAATCGGCACGATACCATGGTCTGTCCGTCTTCCTTGAGACACCTGTGAGGAGAATTACACTGTCGGGAGGAACTTCAAGGTTCGTCCAGACCGGCTTCTTCGGTTGTGTGGGATGGCTTTTGGGCTCTCGAATGGAAGTATCTTCCATCTCGGCGATGGGAGGCTTTTCCTTGGAAACGCCTGCGTTTTGTTCCACCTCGATACGTTCTGGTTCTTCGGGGACATCGATTCTGTTCGGATGGCCATTTTCTACTTTGCCTACGTTGTCGATCGCCGCACTGATATCTTCCAGGCTCGTACCGAGAGGGAAACCGTGGAAATACCCGGTGATATGCCCATTCCCGTCAGTCGGGACGCTATCGAGTTCGAAGCGCAAGATTTCCGCGCTGTTCAGACGGTTCTTCTGACCGGCATCTCCGGTCATGATGTACTCGCTGCCGAACTCGGCAATGACTCCGTTGATCAAGTCTTCCCTTGCGCATCGGCGCGGGTCCATGCCGTCGCGATCACCGGCTTGGCAATCGAAAAGGAGCTTGTTGGCATATTCCAGGTTGCCGTGAGCCGCATAGAATAGATCGCTCCATCCGGCGAAGCCGCCACCCGGCATGGCTTTAAATCCCGGCTCTTTGTACATGATGAAACTCGAATGCAGCTGGATATCGGAGATGAAACCGGAACGGACGTCCTCGCAGTAGCGCAGCGCCTCGTCGAGATCATCGAATAGGATATTCGATCTCCATTCCGTCTCATAGTCGCTGAAAAAAGAATGGATGTTGTCGACCTCGCCGACAACAAGGAGATCTTCACGACGGGCGGACTGTTTGAGAAACATCTCCTTTTTTGTTTTCGGCACGGTGAAGCCGTACCAATCTACCAATTGCATTCCCGGTGCTTGGGTTTTCCGTTTGATGGCTTCATGCGGCTCAAGCCATGGATGGGATGCTGCTGTGTCCTGAAGCTTTTCCTTCCACATATTCCCTCCTTAGTAGAGTAGAAAACAATCCATCAGCGAGCGTTGCGAGCGGATCATAGGTGCCGAAGGCGCCGCATTTAACGCTCTTCGTAAGTCTTCTCGTTATTCGTCTCGCAATCGTCTCGCGCTACGGCACGATTGCCCTTCAACAGCCCGCGCATCTTGGAAAGGGATAGATCGCTCTTCCGATCGGCCTTGATTGTCTCGACGTATCGCTTTCTCAAAATGAACTCGAGCGTCTTGCCCTGCGGAATACACTCGGTTCCATCGATAAGCCTTTGGGCATTGTTGACGACTTCACGGTATGCGTTCTCGTTCAGCATGCTCCCGAGCTTCGTCCCGAGTACGGCGGTAGCGATAATGTCCTGCCCGATATATGGGTCGACGATTGCCTTTGCAAGCCTAAGGTCGCGTTCGCTGATCATTTTGCCTCGATTTGGGTCGGCTTCTCGATTCCCCGCTCACGTTGTTCAGATTCGGCGATCTTGCTGCAGGCAGATTTGGTGGTTTCGGCTTTATCGGAAAGCCTCGTGTGTTCACGGCAGGGCTTTCCACCGCTGGAAACACCGCCGACCGGTCCGTTTTCGATAATATCGATGATGTCTGACGAACTGACGAGTGAATTTGGATCATGGAACAGCTGGTCGAGATCGCCTATGAACTCATTGCTTTCCGGACGACCTTCAAAGGAGAACTTTTCCGTCACGGTATGGGCATTGGAAAAATCAAGTTGGTGGAAGGTAAGCAGTTGATCCACATACTCGCCTTCACGATAGAATCCGGTATGGGCGAGCATGGCAAGGTGCTCGCGGTTCCCATCGCAGCCAAAGTCGACACCGCTCTTGAAATCGTCCATAAACCACTCGGTGAAATCGGCAAGGTCCTCACCGGAAGAGGGACCGAGAGGAAGAAGCTCATATTCGGGTTCACCGATTTGTTTCGTTCCGGAGAAGTTGACTTTTTGCACGACGAATGCGGTGTCCTGTCCCTCGGCAAATTTAGAGATCAAACCGAAGATCTGGTCATTCTCTTCGGCATGGGCAAGCTGGTCCGGTTCGGGGACACCGGCTTTGATCTGATTCAGGTAGATAAAGTTCTCAATCGAGACATCATCGGCTTTTGGTCGGATTCGTCCCTGCAGATCGTCGATCTTATCCACGAGGCCGGAAAATGCCGAAAGGATATAGTCCGGCTTGGAATCGGGATTCCATTCATTGATTTCGAGAACGTCAGTCAATCCATATTTTTGTGCAAAAGAGTCCAGTTCATCAAGTTGTTCTTTAGTGAACCCCCATGAGGCCAGATCTTCAGGATCGTCGATAAAGACCATTCCCGCATAGCTGTCTCGGACGTTCTCCGTAATAGCGTTCAGCATTTCTGGAAATTTCGATGGGTCTACTTTCGGAAACATTGTATGAGTCCTTTCTTTGAATACCTTTTGTAAGATTCTACCACTTCGCATTGAAGAAAAGGACTCTGACCATGAGAAGAGATCGAGCCCGGCGATGGTATATGACGACTACGCGGATATTGGTATATTTGCAAAATGGGTGATGGATGCGCCCGAGATTGGGGAGCGGGCACATCCATCGGTGGGAAGAAGATGTCCCTGCACGAGAAAGGGGATCAAACTCGTGCTCTTAACCATAATAGCGATTTCTCAGCCCGTTTTCGTGTGGACTTTCCAAATTCGCAAACGTTTGCGAATTTCACTTCCGAAATTTGTCGAAGAGGCCTTTTAGCCTTCCGAGAATCCCGTGCGGTTTCGTCGGCGTTTCAAAACCGGTATCTTTGGTCTGCTTTATTTGTCGGCCGGCGGGTGCGCTGTTTTTATAGGAAGGGCATCTGGAACTGAGTGACCTTTTCTTCCTCAGTGCCTCTTCTTGCTTCTCGACGGTCGCTTCGGAGATCTCCCGGAGTGTGAGGTCGATGTTGTCCCATGAGGTCTCACCTGTCGGTGCGCCTTTTACGGCATAGACCGTGATTGCCGGAAGCGGTGTCTCCAGCCTTATGAGATCTGTTCCTTTATGGCGGAGCGGTTTAGCGGATGGTTCTGCCTCGATATGCCAGCTACGCTTGAGAATCTTTTTAGCTGCAGGAGAGTAGAGCCATTCGCGACCGGCGAAACGCGTCGCATGGCCGGTTCCTGTAATTCGTTCTGCCAGGCTCTTTCTGGTATCCTCCGCATTTGCGATGTCATCTGTGATGGAGATTTCCATGACCGGGAAATCCACGGTGGCATATTTCCGCGCGTCCTCGATGGTTTTCGGATGGCTGACGCGGAATTCGATGGCGACCCAGATCTCTGTATCGGCATGCGACAGCAGTGCGACCGCATCCGGAATGAGACCTTCAGGGCACATCGCGCCGCAATCGCGCTCCGTTTTGACATCCTCGATTTTAGTCATGCAACCGGTACCGGGAATGAACGATTTGTATGTTTCGGGACCGAACTTTAGGACAGAAGAGCCGGGAACGGGAAGGACTGTCAGTTTGCCATACTTTTTGAATTCGAGTTTGCCGGCGTTCCGATAGCGTGACGTATGCGGGACGCTATCGATGAGTGACAGGTTGGGGAGGTAGAAATCATGGCCGATGAGCCCTTGAAGGACGGCTTTTGCCTCCAGGTGGAGAAGGGACTCTGGATTCGACTCGACCGCGCACCGGCTGTTCGCCTCGTGGGCCAAATAGTGGATGCCTTTCTCCGGGTCGTCCTTCGACCATCGGACTGCCTTGAGCCGTTTTCCGCAATTCGGATCGGGACAGACAAGTCCGCACTTGAACCCGTTGTGGTCGTAGGGGATTTGGTCTGCCCATACGGCATTGCCGTGCTCATCAAGTCCAAAAGGAACCCTCATTTATGAACCGTCTTTCTGTCCCATAGCCTGGTGAGGACGATCGGCTGTGTCCTGTCTTCATTCAATTCAAAAAGATGTGCAGCGCCCCCGAAGCGAGGGCGGCTGCATGCGGTCTTCTTTTGGCGGGCGTTAAGGAGCCGTTTCCAGGAATTGACTTTTACCCAAACTGTTTTTCCAAACTCCATACCTCGGGGATCCTCTGGGATTTTAACCGATTCTAGGACGTACGTAGATACCGTCGCTTACTTTGCCGTTGCAAATTGCTTTAGGAACAAATGTCTTGCTTTTCCCGTTGACGGTCAAGGTCACCTCGCAATTGATGTACGAGCCTTGTAACCCTGAGAGAGACAGAGAGGGGTTGGAGCCGAGTTCCTTGGCGACAAGTCCGGCGCCGCTTCCGAGGCCGGCGCATTTAAACCATCTGTAGGTGATATTGCCCTGCGGGATATCGGAAAGCTCGTTATCGAAGACGATGGAGGCGTAATCCCCTTCACCCAGACTTGGAATCTGAGTCGAGGAGTCATAGGGGGAAGCGCAGCATGCGAGCGAGTTTCCATTAAAACGCGGGCGATAGCTCCCGGTAGGGTAATTCGACCAATCGAAAACATAGACTTTGCCGATTGTCTCGCTGTAGGCATCTGGGACTTTTCCTTTGCTGCTGGATGTCGTCACGATGCTTATAAAAGATTACAAGAAGGCAAAACGGAAGCAGGCACGTGAGAAGCGCAGATTGGAATATCAGGATCGCCGTTTGGCAAACGATGCCGAGCACGCTAAGGTCACGAGAGCCATGCGCTACGACGTGCTCCGTCGAGACAACTTTCACTGCGTTCGCTGCGGCAGGGGAAAGGAGGACGGTGTCAAACTGCACGTCGATCATATTGTCCCTGTCTCGCGCGGCGGCAAATCGGTAATGGACAACCTGCAGACGCTATGCGAGGACTGTAACTGCGGCAAAGGCAACAGATATGAAGAGTAATGTCATGTCAACTACGATTTGAAATTATCTATCTTGGAGACGTATGAATTATTTCCAAGGGGCATTGACGTCAGACAAGATTGTCTACATAAACAAAAAAACAGGGTCAAAAAACTTGAGCGTCTGGCCGAACGCCAATTGTTCGGGAACTACTCAAGCCTTGACCCTAATTGCATTATACATCAGCCCCAATGTATTTACAAGCTAAAAGAAATGGAGAGCATTGATAGGGCGAGGTCATTAACCAACAAAGCTCTTGAAACAAGAGACTCGTGTGAATCGCTGGCTAATCAGCGCAATGTAGTAGAGCATGATTCACATGAGGAACGAATTTAGCAAATTAAGCAGCACTACGAGAACCGAAAAGAAGGATTCTCTAAATGGCAAAGTTAATCGTCGGTCAAAATGATCTGGCTACAGTGAATCCCAATCTCGCGGCAGAGTGGCATCCATCCAAAAACGGCTCGCTTTTGCCGTCGCAGACAACTGCCGGATCCAACAAGAAGGTATGGTGGCTGGGTAAGTGCGGGCATGAGTGGGAAAGGGAAATTTGCGAACGCTCAAAGGGCCATGGTTGCCCGGTGTGTTCTGGGCGTTTGTTACAGCCCGGAATAAATGACTTCGCAACTATCAATCCTAAAGTGGCAGCAGAGTGGCATCCGACCAAGAATGGTGATCTGACTCCTGCTGATGTGGCTCCAAATTCAAATAAAAAAGTCTGGTGGTTTTGTCCAGACTGCGGTTTTGAGTGGCAATCTTGCATTTATGTCAGAAATGCTCACAGCCGATGCCCGGCGTGTATTGGTAAAACTCTAGCCAGGGGTATAAATGACCTACAAACCATGAATCCAGAACTATCATCAGAGTGGAATTACGACCTGAATAAGGACTTGAAGCCGAATGACATAAAAGCGGTGAGCACCCAAAAGGTCTGGTGGATATGCTCTAAATGCGGTTATGAGTGGAAAGAAAGCCCAAATAATAGAAGGCGTAACGGGCGGGGGCGATGTCCCGCCTGTCAAAATTCAGTAGTTCTCGCAGGTTACAATGACCTTGCCACAGCTAATTCGCGCTTGGCGGCAGAATGGCATCCCATCAAGAATGGTTCGCTTCTGCCATCGCAGGTAACTGCCGTTACAGGTAAAAAGGCGTGGTGGACATGTTCTCGCGGGCACGAGTGGGAGGCCAAAATATCCGACAGGGCGCTCCGTGGTTATGCGTGTCCTCTTTGCCGCAAATCGCGACCGAAATCTCATGAGGAATTTTGCAGGGCCATCTCTGAGTTAAACCCAAATATTGAAATTATCGGCACGTATGAAAAGTCCCACAAAAAGATTTCCGTCCGATGCAAAAAGTGCGGTTATGAATGGGAGACAAAACCAAATAACCTGCAACAGGGGCGTGGGTGTCCAAGGTGTGCAAAGGCCGGAACAAGCAGAACAGAGCAGTTCATTTTCGCGTTTCTCGAGCAGGTGTTTGGCGCTGACCGTGTCAAGAGCAGGGATCGGGAGACGATAGGTCTGGAACTCGATATTGTTTGTTTGAGCCATGCCTGGGAGCCCGGCTCATGGGTGTGGCATTGCTCCAGTTCTAAACAGCGTAGGGATAGACAGAAGATAGAGATGTGCCGAGAGGCTGGAATCATCCTGCATACGATTTACGACAGTTGCCCATCGAAAATGAAAGAGACTTCTGTTGACGGCTGCCTTTACTATACGTTTGATTTATGGGAAGAGCCGGAGCATGCAACGTTGAAGTCTTTATGTTTGGGATGGGCGAGAGATATAGACCCGGCGGTAAATTTGTCAGTTATTGACTGGAATGGGATTGAACTTCGAGCGGCGGAAAGAAGCGGTGCGTTGTCTCATGACCAGTTCGTCGGTAAGATCAGACAGCTATTCGGTGGAACTATCGAAGTTGTCGATCGTTATGTTGCTATGCACACCAGGATCAGAGTCAGGTGCAAGACGTGTGGTTATGCGTGGAACCCAAAGCCATACTACCTTATTCAGGGACATGGATGCCATAAATGCGCTGGATTGTATCAGGGCACCGTAGTTTGCCTTGAAACCGGAAAGGAGTATAAGAACTATAGACAGGCGGCATTGGCTGTTGGTTTAAAGGGCAGTGCTGGAATCAAGGATGCTTGCCAAAATCCTAATCACACCTCCGGTGGATACCATTGGAAATTAAGATAAAACCAAGAACAATGAGTAGTTATTTCGGGAAAACATAATACTGTTAAAGGATGCTTTTGCACTATTGTCCTTTACTTTGCCGAGCGTTCTTTGCCTTAAGTAGCAAATCAATTCTAATGGAGAGATTGAGTATGTCCAAACACTATCCGTTGTCCGCTGCATCGAAAGAATTCAATCTTATCGAAACCGTCGTAAAACCCCTTGTTTCAACTATGGGGAGTTTAAAAGCGATGCTACAGACGAATCGTGGATAAGGCTTTAGACCATTGGAGGTCGATAATGTCGTTTTAGCAGCCTTACTTGTTTGTCTGGTGATATCGTAGTATTATTGTTTATATAAAGAAAGAGAGGAGGAATCATGATGGATATCGATAATTCGTTTGAAAAAACTCTTAATCCTTGCCTTAAAGATGCGATTGCCGCCTATCTCGAAGGAGAAGAAAAAGCGAAAGCTAACATAGGGTATTTGGAATTCGACTGTGACTATTGCCTACTACAAAGTGAAATTAACAGCGCTGAGATTGAGCGTTCGATTACTGAGGAACAGGCATGGTATCTTCGTAAGAAGTATTTAGGAATCAAGAGAACGGATATCTAAATGATTGATTTCACGGATGCTCCTAAGCTTAAGAAAGGCTATGGTGGAGCCAATGGAAATAAGATTTCTATTTTGTTAAACGGATCACGCTGGATGCTTAAGTTTCCTTCTATTTCGGAACGAAGCCCTGAGTTGCATTACACAAAAGGATGTATTTCTGAATATATTGGTTCACATATCTTTCAGTCAACTGGCATTAGCGCTCAAGATACTTTATTGGGTACGTATTTTATAAATGGTAGTGAAAAGACTGTCGTAGCATGTCGTGATTTTGTTGAACCTGGTTTTGAACTTCAAGATTTCGCTTCTCTGAAGAATCAAATGGTAGATTCTGCTAGAAGTGGATATGGAACAGAATTAAAGGATATTCTTGAGACCTTCAATGTACAGGATGTTATTGATCCGGAAGAACTTGAGAATCATTTTTGGAATATGTTTATTGTGGATTCTTTAATAGGAAACTGGGATAGACATAATGGAAATTGGGGATTTTTATACGATTCCACCCACGACGCGCTTAGTATTGCTCCCGTATATGATTGCGGAAGCAGTTTGTTCCCAGAAGCGGGCAAAGCTATGCAAAAAGATATTTTGCATAATAAACAGGCTTTACATCGCCGTTTGTACAGTATTCCAACTTCTTCTATTAAGATTAACGGTAGACGTATAAATTATTTCAATTTTTTATCCTCGTTAGAAAACGATGGATGTAACAGAGCTCTTGAGCGAATGCTACCGCGAATTGATATGTCCAAAATAAATAATATTATTTGGGACACTCCTGGAATTGATCAGGCGGAAAAGGAATTTTATACGGGAATAATTAAGGCTCGGAAAGAGGCTATTCTTGATTATTCTGCAGATTTGCTCAGTCGTGAGAAAGGAATAGTAATTCTTACAAAAGAATTTAAGAGGATGCCTGATCGGTCATTGGCTTCAAAAGATATTTCTTCAACTGAAGCTGCAAAGAAACTTGCTGAAGCAAAGAATTCCCGAGCTAGTAAAGATGAGACTCTTAATAAGTTGAATATAAAAGCAGTAGAAGATAGTCATTTAGATGATTCATCTGATACTTCTTGTTTATAAACGTATTGATAGTATCGCCAAAAACGGAGCTGTCCTGTTGAAGGATGGCTCCGTTTTTGCTATCAAAACAAGTAGATTGTTGTCCTTTACTTTACCGAGTGCTCTTTGCTCCAAGTAGCACGACAGGAGTTGCTGCAGAAAGAACGGTCGCCACCCTGGGTGCCGGAGAGCACCGTTCGCATACAGCGTTTGCAAGTCAGAAGATAATAACCGGGATGGTTCCTCACAAGGAGCCACATGGCCTCCAATATATTGCGCGGTTTCCGTTCCGGAGCCATTTCTGCCATCTTTATGCCCGTATACGCAAGTTGAGGCTGGAAAAGTATCCCGTCAAATGCCTGAAGCAAGCGGTTTGCCAGTTGCATTTGGCTCTTTATCGCGCCGGCGGCAGTTTTTGAGCTGACGACCATATACCGCCATTTGCTTTCCTCGGAATGGCTTTCATGATTGTCCAATCTGTTCTTGACCCGTGATGCCTCTAACGGCGCAAGGAATTTCACGAATTCATTGCCGGAACCTTTAAGATGTTGCTCAATCGCAGTTCGGCTAAAGGAATTCTTTTTATCGATAAGGCTACCGTACAGCGGGCAGGATTGCAGAGCATCGAAGGGCATATCCTTGACTATCGAGTGCTCCATTCGATAGAACGGATTGAAAGTGACGGGGATTGCATAGCAGGTGCCTGTATCTATATTGAATCGTTTTTTCAGAACCGCGGAATCCACTTGACGGAACCGTGCGGCTTCCAGAATAGTGTCGGGATCGGCGCCGGATCTGTATAGCCCGCCGATGCGCATGAGGATCGAAAGCAGGTTTCTGGCAAAGATCCAGTCGTGCAACGGTTCGACGATTGCGCGAAACTGCGAATCCAGATAGGACAAATCTCCGGCTTTGGTGAAGTCGAGCTCGTCGATAAGCTCTCGTGTCGGCTTCTTTCCCGTCCGGCCGATCGCCCTATAGCCCATGTTATCTGTTCCGACGGGGACTGCGTATGGATCGAAATAACATTCCGAAAGTAGGCTCTCCAAATCGGGTGGGATGAGATTAAACCCGTACTCAATGTCTTGCTGGAGGTGGCTAGGTATAAAAGCTCGACCTGAGAGGCTGTCTGCTGAAATGTACATGGATCCGAGATCGTGGGCAGCCAGCACCAGTGATTTTGCATCCCTTGCCATCATGAGTTTATTGAAATCGTCTGGATCAATCGGAAGATAGTCTCTTCCGATGTCATCGATTGCCAGTATCCTGACGAGAACATGCATACCTGACTTCCCATCCCTCGCGATATAGATTTGATTGGTGCGCATATAATTCCCTCTTTCAGTAATGAAACTAGCATGTATCAGTTGAAAGACCGTCACGGTCTGATCGTCTTACTCGTTCTCAGCTTGGCGGTATACTTGCAGCTCCCATTGCTTGCGCTCGACTTTCGCTACGGCATCCAGAATGAATCCAGTAGCCAGCGAGAGTTCGGCAATAAACATGAACGCCACGGCTAAGATGGCTGTCGGAAATCTGGGCACGAGGCCGGTGTCGAGGTATTCGGTCACTACAGGCACGCCGGCACACAGGCCGACGATGCAGAATAGCAGCGAGACCAGTGAGAAGAACTTCAACGGGCGGTAGTCCTTGAACAGTGTGCCGATCATGGCGAGCACCTTAAGACCGTCACTCACGGTATTCAATTTAGAGACCGAGCCCTCGGGGCGATCGCGGTATTCCACAGGGACATCGACGATGCGCCAACGGCGATCGACGGCGTGGATCGATAACTCCGTTTCGATCTGGAAGCCCTCGGACAGGACAGGGAATGTCTTGACGAACGGTCTGGACATGGCTCGGTACCCGGTCATGACATCCTCGAAACCGTAGCCGTATATCCATTTGATCATGGTGCGCACGAGGTCGTTGCCGAAACCGTGGAAGGCGCGGTCGTTCTGCTGTGCATAGGTGCCGTTCGACAGGCGGTCGCCCACGACCATATCGGCCTTGCCAGCGAGAATGGGTTCACAGAGCGCCCGTGCCGATTCCGCCGGGTAGGTATCGTCGCCATCGACCATGAGGTAGCAGTCGGCATCTATGTCACGGAACATCTGACGGCAGACGTTCCCTTTGCCTTGGCGGGGCTCGTTCCTGACTATAGCGCCGCTACCGTTGGCGATTTCGGCGGTGCCGTCGGTCGAGTTGTTGTCATAGACGTAGACAGACGCCTCGGGTAGCTCGCGGCGGAAGTCTTCGACGACCTTGCCGATCGTCAAAGCCTCGTTGTAGCACGGTATGATCACGGCGATCTTGTCTCGACTCAATGTGGACTTCCTTTCATTACGGACCTCATTAAAAGGCTAACGTTGTTAATATAATAGCGCAATAATGCGATAGTACTTTACCTATTATGCTATCATAGTATCTCCAACCACCTCAACTAGAAAGTCTCCACCATGCAAGTTCTAACTTCCGCGTTCTGCCGCGAGCTTTTCACGTCACTCGGTTTCACTTACGCCGATATCCACCACTGCGATCTCGATGCCCTACAGGGCTATATCGCCATCGAGTGCGCCAGGTCTCACCGTGCCGGGATGACCCCGCACTTCATGACGCCACGTCGGAAGTCTGACAGCCTGTGTTGCAAAATGAAGCCGGAAGGTGGTCTTGAGAAGGCATATATCAAGATCGACTGTCTTGACCAGTGGAACGGTCGCGAGGCGATAAGCTTCAACGTGGACGGTTTCATCGGCTTCTGTGGATGGGCTGACACACAGAATAGCCAACCGTTCCTCAATGCTTTTCGACGTTGGCTGACTGAATACATGTTGGAACGTTCGTGCTAATTTCAAATGTCTTATTATGGTGTCGTAGTATTGTGATACAATAGATTTCGACGATAAATAAAACCTGGCTGATAGGAGTGACTATGGGCAAAAGGAAAGTGACCGACAAAGACATCCGTTCGATTGAGTTTGCAATTGATAGCGTGTTTACCGGTGCATCGGGCGAGGCTGCAAAACAAGCTTTTCATTCTTTGGTTGAACAGGCCGAAAAAGCCGGGAAGCTCCAAAACGATTTGAACTCACTGCACCACGAGTTCAATATGCTTAAAGGCGAATATAAAAAGGTATCCCACCGTTTTAGGAATTTCCGAAAACTTTGCCACGCGATGGCACGTAAGGAGATTGTCGATGCGGATGGGGAGCCCATCTTGTTCGGTGACATTCTGTATGGTGAGGATGGGCGTGCATGGACTGTTCTCGCGCCGAGTGCCAAACGTTGGCTTTTTGTCAGCGGGACGAATGTCGATGGCGAACCGGTCAAACAGCTTGTCATGACGAGATGGTTGACTCGTACACCTTGTAAGGCAGAAGAGAAGTAGTGCAATCTCAAACTGATAGGTCTAAAGAGTCGTCTTTTCCGGGCGACTCTTTTTAAGCTCGATAACCGGTGAGCTGTAGACTGGTTAACGGGGGAGGTCAACTAAATGGCGAAGTTAATCGTCGGTCAAAATGACCTAGCGACAGTCAATCCGGATTTGGCAGCGGAGTGGCATCCGACGAAAAATAACTGCCTTCGACCGACGCAGGTGACTGCCGGATCCAACAGAAAAGTCTGGTGGAAAGGGACCTGCGGTCATGAGTGGGAGGCGGTAATCGGAAATAGGAGCAGGGGAATTGGATGTCCCCATTGTTCAAAGATGCATGTCGTCGAGGGCGTTAACGACCTCGTCACGGTGAATCCAAGTCTGGCCGCCGAATGGCATCCCACGAAGAACGGTAGACTGCGCCCAATGCAGATTGCCGGAAAATCCAACAAGAAGGCGTGGTGGCTGGGAAAGTGCGGTCACGAGTGGGAGGCCGCCATATATTCAAGGACGGCAGGGAAAGGCTGTCCCTATTGCCATGGCAAAAAGGAAAGGTAGTGCAAAATGGAAAAAGCGGCGATCGGTACCAATGATCTCGGGACGCATGTTGTCATCAGGCCTATTTCAAAAGCTCTTCTCTCAGAAGACGAAACCGGTGTGATAGAAGTTGGAAAGATCAACTCGCTCTTGACGGCGCGGAGGCCGATAACTCTCGTTGATGCTATAACCGCGCTCCCCCCGTTGCTGCCTTCATCGGCTGATCCCATAGCTGGCAAGCGGTTATACAGCGTTGACGAAATAATGTCCGGTTCATGTGGTATGCACTTTGGACCGACTGTCCCTGAATTGCTCAGATATGAGACTGAGCTGAGCGCGAACACGGTCTTAGAATCAAGCATAGCTTCGGCACGTTATGCAGCCAAGCAAATCCCTTGCAATGGTCAATGGCTTACGGACGTGCTCGGTAACGCGGATCCAGATTCTACTATGGTCGCGGTGGAGACCTTTGCAGATTGGAGTATGGCGCGTTCTGTCATCTTCTTGGTTGCCAAGCTGCTCGGTTTTCTTGCTGCCGGATCCGATACGCCTATGAAGGACACGGGTTTCGCTCGCTACTATGTTGAGCGTCTTGATAAAACGCTCTGGTGCATTCCATTTGCATTTAATCCCTTTTTTTCATCGGGAAAAGGAAGCTGCAGGCTGTTAGCGGATAAGTTGACGGACTATCGTTCCTATCAGCAGCTAGTCGGAATTTTGACTCATCGGGAAAAGATCGGTGATTTTGGAACCGAGGATATCTATGCCGAGGTATTCGGGTCCGCTTCTTATGACGAGAGTGGAGCGACTTTTATCCTTACGTCTCCAACTTCTTCCGACAAATATATCGGCCTATTCGATGTGTGGAACGACAGGGCAGAAAGGAACTATCTGCTTTGTACTCAAGTTGGCTGTTCGCAACGAAGTGATGCGGAAAACATCGTAAATGCGTTGATCGGCTCCGTCTCGAACCTTGCTGTTTCAAACGGTCAGATAAGCCTGGGATGGGAAACCGACACGTCTGCACGGTTTTCCGATCGTCCGGTGCCGAGCGTGAAGCGCAATTCCCTGTTCGCAGAATTGCTATACAGGATTGTCTACAGGGACTCTCTGAGGATCGGTATTTGTCGGAACTGCGGGATGCCGTTCCTTCAAAGTGGAATCGGATCCTTGAACGATGTCTGCTCGCAAGCGTGCCGAATGGCTCAACGCCGTAAAAAGGGACTGGCATAGGAATTGAGACTGCAGATATCGTTTCTGGGCAATCACGGAAGACAATGATTGGTTTTGCAGGAAAGTTTTTGGGAATTTTCAAAACTAACCGGTAGAAATATTGGTAGCAGCTATACTAAAGATGACGCGAGGGTGCGCTTAACGGTTTTGCAGAACCGGCGCCCTACGTGGATAGAAACAGGTTTTGAGGCTTTCACCTCGTCACTGAAGTCGTCCTTGCAGGGGCGGCTTCAGTCATTTAATAGGTCGAATTTAACTAGAACCCCGAGGATTCTCCCTCCTCTAAATAAAAAGTAGGTGGGGGATGAATCGGGGTTCCGCGTCACGGGTATAAGGACGCCATCTGTCGTAATCAGTCGAAAGGTGGTGCTACCTGTGGAGTTGGAGTCGAATAACCATTCGGTGTTTCTCATGCACTACCATCTCGTGCTGGTGGTGAAGTACCGCCGCCGGGTCATCACCGACGCGGTATCCGACCGCGCCAGGGAGATTTTCGAGTACATCGCGCCGACCTACGGCATCACCCTGGAGGCGTGGAACCACGACGTCGATCACGCGCACGTGCTGTTCCGCGCCCAGCCGAAGACCGAGCTGTCTAAGTTCATCTGCGCCTACAAGAGCGCGAGCAGCCGTCTGCTGAAGAAGGAGTTCCCCGAGATCAGGTGCAAGCTCTGGAAGGAGTACTTCTGGAGCAGGAGCTTCTGCCTGCTCACGACAGGCGGGGCACCGATCGATGTCATCCACCGCTACATCGAGAGCCAGGGGCGGAAATGACGGTCACGATGCACAGGGCAGTGGTATACCGTGCCTACCCGACACGTGAGCAGGCGGCTCTCATCGAGCGCACGTGCGGCTGCGCCCGTTTCGTCTACAACCGGATGCTCGCCGACAAGATCGCCCACTACAGGGAGACGGGCGAGATGCTGAGGGTCACCCCGGCAAAATACAAGCGGGAGTTCCCCTGGCTCCGCGAGGTGGACAGCTTCGCACTCTGCAACGCCCAGCTGAACCTCGATGCGGCCTACAGGAACTTCTTCCGCCGCGTGAAGGCTGGCGAGAAGCCGGGGTTCCCGAGGTACAAGGCAAAGCACAGGAGCCGCTGCTGCTACAAGACCAACTTCGTGAACGGCAACATCCGCTTCGAGGGTGACGGGCGCTACCTGCGCCTGCCCAAGCTCGGAAGCGTGCGCGTGCGCCAGAAGAGGAAAATCGACCCGTCGTGGAGGATCAAGAGCGCAACGGTCGAGCACACGAGGTCCGGCAGGTTCGAGGTATCCGTCCTGTTCGAGTTCGAAACCCAAGAACCCGAGCAGGTCGAACCCGAGTCTTTCGTCGGCCTCGACTACTCCAGCCACGACCTCTACGTCACGAGCGACGGCGAGCGCCCTGGATACCCGCGATACTTCCGACATGCCGAAAGGAAGCTCGCACGTGAGCAGCGAAAGCTCTCCCGGATGCAGAAGGGTTCCGCCAATTGGCGAAAGCAGAAGCTCAGGGTCGCACGCATCCACGAGAAGATGAAAAACCAGAGGAAGGACTTCCACCACAAGGCGGCGAACGGACTCGTGGAGCGCTACGACTGCGTGTGCGTGGAGGATCTTGACATGAGGGGCATGTCCCGGAGCCTGAAGCTCGGCAAGTCCACGATGGACAACGGCTTCGGCATGTTCCGCGCTCTTCTCGGCTACAAGCTCGAAGACCGGAGCAAGCGTCTCGTCACCGTCGGTCGGCTGTTCCCGTCGAGCCAGCTCTGTCATGAGTGCGGCTACCGCTTCTCGGGAACCAAGGACCTGTCGGTGAGGGAGTGGACGTGCCCCTCGTGCGGTCGCACCCATGACCGCGACGTTAACGCTGCTCGAAACATCAGGGACGAGGGTATGAGGCTCGCGCTTTCGGCCTAGAGGAAACGAAACCGTGGGGCACACGGGGATAGCTCGTCGATACTGGCGACATCGGTTGCCTTGAGCGAGAAGCCCCCACCTCTAGCATCGAAGCTACAAGGTGGATGGGAGCATGTCACCGACCCAGAATGATCTGCACGGTCGTAGGCAGGAGAGCAACGACTAAAAGACGTAGCATGTCCATATGACCACCTCCCCGAAAACTCGGGTAGGGCTTCAGCGCACCCCGCGCCTTTGCTGATTGTATCAGGTATCATTTTGTCCTGCAAAAAAGACCCCGGATCAAACTCCGAGGTCTTTCTTTTTACCGGCAATTTCTCACCGCTAGTGTCGTAGTATTATGGTACAATCTATTTACCGAACGTAAGAGAAGGGGAACAAATGCTCATTACTCCCAGTGACCGGCGACGTCGACAACCCAATGCTGTCCCGTAGCCTGCTGTTCATAATGTCCCTGGTCCTCAGAGGTGGTATACGAATCATTGATTGCAGAAGCTCCATTAGGGTGTTGTGCATCACCGTAGGTAGAGATAACATGATTGTCCATTTCGGCCGCTGAGTTAAACGTTGCATGGCATACAGAGCACATCCAGCGCTCATGACGCGTATAAACCACATTCGGAACCCACACCTGGCTGTAATCTGTCTCCCAGTGGCCCTGCTCGGCAACCCACTTCTTCTGGCTACCGCTGTTGGAAGGGGAATTGTTGCTGCCGGAACCTTGCGAATTGCCGGAATTCTGCTTGGAGTCGGAGGAATTTCCCTTGCTGTTGGACTTCGAGGAATCGGAAGACTTGTTATCCTCCTTCTTGGAATCATCGGACTTCTGGTCCTTGCCGTCGGATTCTTTCTTATCCTCGGTCTTGGCTTCAGTCGAGATAGAGGTTCCGTCCGGTTTCTTCACGGTTCCGGCATTCTGGTCATATCCCTGGTCATGCACGCCATCGGTGGACCAGATGTCGTCGGCGATCACATGCCCGCCGGATCCATTGATGATGTCGGCTGTTGATCCGCCCGTCGGCGTCTTCGTGACATCGTATGAGACGGCGACCTTGATGTTGCCGGCCTTGTCGGTGGCAACCCACGTCACATCGACGGCGCTGACGCCCTTGACCTTCTTTCCGTTAAGTACGGCGGCGAGGGCGGCGGAGCGGCGGGCAGTCGAATCGACCATCTTGGCGGCGTCGTCCTCGGAAGCCTGAGTCACGAGGACGCGACCGCTTTTGGCCTCGATCCGTACCTGGTCGGAAGCGATCGACAGGTCGGCATCGTCCAGCTTGAGCGTTGCGCATAGCTTGGCGATATCGGAAGTCGACAGATTGTCCGTCTTTTCCTCAGAGTTATCCTTGACCGGTGTGACGGTTTGCTCCTGCTCGGCCGGCTGAGTGTTCGCTGTCTTATGGGAACTCAACGCGAATGCGCCGATACCGAGACCGGCGATGAGCACGACGCCTGCGGCGATCGCGATGATTTTCTTGCGCCCACCTCGGTCACCGGTCGACGTATCCTCATACATCGGAAGTTCCTCGGTGAGGCCGGCATCGTTCTCACCCTCGGTGGGGATGGGATCTGTCGGTTTCATATCGCCGCTGTCGTAAACGGGTGGCTCGTTGTTCATGTTCATATCATCCATTTGCATATCCTCCTTATGCTGTCTTTGGTGCTTCATCCTGGATGGATGAATTCGGGAGCGGTGCGATCTGAACGATCGGCTTGCTTCCCTTCAGGACGACGACCGTTTTACCAGTCGTCGCAACGTCTTTTGCGATGCGGGAGAAGTCCCGTTTGACTTGCGAGATTCCAAGCATCGACGGAATATCGTTGTCCATTGTATCGCCTTCTAAAACTGAGCCTTTACTTATTTCTACAGTTCTTATACCCAATAGCGCTGTTTTTAACTTCCTTTTTTGAGTTATTTTTAGCTTAATTGGAAGGAATAGCTCTATTCGTGTATGTAGTATTATACCACGTTTGTACTGTGGTACAAGTGTCAAAGGCTTTACTGGGCGAAAATAAGAAGCGTTCTCGCTCGACCGCCCGTATTCATCGAAGAGCAGGTGACGAGTGTGATTGCGCGGGTTGCGTTTGCAATCGTGGCGTCGCAGTCATCGCTGACGGCGGTCGCATCTTTTTTCATATCCGAAAGCCACGACCGTACTTCCTCTGCGAAAGAGAAATCGAACGTCTGGATTGGCTGGTATTTCTTGTCGACTGACATCGCCATGACCGGCTTGAGCATCTGCCGTCCTTTATCGGGAGTGAACCAATACATCTCGCCGATCTTGTCGAATTCCGCTTGCCTATAGGTCGCGAAAATAGGGGAGAAGATCTGACCGGTAAACCCCATGTGGTGTCCGTATACGAGTGCGTGCGCACCGTCTGCCGTACACCTTGCGTCCAGGTATGGGCAACCGGCGAATGACGGGTTGCGGTCGAAATCGTGTCTCAGATAGAAGTCCGCGGGGTCTCCCTTACGTGTATTTACGACGGGAAGGTCGATAGCTGTTCCCTCGACCCTGAGCCACGCCGCGATATCCTGGTTACGGCTGCGGAGCATGGACCAGTCGATTCCGTCTGCCGTCTGACCCTCAGCAGCCTTTGCGAGGCTATCGTATTCCCAGCCTTCTTTAACCGTCTCTCCTCCGAGCAGAAGGGCTGCAACCGCGGATAGGATGCAGATGCCGAGCAGCATCCCGTTAACGATCCTGCTTATCCTTTTTCTTTTCGTCATATTCAGTTCCTTTCCTTTTTAGTGAAAAAGGGGCCATCGGGTTACCCCGAATAGCCCCTTCAGTAGGCGATGGAAGTCCCTCTTAAAGGTTACTCCATCATGTCGTCGGCGTCATCGATTTGATGGCGCTTGCGGTAGATATACGTACCGCCCGCACCGGCGGCGACGGCAGCCGCGATTGCGGCGCCGATCAGGATGTTGCGGCCGGTTTGAGCCATCGAGGACTTGTCGCTGGTGACGGTGACGGTCTGGTTCGCGTCGTCGATGTCCTTGTGCTCGGCAACGGTCTTGTCGACGGTTGTCTTCTCGCCGGTCTCCCTGTCGGTTTCCGTTTCCTTGGTGGTCAGAGTCTCGAATGCCACGAGATCGTGACCGTCCAGATGTGTCGTATCGACGGTGAACTTGACCTCGACGGTGCCGTCCTTCTCCTCCGGAGTGAAGGTGACGCTCGAGCTGAGTGGGTTACCGTCCCCATCGGAGAGGGGAGCGCCGGTGGTCTTATCCATAAGCGTACCGGTGACGGTATGCTCGACGCCCGCCTCGATATTCGTGTAGGAGACGGTATCGGTGAGCTCGACCTTCTCGCCGACCTTGACGGCGTGCTTGCCGTCTTCGCCGGTGAGTGTGGTGCCGATGATGGCGGAATCGGACTTCGGGGTCTGCTTCACCTTGTCATCGTCATGGTCCTCGAGCTGGTCCTCGCCACCGCCGTTGCGGTAGAGGTCGACCTTGGCGTAATTCTCCAAGGAGTCGCCATCGCGGTAATCGTCGGTGACCTTCATATGGACAATGGCCGGTGCATAGTCACCGGAAACACCCTCGCTGATCTTGAATTGACCGGCGGCGAGGTCGACCTTGGTCTCCTTGCCGTCCTTATCGGTCATCTTCGCGGTGGCGGACCCGTCCTTGTTCAGGGCGAGGGAATAGACGGTATCTCCGTCCTTGCAGGTATAGGTGCCATCCTTCTGCTTGATCTTACCGCCGAGACCGTTATTGCCGAATGCCGTGAACTTGCCGGAGCCGTCGAGGTCGACGAGGATGGAGACCCCATCGGAGTACGAACCGTTGCCCTTGGCGGTCTCGATTGCGTCGTTCACGTCGTCATGGGAGTCCTTGATGCCGTCACGGTCCCAATCGTCCTCACGCGTGGTGAAGCCGGATTCGACGCGCCCGTACTCGAAACGGATTGCAGTGACGTGCTCGCCCTCGGCAAGCTCGAGGTCGGACACCTTAAGGTCCTCGGCCTCGGTGGTGGACACGTCGGCTTTCCAAAGCTTCCAGCCGGTGTAATCAATCTTGCGGCCGTCTTCGCCAAGGGTTTCGGAATTGGACTCGTCGGTGAGCCACGGGTTGCCGTGTCCGTCGGAAAGGGTCTGGTTGGCACCGGATTCGTCGGGGTAATCGGATGGTGTCTGATCGGTCTTGTACCAGACGTTCATCTTGCCATCGAAGTCCTTGTACGCCTGCGGGGTCGTGATCGAATCGAGGGTGGCCTTACCGGTCATGACTCCGTAAAGGTCGTCCTCGACAGTGAACTCATCCGTCCAGGTGTTAGAGGTGGAGCGGAAATCGAGGGTGTAATCATAGCTTCCGTCATCTGACGTGCTGGTATCGGCGTTGTTCTCGCCGTCCCCGTTAGCCTCCGTATACGGATGCGTGGGGTCAGCGATCTCCTGGCGCTTGTCGATCTCGCCCTTGATGGAGATCGGCTTGTCGTACATGACGGCGGTCTGGATCTTGCCGGTCTTCTCCACGGTGAAATCGATGGACTCCGCCACATCATAGGTATGCGGCGTGCGCTCTTCGGTGAGCGTGTACTTGCCGGGCGCGAGGGCATTGATCACATGGTCCTCCGTGGTGGAAGTCCACGAATCGATGACCTTGCCATCGGAATCCTTGAGCGTGAGCTTCGCGCCCTCGATTTCGGCCTCATTCGTGATATCGCGCTTGGAGACATGCAGCTTGGTGTAGTCGTCCGTGACATCGATCGTGTACTCGGCCACGCCCTCAGTCATGCCGTCGGAATCGACTGTGAAGGCGAAAACGTTCGGGTTCTCGATGTAGCCGGCGGGAGCCTCGGTCTCGACCATGCGGTAGGAACCGGTGGTGAGGTGCTTCACGTCGAACTCGCCCTTCGCGTCCGTGGTGCGCTCGGTGAACTTCTTGCCGTCTTTGAGGAGGACGGGCTCGGCTTTGACCTTGCCATCGGAGATGGATGCGTAGGCGATCTCGCCGTTCTTGACGGAAATCTTTCCAACCGCGCCGCCATCGACGGAGACGGTGTATTTGCCGGAGGCAAGGGTCTTGTCGGTGGTGTATGCCTTGCGGGCGGCATCCCACGTCAGTTTCACGCTCGGCACCGAGTCACCGGTCTCGCTGAGCTCAGCGGAAGTTCCGAAGATATGGTTCTTGATGGCGACGGTATAGGACTTACCCTTGTCTACGGAAATCGTGGCGTCGGAAAGCTTCACCTCATCGTCGCCCTTCTTAGCCACGACGGTGTAGTCACCGGCCTCGACAGCCGTGTCGCTTCCGACCTCGATCTCCCTGCCGTCCTTGTCCTTCAGGACAATCGAGTATTCATTCGAATTGACCGTGACGGTGGAAGAGGAGACATTCTGCTTGACGGAGACCTCTTTGCCCTCATCGGCACGGATTGCGACAGAAGTTCCGGTCTGGAAGGTCTCCTGGTCATCGATGTTCCAAATGTCGAACTTGGCGCCGGCGAGGACATCATCGGTACCGAGAATGGTCTTGTTGACCTTTACCTTGGTCGGCTTGTCCTTCTGCTCTACGGAAGCGGTCACGAGATCAGTCTTGTCGTCCTTATAGGAAAGGGTGAACTCGACCGGGGTCGTATCGAGTACATGGCCCTTCGGAGCCTTGGTCTCGATGAAGGCATAGGTTGCGGAACCGGAACCGAGATAGAGATTCTTGGTGGTGGCGACTCCATCGTCACCGGTGGTCACATGGTCGACGACCTGTTCCTTGGACGCACGCACGGTGCCATCCGGGGAGACGACATCCTCCTGCGCGACGACATCGTACTCTGCATCTTTGAGATTCTTGCCGTCATCGGCGCAGGACTTGGTGATGGTCGCCTGCCCCATAGCCTGCCTGTCGAAGACCTTTACGACGGTGATGGGAGAGGCGTCTTTGTAATCCTTGGAGACCTCGAAGCCGACCGTCTCGCTGTTGAGCAAATACGGGGCGGAGGTGGCGATTTCCTTGACGGCGTACTTGCCGGACTTCAGCTTTCCGGGCATGGAAACTTGACCGTTCGCGTCGGTGGTGAACGTATCGACCTTGGCGTTCACGTCATACGGGTCGTCAAACGATACGACCTTGCCGTCAGCATCGAGGATCTGGAACTTGAAGCCGGAGAGCAGAACCGTGTTGCCCGTCTCCGCGTCGCATTTAACGATCTGGAGTCGGCTCGTCAATGTCTTGTCGATTACGGAGTAGTACTTCGTGCTCTGGTTGACCTCTTCATCTGCCGAGATAGTCCAGTCATCGACATGGTCGTAACCCTCGGGCACCGTGGAATCCACCTCGTGGATTGTGTAGCCCTTTTGATCGATCGGCAACGCGCCGTCGATGCCGGCGTTACGCTTGCCCTCGCCGAACCACGGACGGGTTGCATCATCCGTCTTGTCCTCGGAGATGGAGGTCGCATCGCAGGTGGCGGCATCCTTGGTGGAGGCAAAACCGCTCTCGTTGGTGGTCAGCGTGCCGACAACCTCGCCGGTAGAGTTCGAGATGATCTGGAACTGCACGCCGACGGCGGGCTTGCCATGGCCGTTATCGGACTCCCAGCTGTCGTCCTCGCCGCCCTTGGTCTTGGCGATCTCGACATCGAACGCCTGCGGGTTCTCGGCGAAATCATCCTCCGGTTCAAGCTCGATAATACCAGCATCAGTTACTTCATTCGCATGAACTGTGTAAGTATGAACTGAAGTGTCAAGCTTGTATCCAGAAGGGGCCTTAGTCTCGACGATTTGAATTTCGCCAAAAGGAACTCGCGTAAACCACAAAACACCCTTTGCATCCGTCTTTCCGGTTGCTTCCCAACCGGGCGTCGAAACAGAAGTGCACTTGTACTCAGCGCCTTCAAGGGAAAGGCTGGTTTGAGGGTCACCGCTTGTAGCGGAATCCTTCTTGGCAACGGTAATCTTCACATACCCAGGGTCGTCCTTGAGCTGCTGTTCCCCGGCGCTGTTACCGGTCGAGAACTCGATACGTCCCTCGTGCTTCTGGAAACCCTGCGGGGCCTTGGTCTCGACGGCGTAATAGCTCTCGTTCGGGTCGAGCTGGTAGCTGGCGTGGCCGTTGCCGTCCATGGTGATGTGGGTCACCAGCGCGTTGTCGCGGGTGCGGTAGATATCGTACTCGGCACCCGCATAGGAGTACTCGGTGTTGCCGTCCGTAACCTTGGCATCGGCAGTGACCTTACTGAAAGTCACGTTGACCTTGTTGAGCTGCCAGTTGACCTTGAAGAAGCCGGCACCTGCCTGCGTGAAGGTGGTCGGGACGGTGACGCCCACGACGGCCTCGTTGCCGTACACGGCGGCGACGCGGACGGTCTGGCCGTAATCGTCATCGGTGTACTTCGGTTGATTGTAGCCGTTCTGCAGCTGGCCGGACGGGTTGACGCCGACATGGCCGCAAGTCAGGTTGAGGTTAGCGGCGTTGGGGATCTCCACACCGGAGGACGTGGTCTGCGCGTTGATCGTGCAGGTGCGCTCGATGGAGTAGTTGCCGGACTGCAGGGCGGAGATGTCGACGCCCTGGGTGCCGAGTGCCTGGTAGATGGTCTTCGCCTCATAGCGACCGCCGGACGGGTTCTCGACTGCCGGCATGGTATAGCCGCCGGTCGGGGTGCCGGTGTACTTGTTATGGCCGTTGGTATGGAAGGTCATGCCGATATACGGTGCCGTATTGAACTTCCAGGTACCGATGTTGTTCACGTTGCCGGCGAAGGCCTTGGTGGCGATAGAGGTGAGAAAGTTGCCAACGGTCTTGCCGGTATCGTTCGTCAGCTTGACCTTGACGGTGCGGACGCCGGCCGGAGCGAGCTTGAGCTCGAGTGTGCCGGTACCCTCATAGTAGGACCACATGTCCATATCGCGGGTGTACTCGATACCGTTCGCGATGACGGAATCGATCGAGCTGTTCTTCAGCGACTCACGGGCGGCCTTGTCCTTGGCGAGTACGATCTTTGTGTCGGTGGCGAGGACATCGACCTTGGCGGTTCCGTTCTCGACGACATCCCCGTCCACGCCGTCCTCGGAGATCTTGACGCTGATGTTGTTCTCTGCGCCCTTGTCTGCAGTTGCATAGAGAAGCTGGATACGGGAGGAAGCGACCTTGAGCTCGCCCTTCTTGTTCTTCTCGGTGTACTTCTTCGGCACATAGATGAGACCGGTGGCATCGTCGAACACGAAGCCGTCGCGCATCTTGGCGTCGGCGTTGTTCTCGGAGGCGCCCCAATCGGCAAGGGTAGCACCGGAGATGCGGGAGCCGGCGTAGCCGACATAGTAGTCGGAATCCTCGTTGAGGTCATAGAGGATCGCATGGCTGACTGCATTTGCTCGCAGCGCGTCTGCATGGTCCGACATGCCATCGCCGTCATCGTCGGCCCAGAGGTTATCGAGAGAGGCGTTCGGGAGGATATTGGAGTCGACGACCGTGGTGGTCACGGTGAGTACATCCTTCTTCTCCAGCTTGTCGCCGAGCCCGACGTACTTGGAATCGGCGTTCTCCTTGATATAGGTCTTCTCGTCGATAGCCTTGTTGGCCTTACCCTCCTTGACCTTCACGGCCTTGAGGATGGAGGAGCCGTTAGAACCGTTCTCGTAGAACATGGTGGAAACGGTGGCGCTGCCGGTCACCTTGAAGGTGCCGATCCCGTCCTTGAGCGAGACGGCGGAGGCATCGTTATCGGAGTTATTGAAGACGGTGAGGCTGTCGGCGAAATACCCGTCGGCGGGAGAGGCCTTGATTGCGACCGTCTCGCCGACATTCACCGTAATGGTCTTGGTGTCGTCGTCCCTGCCGACAAACGACAGGTTGCCGTTCTCGGTATCGGTAAGGGTGACGGTTGCCGTCTTAGTTGAAGTATCTGCATAGGCCGTACTCGGCGCGAATGCGGCACCGAAGCTGCCCAGGCATTGCGACAAAACGAGCACGGTACCAGCGGCAACGGTCGCAGCGCGGCGACCGACGGCCTTGATCTTGCTGAACATGCCTCCTCCTTTCTTTTGCTTGTTGTCTGTTTCGTTCATGTCTTGCATCATTCCTTTCCTTTTCCGGCTGCAACTCTTGCAGCGTATTCAAGAGGATCGATTTGATATTTTACCAATTTCCGCATTGCGATGCCTTTGCAAATAGCCCGCTTCACGTGCCGTTTCACCAATCGCATACCTCTTGCCAAACAACCACGTTTCAACCTGGGGAGTTGCAAACAGGAAAGCCCGGTCTTTTATGGTGGGACTGAATGTAAGGATAGATTTAAAACAGTGGTATTGCTTGTCCATATCGTTCATCTGAAACAATTTCAACCATAGAGTCCGCGGTTTCAAGACTTTCTCGTTTGTCAGGCAATCATATTGCTGCAGACCAAGAGAAGGGAACCGAGATGGCTGACAGGCAATTTGCCTTATACTCCGTAGACGATGAATCACTTACCTTTTACCGGTGTGGGCGCATTCCTGTGGTAGGAACAGAATTTGCCGGAAAGCATGTAACGAAGGTCTTCGAAAATCTTAACGATCATTGCTGGTCAACTGACGCTATCGCTGATCGCGTTACTAGAGTTTCCGTTGCGAATGGCGGAATAAAACCGAGAAAACTCTGTCATTGGTTCAATCGGTTTGGAAATCTCCATGCAGCCGATCTGGAAAAACTGGATACGACATACACGACTGCAGCTCAGGGCCTTTTCGAAAGCTGCGGTAACCTTGAGCTGGTCAGGATGCCGCGTTTCGGAATGCCGTTGGTAGCTGATGTGAGCCGAATGTTCTATGGCTGCAAATCGCTAGAACGGCTCGGTATGGACGGTTTTGATCTCTACAGCGCTGTTGACTTGCATGAGATGTTTTGCGGATGCGAAAGGCTTAGGAAAATCGGTGCCGAAACGTGGAATGTTTCGCGGGCAGTCGATTTGAATAGGATGTTCTATGGTTGCATGAACCTATCCGAAGATCTGAGTTCTTGGACCCTAGAAAATTGGAGGGAAAACGCTCGCTTTAATACAGGGGCGCCAGGTGTGATCGATCCGGATTGGGACTTTGCCTTTACTTGTCAATTCTTAAGACGCACCCTTTAAAATTTTCCGGGGCAGTGGTCTCACGCCAAACCGGATAATTAGCTAAAGACAGCAAAAAGGGCTATCGCCGTACTGACGGTAGCCCCACTAACTCTAAAAGAAAACAACCAGACACATATCAGCGTCTCATTTAGCCAAATTCGCAAGCGTTTGCGAATTTCATCTAGACGAATATCTGGACGAGGTTGTTAAGGAAGATGATGATCGTCGCGAGCTGTGCGATGGTGAGGAGCGAAATGATGAGATACGCCATGACAAGCGTCTTGTTCTCCTTGTTGGCACGAACATGCTCATAAAGCTTGCGGTCGGAAAAGATGGGAACGAGAGAGTACCAGCCTGGCATGCCGAGCTTGGCATACACCTTCCACTTACTGACAAGAGTCGCGGCCGTGATGGCTAACAGCAAGACCAGCGTAAAGAAAAACGCACCGAACAGGGCAGAATAGGAGTGCATCAGTTTTTCCTTTCAGACATCATTGCCGCACGGCAATTCGTTCATGCGACTTCATTAGAAAAGAGACTCCATTAAAGAATCTCTTCTTGTTTATTCCCACGTTCTTCCCACTCTAATTATTTCATCGCTATCTGGATCCGTTTTGAAAATACTTACGTAATTTAATCCAATCTCCTCCGGATTTACCTCATTGCTTTTGATATATTCCATTGTGATCATATATTCTGTTCCCCGGTCGTCTATTGCAAGATAAGATAACCGGTATACCAGAACACTACAATAATAATTGCCTTCATCGTCATGCTTCCAGATCTTTTTTTCGATAACGTTATCTGGGGCATCCTTATATTCTTCCGCGTGGATTAAAGTTCCCCAGCTACGGTTACTCGTCTCTACAATTTTACCGGGAATAAAATTCACAAAATCTTTTAGCTGTGATTTAAGTTTGTCTCCATCTTCTCTCAGATCATCAGCCATGAGTTCAAATATGATTTCTTCATTTTTCTCGGAAATTGCTCTATTTAGAGTAGAAATCTTTTTGTTGAGCCGGTCAGCGTGCTTCTTTTTTGTCTTGGCATTTTCTAATGTGATAATATCCCTTAATTCATCTACTCCATTTCTGAGCAAGGTTGTTGCGCGGCATCCCGATAGCGACAACGCCAAAATGCAAAGTATTGGAACTATTTTTCTCATAGGGCAACTCCTTAAACGAGATGTTTTACAGGACAGAGCGTCAGGCTGGATAATTAGCTAAAGACAGCAAAAGGGACTATCGCCGTACTGACGGTAGCCCCTTTTGATCTAGAAACAGCTAGGTACATATCCAACGTATGATTCATTTAAATTCGCAAGCGCTTGCGAATTTCAGCTAAAGCACCTCGTAGCCCGTATCGCTATCATCCTCAGTGTCTACGGGCTCGCTTTCGCCGAACCCGAGCATCGGCCAGAACACGATACCGAGCAGTACAAGGCCGATCGTATAGGCGGACTCCTTACCGAAAGTGCGGGCAAGATCGTTGAGGACGATGATGTTCATCACGAACTGTGCAATGATGAGAATCCAGTTGACCGCCGGCGCCCAACAGAGCACCCACGAGCAAATCAGCACAATGAGATACGCCATGAGGAATGTCTTGTTCTCCTCACCGCCGCGGACTCGCTCGCAGAGCTTGTAGTCGGAGAAGACGGGGATGAGGGAGTACCAACCCGGCATGCCGAGCTTGGCATACACCTTCCACTTGCCGACAAGCGTCACGATCGCGATGCCGAACAAAACGATTAGCGTAACGAAAGACGCACCGAGCAGAGTAGGGTAAATATCCATTATCTAAACCTTCCGATTGTTCAACTGTACACGATCCACATGCGCAGCTTCTTCATTAAGCTAATTCTATCAGCTACCGTGCAACTTCATTACAATACACGCAGCATCATATCCTGAATCGCATCCTCGATATCGAAATCTAGCGTATCGGCATTCCAACGATAGCACTTCAGGACCTTCACGTAGTTCCTGAACCAGTTCTGCCTCGAGAGACAGAGGGCGATATGGGTGATCGCACCCAGACCGTCTTCAGGATTCTCCTCGATATAGAAGTTTCCCTCCCTGCGAAGACCATTTGTCTCGACGATCAGCTTCGTGAGGTAATTGTTCACATCATCGATCCTGATAAGCCCGTCGTCGATGATCCTCTGCTCATCCAGGATGAGTTCCAGCTTGTGCATCGGAATCGCATCTTTCCGGATGCCGGTGGGAGAGGAATAGTCGCCCGAATGAAATGAACCCCAATTTCTCACGGCTTCCTCGATCCCATCCTCAACATCGAAACTGTTTGTTTCCTCATCCCACCAGTAGCAGTTAAGTGTCTTCACGTATTTCCGGAACCAATCGTTCCGGAGAAGAATCAGCTCGACAGCAGCAATCATTCCAAAACCGTCGTCAACCGGATCATCCTCGATGTAGATGTTCCCTTCCTTACGAAGCCCCTTCTCGGTCACGGCGATGTAGTCGATATATCCGTAAAGCTCATCAAGGTTATACTCACCATCAGCAAGCACTTTTTTCTCATCCAGCTCGAGTTCCAACTTGTTCATTTGCGTTCCTCCCTATGTTTTGTAGCTAGTACTATTATACCATGTATTCATGTCAGTTACAACGAACGCAAAAAGAGGGAAGCCAGACCCCCAATCTGACTTCCCTCCACTTACCGAGACCGACGTAAAGCCCCTGGTTTCAACTATGAGGAGTGTCAAATTGTTCCATTGTGAAACTCATTTTTGATTCTCCTGTTCTTTGTCGCCTGAAATGTCGGTTTGTTCCCGCATCACCCTCATCGCTTCATCGACGCAAGTCTTTTTTGCATCGAGTCTCGCCTTTGGTTGCATTTTCGCACGCTTCCCCTTCTCGGCAGCCTTATCGAATTTTTCAGTCAGAGTCTCGAAGTCAACATCCTCCCAATGCCGTTTCTTCCCTGTTCCCTGCATAAATACGTCGAAATAGCCGACACGGCTATGCCCGGCATATGCGAGAGGGCAGACCTGTTCTTCTTTCATACCAGCCTTGACTGCTTCAGCTGGCAATCGGTAAGAAATCATCTCGGTATTCTTGCGTCTCGAAATGAAGCGCTCGCACATCTCCGGATGGATCGCCTCGTATGCCAGGACGCTCGAAGGGTCACATTTAAATTTTTGCTCGAACTCCTTTTCGCGCGACTGCATGAATTGAAGTCGTGCCTCCTGTGCAGCCTGCTCGGCCGCCATCTGCCTATCGCGTTCGATAACCTGCTCTTGGCTCATCGGTTCGAAGTTTCGACAGACAGCATCCTCGTTCAATCCGAAGAACTCAACTTCACGTGCAGTTCGGCTGGAATGGTGCCACGACTTATACTCAAGGAATTCTTTCGTCAGCTCGGCTTTGGTTTTCTTCTCGATATCCGGATCGTAAGCCAGGTCGAAATCGAAACAATAGCCCTTGACCGCTTGGATGATTGCAGTCTTTGTCCACCTGCTGATCGGCATCTCACCTTGTTCATAAGCCTCGGCTGCACGCACGCTCATTGAGGAACCTAAATAGCCTTTTTGACCATAGACTACCTGTGTCATAACTCTAGACCTCCGTTCGCTGATCAGCTGTCGCCGACAGTGCCTTCATCGCGTGCGCAGGGCTTCGCTCCGATTTCTTCAGAGAGTCGATCGGATGCCTCACGCGAGGAAGCGGTTTTCTGGGATAGGTTGATGGCTTTTGCAGGCTGCGGCGGTTCGGGTTCAAGGATGCCGAGCGTTTTCTTGCATACTTCCGATGCCGTCATGAGATAGGAGTCGAATGATTCACCGGACAACGCATAGAACGTCTTGGCGACGGCATCGCGTCCGGATGCATCGCAATTCGAATAGACGCGCAGCAAATCAATCGCAGCATCGGTTGAGAGGGCGTCAATCGAATTGAATGTCTCGGCGAGCACCGTATCGGCACCTTCCGCCTCCTCTGCATCCATATCCTTGATTTTATCCATGAACCCCGACACCTGCTCGACCATCCCGTCGCGCCACTCGTCATCTTTTACGATACCCGCTTCGATGCGGTTCGCCTTTGCAATGACTTCATTGAAACGGGCGAGCGTTTCCGCATTGAGTTCCGAGACATCGCACCAGCGACCGTCTTCGCAAAGTGTGTAGATAAGGTCATAGATTCGACGGTCATCTGGACCCGTAACGTAGATTGTCGCGATGTGGGGGGAACCGTTCACGACATGGATCTGTCTGGGAACCTCATCGAGGTGCTTTATACCCCAGGCCATACATTCCTCGATGTCTGCGACCGACACATCATATAACGTGAAATGTGGGACATCGCCCATCCCATTGACTTTGGATTCGATATAGATACCGTGGACGGGATCGTAGATGCCGCCGTTCTTGGAGAAGGACTTGGAAAGTTCGATGAAATGCAGGAAGGTTTTTTCTATGAGCGATTCGGCCTTGCACGCCGGTGCAAAAGACAGCAATGCGTCGGCGACGTTTTCCAGGCAATATGGTCCGTTCAGCCGGGCGCGGTCAAGTATCTCGTTTAACATACGAAGCTGTCCCATATTCGCGCCCTGAAGAAAGGCCGCGGCAAGGGCTTCATGATTGAAAGACTCCTCCTCATAATGCCCGTCGGAGACGTTCAGCGCGGTCCAATCGTCGGTAAGCTTGTTTTTTTGGATCAATAGGCCGGCGCCGGTGTTTGGAAATAATGGCTGGTCCTCATTGACTTTTTTGATACGGGTACGGCCTTCAAGGTATTCGCGGTACATATATTTGATGTAATCGGACATTGCGATTCGCTCCTTTTATCTATTCGCCTACGGTGTCTTCTTCACGGATCTGGTTGACTGTCGTTCGTTCAGTTTGCATCCGCTGCGCCACATCGCGGTTCACTTCATGTTTATGTCCCAGGGTGCGGTCAGGTGCCGATTGCGCTTTATTCTCCGCATAGGGGATGACTTTGGCGGCGAGCTGGCTGCATTCATGGCAACTGAGGTTCGGCAGTTTGCCGATATCCACTCCGGCATTTTGCAGATTTCTAAGGAGCTGAGATGCGGCGACCATGGAATCATTCATGGGAATATCGACTTGGCAGCCGCAGGGGAGATATTCATACGTTTCGCCTCCGCCGATCAGCTCATAGTCTATCAATGGGACAAGTTCACCCTCGAGCGAGCGGGAGCCGCTTTCAACTGCCGAGACAAGGGCTTCGGGACTGAACTTCAGACTGTATCCATCGACATCGGCTCCGCCGCCGTATTCCATATAGATAGTTTCATCGATAGTCGTATAGTCCTCGCCGGTGCATTTGAAATATGATTTCAAAGCGTCGAACAGTTTTTCATGGTAGCCGGTCGGTAGTGAATACTCGCTTTTGAATTCGAGCACATGCGTGCCGGTCTCGGCAAATCTATCGACAATTCCTCGTAAAACAGCAGGCGGCCAGTTTCCGACGTCACCGTAAAGCGCACTGTAGAAATCGGCATCCTTGAAATCGAAGTCATATACCTCTTGTCGGATAGGGTCACCGGTGTGTTCATCGGATACGTTGAACCTATACGTTTTCAGAAAGGCCATCATCCCATCATTGATTTCGACTTTGGAGATGTCATCTGGAAGGAGTTCTTTCGGGTCGAGCGAGTGCCTAGTCCAGGCATTCGTGGCACGGGCGGATTTTCCTTCGACGAGATTGGTGAAATCAGAGATCGACACGCCCTTGCTGACGAACTCGCCGGTGGCTTGATTGAAAAAGACCTGCATGTCGACGCCATCGCCGTCGCGGTGGATAAAGTCGTCTCCGTAACCGTACTCGTTTCTTTCGTAGCGGCTATAGCTGAAGAGCGGTTTATTAAGATCGAGAGTTTTTTCAGTATCCATGTCTGTTCGGCTCCTTTACATGTGAATCGCATGGTCGCCGATCATGCTTACGGCGTTTTCACGACTTGCCTGCATCCGCTGCGCCACATCGCGGTTCACTTCATGTTTGTGTCCCAGGCTGCGGTCGGGTGCCGGTTGCGCTTTATTCTCCGCATATGGGATGACTTTGGCGGCGAGCTGGCTGCATTCATCGCAGCTGAGGTTCGGCAAGGCGTCAAGATCCACTCCGGCATCCCGCAGCTCCTTGATCGATTGCGCCGCATTTTCAATCGAATTATTCATCTGGACGGCGACATGGCAGCCGCAGGGAAGATATCTATCGGGTCCGAAGCTGTCTGAGAGATAGGGGACCAGCTCGGCCTGAACAGTCTCGGTAGCATGTTCTACAGCCGCGATAACGTCTTGAGGATTGAACTTAAACGAGATACCGGAGAGATATGAGCCGTAGCTCCTGGCAGCGATCAGGTCGCCTGGCGTCCTGTAATTACTCTCTCCGCATCCGAAATGATCTTTAAGGGACGCCAGCAGCTCTTTATGGTAGTCGAGTGGCAGAACCCGATCGTTCTCATATTCTGGAATGGGACGGTTTTCGACATTGCACTTTTCCACGAGGGTGCCGTAGACGCTCTGCGGCCACTTTTCGATTGCTCCATAGAATTCACCGGCGGCCTCGATGTCGCCCGTGCGGGTGAAGAGAAAATCCTTAAGTGATTCCGGGTAGTCCGTCTTGTCCCCGAAGACGGCATCGTAGAATTCATTCTGGTAGAAGAAGAGACCGCGCGGCAGGACGTGGATAAAATCCTTCACGGACTCATCTACTTCAAATTTGACGTTAGAGATCGGGAATTTCGGACTGAAATCGCTCGGTTTATACTCGCGGGCTGTGCGGGGCAGCTCGAAATGCTGCTTTGCGCCGTCCGAGAGGTCGATATAGTCGTCGACATATTTGAGTTTGCCGATGAACTCACCGCTCTTCGGGTCGAAATAGATCTGGGCGTTCTGTCCGGTGCCGACGTGAAGACGGTTTCCCCTTTTGTCATCGGCGCTGCCGTTCTGCAGATACCAGCTGAAACTGGCGACGGGTTTATCGAAATCAAACTTAGCCATTGCCCATTCCCCTTTGCTTACGCTCCGATGGCATTTTCATCGCGCATGTTCACAAGGTCTGCGCGGTCGCCCTGCATGTGGGCAGACGCGTCGCGAGCCGTTTCCTTCTTGTGCGAGAGACTGCGGCCGGCGCGATCTTCCTGTTCCGTCTTTTCGGGCATATCGAGCTTCTGCACGATCTCCTTGCCGGCTGCCGGATGCCCGACTTCCTGCTCGTAGCGGTCGATGATGAAGTCGGTCGCCTGCGATGCCTGGGAAGCGGCGGCAAAGAAATCGTCACAGAGTTCTTCCTTGGTCGCCTCATATTCGTCCGTGCCGGCCACGCTGTCGAGACGCCCCTTCCAGAACTCGAGGTAGGCGACATGCTCGCCATAACCGGCGGCCTCGGGGTCGGTCTCGGCCTTGACGGCAAGATCGACGGAGCTGAAGATGCTGCTTAGCTCAGCGACGATCTCCTCGTGTGCATATTCCTTGCTGCGCATGTCACCCGTCATCTGACGGTCAAGTGCGGGCGCTGTAGAATGGCCCATCTCATGGAGCAGTGAGGCGAGAAACGAGGAATTGCTGTTGAACGCCTCGCGGGACGGAACCGAAATCTTGTCATTGACGAAGTTGTAGTAGGCGCCGTCGGTGCTCCCCTCGAACACCTCGCACCTACTCGACGCGATCACGTCATCGGCAAGGAGCCCGACTTCGATATCGTCATTCGGCGCGAGGTCGGGAACGGGAAGCGGCGGGACGCCCTCGATAAGTGAGAGGTTGAATACCTTGAAGTAGCGGTCGCATTCGGGGTGCGGATGGACGCCACTCGGCAGCTGCTCGAATTCATATTTTCCGTTATCGCCTTTACGGTAGCGTCCCCAGACGCCGTTCTCTTTGACGGCGCGGACCCTGGTGAACTTCTGCGTGCCTCCTTTGTCGGTAAGCGGCGTTCCGTCTTTCTTGACGCGCGGAATGTAGGCGTACATGCCCCAGTGCTCGATGCCTACGCCGAGTTCGTCATTGATGCCCCCTCGTCCGTTCTGCAGGTTCTCTGGGACTTTCCAGCCCATTTCCTTGATCTGCTTCTCGGTAGCCCAACGCGGGTCGGCATAGCCTCGCATCATGCCGTAGACATATGTGTAGAGGAAGTTGCGTCCGCTGTATTGGGTACCGGAGACCGGGTTATGCGGTGGGAGAGGGGAGGCCTCTACCCACGGTTTCTTCCACTCGTTACCGCCTTTCTCCATGTCCTCCAGAACGCGCATGGTGATTTCCTCGCGCTGCTTGTTGATGCGGGAGAATTTAGTCATTGTCATTTGTCGTCTCCTTCTAGTCGTTTTGATCCTGAAAATCTATCCATCGAGCGAGCCTTGGCGAGCGAATCATAGGTGCCGTCAGGCACCGCATGGAATGCGGGTCGCGGTACGCATCGCCCATTCGAGTTGCCATCCGTCCTGCAAGTCGAATCGATCTCTCTTGCATCACCCGTCAAGCAACAACTCTCCCTTCTTTTTGGCCTCTTCGGCGAGTTTATCGGCACCCGCTCGCGCGATCTCGCCCTTCACGGTCAACTTTCCATCGTCTCGCCCTGGCGAATCGCTTTTTTCGACTCGTCCCTTCAATTCGAATGCCCTCGATACCGCACCGCGGAAATCGAAAGTCATATTGCGGCCCCTGGCCTCTGCGATGCAGGCATATGTCCAGAACTTATTGCCGATCATGCCGTCTTCGTCGGCAAGCCTGTCAAACCGTTCTGCGAAATCGCTTCTGACGGCAACGACTGGCACGGTCCGCTTCGACAGGATGTCGCAGATCATGAGCTCTCCGGTCTTATCCGCCAGCAGGAGGAAGGGGTTGATGTCATCGACCCATTCCCGTCCGATTCCCGAAAGGTCGCTTGCCCATTTCTCACCTGAGATAATCCGGTATCCTTCAGGGATTTCGATTTCATCGAGCATGGCGCCCGGACCATCGCTGAATCGCGTGATAATCTCCTGGTAGGCATAATCGAGGACATCGGCATCGCCGTATGCATCGGCCCAGGGTCCGTTTTTGACCCCATGCTGCCCTTTGACCTTTATCACGGCACTCCTGATAGCGCTCCTGACGCTCCTATCGGTATCTTTGTCCATGTTCTCGAGAAGGAATCTGTCTTCCATCTCTTCTGAAACCGAACGTGTCAGAGCTGAGCGAATTCCGTCGGGAAGAGCAGTGCTCCATGGGCTATCGATTGCGGAACGCAGTTGCTCCAGAATGTATCGGTCCTTGATTTCCGCGATGTTGCCTTTGGTGAGCTCGAATAGGACGAATGCCTTGGCTCCATTTTCCCTGTCGACGATGATTTCCCTCAAACACTTGCCTCCTTCCCTGTTTTGTAAGATTCTACCACTCATTCTCATCCGACCATTACGTTTCTCTCCATGTTTTTGCTGAACTGTATTTTGGCAAACGCTTGCGGATTTCGTCAAAGCCGCGACATCTGTCCATCTTTACGACCGGACCCTGTTAGTTCCATGTGAGCGGTCCCCGTCGCTCGCGGGTTTCCTAGCCCACCGAGATCCGGAAACGCAAGGGCTGCCCTACGGCGCATCGTTTCACTTGTCCCTTGTCGTTTCAGTCCCATCGTGGTCTTGAACGGATACCGGCGACGGGAAATCGCCAGCACATTGAAAACTGAACAGGGTTCGGAAGCGCCGACGGAAGAGCGGATGTTGAGTGCCGAACCTGCAAAGGCACCAAAGAAAACAGTAGGTTGAAAAACAAGGAGGAAAACCAAATGGAAGAAAGAAGAGAAATGAATGGACAGAGAATGATGACCAGGAAGGAACTGGAGATGAGATTGCCGGCACTGAATCATATCGCGGAACAGAGGGATGCCAAATTCAGACTTCGCTACGCTGAGAAGACGGTAAACAATGGTATCGAGCGTGGGTACACCTTGGATGCCGGAACAAGGGTGTCTGTAAACGTTTACCAGAACGAGAGCTGGGTGCAGATGCCGGACGAGGAGCTTTTCGATACCCTGAACGATCTCGATGGAAGATACTGTGTGACGGAAGACCAGGAGACGATCGGGGAGAGGCTGAACGCCCTTTTCAAGAGCGGCGAGCTGTTCGAGAAAATCTATCCAGTTGTCGTATCCGAAAACAATAAGGAAAACTTTGCGGAGGCTGGTATCACATTCGATCGATATCTCGACATGCTGGTTACATATCGCGTCGAACTGATGCAGATGAATGATGGAATCGGGACGATTCGACTTCAGGACAGCCATCTTGAGACTTTCGGAATTTCCCGTCAGAAGATCCGAGAAGCTGCATTTGCCAACCTTGAAGGGATTGTCGATTTCATGACGCTGCGTGATGACGCATCCGGCTTCAAGATGGTTGCGGCGACCAGGAAAGACAAACAGTTCGGCGGGGCGGCGTCGATGTTGCTCCCGTCGGTTCGCAGGAGACTTGCCGAGATGTTCGGGACCGATAGCCTTGTCTTCCTTCCATCGAGCATTTCAGAGGTCATTGCTGTACCGCAGACAGCCGGTGAACCGGAAACGCTTCTCGCAATGGTTCATGAAATCAATGAGATGGAAGTCGCGCTGGAGGAACGGCTCACGGACAGTATCTATCCGATGTGCCTTGCAGACGGCGAGTACCGCCTTTCAGTTATCCGCCCTAAATAAAGGGCGGCCCCTCGGGGCATTCGGGTGGCATCTGATTCGCGCTGCTCGAATGTCTCGAATCAAGCTGAGCGCTCGAGATTGAATCGTCGTGCCGTTAGTGGTATAATTGTATTATTATATCAAAAGGGGAAATCATGAAGATGGCTGAATACACATTGATGAACAAGAACCACCCCGTTGTTTCTTTCAGATATGACCGCGATATTCACGCAGTGGTGAAGATTGTTGATGTCCATGATCTCAGATATGCACCCGTGGCTCTCGCTGATTCAAAAGGTATTGTGACTAGGCGTGCGCTCAACGACTGGTGGCGCCGGCGTGCGATTCCGCCGTCCCGACATCAGATTCAGCAACTTCTCGATTCTTTGAATCTCAATAGCACATTGGAGCTGGCGGAGGAGAATTTTGGACTTTCGCTGTCTGATCGTTACTGGATCAACGACAACAAGAATCCTTTGAAATGGGAGGATGTCAATTTCTTCGACAATGACTTTACAGACGATCTTGGAATGTTGACTCTTGGACAGGAATCGTCTGGCAATCCGAACCTGATGTCGCCGAATTCGACGCTTGGCGGCGATCTCAATAAAAAATGGAAGATCGTCAATGGCACGCGATTCCTCGTGAAAGGCGGGACTGGGTCGACGCAGCAGGAGGTTCTGAACGAAGTTGTGGCGACGGCGCTGTATAACCGCCTGCTAAGCAGAAACGATTATGTTCCCTACTTCCTATTTGAGGAGAATGGACGAATCTATTCCGCATGTGAGAACATGCTCGGACAGGATGAGGAGCTAGTCACCGCATATGACGTACTTTCAACACGAAAGAAACCCAATTCTATGAATGACTATGACTTTCTGGTGGACACCTACAAGAGCCTTGGTCTCAATAATGTAGAGGAAGGTCTGGCAAAAATGTTCACCTGTGATTATATCCTTGCCAATCAAGACCGGCACTGGCGTAACTTCGGGGTAATCCGAAATGTTGAAACACTTGAATTTACAAGGCTTGCGCCGATTTTCGATAATGGGACAAGCCTTTGGTGTCACGCCTACAACATTCTCGCTGAAGATAGCTATATCGCGAAACCGTTTGGACCGAAAGGTATGGCTCCGGACAAGCAGCTCAGCCTTTTCAGAGATTACAGCTGGTTCGATAGGGACAAGCTTGTCGGTTTCCCTCTTGAGGCAAAGGAGATCTTGTCCCATGGGAACGATGGCATCCAGGCTCGACTTGGTGTTATCGAAAGTCGCATCGAACGAAACATTGGCAGTGTTCAACGGCATATTGAAAAGTTGGCAGTCGGACAAAAGGAGCCATTGCGTGTCAAGCGAGATAAGGTTTTGCAGATACCGCGGATGAATGACTCAGTTTCAAGAACTGAAAGAGAACGGTAATGAAAGGGGCTTTTTGCCCCTTTTTTAGCGTTCGCCGTGCCTCCCTGTTTCAAGCGACTATAGGAAGTATCGGGAAGGATCTCATCGAAATGGATCGAAAGCCATCGTAAATGTAGTCGGCTGTATCAATACGCTTTTTTTGATGCTATAGTACTATTACACAAAGCATTACAGGAGGAAATGAATATGGGAAGGATGTGGCGCGGTGGGTATCGCCGCTTCCATCCGATAGGAGATCGGATGGGAAATGAAATGGTTGATGCGTTCGATGTGGGTCAGCCGATATGCGACCTTGATATGAAATACGGGGTATATAAGGTCCCTGCTAAAGAAGTCATACCGTACAGGATCTATCCGGTGCTGTCGCCGGCCTGGAAGGCTGACGGCTATGACGAGCTGGGGATCATCTACGATCGCTATCTCGATCTGCTTGTCACCTACGTCGTCGAGGGTGAATCCGAAACGGACGGCTACGCGGCCGCAATCGTGACGTATGACAATCTCGATACATTCGGCTTGCCGAGAGGGAAGCTGTTCGAATATGCATCCCGCAACCTCAAATCGGATATACGGATCGGCTTCACCGGCACAACGGGGCAGCTCGCTATGTTGGAGATCGGTAGGCTGAGCGGGGGAGTGGGAGGCGCCTCGGCGCTGCTCTTGTCATCGGTATGGGAGAGTGCCGCCAAATTATTCGGCACGGAGAAGATCATATTCTTCGCATTGAGTAACTGCGAGCTCATGGCGGTAGTTGCGGAAGAGCGGATAATTCATGCCTTGAAATCCGGTCTCTTCGATGCGGCAAGGGAATCAGTCCCAGTTGAAGAGTATTTTCCGAAAAGCATTTACGGGCTCGTGCCGGATAAATCGGGCTATAGTCTGCATCGGTTTTGAAAGGCGCGATATACCTTGGACACTCGAACATACGGTTGCCTTTCGGATGCTATAGTGCTATAATACTAGCATATTGCATTAACGGAAGGAGGATACGTATGGAGGAAAATAGCTTTCAGGTCGCTTTGCGCTCGGCCCTGTCTGAGCTGAAGGACGGGTCGATGGTCGAGTTGAGCGAGCGTGACCCCGGCTTCCGACAAAGTGAGATGGAAGAGCATCTTGCGGAGCAGGATTGGCTCAAGATCTCTCATGAGATTCCGCAGGAGCTTCGGGATGTGACGGATCGCTTTATCCGCGCTGTCCGCGTCCATGCCTGCGACCAGGTCGATACGGCCTATCTTGCCGGTATGCGTGACATGATGAAGATCGCGGCGGCATTCGGGCTCTATGAGATCGATCCCGACGATGTCTTGCCGGCGCGACAGAGGAAGTAGACAAACTGTCTATACTATGCTATAGTAGTATTGTTTTCGAAGATTCCTTCGGGAATCACCTTGTTGGCCGGTATTCCTATCTACCGGCATCAGCCTATTTTTATACAGGAAAAGAAGAAGATTGCGGTCTCTCTCCGCAGCCTTCTTCTTTTTTATTCGCAAGCGCTTGCGAATTTTAACGGGTGGATTCATCTTTCATTTGCGATGAAAGATGAGGCTTTTTCATTTCTTGAATAGAGCGCATGTATTCTTTTCTTTGTTCAACCTATGGATTAGTGGCAGAGGAGACCTGCTTGTTTCCGCGGTTGCAAATACAAAGATGGTTTTGTATAATAGTATCAGAGGCGAGCTTAGAGTAGTATTCGGGGAACTGGATCCCGGCCAAACGCTCTAGGTCTCGCCCTTTTTCTTTGTCTTAATATTCACGTTTGAAAACGGCTTATAGTAAAAAAGAGGGGCAGATAAAACTCCATCTGCCCCTCTTTCAATATCCGCTACGACCGGGCGCTCATGACGCCGTCGTAGCCGCTCCAAGGCCAATCGACGTAGACCGTCGTGTTGCCCTTGATGGTCGCCGAGAGGATCGGGGATCCGCTGGCGGCCGCGGTAGCGTATACACCGGGCGTGCTGGACACGCAGCGTGTCTTCCCGGCATCCTCGCACCAAGCGGACCACGGACCGGCAAACGTCAGCTTCGTCCCATACTTTACGATTTCGTCCTGTGGGTACAGGGCTGCCAGATCAAGCGCGGTGTCAAGGTCGGCGTCCGTCGACCAGTTATACGAGGTGTCCAGCACGCTGCTGCGGGTGGTCGTATCGTATTTCACCGAGCAAGGGTTGTAACCGTACAGCTTCAACGAAGTGGCAAGCTCCTGCGACTCATAGGGCTGCGTGTACTCCGGATCCGTGTACCAGCAGACTAGATCGAGGCAGTTGTCTTTCTGACCGGCGGCAGTCGCATCGGGATTCACCTGATAGGTCGTTCCCATCTCATACTCTTCCTCGAAACACGGATCGGTTTCACCGTCGACATAATAGAACACCTTGATACCGACATGAGGCGGAGGAGTCGGCGGCACGGGCAGAGCTTCCAGGCCCTTCGAACTGTCGCCCTGATATGCATCGACGATCATCTTGTGCCCATCGAACCCCGACGTGTCGTCGAGGTTGAGCGCGAGCATCGCCTGTGCTGTGAGATAGCCACCCGAATGGGAGTTTTCCGGGATAAACGAATTGTCCTCGGCGAACTCTCGTGCCAGCTTGGCACCGCGCGGCTTCGGGATGGCGAATACCTGGATACACTTGATGGCTCCCTTGCTGCCGGATGCATCATCCGATCCGCACAGCTCCGCATCATCCTGAGAACCGCCGTTGGAATGGAAACGCTCCGTCCAGCCCTGCCCATAGATGAAGGCGCGATAGGCGATATCGTATTCCTTGGCGATATCTCCCTCAAGCCAGATCTTGATGCCGGTAATGCGGTTGCTGACACCGCCCTTGCCAAGTTCCTCGCCGTCGCGGCAGACATCGGACCAGGAGAAATCTCCCGAATTCTCGATGCCCATGCATCCGGCGTAGCAGATTGAACCGAAGTCGGCATTGTTCTCGATGAAACCGTTGCCGTACTTGATTCTCAGCTTGAAGGCCTCGACGAAGAAGTTAGTGTCGCGGACGGGGTATCCCGCGCCGGCATAGGCGTCACGCCAGATCTGATCGCCGCAATTTGCAAGATGGCACCAGCTGCTTAACGTAAAGGCTTCAGGATACTTGTTTTCGGCAAACGGGCTTTCCCTCTCGTCTTTCATCCAGTACCAGCGGTACAGGTATTTCACCGAACCGGTGCCGCCCTGATCGTAGGGCGTGCATGTCTTTGACGGGTCGATGACAGAGATCGTCTTGCCAGGCTCAACACGCTCGGCATCGAGCGAGATCGTGCCCTTGAAGAACACTTCCTCGATACGCCACTTGTGCGCTTCATTCGACCATTCGGAGCCGAGAATACCGTCGGAATGTAGCCGGACAATGGTTCCTTCGGCGGTCTTGCCGTCGGCTTGGTCGAAGGCAAAACCGGACGCATCGCTGATAATGTTGTACCTGCCGTTCTTGTCGACACTCTTTGTGACCCAGAATCGACCGGCGATGGTATTGTCATCCCCGTAGAGCTGGAGCGTTTGAGTGGAAGAAGGAGCAGTGCGGTTTCGGGCGGCTTGCTCTAGATAGCTTCTTCCTCCCGACGCATTGAGCACACGACTGAAACCTTTCACATGGGCCGGGAAGATGGTGAATGTGATACCGCCTCGTTCGTCCATCGCGCCGAGGCCCATGACGAAATTGCGCTGCGTATAATTCGTTCCGCTTCCGTCCGCACCGTAAAGATGAACGAGCGTGCCGGAGGACTGTCTTGCGGCATCGACATCCAGACATTGATATCCACTCTTGACGGCATCCGGAACGATCGCGACGATCTTGCCGAACAGGGACATGTCCTGGTCGAGGGTAATTTTATCGATTTTTGCGTGGATATCACTGCCCATGAAGGTATCAGGGGAACTTGTAAATCCATTAAGAAAAACTCTGTCAGGTGTAGTCCAGTTATTGACGCCTCCGCTTACGACGTTATAAACATAAACTCCAAGGCCGAAATAGGCGTCTTGAAGACCATTGTTCCGCTTATAGAGGTATGTCGGGGAGTCGTATCCCAAATCGGACCAACCAGTAATACTCCACCACCAACGATTTCCGCCACCGAGGTTTTCGTTTGAGAAAGCGAAGTATTTATTATCTTCCCAGTCAGTTTTTTGGCAACTGCCGGCGATTCCAAGATTGCTCACCCAAAAATGGAGATAGTTATCTTTATATTTGGAAAACCAGATTCGATGACCGGTTGAAGTGTTTACATCGCCGCATTTTGCCTGAACGTGAACCTTAAAAATATCATAGAGCTCATCCGTGAAAATCGATTCGACGTATACCCTGAAGGAGAGGCAAAGCCATTGACTTGCATCCCAACTATATCCGACCTGCCACCACCAGGTCTTAGATGCAACACCGATATAGTTCCCACCATGATGGACAACAGATCCATTTCCTGAACCGAACCAACCTCTTTCGTCCGGAGGATTTCCGCCCGGACAGGTTGCTCCGAACGCTAACTTGGGCATCATGAGCAATGCCAACGCCGCTGCGCCGGCTTCGAGTACACGGCGGCGGGAGAGTGCCTTATCATCGCTATCAGCAGAATTATCCTGTGGGATGAGTTCCGCATTGACGTGGGCGATCTCGTTACTTTTTTCCATTGGATCGTTCAACTCCCTATTCGGCATAACCGGTTTCTTCGTAGTTATCTTGAACGCACAATTTTAATGTGTAGAGGGCAAGGCAGATGGTATCGCAGAGCTGGATTACAACTGGCTCAGTGCTCATATGGGAAGCCGGCAGTAAAAAATAGATAGTTGCGACGATACCGGCCGCAAGTGCAACCTTATAGTTATTTTTGCAAAACGCAATGGCTGTGAGGGCGAGAATGATTACTGGAATTGCCGGTTGCAGGACAGACCAGACAGAATGCGAAAGTGCAATGTACCTGATAGAAGTTACCAAATTGCCTACAGCGTCCGGCACGGGCGCCACGCTCGCCACGACCGCTGCAAACCCAAAAGCGTCCGCTGAGATAGGGATGTCTTTCACCCCGTTTTTAATCTTATCTAGCATGAAATTCCCTAACCTACTTGAACATTTATAGTTATCGAAAATTATAGCGCGGCAGACTGTAAAAAGTTACCGGTATGTCCGGGATTATGGTGGGAAAAGGAGAGCAGCCGGGGTGCAAATCTGCACCCCGGCTGCTTCATGTCATTAAGCTGATGCTCCCGGTTACATGATTTCCATGAGCATGCTTGCGGTCGGAATGATGAGCGGGGGAAGGATGAGGACGAGCACGGCAATCAGGAAGAAGACCAGCGGGACAGCCATCTTCGTCGAGAGCTTGTTGATCTGCGCGGTCAGCGCATCGTAACGCGCCTTGCGTGCAAGCTTTGCCTGTGATTCGAGGACGCCTGAGATCGAGGTGCCCTTTCTGGTCGCCTCGATTAACGCCGCGCAGAAATATCCCATGAGCGGTGAATCGCATCGGCGGCGCATATGGTCCAGGGCATCTACGCGGGACACGCCGAGGTGCGAGATCTCCATATCGGTACGTGCGAACTCGTCTGCCAGCGGACCGAGGGCCTTGTTCTCGGCAAGCTGCCTGAATCCACGCTCCACGAGCACGCCGGCTGAGACGGAAATGGTGAGTAGTTCCAGTGCCGACGGCAGATAGCGATCGATCTCTTCGCCGCGTTTCTTTCCCGCATGCGACAGCCAGATTCCGCAGACCGCCCATCCGCCGACGGCGCCGATGATTCCGACTAGGAGTGCCATCGCGATACCATATCCGCCCACGAGGGCGGCACCGGCAAGCATGATGGCGGTGAAGATTGTGATCCCGAGAGAGATGGCACGCCAGGTCGACGGAATGATCTTTAACCCTGCCAGGTCGAGCTTGTTCTGCAGCTCTCGGGATTCCGACAGCTTGAGCGGGATGACCTTTTCGAACGCCTCTCCGGCACGGTCGATTGCCTCGGCGATCTTCATGCGCTGCGTCGGTTTGGCGTGCAGCCCCTTACGGGCGGCGATGGACATCCTGGCACGCGACAGCGGCTTGCGGAAGGGCTCGCCGGCGAGAACATATGTCATACCGCCGGCAGCACAGGCGAACAGGAGCACGAGGAGATATTGGATATTCATTTCGATTGGCTCCTATTCCACGTCGATGTCTGCCATTTTGTAGATGATGACGGAGCCCGTTGCCGCAAATAGCACCACGACGATCAGCACGGGAATGCCGAGCGGGTCCTGCGTATAGAAATCATATGCCTGGGGGATGCCCACCATGATGATTGCGAACAGGATGAGCAACATTACGATAAGCGCCTTCATGGATGCGATTACAGATGACGTCTCCGACTCGATATGCCGACGGAGCGACAACCGGGCGTCGATGGTGTCTCCGATGCGCTCGAGCGAGTCAGCCAGCGATCCGCCAACCTCCTTGTGCGAAGCCACGGCGGCCTGCAGGAGGACAAGGTCCTTGCTGCCGGTTCGTTTCGCCATGTCATCGAGCGCGGCGACGATATCGCCATCGATCTGCATTGCGCCGGCACAGGCCAGGAGCTCGGATTTCAGAGGGTCGTCTGAATTTTCCCCGACAGAGCGCAGGGCTCTTTCAATCGAGGATCCGGCACGCATGTTTTCCGCGACCATGGGAAGCGACCGCGCCAATTGCTCATCGAATCGTGCTTTACGGCTCTTTCCGCGGGAACGCACCCACAGCTCGGCAATCAGGGGTCCGATGAGGGCAAAACCGATTCCGATAAGTCCAAGGGCCATGAATCCGATGAGGGCACCCGCTCCCGCGAGCAAGACGAGGAGGAGAATCCACGTCTTGCCATTGACTTCGATACCGGCTTCCGCAAGACGCGGAAGGGGCGTGGGAACTTTTTTGTCCTTATCGTCCGACTCGCCGGTTCTAAGGGCAGTCGAATTCCTCATGCGGCGTACATCGCCGGCAGCCGACAGCCCGCAGAACAGGGAGTAGAGGCCGACGGTGATGGAAAGCAATAGGAAGAAAACGCTCAGCATCATGATGATGACGGCAGGTTCCATTACCAGACACCGCCTTCGAACCAACGGGGGTCGTACTCCGCGTCCGCGTCGAGGATCTTTTCCTTTAGACGCGCCGGCTGGTATCCAGTGGCGACATGCCTGCCGTTTTCCGGCGAGCCCTCCCAGTGGAACAGTTCGTTGCGGGTCACGTTACCGTCGGAAAAGCCCTCGACGGCCGTGATGGACTCGATACGGCGGTAGCCGCCCCTCCAGCGCTTCACCTGCACGACGACATCGATCGCGGCACCGATCTGGCGGCGGATCGCCTCCATGGTCATGTTGCCCTGGCTCTTCAGGATCATGTTCTCGATACGCGTGAATGCACCGGCGCAGTCGTTCGCATGGATCGTCGTGAGCGATCCGTCGTGACCCGTCTGCATGGCCTGAAGCATCTCGTAAGTCTCATCGTCACGGCACTCGCCGACGACGATACGGTCGGGACGCTCACGGAGTGCGCCGACCAGGAGCTCATGCATCGTAAACTCGCCCTTGCCCTCTGAGTTCGGTGGGCAGGCGACGCGGGGGATCACAATGCGCTGCTTCAGCTGCAGTTCTCGCGTATCCTCGATGGTCACGACGCGCTCGTTATAGCCGATGAAGGCAGAGAGTGCGTTCAGCATCGTGGTCTTACCGGAACCGGTGCCGCCGGAGATGATGAAGTTCGCACGGGCCTTGACGGCTGATTTGAGGAACATGTACATAGGCTCGCTCATGGCACCGCGCTCCAGCAGGTCCTCAGCGGTTAGCTTGTCCTTGCTGAACTTACGGATATTGAGAGACCAGCCGTTGGGAGAGACTTTCGGGTGGGCTGCATGCACACGGGATCCGTCGGCAAGCGTGGCGTCCATCTCGGGAAACGAATCGTCGCAGCGGCGGTTCGCCTCCTCGGCGATACGGCCGATAAGTCGCCCGACCTCGTCATGCGAGACGAGGTCGATACCTGGGCAGTCGACGATCTGGCCGTCCACTTCGGCGCGGGCGACCGGCGTGATAAATGTTCCATTCGGCTCGACGCCGACGGGATCGATGAAGATCTCGGCGACCTTGGGATCGTCCTGCAAAGGCTGCAGGGGACCCAGACCGATGAAATCGTCAATGGTGCTTTTGATGATGTAGCCGATCCAGTTTTCGTCGGAGATACCGAAATCGGTGCACACTTCATGGGCGACACCGTCGATCTGGGACGGAAGCGCCTGACGGTCGATGGAGCCGCCGTCAGCCATCGTCACACCGAGCAGGTCGCGCATCTCCTGGCGGATGCGCTCCTTGATCCTGAGAACGGTTTCGTCTGCCATGGGCTACTCACCGCTCTCGGTGGTATCGGCAGAAGAGGGCAGGGTAAGGGTAAGGCCACCGGCGGTGCGGATCTTACCTGCCTGCTCGGGCGTGACCTCGAGCGTCACGGTGCTGTATCCGTCAGAGGAGCCGCTACCGGAGCTGAAGTTGCCGTCGAGGGCTGCGATGCGCACGGAGTCGGCGATGACGGTGAACCCGTCGCCGCCGAGGGAGCCGTCGTTGGGCTGGATGACCTTGACCCTGTCGTTTACGCGGAGCATGCCGCCCATGCCGGACTGGGCATCGACGGAGATGGTCACGGCCTCCATGCCGTCCCCGATCGCGGCGGCAAGGGACTCAGGGTTGTCCTTACCGGCAGTCGATGCGTTGGTGAGCTGGGAGCCCTTGGCGATGTACTGGGTTGCGACGCGACCGACGGGAGTCTTGGAGGAGTCGTCGATATCCTTCTTGGTGATTGCGCCGTCCGCCACCGTGCTGTTCGGGACGGAGACGAAGGCGAGGTCGCTTGCGGAGATCTCGTTGCCGGCGCGGATGGTCTTCGTGGCTGCGACGACTTCGGTGGTGCCGGAGAACGCTTCTTCGATTCGGTTGTTTGCGTCGATCTCCGATACGACGGCGACGCCTCCCGCGAGGACGGCGATGACAGCGAGACCGGCGGTGACCTTCTGCAGGCGGGAGACCTTCACGGCGATCTTCTCCATGCCCGTGAGGCTCGGAGCGTTGGGGGACGCGGCGCCGCGGCGGCCGGCTGCCTTCTTTTGGGCTTTCGCTGCCTTGGCTTCTTCTTTGGCCTTCTTCTTCTCGGCCTTGCGTTCGGCACGGGACGGCTTCGATGGCTTTGCAGGCTTCTCGCGCTTCTTTTTCGGTTCCTGTTCCTCAGCAGGTTCAGGATCGGTAAAGAAGCTGGAGGATTCCATCTCGTTGACGGGAATGTACTTGTCGGTCTCCTGCGGGGGATTATACGGAAGGGGCGAGGCCTGATGGTACGCGGTTTCCGGTTCTGGCTGGGATGCGGTGGCATCCTGTGCCGGAAGCGTGGCAGTCGTGTCGGGTGCCGGCTGGCGATACGGATTCACGGCAGGGGAGGGCTGGTCGTAGACCGGATGCGGCTCGGATGCAGCCGGGACATATGCAGGCGGCTCATAGGGGGCGGGGTGCTGCACTGTAGGTGCCTGAGGGTGTTGCGGAACCGTCTCTTGCGCCTTCTCGGCAACCGTATCGGGCGTCGGTGCGGCATATGCCGGCATAGCCGGAACCTGCGGCTGATAGCAAGGTGCGGCAGCCGCGACCGGTGCCGGCTGGACGGGCGGCTGGGACATGCCCGGCTGGCTGGTGGCTTGAGGTGCGGGAGGCTCGGGCTGCAAAGCCTGTGCAGTCTGCGCGTCCTGCATCGCCTTGTAGGATGCGGCGTGGAGATTCGCGATCAGGGCGGCTGCATCGCCTGCCGAAAGCTCGCCTGAGCGAACTTTCGCGAGGATCGCATCGGTATCGTTGGTGTCTGGCATGGTGTTCCTTTCTCGCTTTCCTGTGTAGAGATGCCGTCAGACACGCGGCATAGCAAAAGGATATCAGGCATTGGCACGAAGTGTCGCCTGATATCCTTTCATTTTAGCTCATCGGGAAGGCTATTTATTGTTCGTTGCCTGGTTGACGGCTGTTTTCATCTCGTCGATCACTTCTTGCGGAAGCTCTTTCGTGGACGTGTACTCTTCGTATTCGGGGGTGTCCGAACCGGCTTTGAAGGAATACTTTCCGTTACCCGAATCCGCCGGTCTCCATGCCTTTCCCGCAGTGTAGGGGACGGCATGTGCCGTGACGTGCGATCCGATGGGGATATTGAAATCTCCGAGCGAATAGGTCGCAAAGTATCCTTTCAAGGACGATTTCGTCTGGATGCCCCAGGCCCACGCGCGTTTGCTCTGGGGGACGGCCGAGGAGGGGGCTTCATAGAACCAGACCTCGACTTCGCCGTTGAACCCGTTGGCACGCAGGGACTTGACGGCCGCGGTCGCGATTGCGAGTCCGGGGTCATCGGAGTTCTTCGCGACAAGGAGGTTCTGCGACGCCATGGTGGCGTCCCTGGCTGCGGAGCAGTCATTTGTCTGGGCGTTCTGCTGGTCGAGGGCTGCAGAGAGCTCGAATGCGAAACCGAGTGCGATGAGGAGCACGAGCATGATGATGACGTTCAGGATGCTGATTGCGCCGGATTCGCTGCGAACGCGCGTCATCGCGACACCTCCATCTTCTCGGAAACCGGGACCTCCACTTTGATCGTTTTCGACATCTTGATACCGTCGAAGCTGCCGACCGAAATCAGAGTTGGGACTTTATAGTCGACGGTCGATTCGAGAAGCGCCGTGGTGCTTGATTTCGAGATGGTCGTGATTCCCGTGGAACCGGAATCGGTGACGGTGGCCTCATCGGACCTGTCCGAATAGGAGACCTTGGAGTTCGTCACGGTGATGTTGTTCTTGACGATACCCGGCGTGTTCGATGCGAGTTCATCCTTTACCGCCTGGTTTACGTTTCCGGATGCGATTGCGGCGGAGAAATCGGACTTCATCGCGGCCGACTCGATTGCGGCGCTCATTGCGGTGCCCTCATATGCTATCAGGCAAACTTGGATAAGGCAGAATGCGAGGACGATGAGCATGGGGAGGACGATGGCGGCCTCGAGGACTTCCGAACCTCTTTCAGAATGGGTCCTTACCACGAGGACGCACCTCCTTCCACCGTTGCATCCTTTAACTCCACGGCGTTGGATTCGATCGTCATGCCGCCTCCGAACCCTCCGGCGGCATAGATCGCATCGCCGAGGACGGTCTGTGGCCGGATGGTCACGGATACGGTCGCGGTGCATTTCCGGGTGGAGACATTCGACTCCCTGTCCGTATAGGACGATCCGTTTGAATCGGGAATCCGGTGCGTGTACGCTTCCCTCTCGGCATCCGAGACATCTGTCTTGATCTTCATGTTTTCAGCGAAAAAAGAGGAGGCGGCATTTACGGCCGCCACCTTAGCTGATGAGGCATCGCCGCCGGGGTTTACGGCGAGCTCTCGGGCAGCTGCATGGGCGGCGTTGTCGACAGCGGTTGTCGCCGCCGAGATCTGGCCGAATTCCATGGCAGCCATGGCAAAAATCAGGAGGAACGGGACACCGAGCGCAAATTCGATGATTGCGGCGCCCGATTCGGACTCCGGTTTCTTGAAGATGCCTTTCACGTCCTGTTCCTCCTTGGTTGCAGAATTCTCGATTCTCGGAACAAATACCTTAGTAGTATGGTATTATGCTATCAGAGAGAAAGGAGGTTGACTACTTGCCAACGCCGTTGATCGAGGTATTGGCAGCGTTGCGGGCAGAGTCGAACCAGGAGGAGATGGAGCTGCCAGTCTTGGTCATCTGCTTCTGCATCTGGTTGCCGAAGGCGATCAGAGCAGCGCCGATGATGACGGCGACAATGGCAACGATGACGTACTCGACGGTGTCGGCGCCGCCGGCGATCTCACCGGCATAGACGCGATTGCGGATAGAATTCATGGGAATTCTCCTTCCTTTGTGTCCATTCGAACGGTTGCAAAGACTCTATTATCAGTTGTTCCTCGCAGATCGGCTACCCCTAACTTCTCTGCGGGGGACAGCGGGATAGACTGCTACATGATACACCCAAGGGGCACACCGGTGCAAAGCCAGACGAGCAGGAAAGGCCCCATGGGTACGCGGCTTTTAAGGGTGATCTCTTTCGCACGGTAGCGGGGGATGTAGTTGGCGAGCATGGCGATGCACATCGCGCCCATGCCGTATACCGTGCCGTGGAACCCGCATGCCGTCGCGATCGCAGGGACGAGCCTGCGGTCGCCGGCACCGACTGCATCGGCGCCGCCGGTGATGCGGAAGAGATGGTTGGTGATGGCGAAAATCGCATAGATTCCCACACCGCACAGCAGGTTGCCGATCAGTCCGCTTACACCGCCGTGCCCGAACGCCGTGAGTACGGCGAGAGGGTACGTGGCGATAGACAGACCGAAAGGCAGAACGCGTGAGCGCTGGTCGCACATCGCGCCGACTGCCGTGACGAGAATCGAGGTAATCCCGCCGAGAAGAAAGAGCAGCGGGGAGTGGAGGTTGCCGGTCATCCCGACATAGCAGGTCGCGGCGGTACCGAGACCGACGGCAAGGGAAAGCATGGCGGCGGTCATCTTGGAGACCGGTGCGACGTAGCGGCCACGGTACTCCTCGACGGTCTCATAATCATCGAGATTCACGCCGTCTGGCATGCGGCTGCCCGTCTCGATAAGCGCCTCGACTTTCTCACGCATGAGTTCCTTGGTGCGGACGAGCCTCATGGCATCGAGCCACCAAATCGCAAGGTCCCGTTCCTCGCGTTTCTCGGCGCGTTTGCTCGGTTCGCGGTCGGGATTCTCCGCCTTGAACTTCTTGTAGACTTCAAGGTTCTCATCCCACCAGGAAAGGATCGCATCGCGCTTGCGACCGAGGATACGCCCGCTGATACAGGGGAGGGCGAGGGCGCACACGCAGCCCGTCAAACCGCCTGCGGCGATTGCCGCGAGGGGCGATTTCGTGAGCATACCGATGGTAATGGTGAGGGTTTCGCTTGCAGCGAGGACGGCGATAGGAGTCGCGTCATATGCCTCCCCACAAGAGGGCTTCATGGTTTCATTCATAAACACGCACTTTCCTTTTGGTGTTTCTCTTGGGCTATTATACCGACTTCGTCTCATAATTCAATGCGCAGATGTCACGAGATTATTATTTATTTTCTCCTCTCATCGGTTCCCTTCTTTGTCGGCATGAGCGGATATCAATCCTATCGCAATAGGGACGGGGCGGGGTGAAGTGGTAGAATCTTACAAAAGCAATCCTACGGTTCATAGAGTAGAAGGGACGGCCATGGAACAGGACTTCACGAAAGGCCTGAGCGTATGCATCGGGAATTACGGTTACTACAACGAGGGCGAGCTCCACGATACGTGGATCACCTTGCCGAAGACGGAAGCGGAGATTCGGGATTTTCTCCACCTCAACCGCCTGCAAGATCCGCTGCACGAGGAAATCTATATCTCTGATTATGATGGCGTCCCCTTCGGCACGAGGCTGCTCTTCAACGAGTTTTGCCATCTCGAGGACTTGAACCTGCTTGCGAAGCAGCTCGTCACGGCAAACCCAGCCGATCTGGAGAAGGTGGGCGCATGGATTCAGGCGAATGACACCCCTGAAAGTCTTGTTGGGCTTATGAATCTCATCGAGCAGGCCGACGATATCCCGTTTTACAGCTGGGGATACGATGGTGCTTACGACAAGGATGAGTTCGGTAATATGATCTATACCACGATGTCACCGGAGAGAAACTACGGGTACGAGATGGTTGCGTTATGATGCGCAGTATCCTGCGGGCTCGTCCAAAACGGCGGACCGCAGCCTGGGACATAAACAGGAAGTCAGCCGCAATGCCTCCGAATTGCTCAATGACGGGAAACAGGCTATGGAGACTCCATCCCAGGAGCATTAACCGGAGAAAGGCATATGGAGCCATACCGGGAAAGTCCCTTGCACGGATTAACGTGCGGGGGACTTTCTCTCTTTAGGAAGATCGGTCTTTGTGCGTTCAGCGTCGAGCCGTTGATGACCGGCCTTGCATTTGACGGCTTTGGAATTCAAACCTTGTTGCATCTTGAATCCAACGGCATCGAGGATTTCCTGTTCCGTGCACCGTGAGACATCGGAAACGGCGGCGACCGTCGCGCCGCATCCCGGAAGCTCGAGTTGCTTGGGATCGGTGAGGAGTCGATGTCCGATCGGTCCTTTCCGGTCGATTTCGGTAACCTGGAGTGCGCCGTCCTGCCTAGTACTCCGTGTCAGAACTGAATAATACTTGCTGGAATCTCCGCAAAAACAGGCGAGATCGAGGCGACCTGACAGGACGGCGTTGTAGACTTTCTCACCGATTTCCCTGTTTTGGAGATAGAGTTCTTTATATCTATCGTTTTTTGGGTTCTTGAGCCTGTCGATCGCGGCTTCGTGCAGGGAGGCCAGCCTGTAAGTTTGGATAACCGGACGAGCACTCATCGGAAATCACGCCCATCAAAATTTTCTAAACCTACGCGATTGCGCGCGGCTTCAAGCTGTTTGCTGCCCTCCCTGCCGATGGCAGCTTTTTCCTTCAGGCTTCGATCGCCCTTCTGTGTGAATCCGATCGCCTGCAGGATGTCCCGTTCATTGCATTTCGAGATGTCGGGAACGGCGGCGAGGACGGCACCGTATCCCGGAAGATCGAGCATCTTCTGGTTCGTAAGCCGGCGATGCCCGATCGGTCCCTTGCTGTCGATATCCGTGAGCTGCAGGGAGCCTTCCTGTTTCGGGCTACGCGTAAGGATGGAGTAGTAGCGACCGTCTTCCGTTCCGCGGAAAGCTACGAGGTCAATTTTTTTATCAAGAATTGCGCTGTACAATCTGTCGCCGACTGCGCGGTTCTTTTCATACCATTCTTCAAACCTGGTATCTTCCAAATCGAAATACCCGGCGACCGCCACCTCATCCAGGCGCAACAGCTCATACGTTTCGATTCCGCTTCGATTCATCATCGCACATCACCCGAAAGGCAGGAAGTGCCCTTTACTTTGTTTGCTTGGCTTAAGTTGTCACCGATCACGGTTAAATCCCCCATTTCTTTATTTTTCTTTGTAAGATTCTACCATCTCTCATCAAAAAAGGGGCACCCATAGCCGGATGCCCCAAAGAGAAGAGTGCCAGAAAAATCAATCAGCGAGCCCTGGCGAGCGGATCATAGGTGCCGTCAGGCACCGCATGAATAGCGCATCGCCATGCGAATCGCTGGCATATCGATTCGGCTTGCAGGTCTAGCCGACAAGCGGCCTATCGACCATAGCGGACAACTTGGCGTATAGGTCCAGCTCGACGGAGATTGCCGTCTCACCGTAGGCGATGGCCTGGAACATGCGGTACCGCTTCAGCCCCAGGTCCTCCTCGACAGTCGCGCCGTCGGCCTCGATCTTGTCATAGGCAGCCTTGATCGAGGGCATATCCTGATCCTCGTTATGGCTGATGTCATTCTGCAGAAGATCTACGAGACCCTGCATGCTCATCGAATCGCCGCCCTGGCGATAGAGCAGGCAGACACACGCATCGAGAAGCATGGCGCGGGCGGTCGCGAAAAGGTCCCCGCTTTTCTTGATGACATCTGCATCCAAGCCATGTGAGATGCACCCCGCCAGCACCAAGGCGTCCTCCTGGCAGGAAATGAACGAAAACGGGTTATAGTTCATAGTCAAACCAACCGTAGTTTCCTCGCCCTTAACGGCTTCGGTCTTTTCTTCCATAATGAAATTCCTTTCTATCGATCTCCGGCTTCAGCTTGGACATCATTTACTGACTGCATTGTGGTCAATTGTATCAAACCGATCGCGGAAACCATCGGCTGTCGCATTAGTCAAAGTTCCACGGGTTACCGGTTACGATTCCGTTGACGCTATCCGAATAACCGAAATTGGTCCTGTCAGAAGCGGAATTGTTTAAAGTTGGGAGTCCCGAACTAGCCTTTGTGTTTCTTCCCCTTGAACTCGGGGAATTGCATATCAAGCGACCATGTCTCGCGATTCAACGTGAGATATGCGTCATAGGTTCCATCCCCGCTTTTCTTCTTGATTCCCTTGATGAGCGATGTCTTTCCCTTTTCGGCGATTTCCCTGCCGTTCTTGTCGGTGAGCTTCTTCGGCTTATCCTTTGGCCCGACAAAACGGTAGATGAAAAAGTCGCAGGTGCCAACATGGGCGAAGACGGATTTTCCATCTTTCTCACCTGTTTTCTTGAAATGCACTCCGGCGCAGCGGAACTGGTTTTTCGTCGCATAGAGGTCCTTGCCGCATTTCGGGCACTTGCCGATGACGATTGCGTTTCCGTCGCCCAGTTTCATACCGTCCAATGCACCGATGTTATCTTGCATTGCCCTCATATCGTGCACGACCATATCGGTAACGGTATTGATGACATCGGACGGTTTGCGTGAAAACCGTCCCACCTCGTTCATGGATTCAAACAGCTTCTCGGTGACTTCCGGTGAGGCGATCTGGCAATTCGCCAGCAAGGCGTAAGACACCTCGCCGCACTTCGTCATGGTGAGTGCGCCCTTGTTTTCCTTCATGAGGGCGCGTTCCTCATTGGCGGTGATTTCCGCAAGCGTGCTGGTTCTGGTGGCGCCGGTACCGACGTTATATTTCTCGAGCTTCTTCGTAAGCCATTTCATTGTCGGTTTTTGCGGGCGTTTGTTAGCTCCTTCGTGCACATACGGGGAGGCGACCTTACCGAACTCGCAGGCGTTCTCTGTTTCCTCCCCTTCCGCTTTCTCGGTAGAAGAGGAGTTCGAATCGAAGATCGCCTTGAACCCCGGTTTGATTGGGATTTGGGTCTGCCCGACATATTCGGGAAAATCCCTTACATAGCCTTTGACCAGCTCATATTCATAATCTTCGGCGAGCATCGCTAGATAGTTCTTGGCAAGTACGGAATAGATCGCGGAACCGATTTTTCCGTAACCCTTTTCAAGTTCGGCAAGGGATTCGGGAACATTGATTCCCGGTCTGTTCGCGCCGTGCGCCCCGCCTTCCTTGACATGTGTTTTCCTTGCGGCGCGATGGGAGAGCAGAGACGTATCCACACCGACCACTCCTGCAATCTTATCGACAAGCGGAAGCAGTTCGCCGAATTGTTCCGGCGTGACCTCCTTATCCTCGGTACGCGGGTAGCTTACGATCTGGTTTTCGTACATCTCCTGATATGTCTTCAGGACATTTGCCGGCTTGAACCCCTGCTTCGCGAGGATAGCGGACAGGCCGGCGAGGTCGAGGAGCTTTCCGGGGGCAGTGCGTTTCTTCGCCCTGGAATCCTCTACGACAGCGCTGTCGTGCAACTGCGAAAGGTCTACCTGATCGGGGCTATCGAACCGGATATCTTCGGCGTCGTCGGTCTTTCTGGCAAAGATGTTGCCGTTTTCGTCTTTGAAACGCGCCTCGTAAAACGGCTTGCGGACATATTCGTTATAGGCTTTCAACTGGTCACCGGTCAGTTTGACCATGACCGATTTCAACCGGCCCTGGCGTACGACCGTTCGGAACCCCTTTTTTCGCGCTACGAGTGTTGCCGCACGGGTGAACTGCATGCTCGCGAGATCCCAGCGCTCGCGGACGACCGCCTTCACATAGTCGCCGTCCTTGTCCATAGATGGAAGGGTCTTGCGTTCCATGAAAGCCTTCTGCACGCTTGCCGGCGCCTCGTCGGCAAAGTACATACGCTTGGTCGGACCTCTCCAACCGCATTTCTCCAAAGCCTCCCAGGCGAGCAGTTCGCCCTCGCCGGACGGGTCGACATCCGTTGCGATCACGACGCAATCGGCCTCTTTTAGCTCATCTTTAAGACCGGAAATGATGTCCTTGCATCCGCTTAGGATCCCCTTCTTCCATGCAAAATCGTTGAGATTCCACGGCAGATTTTCAAGATCCCAACTCTTATAGAACTCGACCTTTTCAGTAGGAACCTGTTTATCGGGAGGCAACAGCCCCATAACGTGTCCGCGCAGATTGGTAATTTTATATTCAGTTCCGGCATAATTACCGGTTTTTCCACCCAATGCTTTTGCAAAATTTCGTGCAGCGCTAGGCTTCTCGGCAAGAATCAATTCCATTATTGCTTTCCTTTCTAAAAGACTCTCACAACGATAACGTTTTAATGCTCAGTTTTGTCAAAGGAATCTATTTGCCGATCTGTTCGTTCGTTAGAAAGAGCTTTTGACGCCTGGCGTAATCTTCACTATATCGTGGAGCACCATAACAAAGACGAAGCGCGGTTTCGCCTTGAAATACGAGGGCTGTATTCTGCATCTGGGGAATAAATGAATTGAGTAGGTCTATATGAAGGAGTTCTTTTTCGATAAACGAAGTCAGTAACGGAGATTTTAGAGAAGCAGCCTCTTGTTAAAGCAGTTTCTTTAACAAGAGTAAGCGATGCAAATAAAGGCATAGGGACCCCAAGAAAATAGGAAGATATACTTTAAAGTATATCTTCCTCCAAATTATCTAGGAAATCCCATGTGTCATCATCTTCGCATGGATAATATTGAATATTACCGTCGCGGCAGCCATGGTCTTTGTCGTATTGTTCTCTTAAAAGATCAAGGGAACGTTTGGTTTTTTGTAAGTCTCGATATGTTTGAAGTTTGTCTGCAAGCGGAACCCTTCCCATCGACGACCTATCGATGGTTCTTGGTTTCTCATCTGTTTTGCTGTAATGAACGAAATCGATGCTTCCGTAACCCGTGTTATACCATTTTGACTTTCCTGTGGTCATATAGGTTACGACCGTGGGGATCTGTGAAATGAGGCTCCATGCTGAAGCAGAGGACTCAAGGCTTTCATAGAAGGAGTCATTTGGTCGGATTTTCTTACCAATCAAATCTAAAGTACCGAGTCCTCCGTATTGAGAAAAGCGAAAAACGTATACATTATGGTATGCACGATTCAAAATGTTTTCTTTAATAAGTGACTTCAATGTTCCATTCAATTTGCTGCCGGTTTCATTAAAAAGTTCTGACAGCTCCTTTTTAGTGTAAACATGAGTAAATCGCCCATCATTGCGGGCAAGTTTTTTCATAGCGTCGATAGTACGCATCTTATCACCTGCTTTCAAAGTATATTATATCATATACTTTGATTAAGTAAAACTCGTCTAACCGTAAAAGAAAGCAGGAAGCCGACTGAAATCAGTTTCCTGCTTCTCTTAATTGTAGATTGATGTTTCAATTAAAAATTTCTGTAATTCAGAATCATCCGCTGTCTCATAGAAGCGCTTGAGCTTTTCACCGAAGTCATGTTTACACTCTGGTGGAATCGCCAAGATTCCGCGCCCGTCAGCGATCAACATCTTGTTTGCCACGAGCTGTGCCGTTCGCTTATTTCCATCACTAAAAAGTTGGGAACGACAAAGATAACCGAACATCTTAAGCGCCCGTTCTCTCCCAGGTTCCATATTCGCAATTTTCTCGATAGTGGCTTTTGCAGTATCGAAGTCCGGCATCTCCGGTTGCCAGGCGGTCCCACTGATACCTACTGGTATGTTACGAATACATCCAGCGTTATGAACAAGCGATGCACCCAAAATGGAATTTATTTTGGCAACAAACTCAAAATCTACAAGTGAGTTTAAATGCTCAAAGAGATAATTCCAAGCAAGTTTAAGATTGTAGACGGTAATTGTTCCGGTGACAGTCAATCCTTCAACGGTTTGGTTGTACTCAACGATTACTTTTGCTTGCGGGTATGTGATATTGACACCTTCAATGATTGCCTCTTTCCAGATGCTATCCACAACATTTCTTTTTGCATAGAAGACATTGAATTCAACAGCTTTTTCAGCCTCAGCGATTGTAGACATAGTATTTTTACCTCCGTAATATTATTATACCATGTCCATAACATTCATTCAATATGCTCGGTGTGCGCTGTACGGTCAGCGTTTTGTGTCTTGCTAATGCCCACAGTATTGCTTCTTGTTTTCAACGCGTTGCTTCCAAGTGTGGCAGCTTTACACTTGACTTTTAAGTTCTGTGAAGATGGTACGGTACGATCGAGTCCATAGATAGCTTCTTTAGTTAAAAAAGAAAAGAATTTATCCGGTTTGTTTGTTTCATAAAAGTCGAGTAGCAGAGTCTCAAAATTGTTAATTTGCTCTTTCGGAATCGCCAAGATGCCACAGCCGTCAGCAATCAGCATTTTATTTGCTATGAGTTGCGCTGTTCGCTTATTTCCATCACTAAAAAGTTGGGAGCGACAAAGATAACCGAACATCTTAAGCGCGCGTTCTCTCCCAGGTTCCATATTCGCAATTTTCTCGATAGCGGCTTTTGCAGTGTCGAAGTCTGGTATTTCCGGTTGCCAGCTTGTTCCGCCAATATACACATCAAAATATCGCAGTTGTCCAGAATCGGGAACAAGATTGTTGCTAACGAGTTGATGTACCTGCCGTACATATGACAAATCGATAGGCGCATCAATAAAATCAAATATGAATTGCCATCCATGTTTTAGATTGTTAATTACAGTTGTTTGGTCTTGCGTTAGGTTAGCAATTTTAGCACCTTCGAAAACCGCTTTTGTAGCAGGGAACGTGATATCGATTCCCTCGATATTTGCTTCTTTCCAAATACTGTCAACGATATTTCGCTTTGCATAGAAAATGTTATCCTCGATGGACATATGCTGACCGGGATACATGGAAGGTCCTTTCAATCAAAAATTTGTTCAGCCTTAATCTTTAATGACTCGGATTATCGTGCACGGAACTAACTTGATGCCCTTCGTTGACCTTGTCGGCAACGGCCGTCTTGGCATCCCTGACGGCAGCGAGAGAGCGGTCGTGTTTACTGTTCTCAGCGAGCATGTCGCGGGCCTGTTTCCCGAGCGTATGCCATTGGGAAATGTCGCATTTAGTGCGTTTGCCGGCCAGCTTGGCATCGATTGAATCTTTCATATCTGAAGCCACGATTGACGCGAATTCCGGACTGATCGGTACCGCGATGTGGCTTTCATCGACAAACGCCCCGTCCATCGGGTCTCGGGGATCCGATTTTTGAGACAGATGGTCACCTGGGTCAATGATAAGGACATCCATGATGATCTGCTGCGGCTTCTGGGATGCGGCGATTGCTTCCAGCTTTCCAAGCTGCTTAGCCGAGATCGCCGTATCCACGGAGATGGCGGTGTTTCCCCTCGCCGATGGATGCCACGCCTGATATTCCTCACGCGACATTCCGGGCCTATATCCTTGCGGGACGATCAGGCGGCCGTTCTTTTCCTCTAGCACGCCGGAGGTAAACAGGGTCGCTTCGCGCAGGAGGTTCTTTTCCGCGAGATTGCGGAAGGTGGTTACCCGTGCGAAATTATCCATCGCTTTCTGAACGGGTTTATCCAGGGATCCAAGGCACTCGAGAATATGTTTCGCGGAGGGATCCGGGTCTTTTAGGTCAAATTCCATATCCGAGAAATACTTGCCGGTCTCTACGCCCTCATGGAAATCCCTGATCGAGTCGATTCCGTCTTCCCCGATGAGGTTCGTGAGTTTTGAATAGTTCGTTTCGACCGCTTCCCTGTAACCGGGATGCTCTGGATCGTTTTTCAGTTGCAGGTCATCATGCGCGTCGATGATGCTCAATACGACGGATGTCTTATCTGTTTCAACGGGCAGGTGGGCGTATTTGAAATGTTCCACGTTGCCCGCATAGGAGAGCTTTACATCGAATGCAGGTCCTTTTTCGGAATCTTCGATAATAATATCCAGATCGAGGTTCTTATAGACCTGGAGCGGATGGGGCATCTTCACGTAAGCCAACAGTTCCGGCACCAGGCTGCTCTTTGGATAGTTCCCTTCCGACAGCCATGCGATAAGCGACGGCATCTCGCCTTTGAGTTTACCGATCAGCCTTTGCGTCGTTTCAGGCGAGAACGGATCGTCCGTCTCGTTCCATTCAGCCAGCGCATTGTGGATAGCGGCGTTCTGGATATGGTTATCGGCCATCTGAGCCACATCGATCAGTACGTTTCCATCGTTGTTCAAGACATTTACCAGGCCAAGCGTGTTCATTTCTTAATTCTCCTTTTCAATGGTTTTACTGCGAATCGCGGTTGTCGTCGTCATATCTGAGAGTGATGTTGCGCGGTTTATCCCTATCTTGCGCGAGCCTGTTTCGCCTACTGTCCGCGACCTTGATATGCATGGTGCGGTTAAGGGAATTATGTTCCCTTTCGCGATCGGACAGCTTCGGATTTATTTCCGCTTTCATCTTGCAAATATAGGATGAGGGTATTATAATATCCATTGAAAGAGCTGCAAGCGCCGGAGGGAATCGTGTCCCACCATAGCGGGGTAGCTCTTTTTCCATTTGTTCATATTTCTCAGAATCGATATACAGGATCTTTTCCTCGTTTGCAGCACGCGCGAGATATGAAGTGAAGTTGTCACGTCCGTAAAGGCTGGCTATCACATTGCTGCAGCCGTTATCGTTCGTCTTGGTTCCATACCCGTTTGGGAAAAAGTATGCGATGACCGGGACGCCGTCAGGGTCGTACATATCGAGTACGGCGGCGACGCCTTTGCCCTCAAACGACCTACCGTTTACCGTATAGTTCGGCTGGTCGAAAACGACTACCGGCTCTTCGAGCTTTTCCGGAAGCGATTTGATTTGCTCGATGGTAAGCCCATGTTGATGGTTGTCAGCCTCTTTTGGGGCGATTGCATTCCTGAGATGTCTTTGCGTATAGATGAAGGGCAGATTGTCGAATCCGGCTCTCCTGAATACATACGGTGTGTTGGGTCGGGGTTCCAGAACGGCGTGCGGTGACAGCATGCCGCTCAGGCTTGCATCGACATCGTAACCGAAATCCAGATATTCCGAACACTGTATCCCATATTGTCTGATTGCCTTGACGTCCATTTCAGGCAATTCGTCTCCTCTGAGCAAAGCGGAGAGAATCGAGTCGTTGATCGTTCTTTCCGCTTTCGTGCGCTGGATCGAGGATTCGTATTCGCGAATCGTTCGCGCAGCGTTAAGCGTATAGCCATCCATATCGTTCCTCCCCTGTAGCTCGACGGCAAGTTCTATTTTTCCTGCATGTCTAGTGCAACCGCATCGTTTTTGCGATCGTCATTCACGTGGACAGCCTGCTTCGCTTTTGCATCCTTTACATCGGAAAGTCCACGGTGGGAATCGGACTTGATACTTTTATATTCCGCACCGATTTGGTCCCAGACGATTTCATCGAGATCGGACTGTCCACCGGACTCCCAGATGTTTTCACATGCGTTATCGCGGATCTGGATAGCTTCGTCGATCGTGATATCGGGATATTGCCTCAGTACGGCGTCCGGGCTTACGGAGATAAATACATCATCTGTCGGCGTCGCGAGTACGTCGATACGTTTCCCGAGCGCAGCGAGCATCTTTTCCATATCATCCGATGACAGGTAGCGGAAATACTCAGCCGCGCAATCGAGGAAGAATTCCTTCATCTGGTCGAAATCATCGAGATCCGGCACACAGAGGTCCGGATCATCGAACGGGATTTTCTTATAATCGTCCATGTCGGTTCTCCTTTGCTTATTTTGTAAGGTCCTGTGGAACTTCCGCATGCTCATGCTGGCTGTTCAAGGCACTTGCCGCGCGTCCGATATCTACAGACCGGCCGAGCGGGCTTCGCTGTGACCGTTCCGCTTTGTCGAACCACTGGTTGACGGTCATGCGCGTGAACTGGGTGGTGGTACCGGCTCGTGCGCAGAGTTTCGCAGAGCTCTGGAGCCGATGGAGAATCGGCTCCGTGACGGCAAACGGGCGGCCTCCGGGGTTGAGGTCCCAGCAGTCTTTTGGAAGCCCCTCTGAACCGTTCTCAATCGGTTTGGCGTGCATGATAGCGTCTTCGGTAAGCTCAAGGTTCTCCACACACCAGTTATGGTCGTCGACGCATTTCTGTGCGGCAAGGCAGGCGAGGGTGTCGGAAAGCGAGTCATGCGGGGCGCTCGTCCAGTTGTAGCCGAGACGTTCAGCTGCCATGGAGAGCGGTTGGTATCTATGTCCCGTATTTGAGTTTCCGAAGGCATCCATGAATTCTTGCATGGTGTCGATGATTGCGGCATCGGGGTTGATGGTGGCGCCGGCGGCCTTCAGGAAACCGATATCGAAGGCTATGTTGTAGCCAACAATCTCGTCGGCGATACGGTCGAGGATGCGGCAGATTTGTTCCATATAGGCGTCGATAGTGGTCAGGTGTTCCACGTCATCCGGGGAAATGTGGTTCACCGCCTGGGCTTCCGGCCACTCCTTCTTGTGTTTCGGCTTGAACCTCTCATCGAAGAGAAGCCGTCCATTGGCATCTACGATAGTGAGCGACAGGATTTCGTCGCCCTCCTCGGGATGCAGGCCGGTGGTCTCCGTATCGAGGTAGACGCGGTTGGGGTTGTTGCTGCTCATGGTTACTTTACCTCCTTGTCTTTTGCAATATCGTTCCTGTCGACGTTTCGATCCGCATCGAGGCGCCCCGACGACTCTCTTGCATTGCAGGTTTTTTCGGAAACGCTCTTGTTTTTAGACGGTTCCTTTTTGCAGGTGCCGACATAGTGCCCGGCGCCCACACCGGTGATGACGAAGTCTTCCCCGTTGTCTTCCCTGCCGATCATGTCCACGAGTTCATTCTGGGTATAGCCGGAGAACGTAACGCTATCGTCGATGACAAGACCGCAGGTGTCCTCGAAACTGAAATTCGTCTCGATAATCTCAGATGGGTCATCCTTCCAGTACATCTGGACAGGCATGATGAATACGCTGATTTTATTTGGTACCTTGTAGTCCTTAATCGCGTACTCCGGAAATGCATCGAGGACGGCATCGAGTTTCTGCGAATCCTCGAAGGTCCTGCCGGCGAGAAGGCCATACTGTTTACCGGAAATATCGACGATGGTCTCGGTGGCGTTCGTCTCGATACCGGAGAGCTCGATCTTCGGAACGAGCGCGAAGTTATAGCCTACCTTCACGGCGACCAGCTTATAGTCGTCGGGGGTATTCGCATCCATGAATTCTTGCGTGTTGCGCATCTGGGAGATCACATCGGCGTCAAACGTGAATGCCGGATAGGAGCAGAAACCGGAATGGGAGACGATGCCTTCCACGGTTCCGAGCCCATAGATAGCCTCGATGATTGCCGGGTTATACAGGTTGTTCATGTCGAGGAAAACAGTCCTGTCGTTCTGGCATGGATTGTTTAGGTTGACGGAGATATCTGCCCAGCGCTCTCCGAAATTATCGCTTTCCGGCGTGACGTCGTAAGCGCCGACATAGAGGCTGCCGTTATCGAGATAACTGTCGCAGACGAGCTCGAGCTTATATTTTTCCCCGAAGTTTTCCACATCGAACGTGACTCCGCGCTTCATGAAATCGGGATCGTTCCAGACGATCTCTCCGTTAGAGTCGATAAGCTCAGGATACTGTTCGCGCACGTTCATGATTTCCTGTTCATCCAGGTAATCCGGACCTGCCTGTGTCATGTAGCACTCGGCGTAATCATCGGCGACAGACGACATCGCCATGCGGTCGATCCAGCCGAACTCATCCTTATGTTCGATGATCTCCTTGGTCGACACACCGTTCTGCAAGGCCATGAAGGTCGAGCGTTCCCGGTCAGAAGGAAGGGTATCGCACCAACGTTCTTCTGAAACGTAGCCTGGGGAATCCAGGTGGTATACGTTGCCGAATGGTACGGCATAATCGCGGACATGACCCTCGAGGATATCTTCCTTCTCCGCATACCAGCTTTCGAGTTCATCTGCAGTCTTGATGTCTTTGTATTCCATAATCGGCTACTCCCTTTCCATATTCTTGCCATCGGGGATTTCCGTGTTTGGGCTGTCGAGATGAGCGGCGCTTATGGCACATGCATCGCGCTTGGCTTCTAGACCGCTCTTTGCAGGTTCCTGTTTCTCATCGCGAGTCGGCGTGACGCTGACGGAACCACAGAAAGGGTCGCTGAAGGCACTGACATCTTGGGGGCTGTGGTACATTCCGCGCAGACCCTCCTTGGTCTCAGGGCCACTGTAGTCATCCATGGCGATCCAGATACGGTTCATCGGGATTTCAAATGGTTTATCGAGGTCGACCATCATATAACCCGCGCCGTAGACGGGATCGTGGATACCGATATACGGTTCGTATGTTCCCGGGGAGACGATAAAAGCATGACCGGTATCGACTGTGTGTCCGCTCATATAGCGTGAGTCCATGCATGCCACGGCATCGAGGAAGACGGAAGAGGGGACTTTAGCCATAAGGGAAATAGTCGTCTCGTTTACCGCCAATGCCTCGAAAAGCTCGTCCCGCATGGTGCGTTCGAATTTAGTGGTCGGATAGTTCACCAGTTTCTCGACGGCGGTGCCCTGCGATGCGCACAGCTCATCGATGATTGTCGTACCGATATCCGCCGGACGTTCGTAAGCCACGTAGCTGGGCACTTTGCCATAATCTAAATTGTTCTCTGCGTCCTCGATAACCTCGAGGTTTTCTTCGCGCCAGTCGCATACGCTCTGGATCAGCCTGTATCCGTCCATGCTGTCGACCTTCTCAGTCAGAATGAGCGTCATATCGAACTGCATGGCATCGATCATCTGGTCGCATTGGAATTCATACTGGATATTGAATCTCTCGGAGACATCCGCGTTCAGCGCATCGTGGTCCAACTCATACTCTCCGGGCACGAGGATCCCGCTGGCAAGGCCGGCAGATTCGATATATTCGGCAAATTTATTGAAGATTTCCGCGCACTGGGAGGAAAGGGCATCCAGATAGACCCAGGATGTAGACAGCTCGTTGTCGAGTGCCATAGAGAGTGCCGACTTGAGGTCGGCCGGCATTACCTGTCCGTTCTTAATTTTCTCCTCGTCGATATATCCGCTCGCCCAGTCGAGGTCGCGGTCACCGAGGAATCCGGCGACGATATGCTTGCAGTAATCCTCGTCCTCGTATGTCATATACGGATCGAGGAGGAGTGGCTTGCGCTCCATGATATTCTTCTTATCGTTTTTCGGATCGATTGTCGACCAGCCAAGCGCCTCGCTTAGCATATCGGCAGCTTTCTCTTCGCCGAACAGATCGATGACGTCGTTGTAGGTTCTGATTTTCGTCTTGATTTCACTCATATCGGTTCTCCTTTACCGGGCGATTTCATCCTGTCCGCAAACGGGCGCATTGCCGCCGATGTGCGCAAGCGACTCGATACAGGACGCCTTTTTGGCAGCGAGGCCGGCTTGGTCGGGAAGGACGCTCTTGCGGCGCTCGGCGATATCGATGTCGGCGTTTGCACGGATGGTTTCAGATGCCTTGTCGTAAGTGGAATCTTTCGGCAGGGCATCGATTGCAATGGCGAGGGCGATCAGGTAATTCGTGTCATGTTCATTGACCACCTCTCGGAATACCTGGTAAGGCAGTGATGCTGCCGTTCCGGGCATACCCTCGGCAAGTACATATCCGTCGGCGGTGTCTTCAAATTCGGGATGTATGGTGGAAGAGGAGATGCCCCATCCGCCGAGAACATCGCGTTCCCAGACCTCCGCGATGATATTCCATCCGCGGTCGTTGGCTGGATCGTCGATAGCGCGGCAGTAGAGGAATTTCGGCTGCATGTTCGGTTCTTTGACGATCCATGCGTAGGCATGGTGCACGATATCGTTGGCTGCGGCGGGGCAGAAGTAGTTCTGGAAGCGATCAGGGGTCTTCTTCGTTCCGGTTTGCATGTTACCCTCCGTTCCGGCGGCGTGTTTTGTAAGATTCTACCACTTTGGCTGCGTTTCGCCTATATATCGATGACGGATACGGCACGTCATCTGCAAAAGGTATCGTGTAGAAGGGCACGGGGGCTCACCGAAGCGGCGAGTCCCCGTGTTTGTGCCGTCTATCTGTCCTGTAATGGCGAATCAGGTGCGTCCTGGTCATGGTTCAGATTCCTTGCCGCATCCGTGGCCGCTGCATGGCGTTCCGTGAGTCCCCGCGGATTGTGGGTTTGCACGAGGTCGTCCTTATGCAGGCGGACATCGCATTCCTTGACATATTTGAGAAACGTCGGATGCGTGATGCCGAGCTTCGTTGCTGCGGATCTTGCCGAGATGTCTCCGTTCTTATATTCGCTGTAGAGACGGTCGAATCCCTTGGGAAGGGGTTTCAATCCCCTTCCTCGGGTATCCTGTGCATTCGTGATCTTGTTCACATGATAGGAGAATGCCTGTTGGCTCAAGCCGGCGATCTTGGCGGCCTGGGCTTGGCTTAGATCCCAGTTCTGATATCTGCCGAAAGCCTCGCGAAACCGTAAATCATATCCGTCCAAAGGATCGCTAAGTGACTCTTTCAGCTCCGTCTCGATATCGGCAGGCATATCGATAAGCTCACCGGTTTCATCACGTGAGAGGGCGACGATATTGCCGAAAATGAGAGAAAAGGGCTTACCGTCGTTTGTTCCGACGATGAGGCTCTTTTCAGATAGGAAGCCCGAGTCATCCATGAAGGCATCGGGGTTGATGGCGCGGTTGGGCAGCAAACTGTCTGCACCGGCGGCATTTACATAGATATCCACATCGGCGAACGTGGCACCGAGTTCGTCATATTCGCCTTGGACTGCCTCACGGATGTCTCGATATGGTCTGTCCCTGTCGGCGAGAAAGGCCTGTGCCTCCCCACCGACAGGGAAGATCAGACCTTTGACTTTATTGGATTCCATCGTTTCACCGCCTTGTTTCTTTAAAACGATTCATACAGCTCTGGTTAGTGGCTGATCGGATACTCGCGGTCGATTGGACGCGAATTGCCGATATCGCTACCGCTGTCGTCGTGGTTGCCCTCGTCCTGGCTGAGTACTAATGAACTCTCCCTGGCTTCTGTAGCGACTTCGGCGAGAGACTTCGTAGATTTCTCATGCTTGTCGCCGGCGGCGTGCTCATTCTGAAGCTGATATCGATCCGGTTCGATGCCGTACTTAATGTGAATATACTCTTTGTAACCGGTGGACGGGTCCGCAAAGGTCTCTTTCAGCTTGTCGATCGTCTCCTGAGGAAGGCTTGCGATTTCGCCTTCCTCGTCGACACCGAATGCGACGAAATCACCGCAGATTAGCGAATAGAGCTCCCCTTCCTTGACCGGATGACCAAACGTCAGCTGGTCGAGATATCCGACTTCCTCCATATGCTTCGTCGCATAGATGGCGCGATTGGGCTTGCTGCCGTTGAATAGGCCTTCATCATTGACCCACAGGTCAACTCCATTACCGAGAACTCTCAATACTTCAACGTTGCCGTTGACGAGGTCCTGCAGTTCGGCCAGCGAGTTATTCTTATCGATCCAAACCTCGAACGGCTTCGATCCGACGGGGATTAAAAGGCCGTGGGCTTGCATTTCGTTCATACGGGGTACCTCCTTGCGTCTTGATGCTTGGTAAGATTCTACCATTCGATACCGGAAAAGGGCACCTCGGTCGGGTGCCCTGTTTTTTCTTTCAAATTCGCAAGCGCTTGCGAATTTCATCTAGTTCACGGTCACCGTTTCATCCCAGGCTTCCTTGACCACTTTCGCATCGTAGTGGTACCACGGATGGCCGGTTGACTTCTTGTGGCCTTCGATATCATCAGTGATATCCGCCCCGCATGTGTCGCAGATCGCGATCCTAATCGTCTCGGCGGGATGATGGATAGTCTTCGTGGTTGTCGGCGTTGAAGTAGAAGAGGGCTGTCCGTTGCCAGACGATGGAGCGGAAGCACCACGATTCATATCGGCAGAAGAATTTTCTGCCTGATTGTTCTGATTTTGACCGTCAGAAGAAGCGTCCTGGTTTTGCGAAGCCCCGTCTGCCGGAGTCGCTTCGGCATTATCTTCAGACTCACCGCTCTTGGCAGTCTTATCGACATGTTTGGCTAAAAAAGCGAAAGCTGACACCTTTTTCCCGTCACCTTTGACGGTGAAACTGGTGCTTTTTGCTGGTTTATCA
>ENA-ORVG01000172-ORVG01000172.1-human-gut-metagenome-genome-assembly--contig:-NODE-172-length-91898-cov-20.609943_pt1 | contig 91898 bp, 104 predicted proteins | sample MGYA00242091_ERZ509233 | MGnify/ENA primary metagenome ERZ509233 (study PRJEB26280, sample SAMEA2338840) | human gut metagenome | biome: human gut; feature: human-associated habitat; material: faeces... | reverse complement strand
TGTTTAGTTATCAAGGTTTGTTGTGTCTGTCTCTCAGACAGCTCGTTTATTTTATCTCATCTCTTTTTGTTTGTCAAGCACTTTTTTAAGTTTTTTTCAAACATTTTTGAGTTAAGATTTTGTTGTCGTTTCGTTGACGACTTGGATACTTTATCATATCTTCTGTCTTTTGTCAACTGTGAATTTCATTTTTCTGAAATTCTTTTTAATTGTTTGTTTTTTGAAAACAATTATTTGCGACAGCTCAGTTATAATACCACTGGGAGTTATGCTTGTCAACCATAAATTTCAATTTTTTTAGATTTTGAAAATGTCAATATTAAATGCGACACTTTTTTAACTTTTTTTCAACTGATTTTCCGGATCTCTTCTTCAAATAGTTCGCCCGCCGAATGATAGTCGTGGATCTTCCGCGGATAATTATTCACCCAGCTTTCAATCGCAGATATTTCTTCATCCGTTTTTTCATCGAAGTTTGTTCCTTTCGGAATATGTCTTCTTATCATTTTATTTGTCACTTCGTTGCTTCCTCTTTCGTAGCTGCTGTATGGATGACAATAATATGTCTTTGTCCTGCTGCCTGCTCCCAGTGCTGAACGTTCAATTCCTTCACAGTCTGCAAATTCGCTTCCGTTATCCATTGTGATCGTTTTGAATACTTGTTTGAACATATCGCCCCACTTTCTTTCGATCGCGTCCAGCGCGTTGACAACTGCTGCCGCCGTATGTTCTGGCAACTTCATCACAATTTCATCGCGTGTTTTTCTTTCAGTCAATACCAGAAGACTGTTCTTCGATTTCCCGCGCTTTCCTTTTACTGTGTCCATTTCCCAGTGTCCAAACTCTTCGCGTGTTTCAATTTCTTCCGGTCTTTTTTCTATGCTTTCACCTGCTGATGCTCTCGCTTGTGTTTTCTTAACTTTTTTATATGTACGTTTCTTATTCTTTTTAACCGGAAGATTTTTATTTGTCAGGTGCAGAAAGATCCCTTTGTCAATATAGCTGTACAGTGTTGTTGTACAGATCATCACACTGAATTCACTTTCTTTTTGTTGCGCCTTAATTTCCCCCAGCACCGCCGCCGGACTGTAATCTTCTTTCATGATCTTTTCTTCAATATAATTCGCCAGTCTGATGTCATTCCCGATCTTCAGACTGCCCCCTTTGCTTTTCAGATTTTCTTCATATTTATCATGTGCAATATCAGGGCTGTATCTTTCTTCCGTTGTCAGATCTGAATTAAGCGCAGTAAAACGTCCTCTTTTTAACTCTCTGTATATCGTGCTTCTATGCACATGTAGCATGTCCGCGATCTCTTTGATTTTTACTCCCGCTTTTATCAATGCTTCAATTCTGATCCGGTCTGCTTTTGTCAAATGTTTGAACGTTCTTTCCATCTCCGCTTTCTCCTTCTATAAAAGAAGCCGCAGGCGATGATCATGATCGTCTGCGGTTCCTTGTAATTTATACAGCCTTATTTATCCCTTAATATTTTTTCGACAATTAGTTTTTCAATATAGTCAGGGCAACTTCTTTCCCCATTTTCCCAGTTTGTCAGCGTTCTATATGGAATTTCTAGCCACTCTGACAATTCTCTTCTGCTCATATTTTTCTGTTTGCGTGCTTCTTCTATTTTCATTCTATTCGCTTCCTTATATTCTGCATTCTTTTTCAATCATTTCATTGATAATGCTTTCGTCATACCCTCTTCCGTAATATTTGAAGATAACGCTTCCATCGTCAAATACTATCCAGTCACAATTAGTATCATTTAAAATTCCATCAAGTGCAACATCAGTCGGCAGTTCATGCCCGAACATTGAAAAATAACCAGCAGCTTCATCTATTGATGCAAAACTAAAAACTTCCCCGCCTTCTTCTTTGCATATCATGATATAATCATGCTTTGTGTATCCTTTTACAGCTTTCATTTTCTTTGCACCCCTTGTCTTTTATTTTTTTCCTGCTATAATCTAATTAAGCACTTGGGGCGGTTAGCAGGAATGTTTAGGTATCCGCCCCCTGTGTGATCCCTTATTCTATTTTATTTTCTTATTTCTTCAAGTATCTTGTCAATATGTTCCACGGTATGTATTTCTCCGTTTGTCCTTGCTACTTCTCTAATTGATACCAACATCGCTATTAAATCGGCTTTGCTCATTTCTTCGTTCTCCATTGTTTTCTCCTTTCCTGCTGTTCCCTTGTTACAATTATATTATATACCCATTGAGCCTATTTGTCAATCTTTTTTTACTCATTGAGCTACTTTTTTTACAAAGAAAAAACACTATGATTCCATAGTGTCATCTTCTTCAAGCAGATCATCAACTGTCACATTCAAAACCTTTGCAAATAGCTTCAGTTCGTAATCGGTCACAAACCTTGTCCCTATTTCAATTCTGCTTATACTGTCGCGTTCCAGTGTTATCCCTTGCAGCTGAATTTTCGCAGCCAGTTCCATCTGCGTCATTCGCTTTTTCAATCGTTCAATCCGAATCCTGTCACCGCATAGATTCTTTTTGCCTTTATAGGTGTATATCTTCATCCTTCATTCTCAATCCCTTGTGTTAATGTTCAGCATCATTCTTGACATTAGCACTTTTTTCACCTATATTTGTGTTAATGATCAGAATTGCAGAAAACTGATCAAATATTATTATATAACGAAGGGGGCTTTTCCTATGTTTGGTAAAAAAGCAGATGACAAAATCGCCAAGAAACAGGCGGAGCAGGAAGCAAAAGACAAGGCGGCTATGGAAAAATTCGGTGTTGATTTCGACAGTTACACTTCGGAAGACATCAAAGAAAAGAATGTCGCATCTCTTAAAGAAATCGCATCCAGTCTTGCAGGTTCAAAAATGTATTCTTTCGGAAGTCTTTTAAGTGGAAATTCAAATGAAACTTTCGCACTGGAAATGTCACGCGCACAGGTTGAACAGAATTTCATTCTTATGCGTCAGAACGAAGAAATCATCCGCCTGTTGAAGCAGATTGCAGAAAAATAATTCTCTTCTTTTTTTGTACATATTGTCATCGCACAGATCCCGATCAGTGTCATGTATTTGATCTGTTTTCGTGATATTGCGCAAAAGGCAGCGACCATTCTTTGATCGCTGCCTTTTTCATTATTCCATTTTCTTACCTTTTAGGTACTCGCAAAACAGCTTGTCTTCCTCTTCGTCCGCTTTCTTTGCTGCCGCTGTTATTGATAACATGAAAATAGTTGTCACAGATCCAAACGCCGCAGACACGATTGCTGTGACGATGTATGATACCGGAACCATCGTTATTCCTCCGGAATAAATTCTGTGTGTTCTGGATCTCCTGAAATCCAGTATCCGTCTGTCGCCTTATAAAGTACCCTGTCACCGATCTTTGCTTTCTTCTCGACTTTCTTTTCATCAAACATCGTCACGCCACAAATCGCATCGTCTTCAAACGAAGGTCTTCTGCGAAGGCGAAGTCTTCCTTCAAACACTCTGCGGATCGTTCCATGTACTTCTTCTTCGCTTCTGGCTGCTGCCGCCGCTGCTTCAACGTCTTCTGCTGTGATTTCGTCCATTATTTCTTTCACTTCTTCAGCCGAAACTTCACCAACTTTTTCTCCGGTTTCATCATATGCATTCACAGATCCATCCGGTTTTTCTTCCAGTGCTGCATCATCGGGAACGTCATCTGTCACCTCAACTTTCAGCGGATACAGTTTTACACCTTCTTCATCCCATACTGACAAGCCATCCTTTTCTGCTGCCTTTTTTGCGTTCTGGATTGTTTTGTATCCCTTATTCGCTTTTTCATCGAAAGTGTTTCCAACATAAAACATCTGTTTCCCTCCTTCCTATTTTGCTTTCAGGTAACTGATTGAACTGAATCCGATATACTCCACTCCATCAAGCGTCACAGTAATGTATAACCATTTCGTTCCATTCGATGTATTATAATAGCCGTAATTATGCACTGTGGTTCCTTTCGGAATACAGCACAAAGCCTTTTTGTTCTTTCCAGCGTCGTTTCTGCAATACAGATCAGCTGTTGTGACGTAGGATCCCGCCAGCTTCTTGTCGTACTCTCTCGCATAGCATGTTGACTTGACGGTTTTGCTGATGGTCTGATCTGCTGGCTGTGGCTTCGTAGTTGTTGCCGCTGATCCATTCAGAATTCTGTTTACTTCTTTCTGAATAGCATCCGGATCATAACCACTTGCCGAAAGTGCTTTTCTTCTTGCTTCTCCGTTCCCCCACTGTCCCGCAATTACTTCATGCGCTACGGTTGACACGCTCTTTCCCGGTGTATTTACTGGCTTGCTTTCCGCCTGATCGCTGTCATATTTTGGTGTGATAAATCCTCGAATATATCTTCCATTCAGTGATACGGTTCTTTTCTTAACGCTGTCGCTGTAATTGCCTTCGGTAACGACAAAATATCCTGCTGCCTGATTAACATATGTAACCGTTCCAACATGATCCGGTGTTCCGGTATTATCGCCCACGCCGTTATCCTGCCAATCATACAGCACCGCTTCGCCCAGCTTCGGAACGTGTGCGTCATTTTCTTCCCATACGCCCATCTGCTTCGCTCTTTCAATCAGATAATAGCAGCTGATTTCAATCGGCATAATTGCCGTATATTTCAACGCGACGGCAAGTGCTGACCAAGTGCAAGCGCACCACGCCCATCCATACGCCATTTTTGTCCCGCGCGGGAATGCACCTGTGAAACTATTGTAAATATCAATAATTGATTTATATGATCCATCCGCTTCATTTTTTCCGATCCAGCTTTCTACCAGATCCACAACCGCCTGTCTTGAATACATTTTTGCACCTTCTTCCCCTGATTTATCCACATTGTCCACAACGTACTGTTTAATCCACCGCACGCAACACTGATGTCTGCTTTCAAACTTTTTATCCCCCACCTGATTATCATTGCTTGTATCCTTCTGATCTAAGATCAGCGATGCATACACTGTATCAGGTGTGTATGGCTTTTTCGCTCTCGCAAAAATTCGTTTTACTGGTTTTGAACCACCAAGATGTTCTACTTCGCACCACATCATCTGTGCCTGTATATTATCAACGCCGTATGCTTCAGCTTCAGCGATATATTTTTCCATCAGTTCCTTGAATAAATCATCCTGACACTTCTTTCCTGCATCCGTTGTGATAATCGCAATCAATGCAGCTTTTTCTTTTGCTGTCGGATTCCATCTTGTAGCTTCCCAGTCTACTGACAGTTTCTTTTCGATTCCTGCTGTGTCAGCAGTCCTGAAGGCTTTCGGATCTGCCTTCAGGATCATCTGACACAATCTTCTGCCTTCATTCCCATAATTTTGCGCCCAGCCTAATGTACACGTTTTTTCATTGTCTGCATTTGCTGCTTTTCCGGCATACGCACCATATTTTCTTTTTCCGTATGTCTGCCCGCCAGATTCCACGCCGCCGATAATGTTGGTCAAAATTGTCAGATATTCTTTTTTCATTACTGTTCACCATCCTTTGACACAGATGCTTTTCGTGTCAAAACTTCGATTGCATTTTGGATCACTGTCGGAAGTGGAATTCCCATCAGTCCTGCGTTTTCCGTGATGCTGATCAATTCATTTGCCATGAATCCAATGATCACTGCATTGCGAATATAATTTACACCCAGTGCAAGATCCAGACGGTATGCGATCAACACAAACAGCAATGTCACACCTTTTCTGCACAGCCCCTTCCATCCGGCTCTGCTTTCCAACGCTCCGTTTTCTGTTTTTCTGCTGTTGTGAAAAATTCCCGCAACAATCAGCCCCGATAAATAATCAATCACCATAAAGATCACCAACGTCACAAGTGCCTGATCCCATCCACCGAAAGCAGCTGCAATCGCGCTTCCCACTACTCCAACAGCAGCGCAGATTCCTTCTTTCATGTCATATCCTCCTTAGTTTCATTTCGATCCTGTCAAGATCATCTTCTGCCTGTTTTCTTTCTTCCGAAAGATCGGCAGGGAAGACCGCGCCCGCGATCCTCTCCTGCTCGATCAGGACAGCCTGTTTTCTGACGATGTCTGCCAGCTTTTCCGTTACGTCGCACATCATGTCGACGACTTCCAGCAGGCTTCCGGTTCCGCCTTCATACGGTTCCTTCACTTCGCCCATGTCTGCCCCTCCTTACTGTTCTTCGCTCTCTTTGATCAGATCTTCGCATCCACTTTCGATCAGGATCTGTTCGACCTTGTCTTTCAGAAGGCGCGGCACTCTTTTGTACAGTGCAATCGCTTCTTCTTTTGTTTCCGCATACATGATCTTCTGCGCCCATAACATAGCCATCATCGTTTCGCCCTCCTTTCCGAATAAAATTTTGTATATTGAATGCCTAACAAAATTAAGCATATACAAGCTCCGACATTTCCAGCAGACAGGATTCCAGCATTTCATTCTTTTCCTGAAGTTTCTGAATTTCAACGGTCATTTCTGCCCGCGTCATTCCCCCGCTTTCCGGATCCGGTTCATCATCTTTCATGTCTTCGTCTTTTCCAGCCTGATCAGTCTTCCCGTACTCCCAGTATTTTTCAAAGTCATCTTCGATCTGTTTTGTCGTGATCGTGCTGTCCGCCGGAAGTTCAAACACTACTTCATCAAAACGGTACATCTTCCGATCCTTTGCGTCTTCCTGACGGTATTCCTTGATATTGTCCGCCATCCTGACGGTCATTGCGCCACCCGGAAGATTTTCCATCATTACCTTTTCCGGCTTCTGATCTGCATCTACGTTCAAGTAAATCATGCAATTCCTCCATTCTTTTCTGATATTCCAGTTGTCCATAGAATCCATTTACGCGATGTGCCACCTGAAGCAGTTCTTCCGTGTGGTATCTTTCTTGTAAATGGAATGAATCAGATTGTTCAATATAGCTGTTATACGATATTATCTTCTGCGCCCGTTCACGGCGCAGTGTTCCATCACGCTTCAGCTCTCTATATCCACGGATCAGCTGTCGTCTTGCCCTTTTGAATACGCGACGCCGGATCGTGATGTGTGTTCTGCTGATTCTGTATCCTGCCATGTCCAGCATCGGTACGCCCCTTTGCCCCGGACGTGGCAGGTTCCGCCTTCGCTTTTCTTCTTCAATCGGCAACAGCTTGACAATTCCTGTCGTTTCTTTTATTTGCAAGTGCTGATTCTTTGTCATCCACTTGTCCAATGCTTTCACTGCCCGCTGTTCTCCTTTTATGGATCCGGATCCTATCGAAAAATCATCCATAAATGTTCCGCAGCGTATAACATATGGTATCTTTTTCCCTCTTCGCGTTGATCCCAGTGTATACAGATAGCGGATCGCATACGACATCGTAAAATTAAAGAGCCATGCATCAAGATACCCGCCGATGATCAGATGTCCGCCCGGTGCGACGCTCTTTAAATATTTCAGCAGTCCGATCGCATATCTTGCTTTCGGGATTTCCATCATCACCAGATCTATACATACATCATATTGAAGTGAAGCATATGCATGTACAACATCTGTTTTTCTCACATATTCTATTCCCAGCGATTCCTTCAGGAAATAACGCAACATCTGATCTTTCAGCATTGTCTGCCCGTGTCCCGGAATGCTTGCGTGTTGCGTCGGAAGCAATCGCGCCTGAATCAATGGTTCTATCATCAATTTCGTAATATGACCGATCAGCTGATGCATAATGCACAACAGTGCAATGTCCCTGATCTTTCCTGTCATTCCATCCGGACGCTGCCGGATCGTCACTGGTTCCATATCATCCGGTTCTATTCCGTGATCGACCAGATCTTCCACAATCCCAAGCATTGCCAAGCCAATCGCTTCAACAGCTTCATTTTTATACTTCCACGATCCGGATAAATCATCTATTTTTATATCGTCGCGTGGAATTCCTGCATACTTTTCAATAAACGTCAGTACATCGTTTCTTCTCCATTTTCCTTTGAAACATTCAACAACTGCCTGTTCGCACAGCTGCCTGCTTAACTTTTTATATCTCTTTTTATGTGCCATCTTATTTTTACTTTATGTGTGAAGCGACTTTCGGTTGCGACAGATCCTTGAATCAGGATTCGTCTTGTTACTACTTGCCGCACGCATAACCCACGGTTATACATGCCAGTTTCCCGGCTTCCGGTTTTACTGATTTTCGCTTATGCGCGGATATACAGACGCATTTCAGCAAGTTTTCACCTGCCTTCATAAATACATAAATTCGCGGACGACTGTTCCAGTTCGAGTTACCCGGCGCATTGTTGCCATTCTCCGCAGCCAGACCAGCATTCCCGCCATTGTTCAAGTTCGCAAAACGCCACGGGCAGCGAACCCCGGCGGAGTTGGTACCGTAGAAAGCCGATCCCGCGCCTGCATACCCTTTTTATTTTCTTTTCCTGTTAGGTGTGTATGAGTGGTCTTGCCCCTCTGGTCTGCTTACGCAGACCATTCACCCCGCTTTTTACCCGCGCCACAAAGCCGCGGACGACCGCTCCAGCTCGAGGAACCCGGCGCATTGTAGCCATACTCCGCAGCCAGACCAGCAACCCCGCCATCGCTCAAGTTCGCAAAACGCCACGGGCAGCGAACCCCGGCGGAGTAGGTACCGCAGAAAGCCGACTTAAAATAAGTCGTTGAAGATCCGCCGATCAGCTTCGGAAACAGCACACCCAACTTTGACTTGATAAATGCTTTCACATAGTTCCATCCGGACGGCATACCAGAATATACAATGCCTGTATCTTCATAGTCCGCTGTGATTGATCCTGACAGTTTCTGACTGTCGCGGCACTGATACACAGTATAATCAAATCCTCCTGCTTCGTTTGCAGTCGTGTCATACAGTGGATCCAGCCCGATCGTATATGATCCATCCAAAACTTCTACACCAGCAACACGAAGCGGTGTCTTTCCTGCTGTCAGGCTGAATGTGCATCCGTCTTTATGCCCCGGCAATGCTTCTGTTGCGCCCGAATGCCACGGCATAGTTGAAATACACGTTGTTGCTGTCGTTGTGACCGTTCCGCTGATGTCAAGATTGATCGCTGTGTATTCCGTTCCGTTTACTGTTACTTTTTCGATTGAAGATACTTTCACCAGATCCGCAAGGTTACGCATCCATGCATTCCATCTGTCTTTATTCGACTGTGCGCCCATATCACCAACCGATACCGTGGATCCGACAATGAATCCTGCTGCCTGACTTGCAGACAGAAGAACCCTTTTCACATTTTCTTCCGGCAACGCCGCCATGTACTGATAGTTGTAATTTGTGCATCCTTCGGCAATGTTTGAGTTTTCCAGATCAAAATGCCTTAACTGCCACATACGAAGAATCCATCTTGTATCGCAGTCATTCCACAGTCCTTCATAAATTGTTTTCTGTCGTGCCTTCTGGATCCCTGCCGTTGCTGATGCGAAGTTATATGCCTTGATCCCTGCGCCGGATGTCAACGCGCCTTTGCTGTCCAGACCACCGGGGAATGTTGCGTGCCATGTGATCAGTCGCTTTTTATTTTTCGGATCCACATCCCCCGCATCCGGATAATAGCCGGATCCCCTTGTTGTTCTGAATGAAATATAATCGTATGTGCCGTCATTCCATTCTTTAATCCATAATGCAAGCGCAAATGTATATACTGGTGCATCTTCACCAGTGATGTCAAAACCGTCTTCACCTTCAAAATATGTGATGTTCATGGTTCCGTCTTCCAGTGACAGCGCGTTTGCTCTGATATACCATGTCATCGGATCTTCATCCGCCCAGTCCTCGACCGCTTCAGTATTTTCTGTACATAGCTGTGCTGCCGCTTTATCTGCCAGATCATCCATCGGTGTCATTTTTGTTATTCCTGATACTGACGGATCATAGCTTCGCAGTGTATACGTCTTTCCATTCCATGCCTGCGCTGCTGCTGTTGCAAACCGTGAAAGCAATTTATACTTGTCTGTTTCTCCTGCTGCCAGTGCACGCGGATACCATGACCAGAAAACCCGTGTTGTATTTGTTCCGTCAAGTAATTGTCTGCACGCAGCGTCAAGTGCTTCCGCCGAATTCTGTCCGCCATTCAGTGCGATCGCTTCCAGTGCCGCCGCCATTCTCTCATGCTGTGCATAAGACGGAAATGATAAATCAATTCCTTCCATTCTTCTTTTCCTCCTGTTTACTCATTGATCGGTGTTAATGCCAGATGCGGGATCCCCCGTTCTGTATAAATTGCATATGCATATTTTATATTTTCATCTTTATCCAACATATATGACGCTTCATTGATCTGCCCCGCAATTTTTACAGCTTCATTTGCCTTATCCAGAACTTCATTCGCCTGCTTCTGTCTTTCCTGTTCTGCCGTGACGCGATCACTTTCTGCTGACACTCTGCTTTTTTCCGCGTTCACACGACCTGTTTCTGCCTGCGCTCTGGCTTCCTCTGCCTTCACGCGACCTGTTTCTGCCTGCACTCTGGCTTCCTCTGCCTTCACGCGACCTGTTTCTGCCTGCGCTCTGGCTTCTTCTGCGTTCACACGTTTCGTTTCCTGATCAGCATACTGTTTCATTGTCTTATCGAAGATAGAAAGTTCATCGCCCGAAACGATCGCATCTTCATCTTTCACCTTTGCTTCAATCTCTATTTCAAAAGTGACCGATGTTACTACCTGCATCAGATCTGAAGATTTCACTTCCACTTCACACAATGCCGTTCCCGCTGCCGCCAGTGCCTGACTGTCCAATTCCACCATCACAACATTGTCCGTGAATTCACACGGTGTATATACCCTGTGTCTATCTGGTTTTCTGATGAAAGCTGTGACGCTGGATCCTGCCGGGATCGTGTACGGTTCCCCATGATTCAGTAGTACGGTTTCGACATATCTTGTTGCCCGATCTCCCTGCTTTGCAGACACCATATACTGTTTTGTCCCACCCGACATTTCAATTTCAATTCGCTGAATTACTTTTCCAAGTGCCACTGTCTTCCCTCCTTTCTATAATCCGAGTTTGTTCAGGATCTGTTGCATTGTCACTTCGGATCCATCTGATTTTATGAATTTCACCCCATGCCTGAATATCGCATCAAACGTAAAATCCACTGCGTTTTCCACGGTTGCCTTCGATCCAAAAGCCACACCGCGCCCACCATGCAAAAAATGCATTGCATATACCGCTGTTGATACGAAGTCAATGACGGTCACTGTATTGAATGTATCTTTCAGCACATAACGAACATCATATGAAAATTCTGTATTCAGATCCCCGCCGCAAACAGTTGTCGCTTCCCCAATCGGAAGTTCTTTTACTGCTGACGTATATACGCCCTGACTTGAAAGTTTATACTGCATCTGAAGTGTTGCTTTATTCTTTCCGTTGCAGGTTGAATATGTGCTGTCTGTCGTCGTTAAAAAATATACGCCTTCATTTTCCAGTGTTCCATCCTGTCCGCACCTCATAGAATCCACCTGAATCGTCGGCGGATTATATTCCACGACTGTCACTTTTGCAGTTTTTTCTGCCGTCCGTCCTCTTGTATCACGGATCTTCACTGTCACGTCCATGATCCCATAGTCTTCCAACATATATGACTGTGGCAATGCAGAAGGCGTTCCATAATATGTCCTGTCATTCAGTTCCATATTGACTGATACAATATCCGCACCGTATGACTTTGTGATATTCGCTGCTGTAATGGCTATATTGCTGTTATGTTCCACGAACATCCCCCACGCCGCAGGGACACGCCCTTTTGTATCTGCGATGGATATGGATTTGATCACCGGGACACAATCATCCGGGACTGTCGCCCTCACCGCAGTATCCCTTGATTGATATACCTGCGATCCAAACAGTACCTGAACTGAAAGTGTACAGGAACCCGCTGTACTGTTTTTTATCTCTTCATTCCAGCTTTTCGGTATAGTATAGCTTGTATTGATCCTTGTCGCTCCGGACGTTTTTTTGTCCAGTGTATACGACTTTGATCCAATCGCCCACTTGAATCTGTACGTTGCATCAGATGACAGTTTCACAGAAAACAGTGAATCTTCATCTGCATTTTCTATATTGATAGGAACTGCCGTCTTTCCATCAATTTCAAATTCCGAAGCCCCCGGATCAAATCCGTATGGTGCAAATGATCCCAGATCGTAAAATGAAAAGGTCATTTCTGTTCCTTCTTGTGTCGGATTCTGACCGTATACAATTTTGAAGAATGGTTTTCTGATCGTCAGCTTTGTTCCAATGTTCAGTGTTGCTTTTTTTACCCATGTTCCTTGTGCTACGATGGTATTTAATGTAAAGTAGGAATTCACTGTCCATCTGTATTGTTTTCCATCAATGATCATGACTGATGGCATATCTTCTTTTTTTACGCCCAGTAGCCAATCATCTTCATTTTGCGTGAATGTTACTGATGTGATTGTTGTTACATCTCCGCTGACATTCCCGGTGAAGACAGCCTTCGCATATATACTTGTGACTGGTACTTCTCTTCTTGTCGTACTCATACTTTTACTACCTCGAATATTCCATCATCGTCGATCAGCTGTCTGTATTCCTGTTTCCGTTTTTGCCTTTTGACGCTCTGTGTTGCCGTTTCTTCCACCTGCTCCGCTTCTCTCCATTTCACACCCATCCCGTACTGTGTGGATATGAAATCAAAGTATCCGCCGTCGTCTGCTGCTCCGACTGACCACCTTCGCACCGCTTCGACATTTTCAATGTGTAGCTTGTTGTACTGCACATATGCCACCGGAATGCCTTCCTGCCTGAATTCCAGTCTTTTGTCGGATAGCAATGTCGAAAACGGCAGTACCCCGCCATCTTGCTTTTTTCCGATCTCCATTCCATCATCCGTGTAATGGAAATATGTTTCATTCTCTCTTCTGAATTCTTCCAGTTCGTCGCCCTGCGATGTCACAGTTTCTTCGACCGACTTGATAGACATATCAAATGAATTTGCAGTCTGATTCAGTGCTGTTGAATATTCATTTGTCATTCTTTCAATGGTCTTTTCATTCAGCTGCGAAGCATAGTCTTTCGCTTCCTGTTCTGCTGCATAGGTCAGATCCCTTTGTTCTGTTCTGACCTGTTGAACCGATGTCATGATCCCGCTTTCTGAAGATTTAATTGCAGCTTGTGCCTGTTCGATCGTCCAGTATCCTTCATTCAGCGTTTTCTTCGTCCTTGCCTGTGCCTGATCCACTGCATCGGACTTCATTTTTTCTTCTGTTTCTTCCTGAAGCTGTGCAAAACTCTTTGTCACATTAGAAAGTTCACAGGTGTTTTTATCCGGATGCTGCGGATATTCCGTCATCTTCACGATCCGCTGCTTTTCTTTTGTGGCTTCCGTTTTTGAAATCAGATGCACCGTATCACCGATGTCATATTCCAGAATGCTGTATTCCTTTTTCTGCGATGCCAGATCCGCAACGTCAGCTGTATATGCTGTATACGGCTTCGATGCTGTGTCCAGCTTCGCAGTCGCATCTTCAATTAGATTTTCCGTGATGGTATATCGTTCATCTTTCCAATAGCGCGGAATCACTTTATCTGAATACTGATGATTGTCAATATATGGAACCCCCAGCATAATTTCCGGTGTGATCCCATCTTTTCCCACTGGATAAATTCTTGTGTAGAAATCATATGTATCTGATTTCAGTGTCAACTTCCGCAGGTTTAGTCCTTCTATGAAATATGCTCCGCGATCCATCCCGATCGCTTCATATAGATCTATTCTCTTCTGGATGCTGTCGATCTTGCATTCGCATCTGTATGTGTCCATAACCTCCTGAAGTACATCCCAAGCATTGCACGTTTCATCAATGCTGACTGTTCTTCGCTTTGTTACTGTGCAAATTCCGACCGTCCAACCCGTTCCATCAAAAGCGAATTCCAAGCAGGCACGCGCCGTCTGTGTTACACTCTCAAATCCATACAGAAATTCCTGTGATTCCAGTTCTTCTATATTCAGCTGTGCTACATAACTGTTTTTATTTTCTCCTGTGTTTATTTCCTTCAGAACATATTCATCATCTTTTGTCCTGATATAATATTCAGCCCGCAGATTTTCAATTTCTGATCCTGTTTTCGGATAACTGAATGAAATCTGCTTATCTCCGGATGATAATGTTTTTTCAATTTTCAGATCATCCGGATCATCTATTCCTGCAATTCTCCTGTGCTGATCATCATATATCTGAAGCATATATCATCCCCCTTTATAACCACATCGGGGAATACCTAACTGTCACCCTTGCGCCATTCGTTGAAAACGCAAGGTCATTTCTTCCCGTTTGCAGTTTAGGGAACGCCCACAGATCCACGGATCCGAAAGCGTTATCCCCTTCCTTTGTTATTTTTCCGGTCTTCCCGTTAATCACAATCGTTTCGCCATTCATCAGGCTTTCAATAGTGTACGGTTCCCCGTTTAGTGTTATCTTATAGTTTGTCAGATCCGCTTTTGCTGTCACTTCAATAATGCAAGGTGTGTCCCGGCTTCCTTCTGCGTACAGCTTTCCTTCCAGTTTCTGATCAAATAACGCTTCCGCTTCGTCGTCAAAAAAGAATCCATCAAATTCTAATGTCAGAATTCTTTTTTCCTTTTCAAGCGTTTTTTCGTAATCATCGCCAGTCAGAAACCCTTTATATTTTCCTTTGAATCCTCTGATTTCTTCCATAATGCAGGACGACCTGAAATTTCGCATAAAAGATGACATTGTTCTTTCCAGTGTCGCCCTGTTCTTTCCCCTGAAGTATATGGTCATTGTCATAGAACCCAGTGGAATATCTGTGTCGTACTCTGTCGGAAGAAGTGCTTTTGACATCATTTCATAGTTTGCCGTCATCTTCGGGGGCTTTGTTTCTGCCGTCAGCAATGTCGCCCCGTATCTTCTGACGTCAATCCCGTTTATGATCATGCTTTACCTCCTCCGTTTTATTTCATCTGTGAATTTTTCTTCCACTTTTGAATATACTTTCGTTGCCACGACTTCGCCGTCCATTGTTACATAGACATATACCGTTGTTCCTGTCATAATTGCATCCAGCTTTTTATCCAGCATGTCGCCCAGTCTGTCATAGAACTGCTTCAATGGAAGGATGGCTTCTGCTCCCGCTTCTCCTCCTGCCAGCAATGTGTCGCCTGCTGCCCCGAATGCGGTCGGTTTCGTCATGATACCGCCGTTCTTATACCAGCTAATGCTGAAATGTGGAACTGATGGCGGATTCAAACTGAATGATCCGCTGATAGACGGATGCGGCAGTTTCAAATGCGGTAATGACCAGCTGAAGTTGAATTTTGATCGGATCGCACTGATCGCATTTCCTACCGCAGTTTTTGCAGCATTGATCGGTGTTGTGATCGCTGTCTTGATTGCGTTCCATGTTGAAGACGTTGCTGATTTCACACTATTCCATACAGAACTTATCGTTGACTTAATCCCATTGATTGCGGATGTCACTGCTGACTTTGCGGCATTGATCGGTGTTGTCACCGCTGTCTTCACTGCATTCCATGCCGTCGATGTTCCTGTTTTGATCGCATTCCAGATTGTTGTCACCGTTGTCTTTACTGCGTTGAATACAGTCTGTACCGTCGTTTTGATCGCATTTACGACAGTCTGCACCGCCGTTTTGATCGCATTCCACACTGTTGTAATGACTGTTTTTATTCCATTCATTACAGGCGTGATCACGCTGTCTTTCATGAAATTCCATGCCGTCTGTACCGCGGACTTTATTGCATTTATCACGGTCGTGAATGTTGTTTTGATGGTGTTCCATACCGTCGTGATCGTTGTGCTGATCGCATTCATCACTGGTGTGATCACATTATCCTTCATGAAATTCCATGCCGTCTGTACCGCAGACTTTATTGCATTTACCACTGTCGTGAATGTCGTCTGAATCGCATTCCATACCGTCGTGATCGTTGTGCTGATCGCATTCATCACTGGCGTGATGATATTATCTTTCACAAAATTGATTGCTGTCTGTACCGCGCTTTTGATTGTTTCCCATACGCTTATGATCGTATCTCGACAATTTTCCCAGATAAACCGGAACGGTACGGTTATCAATTCAAATGCGGCTTTGATAACTTCCACTATGAACATGATCGCAACCTGAACCACATTCTTTATTGTTTCCCACACATTAGACACGACATCTTTCACAGCATTAAAGATTGTGCTGATCGTATCGTGTACGGTCGTGCAGAACGCCGTCACGTTTGTAACAATTCCATTCCACACCGTTGTGCAGAATGTTGAAATCCCATTCCAGATTCCTTCAAAAAACGAAGATATTCCGTTCCAGATTCCTTCAAAAAAGGTTTTCACTCCATTCCAGACAGTTTCCCAGTTAGTTCCAAACCATCCAAGAAAAACATCCGCTACGCCTTTGACTGCTCCGATTATTGTTGAAAAATATTCTTTCAGACCATCCCAGACGCTTGAAAAAATTCCTTTTACAGCTTCCCACGCACCAGACCAGTCGCCACTGAATACAGCAGAAAATACATCCCATATTCCAAGAATGACATTGAAAGCTGTTTGTAATGCGATTGCAATCGTATTGAAAGCAGCTTCCAACACTGGTGCAAGTAAATTACAGAATCCGTCCCAGATTGTTTTTATTGCTGACGTCACATCGCTAAATGTAATTCCCAACGCCGACAGTCTTTCACTGATTCCTGCCGCAAATATCGTGAAGGCATCTTTGATCTTCTGCCAGATCGCCGTGATCGTATTTCTGAAATCTTCATTCGTATTCCATAAGTGAATAATAACTGCCGTAATTGCTGCAATCGCTCCCACTACAATCGCCGCTGGCGATGTAATCAATCCCAGTGCTTTCGTGAATACTCCTGAAAATCCGCCTGCTTTTACAAGTCCGGCTGACAGCGTTCCAAGTGCGCGTGATACATTTGCGCTGAACGTGATCACTTTTCCCAATCCCATCAGCATCGGTGCAAGTGCTGCCACAAACATTCCGATGCGAAGAATTGTTTCTTTTTGTCCTTCGTCCATTGCGTTCAGCTTGTCCACAAAGTTCTGAATATGTGTCACAATATCACGGATTTTTGGCATCAGAATTTCCCCGAAGCTGATAGCAAGTTCCTGAAGCTGTGACATCAAGATCGTGATCTGCCCCTGAAGATTGTCGTTCATTGTATTTGCCATCTTTTCAGATGATCCGTCACAGTTGTCGATCGCTCCTGCCAGCTTTTCAAAATCTTTATCTGATCCGTTTATAATCGCCAGCATTCCGGACATTGCATTCTTTCCGAACAATGCCGCTGCTGCCTGTGCCTGTTCCGCTTCTGACAGTCCGCCCAGTTTCTGCCGCAACTGTTCCATCAACTCACGCAATGAAAGCATCTTGCCGGAACTATCTGTCAATGATATTCCGTACTTATCCATTGCAGCCGCAACAGTATCTGTCGGCTTCGCAAGGTTCGTGATGGCTCCTCGCAAAGATGTTCCTGCCTGACTGGACTTGATACCTGCATTCGCCATCAATCCGATCGCAAGCGCAGCATCTTCTGCTGTGTATCCTAACGATCCAAGAACCGGGGCTGCGTATTTAAACGTTTCGCCCATCATCGACACATTGGTATTTGCATTCGATGATGCTGCCGCCAAAATATCAGAAAAATGACTGGAATCTTTTGCCGAAAGTCCGAAGGCGGTCAGGGCGTCCGTTACGATGTCAGATGTCGATGCAAGATCTTCACCCGATGCTGCCGCAAGATTCATGATGCCCTCTAAGCCGTCCATCATGTCCTGCGTCTTCCATCCAGCCATTGCCATATACTGCATACCCTGTGCAGCTTCTGACGCGCTGAACTTTGTTTTCGCACCCATTTCACGGGCTTTTCCTCGCAGTTTATCAAGATCCGTTCCTGTTGCTCCGGAAATTGCTGATACTTTCGACATTTCACTGTCAAAATCTGCTGTCGTCTTAACAGCCGCAACTCCAAGCCCTGCGATACTGGTCGATAATGGAAGAAGTTTCTGCCCTACACTCGTTAATGTGCCGCCAACCTTTTCTGCTTTCGCTGCATATTCATCAAACGGCGCACGCGCAAGTTCTGCGTTCACATTTTTCAGTTCCGCTTCCATTTCAGTCAGCGCAGCTTTCGACTGATTCACTGCTGCTTCCTGCTTCGTGATCGCTGTTTCTGTTTTTGCAATCTGGCTTTCACTTGTGGACAGCTGTGAAGACAGCTTTTCATATTCTGCCTTCAACTTCTGTGTTTCTTCGCTGTCTTCCCCTGTCGCTTTCGCACTATCTTCATATGCTTTTTTTGCTGCTTCAACCTTTGTCTTCAGCTGATCGTGCGCTGTTTTTTGCAATTCCAACTTCTGTTTTAAGTTGTCATACTGCTGTCCATTCTGCTGCACGATCCCCTTTTGAACATCTATCTTCGATGTCAGTTCGGTCACTCTTGCACGCAGGGCGTCCTGCGCGGATCCGCTTAACTTTGCTTGTGCCGCAGCCAGTGAATGCTGTGCCGTCAGGTTTTTCATTTCTGCTGCTGCCTGACGCATTGCCTGCTGATACTGCGACGTTTCTGCCCTAATCTCAATTAAGGTCTTAGCCATGTTTCGCGTTCCTTTCTTTACTTCTCATCGACCGTCCTAATCTCGAATGCCGCATGATCCAAAAGGCTCATGATGTCCGCTTCCATGCACTGCTGATATGAGTTTTTCATAAGATTGATACAGATCTTCACTATCCGATCCACATTTTCCCTGCATATCTTCCACAGGTTTTCACCCGGATCTTCATCGTTATATCCATTTTCTTCGTCATATTCGTCGAAAGCAGATTTTTCTTTCTGTATCTTTTCAGGATGTTCTGGATTAAGATCCAGAAATTTCTTCGTGATCACATCCTGCATCATGAAATGGATTTCTTTCACAGCTGACAATACATCTTCCGGATCGGCTTCTTCCACCTCCTGCTGTCTTGCCCCGAATACCGTCATTAAGATCTTCGTATTCGCTTCAAAAGCATCCCTGATCGAATCACTGTCATTCCGTTCCATGATTTCCGTATATCTGCGATACATTTCCACTGAAATCGTCGTGCAGACATATTCTTTGTGTCCACACGGCAGAATCAGTTCCGGCATCACTTGCCATTTGTAAAATTTTTCGCGAAGTCTTCCGTTCTTTTATCGACCTTTTCACCCACTGACACATCCATCAGTGCAAATTCCATCACGATCGAATCCGGTGTCATTCCGGTTTCAGCATCCAGCATGTCATCTGTTGTGAACTGGTTTCCGTACATTTCAACAATAACATCCATCATGTCCATGAACTGCTGTCTTGTGTACAACGCCCGTTTCGCTTCTGTGTCCATAATGCTGTCGCGCACTTCCAGATAGTGCAAATATGCCATCGTGGACATCTTCTGCGGCATCGTATATTCTTTGTTGCCGATGATAATTGATCTTTTCTTTGTTTTAGCTGCTGCCATTTCTTTTCCCTCCTGTTTTATGCTGCATCCGGTTTTTCCTGAACTTTTGAAAACCAGTCTTTGATCGCCGCCGCTGCTTCTGTATGTTCCGCAAGAAGATTGCTTTCATCAACGCTGCATTCATATCTTCCATCCATCTGACGGGCATAAAAATCACCCTTCAACGTTGCTGTCTGCGTTGTTTTTGTTTCCCCTTCTGTTTCGTAATTATCTTCAAATCCTTGACCGAATCTTCCACAGTACAGCCATTTGAATTCATACTTGCCATTCAGCTTCTTCGCACGCCATCCAAGCGCAAGTTCCGGTGCTTTGTCATCCTTCGTCTTGATCAGGAATCCTTTTTCATACAGATGCCCGAATACCTGTGACTTATCCTGTGGTGCCAAACTGTTCACTTCCAGTTCCACGCTTGTCCCTTTGTATGACATGTTTACATCTTCAACCGAATCATCACTGTAAATTTTTTCAGTTTCAAATTCATCGCTGATCTTTCCTGTGATCGCGCGTGCCAACTTTGACGGTGTTTCTGCCGCGTATTCCGTTTCTGTATTCGCTGTAACTTTTGCGATATGAATATCTCTGAACGATACAGTCCTGCTTCGCACGATCTTCTCTTTTTCTGCTGCCATGTTTATTCCTCCGTTTCCTCTGCTTCTTTTAAAATTAAAAATCGCATCGCATTGATGAAGATCCCCGTATCTGTTTCAATCTGATCATTTCCTTCCTGAAATAGAAATCCGTTTTCCTTCATCAGTTTTTTTATTCTTTTCACAAGTGCCTGCTGATCACTCCGTGACCAGATATTCACTTGTATGCTTGCCGCTTCAATTTCACATTCATCATCTGAATGTGCATTTTCTGTGTCTTGTAGCTTCCACAGTGTCACATGAAGCCGTTTCAGGCTTTCGTCATACCATCCTTGCTGTACGATTGTTCCTTCATCTGAAATCGGCTTCAATGCTGCCGCCGCCAATCCAATAACATCCACTGTTTTATCCTCCCAGTTTTTCGTTCAATGCTTTCTGGTACTCTTGATCAGCTATCATGTGATATTCGCTTTCGCACTCCGATTTCGTATTATTCAGGAAGTCCCGTGGCGGCATTTTCGATGTCCCCCACTCCACAAACTTCATGTAAAACCAGTTTTGCGCGTCGCCATTCAATTCCCATCCGACTTCGCCTTTTTTGGTCGTTACCTTTTCAGGAATGTTATCCCGCGCATGTCCCGGCGGTCTGTATCCATTCCGTCCTGACTTTGAATTGTCAGCAGATCTTGCCATGTGTGCCTTCATCTTCGGTTCTGTAATATCGGCGGATCTCTGAAATATTTTTTTATTGATCGCTCCGATTTCAGCACTTGACGACAGGGCTTCCACGCCGCGCTGTACTTCTTCAAATCCTTCAAATCGGAACGATATTTCCATCTCTGTTTCCTCCTGTCAGTCGCGTCTGTTGGCTTTCAGTTGCACATACTGCCTGTCATTCTGTTTGAAATCCGTTGCATAAATGTCATATCTGTCGCCTTCAAATTCGATCAAGAAATCTTTTGCATGTGCTTTAATCTCTTTTATACGTCTGCAATATCTCACTTCAAATACGATTGCATTTTCCAGTCTGACATCCAGTGCTTCATATAATTCCTGCCCGTAAAGGTTTCTGATCTCACACCATGCTTCATAAAACAGTGTCGGTTCTTTTTCCTGCTGCCGTCCGTTTTCCAGACTTTTGTTCCGCTTATAAAATTTGATCCTTGCTGTTGCCATGCTATCCCCTTAACGTTTCTTTCAGCATCATTGACTGAATCGCGTACCTGATGCGTTCTGTTGAATCAGATGTGATTTTCCCGTTGTTGTACATTCGATCCCTGTGATCGTATAATTCCTTCACATACGAACAGATCAGTATTTTCTGCCTATTTGTTGGCTTTTCCGGATCGAATGACGGAATCAGTTCCTTCATTTCGTCGATGACAGCATCATGCATTAGTTCGATCATGCTGTCATCGTCTGTATAATCGACGCGCAGATACTGCTTCAATTCCTTTAGGCTCATATCATCACGCCCCTTTTTTATTAGCCAGCCACAGCAACGCTGATTTCTCCTTTAACAACCGCAGTTTCATCGACAGACTGAACGTCAAATCTGTCACGAACCTTGATTCCCGTCAGATCCTTCGCCCACAGATCTCCCGCTTCAGTAGAAAGTTCGATCGTCATTTTCTCGCGGTCAAACAAGGTAACAGCTTCCTTCAGATCTCCCATGTATACCGGATATTTGTAACCAGTCACATCGTTTTTGTCAGATCCCGATCCGCCTTTTAATACATTTGTGCTTTTCAGCGTCTTATTGCTCACAACCTTTACCGGATACTTGCCAAAAAGAAGTGTCTTTGTTGCATCTGTCGGATCCGGCTGCATGATGTACTTGCCATCCTTATCCTTCAGCTTGTCCATGTAGTTAAAGCCATCCTGATTCGTCAATACAATAGAACTTACTGCAATCGCCGGATCCAGCTTCACGTTGAATACGTCTTTGAAATCATCAAAAGTCGCAACCGCAACTTCTTTTCCTTTTGTGATCGTGTTAATCACATTCAGAATTGCAGCATTTCTTGTCGCTCTTGACTTCTTTGCGATCCATTTATTCAGGTATGCAAGGATATTCACAGCTGTATCCTGAAGCAGTTCGCGTGTCGTCTTCAGAATTCCGCCCTTTTTCTTGATTGCATACTTGATCTGTTTCAGGTTCGGTGTTTCTTCCTCTTCAAATTCTCCGCCTTCATCCACATCGCCCCAAGGTGTACTGTCTGCATCAACCTCGATCACACGGGATCCACTCATTGTTGCTACTTTTTCAACATTGACATACTGTTCCAGATCGTTTTCTGTACGGCGCAGTTCAATGATGTCTGTGCTTACATCCTCCGGAACCGTAAACCCTCCATCCTCGTCTTCGCCTTCCTTCATCATGTTTTTAAAGCTGTCCATGATCTCCTGATCTTCTTCCGGCATAGCACGTTTACGAAGACCACATACGATCCTGTTTACAAACGCTTTGCACACCTGCGCTTTGCTGTACTTTTTAGACTTCTGACCGTCTTCAATTTCCTTCGCTTTCCCATTGTGTAAAGAATCCTTGATTCCATCGTCATCGTCTTCTTCCATTTCCATCAGCATGTCGAATTCTTCCTGCATTCCACGAAGTTCCGCCATCTGATCCTTCATTTCCTGTGTTTTTCCCTGTCCCTGAAGACCTCTGATCGCATTTTTCTTGTCATTGATCTTCTTCAGCAATGCCCTTGCTTCTTTGCTCATTCTGTTTTCCTCCTTAGATTCCGAAAAGTTCCATTTCTTCGATGATCGCTTCTTCTTCGGCTGTAATCTTCGCCGTCACATCATCTGCGCTTTGTGTTTTAATGCCTTCCGGTGCTTTTTTGAAATTCTCCATCATCCAGCCAACACAGGCGGCGACCGCTGGACGTTCTTCGATCTGCACATCGAAGATTTCCTTTGCTTCCTCTGCCGTCATCCATGTTTCAGCATTGATCAGATCTGTGACTTGTTCTTCTGTCACACCTTCTTTCACCCGTCCCATATATATGTCCGTGATACTTTTCTGACATTTATCCAGTTCACTGATCAGCCGCTGAAAATCATCCGCATTTCCATACGCCCATGACAACGGTTTGTGAATCATGATCTGCGCTCCCGATGACATTACAATCGAATCACAAGCCATCAGGATCACGGATGCGATCGACGCAGCCATTCCGTCCACGATGCCTGTTTTATGTCCGGTATGCCGTGATAAAATGCTGTGAATCGCTATCCCGGCAAATACATCACCGCCGCCGCTATTGATGTACACCGTCAGTTCTGCCCCCGGTTCAATCTGATTCATAAAGTCTGATATGTCCTGCGGGCATGTATCTTCATCGCACCATGCTTCCCATGTTGAAGAAACAATGTCGCCGTATATATATAGATCTGCTGCATTATTCGATACATTTCTGAATTCCATAAACCCAGTATTTTCAATCTTCTTTGTTTTTGGATTTCTCCGCGAAAAATTGAATTTATTCTTCATCGTTTTCCCCTCCTTCCTGCGATTCTTTTTCATCAGGTTCTGTTCCGGTCGTGTCTGCCTGATCTCCTTCTTCCGGATCCTTCTGCGTTTTCTGATCCGTTTCCGGCTGTATAGGAAGCACGCTTTGCTGCTGTGCATTTCCTGCTTTTTCGTACTGCTTTCCAACTTCTGTGATCGGAATATAATTTCCGTTCACGATCAGCTGATCGCCGCCTTCTGCATCCATCAGATCCAGTTTTCGTCGGCATTCATTCACTTTTTGAATTCCGTTCTGGACACCTGTTGCGAAAATCTCCATCTGTGTCTTGCTGTCAGTTCTTAGTAAAACTTTTTCGTTCAGTTTGTAATATTTTCCTTCACTGAAAGCTTCTTCATCTGTCAATAACTTATAATTGACTTCTTCTTCGTACTGCTTTAACACAAAAAGCATCGTATCTGTCAGGAATGACAACTGCTGCATTTCGCTGTTGCTGTACGAAGATTTTGTATAATCATTGATCTGATTCGGCTTGATTCCGAATGCAGCTGCAATCTGAAGTGCTGAATATTTCTTTAATTCGATGAACTGGCTGTCCGAAAGTTTAATATCCAGCGGCGTCAGCTTCATCCCAAGTGGAACCGGAATGATTTTTCCGGCATTTTTTGCACCTGATCCGAATTCTTCAAATGCCTGCACCAGTTTTTCTTTCAAATCTTTGTTCAGATCTCCTGTGTATTCCAGCGTTGCTTTCCCAGTCAGTCCGCTTTCATATAAACTGTTCAGATAGTCCTGTGATGCCGCTGCGCCCTCCACAGTTGTCTTCAATATTGCCTGCACAGGAAGCCCCGTAATACCATCCAAGCTGTGTGATGTCTTGAAATGCAGGACTTCATCTGTCCCGAACACATATTGCTGCCCGCTGTATTTATCGTTGTAGACGTACCAGATCTTTCCCCTTCCTCCGAAGTATCCTTCATCATCCACTACGATCTGCACGCAGTTCGACGGCATGATCCATAAGTCCATGACTTTGTATTCTCCGCCGTATTTTTTTCTTTTGAACTTCGACCTGACATATACATACGCATTTCCGAAGTGGTTTCGGTTCATCTCCACAGCATTCCAGAAAGCTGTTGGCGTCATAAATGGATTCGGTCTGTTTTTCAGCAGTTTCGCAACATCCGACAGTTCTGGTTCAATGATCCCTTTGTCTGTTTTTTGATAATATTTCCACGGTATTTTTGCCAGCGTTTCAGACATCATTTTCAAGCATGTGAAGTACGTTACTTCCGCCATCACATCCTTGTTTTTTCTTTTCACACCAAGCCATTCAAGAAATGATTCTTCCTTCATCGCTGGCGATGTTTCCACGGTGAAGTTCATTTTTTTCGCAATCCATCCTTTGAACTTCTGCCATACATTCAACCTGCATCACCCCCTCGCCTGTTTTTTCTTGCTTGCTTCATATAGTTTCAGCCATTCTTCGACCGATTCTGCTGTATTCTGTTTCACTTCGCCTTTCATTGCAGCTGTCCATGCGTCAATAATTGCATCTATCACGTCGATTCGTTCCGTCTGATACTCTTTGTCGATCTTGATTTCTCCGAAACTGTTGGAAGTTGTCTTTGCATTCGCGATCGACCATTTGATCATCGCGTTTCCATCGTGTTCCACATTTCCGGATTCAATTTCAAGTTTGAAATCAACCGTTGCATCATTCAGTGCCTTTGCTGACTGTGTTACAGCCACGCTGTCGAATCCCAATGCTTCCAGATCAGTCAGGAAAGCTGACGCATTATGCGGATCATAAAGAACAAATTGCACATCCAGTTCATAATCAGTGATAATTTTTTCCAAGTAGGTTAAAATATACCGATAGTCAGTTTTTACCCCGCCCATCGTTTCTGTTACCGTCACAAGTCCGTCGCGGATCCATAAGTCATATTCCGTCCGGTCTGTTTTGATATGTTCTTCAACCCTTCTTTTCGGTATGAAACTGTGTGCATGAACAAAATATTTTCTGACATCATCTTTCAAGAACGGAAATACGATCGCCAATGACGTCAAATCTCCACCAGCAGAAAGATCCAGTCCCACATAGCACTTCTGTCCCCGAAAATCTTCTAGTGTCTTCTTTGTTACGCCATTTTGCCACAATTCCATGTCTTTCAAATAGACATCATTCGTCCATTGAATCCACATGTTCAGCTGCTTCACAATGAAATCGCGCAAACTGGATCCGCCCATTTCTTTCGCTGTTTCAGCAATCGGAACCATGTTTTCAAGTGCTTCCGGATCATATTGCAGGATTGGATTCGCCTTGATCCAATTCTTCGGTGTCCACATGTCGTCTGTTTCATCCATTTGTGCGATGTATATGAACTGTGAATCATTGTGTGCAATGCCTTTCAGCACCTTCACGCAATATTCATACAATGCATAACATGGTGACTTCAGATCGAACCCTGCTGTCGTGATCACACTGATCAGCGCAGATTTCATCTTCTTGATTCCGCCTTCCAGAAGTTTGTACATCTGGTCGTTTTTGTGTGCATGGTATTCATCAACAATTCCAAGATACGGGCGGAATCCGTCGATCGACTTCGTATCTCCTGAAAGTGCCTTTATTTTGCTATGTGTCAGCAAACAATCTATTGTGCTGTTGTGTTCGTGTATGTTGAAGCATTCATCCAGATCAGGATCTGACCGGATAAACTTCACAATTTCATTGAATACAATCAGCGACTGATCTTTTTTCGTTGCTGTGCAGTATATCTGACCATATTTGTACTTCTCAAAATTTCCGTAATATGCAGCCAGAATTCCATTCAGAAAAGATTTACCGTTCTGTCTTCCAAGTTGCACATATGATGTTCGGAACCTTCTGTGTCCGCCTGTTTTTGTCCGCCATCCGTTCAGATTTCCAAGAATAAAACACTGGAATGCGTAACATTCGACCTGTTCTTCCTCTTCACCTTCTGCGATGGTTAATGTTTCAGCGAATTCAATGATTCTTTCCGCCTGCTCCACATCAAAATAATATTTATATGGCGCAGCCTTTGACTTTTCGATGTCATCCAGATGACGCTTGCAGGCAAGTTTTACCAGATCCCCGGCAATTATTTTTCCCGCAAGGACATCCGCAGCGTACTGTGTTGTTCTGTCCTGCATCGCATCATCACGCAAACTTGTCTTTAAATTTGTTTGTCTTCGGTGCTTCCGGTGCTTTTGGAATAATCAGACGGCATCTTGACGATACTGTCAGTCCAAAATCTGCTGCACCCTGTCGGCACTGTTTGAAATACCTGTCCTGAATGATCGCCAGACGTTCCACCTGACTGTTCACAACCTCATGTTCTGCCATGATCGGATTGCCTTCTGCATCTTTTTTCCCTGTGTCGTATGCCACAGTTACCATCAGTGGCTGCTTTGCAATCGTTTCTGTCACTTCTCTGTATTTCTCCTGCGCAATCACTAACCGCGCCAGTGCTTCCACGTCCAAGTTTGAAATCAGGTCGATCGCCCGCAGTTCTTTCACTGTTTTTCTGAATGCCTTTTTCTGCGTAGCTGTCAGGTATGACGGCGGCGTCACTCTGTCCGACGGTGCTTTCACTTCCGTCCGTTCTCTTTCTGCGATCTCTGCCTTTGTCAGATGTTTCTTTCCTTTTGCTTGTACCAGCGCGATCGGCTGTCGTTGTCCTGCCATTATATCGACCTCCTTTCCCGCTGCTTTCCCTTGCGGATTGTGTCAGAATCTGACACATGACCGTTTGCCCTTATACCTGAAATTTCCGTGGGGAGTTTTCTCCACAGAATAGAGGGGGCGCGACTAATCCAGCCCGGTCAAAACTTTTTCGATACCCCCTACCCCTTTCCAGTGCTGCCGGATAATGTTTCGCAGCAGCTCCTGCGTCTGTCTTTTCGTTGCTTCATCCTTCTTGTACAGCGCACTGATGATCCCGTGGTTTCCATTGCTTAACGGGAATAGGTTTTCCACGTTCAAGCGTTGTGTCCAGTCTTCTTCTATCTCCGTGATGTGGTGTACCATGTCAGCCACAACAATCTTGTGTTGAACATAGTACGCATACATGTCCAAGCTGTCATATAAAGACAGTGCAAACGCCCGTACTTTGCGCCATTCCGCCGACACATAGAAAGCCGCTGCTTTCTTATTTCTTCGGCGCAGATTGTATTCCATATGCCTTGACATCTTGTCGCTTTCCTTCGCTTCGCAGTCCGGACACAGGCGTAATTCCTGCGGTATCAATATCCCGCATTTGCATCTGTGTAATAGCACTATGTACCACCTTCTTTCGTGCTATATACACACCGCACGCAGGCATCTTTGTGGATGCCCGTTGCAGTGTTCAGAAGGGCGTGGAAATGGCAATAAAAAAGCGACTGCACACTTCTGTACAATCGCTTCTTGCAACTTTCCACGCTATCAGTTTACATCTTTCATCCCACCATTAAAACCCCAGCTTTTCCCCAACTTTTCCCCAAAAAGAAAAGCAAAAAGGATTTCTTTTTAATATTTTTCAACGCCATCTATCCCGAATAACTTCACTGACATTTTCCTAATCAGTTCTTTTGACCATCTGGACGGTGTGTTCTTTCCGCAGTTCTGGATGTCTGCAATCTCTTCATACGATACCCCATCAATATAATGCATTTTAAAGGCATCGTATTTATATACCATTTCTTTCATTTCATATTCTGCCCGCAGTTCTTCCATTGCTCTGTCAATATTCGCAATCATCATCGCTGTCTTCATTTTTGATCTGCGAACACTTCCAAGATGTGCGCCTTCTCCTCTGAATACATCATACTGTTCTTCCTTCAGTTCATCTTCCTCTGATACTGCGCTTTCAATGTGTCTTTTCATTTCGATGTATTCTTCCATCAGCATCCGTGTGTTGTGCAGTACCTGCTGCCTGCGGATCTGTCTTTCCGCTTCCAGTGCTGTCTGCACCACCTTCTTCACGAAGGTTTCTTCATTCTTTTCCTTTTCCTGCTCCATATTTGCCACACCATCCTTCCTTTATTATCCTTTTGTCGTCTTCTTTTTCGGTGGTCTATACTGCTGCCGTTTCGGTCGTTTTACCATCGGAATTCCTCGCCTTCTGCGCTCATTATTTGACATCCGGCTTTTCTCCTCATAATACCGCCGCCATAACTCTCTTTTTCTGATCTGTGTTTCTGTCATCGTATTATTTTCATGTATACGCCTGAAAATCTCTGATATTTTATCAGCTACCTGTCGTATATTCTCCATCATTTCCGCAAATGCCATATTCAGCTTCACAGCTGCATCACTGATCATTTTCAATGTTTCTGCTGCCTTATCCGGCGACAGATTCCATTCCGCTTCCGTTTTTCTGATCACTTTTTCCACTTCCTCCGGTTCAACCTGCATTTTAGCCGCAATATAAAATTTTCTGTCTTCATATGCCGGAAGATCTTCGATTTTTCGGATTTCTGCATCTTCTGTTTCCTTTTTTTCTTCCGGTAGCGGAATATCATTTACAGGAATTACCATTTCCGGCTTCTGGTCTTTTTCTTCGACCTGAATTCCGCCTTTTTTGTATTTCTTCATTCCGATCTTCATTTTTGTTTCTTCGATCGCCTGTCCTACTTTTCTAAACGCTTCTTTCAGCCCCATATCGTCACATCCTTCCTTTTCGCTTAATTGAAAGGCAATTCTTCGTCAATGCCTTCCGGTATATTCATAAATCCATCATTTTCCGTCTGATCCGCTTTTTGATGTCCTCCTGCTCCCCCGGATCCTTCTGCTGCCGCTTTGCTTTCTGCGAATTCGATGTCTTCCGCAATCACTTCCGTCGTGTATACTTTGATATTGTCTTTATTTGTGTAGCTTCCTGTCTGGATCCGCCCGGTCAACACAATCTTCGTTCCCTGATGCACATACTTTTCCACAAATTCCGCACTTTTCCCAAAAGCAACACAAGAAGGAAAGTCAGCATCTTGCTGACCTTCCTGTTTTCTGCCCCTTTTATCGACCGCAAGCGTAAATCTTGCAATCGCCATTGGATCCTGCCCCTGTGTGTATCTCATCTGTGGATCCCGTGTTAAACGTCCCATCAGAATCACTTTGTTCATGCTTTTATCCCTCCTATTAACCTTTCCGTTATCTGTTCATACAGTTTCTTGAATATATCTCTTTCAGTCCTTGTCTTGATCAGTTCTTCATTCATTTCTGTCTGTACTTTCGCTTCTGTCTTTTTCTCCTCTGCTTTTTTCTCTTCTTTCTGATCAGTGACAACTGTTTTGTCCTTCGTCGCCCCCCCCCCGCATCGCCTAAACCGATCGAGATCATCAGCCCTATGTCGATGTTCTGCATCTCCTGCGCTGTACACACTCCGATGTATTTTCCAATGCGCTCCACAGCGACTGTGTGGATCTGTTCGCACAAAACAGTGCTGACACGCCCTGTTGATCGGATCGTGCAATGTGTCGGAAGCTCATTCTTTGGCTGCGTTGTCAAATATACAACTTCCAGCGTCTGACTGTTTTTATTATTTTTATCATTGCTAACGATCACGCCCGGTCTGTCTGCCTGCTGTTCGCTTCCTGTGTTGTATCCTCCCCGGCTTATATAATAGATTTCTCCTCTTTTTACATCATCTTTCGGAAGTGTTGTTATCTGCATCTTTCCTTTCTCCTTTCCTGTCCATGTCTTTAATACCCTGACTGATTGCCTTTGCTGCAATTATGATCAGACCTGCAAGAATCGCCGCTGCCAGTATCATCACAAGCCAGATCAGCAACGATCCTGTTGCATTTATCATTCTTTCGATGTTCATCTGCATCATGATCCGATTTCCTCCTTGTATTGTTCCTTCAGCATAATCATTCTTTCTTCCTGCTGCTTCTTGATCTTTTCAATCTTTGTGATCAGACGCTGGATCGTCTGCGCCCGACTTCGGATCTGTCTATGCAGTTTGATCTGTCGTTCCACCTGCTGCCGCTTCTGAATCAAGAACTGCATTTCATGATCTACAATCAGCACTGTGTATTTCTTCCCGCATTCCTGACAGGTAAAATACTGTTCTGTCACGTTGAATCCTTCCGCCTGTCTTGCGATGATCCTTGTTTTCACATTTATGTGTTCAATTACAGATCCGCAGACGTCGCAAACAACTTCTGATCCGTTTCTGTACGCTTCTTCATTGAATTTCTTTTCCATGTCGTTCTCCTTTCCTATGTCGCAGGCATCAGGACATCTTGACTGTTTTCCTGATCCGGCTGCGCGTGTGCGGGCATCACCCCGCACATATGCGCCATCATTGCAGCGATCGCTGTGTCAAATTCCGGTTCCAGCTTTTCATACTGATCATCCGGCATCGTTTTCCATAGCTGCGTCTGAATTTCTCTAATTCCGATCATAGCGTTCATCAGTCTATCCTGTGTCAGCAACTTCTTTGCGCTGTATGTCTTCAATTCCGGTTTTATAAATTTATCTTTATCTGCCATCAGTCTTCATCCCCCAAGTCAATCAATCCCAGTGCTTCCGCATCGTAGACATCCATGATCCCGATGACAGCATATCCTTCAATGATCGCACTGGATGTCTGCGCATCGTCTGCGCATGTAATGCACACACGCATCTGTTCGCCTGTTGACCTTCCATCGCAGAATGCAAGCAGTGTCAAAATTTCCTTTTCTCTGTATCCTGCCTGATCCTCTTTTACAATCATGTGGCGGATCTTTCCTTCTTTGATGTCTTTGAACAGTTCCGCCGACACTCGCATCATTCGCGCTTTCTTTTCATCCGAAGGCAGGTTCTGCATCTTTTCTTCCTGCTCCATTTCAGTCAGCTTTTTCGCCGTTTCCCTGTCGATTGCCGCCTGTTCCTCGTCATATCGCTGTTCCGGCGTCTTTTCAGCTTCCGCTTTATCAACATAACGATCACAGTCCTGACATGTCCCTGTTTTCACGTTGCATTCTGAATATCGCTGGCATGAATAGCAAAGTGATGTGATGCTTTCCGGATGTGCCTGCTGCCATTCTTCTTCCTGCTCCTCTTCTGCTTCCTCCTGCTCCCATTCCTCCGGATCTTCCGGCAAATTCATCTGTCCCGGAATTTCTGCTTTCTCTGCTGCTTCTTCGATCTCTTTCTTTGCCTGTTTCACTTCTTTTAATGACAGCCCGCCTTCTTTGTACTTTTCCAGCAGTTCCATCTGCTTATCCTCTGCCATTCCGCTAATTTCATATGCTGCTGAAAATGTCAAGCGACCTTCTTTCAGTTCTGCTGAAAATTCAGGAATTAAATGCTTATTGATGCTTTCAATCTGTGCAATTTTCGTTCCGGTCGTGTTCATGATCGAAGCGATCACGTCCCGCAGGCGTCCGCTGTCCAATTTGTACCCCTGAAGTGTCAATCCATTATCCTTCATGTACTGAAGCGATTCCTTCAGGCGTTTTTCTTCTTCCAGCATGTCAGCGATCGTTTTATCACGATACGCATTCGCAATGATCAGCTGCACCATTTCTTCGTTCTCTTCAGCTGCGCTTTTGATCTGACATGTCACCGTTTCAAAATCTTCATATCCCTTTTCCAGTAACAAATTCAATGCACGCCATCTTCTTTCCCCGGCGATGATCTTATATTCTCCGCGTTCACACGGCGCATATGCCACTGTCATATTCTCCATCAGACCAACCGCCAAGATCTCCTGTGCCAGCTGTTCAATTCCCGGCATCGAATAAAAATTCCTGTCATTGCTGTAAATCTTCCGGATGCTAATGTCCCGTGTCCGGAATCTTGCTTTCGGTTTCTCTTCTGCTGCTGCCTTGCTGTTTTTATTTAAAGCATCCATTACGCTCCATCCTGCTGCCATGTTTATTCCTCCTCTGCTTTCATCGTGATCGTTATCTGTTCCAGCACCTTCCGGCTTGCATTCTTCACATCCGCATGTGAATCACTTCTGTCTTTTTCTATGTACTTCTGAATTAAACGCTTTGTCTTCTCCGGATCCAGAATGATCCTAAACTTCGCAATCGCTTCATCGAACCTTTTCTGTATCTGTTTATCCGTCATATTGCTATCATCAATTTCACGAAAAATCGGTTCTGCTTCTGTTTCGTCGATCTGATCAATAATGTCCGTGATCTCCTCTTGCAGATCCCGCATTCTCTTTTTCAGTTCGTCCGCCTGCTTTGCTCTGTCCTGAAGCTGATTGAATGTCTTCAGACTGATTGTTACCTGTCCATCAATTTCCATTTTTTCTGTTCCTCTTTTATATCTTTCAATATTTTCTTCATGCAACTTCTTATGGCTTTTTCCGTCATACCGTCAGAAACAAGCATATAGTCACGATCTATCACTGGTTTCAAGATCCGAATTTCTCCATAAAATCTGTCAGGCATTCCTTTTTCAGAAACAACTTTCTGTCCATTCACCCGTATTTCGTATCCAGTTCCTTTTATTTCTTCTTTTGCTATCTGGTTCAAACTTATTGCTTTCATGTCTATTCCTCCATATCTTTCAGCAGTTCCGTCACAACGTTTCGATAGTCCTGCGTAACAATACAATTTTTAGAAAACTTCGGAAGCGGTACGCGCTGCATGGTTGCCTTTTCCGCAATGATGGATCTTCTAACAGCCGTCACGAAGCAATCCTGTCCAGATGATTCTTTCAGCCATGCTTCCACCTGAAGGCTTGTCTGGTTCTTCTGTCGCATAGTCATTAAAATCTTCATGCGGATCCGGTCGTTCAGGCTTCGCAGATCTTCCAGCTGTTCATCCATATTCGCAATCGCTTCAATTTCAAATCCGCCGATTTTAACCGGAAGGATCACAAGATCCGTCGCCACCAAAACATTCGTCACGGTCATATCTAGCAGCAACCCGCAATCAACCACGCAATAATCATATACATCCTGCACTTCCAGCATTGCAGCCGCAAAACGAAGGATCTGATCTTCTTTTTCGTTCAGCAGCAGATTCATGTTCGTCCGCATTAAGTATCCATTTGCTGTGATGATGTCAATATTGTGATATGGTGTTGTCTGGATCAAATCTGTTGTCTTGTAAGATCCTCCGACGCTTCTGTGTCTTTCTAATAATTCAGACATCCCGATCCCTTCCGGTTTGTATCTGTCATACAGCATTGATACATTGCCCTGCTGATCCGCATCTACCAGCAGCACCTTCTTCCCCTGTTCTTCTCCCAGCAGGTAAGCGATCGAAGCCGCCGTCATTGTTTTGCCAATCCCGCCCTTCTGGTTCATAATTGCGATTGTTTTCATGATGTGTACCTCCTATTTCACAATTTTGAATTTTTTCCTGTTTCTTTTTGCCTGTTCCTCCGTGATGATATATTCATCGCATTCCTGTTTCCATTTATCCGGATTCTTCGTATCTCCGTCATACCATCTGCACCACTCGCAGGCATCGCAAAATATCTTTGCTTCCCCTGCCGTTTTATCTTCGCTGTATAAATTGTTCGCGCAGTGATTGCAGATGCAGCCGCCGCAAGGAAAAGCATAATCACTTCGCTTCATAGTATTCGTTATACTGGCAACGCTTGCACTTCCGATCCAGCGTTCCGTCATCCGGATTTCTGCACCCGGTACATTCTCCGCGACTGCTGATCACTGCTTCCTTGAATCCGAATTTTTTCTGTCTTTGTGCCAGTTCGCAGTTCTTCAGTGCTTTCCTTGCCTGTTTGGATCTTTCTTCTACTCTTTGAAAATAATACATTTCACTTTCCCGTTCTTTCTGATCATCATGTTCTGTTCCGACATTGTATCTTCTCTGTTTCCAGTATCAATTTTCTTCAGGTTGATATATTCTTCCAGCACCCGGATCGCTTCTTCTGCTCCATAACACACTGTGCAGTAATGTCCTGCTGCCGCCAGTGCCTTCAGCATCTTCTTCTGGCTGTCTTCCAGTCTTCCGGTATCGTATTTCATTTCAATATACAAACCACTGTACACTCCCATCGGAACCGGAAGGCATAGATCCGGAATTCCAGCTTTCACGCCCATCTGCTTCAACTTCACCGCTTCCGCTTTGTTGCGGCTCCCCCCATTCGGACAATGATGCAGCAGTTCCAGTTCCGGATGCACGTTCTGGTTCCATCGCGCCCAATCCATGACGCTCATTTGCTCTGTATCCTCGCTTCTTCTTGCATATCTTCGATTCACTCTTCTTCCTCCTTGCATATGTTCCAATATTTGCAGAACAGGCAGCAGTGATGACATTGCCGGATCCTGATCATACGGATCATGTGCCTGATCTTCTTCGTGATGTTCCTGATCATCCGCGTCCCTCCTCTGCTTTCTTTTTCTCTTCCTTCAGCTGCTGCGCTCGATCCATAATCTTCGTGTTGTATGTATACTTCACAACGCCCTGATCCCACAGATTCGCTTTTGCGCCCTGCTTCCCGTAGTTGTAAACTGCCAGTGTATAGTACGGAAGATCTTCATCTGGTACTGTTCCACGAAGATCGTTCTGGATTTCTGACAGATAATTCACGCCAACCAGCACATTCTGATATGGATTCTTCAAGTCATACGCTCCCAGTTCTTCCATCCTTTGCATATGCCATTTTTCCGACACCTGCATCAAACCGATTGACGTTCCATTGTCGCCTTCAGCGTCCCATCTGCATCGGGATTCCTGTTCGATCAGTGCAAAAACCATTTCATAATCGACGCCATTCTGTTCGCATACAATGTATGTGTATACCTGAATGATCGTCGGTAACTCTCCGCCTGCCGCCTTGCATTCTTCAGATATTTCATGATAGTAAAATCCTGTCACTTGATCGCTCCCCCAGTCCTGCGACATTGTATTCCACGGAAAATCATATGTACCGTACAGACTTTTGCATCCATATACATCCGTCATGTCTGTCTGCTCCACTGGATCCTGCCGATCATACAATTCTTCGATCTGTTCCTGCTGCTGCCGGATCTCCTTATCCCACGCCTGCACCTGCTTTTCAAATTCGTGCATTTGTATTGTCAACACCAGCAGAAAAATGATCAGCGGCATCGCAAGCATTGCCGGATGCCTTGCAATGAAATCCCATACAGCACATACGATCTTCAAAGTCTTCCTGATCAGTCTTTTGATCTTTCTTCGTGCCGTTCTCCTACTTCTTGCCCTTGTCATGTGCCGTTCCTTTCCTCAACCGCATCCGCCCGTATATGTAGAACCTGCCGTTGAACGTGTTATATTTCACTTCTGCTTCAGCAAAATCATATTTATCGCCATACCATTTCATCAAATGATCGCAGACGTTCAGATCTCCTTTTACGATCCTGTCCACATCCTTCTGTTTTGTTTTGTAATGATTGACTTTTTCTTTCGGTTTCCGCAGTCCCTTTGATGCACACCATGTCTTTTGATACTTGCCTTTCTTGCTTTTCTCTTTCGTGATGTACCTTGCCATTCCGACCAGACCGTTTTCATCCCTCTGAAGCCTTCTGATTTCATTTCTTTTTCCAAGATTCCAGACCGCTTCAACCGTGTCCATATCCACATCGCCATCCATAACGATGTGATGATGCCAGCGTCCTTTTTCACTGCATTCTGTGACATACACATATCTTGCATTACTCAATCCCTGCTTCTTCCGCTGATAATTCAGTCGCCTGATATAGTTCTGCATGTTCTTCGTTGCCACTTCCATCGAAGCAGGCATATTGTCATCCGTGTATGTGAATGTCGCCCATATATCTCTATCTGTGAAGTTCTCACCGATCACCCTTTCACACATCTTTTTACTGTTTTTATCATTCAGATTCTTCTGTGCTTGCCTTTGCCTTTTCCTTTTCCCTTCATCCGGGATCTGATCTTTCTGTCCCTTCGTAAACTCTGGATAGATTTCCACTTCCAGCTGATCACCTGATCGGATTTCCTTCGTTGCATAGATGCTTTTCACCTTTCCTTCCTTCAGGATCCTTTCTTCGTTTGCTTCCTCCATCTTATCCAGACTATTCATGTATGCTGCTTCATAGTCGTAAGGGACATATACAGACTTCCTTCTTTTCTTTCTCATTCCCTTTACTTCCTTTAGTTGAATTGTTAGTATCCATTACAAGGTCGTTTTAGGAAGTCCAGAAAAGCGCGGATTCATTGACTTTTCAGGCTGTCCGGTGTACAATATCTTTGATGTGTACTATGGTTTTCGGGCATCGTCCTGAAGCCACTGTGAAGCCTTCTGGTGCCGCCAAGCATACCAGAGGGCTTTTATATTACCCTGCTTTTCTAACGTCCTGCATCGCCTTCCTGACGCTCACTGTCATGTCATTACTCCTTGATAAATTGTTCTGCTTTGAATCTGTCACCCATGTCCATAAAGTATCCGTACAAAAATTCTTTTTGTCTTTTGGTCAAACTTTTCATATTTGTCACGATATACCCTCCGCATCCTGTGGGATTATGAATCAAGCAGTATCCTTTTACTTCCGATAAAAAATCGCGCATCAAATGTCCGATTTCGTTATCTCCATTTTCTTTTACCCATTTCCAGTATTCATCGACAAAGCCTTTTCTTTCGCATATCATTTCCGCTGACTCTTCATGCGTTCCGAATGGTGATTCTGTAAAGGTTCCTTCAGGCGATAGCCACCCGAATTCCTTATGTTGTACTTTGCTTTCCCTCTGCTTGCTTTGATCTTCTCCTTGCCCCGGCATTATTCCAGCATTAAAGTCTGCAAGATGTTTTCTGAATTTCTCCATGTCGATTTCCCGTTTAACAATTTCTTCGTAATTCAACGGTTTCCCTTCTTCTCCATCTTTCAGAAGTAGCATTCGACATGTTCCCCATTCCATTTCAGAAAATCCCAACCCATAACATTCCATCACATAATACATGCCTATCTTCAGATCTGGTTTTTGTTTCACTTCTATTGCATCAATAAAATTTTTGTTTCCCAATGCATTCCATACAATGTGAAAATAATATGCAAACCCTTTTTCAAATGACTGACACTTTCCTGCTTCATCAAGTACAATACAAGTGTCACACTTCCCGTCATAAACATGATGTTTGCATGATTTGTTATTGCATTCGATTTTTCTTTTTCCCATTCTTAAATCCTTTCTATGTACCGCCTTCCGGCATAATCAAATCTGCGCCCATCCAGCGCAGTCATATATATCACCACATCCCTTCCGGCAACATCTGACGCTGCGTTGATGCTTTTCACATTAAAAAGCACCTGAAAACCTGTTGAACATCCGCATAGAATTCTGGCAGTCTATGCCCGCCGCTATTTTCCCACAGTGTTCATCGGACGGCTATCAGCTTGCCATCGTCAGCGATCACGTTGCCATCGTGATCGGACGGGGCTTGCGCCCCGTTTCGGCTTTACTCCCCGTTGAACATTTCTTTCAGAAGATCTTCGATGCCTGCTGCCACTTCCTGCCCCGCTTCCGCAAGCTGCTTGATCAGATCTTTCTGTTTTTCCATTTCTTCCTGTGTCGGAATCTCTACTGCCTTGCTATCCTGTTCCATTCCCTTAAAGATTGCATATATCACCAGCATACAATCTTCTTTCGTTTTGAACTCCGCGATCTCCTCTGCACATCCGTCAAACACCTGAATCGTATGTCTGATATTTTCAGTTTTTCTTTGCTTGTAGTCTTTTGATTCTTCGTATCCGATTCCTTCTATGTGACCGGACATGTTATAAATCCGTGTTTTGTCCTGCGATAAAATGTACATTTCTTCACCTTCTTAATAGTCATAATCAATATTTTCATCTGCTTCTGTGTAATATTCCCCGTCATAGCCTTTTGCCATCAGCTGATCGTAGCAGTCCCAGCAGACCAGCCTGAACGGAATCCCATTGCAATCCCGTGTGAACTGCATGTCACTTCGTTGCACCGTATGCCCGCACACGGGACATGTCCGGATGTCAGTCGATCTTTTCTTTGTCACTGTCGTTCCTCCTCTCTGTTCTCTTTCATCAGCCAGATAGTTTCATCATCGTTGCAAATTCCGAAGTATTCATCTGTCCGTGTAAAGTTGAATTCAATTCCGTAAAACTGTCTGATTGCTAACTTGAAAACTTCCCATCTGTCCTGACAGCTTTTACAGGTACAATCCCAGTATCCGAAGCCCAGTCCCTGATTCGGATCGCCAATTCCCGGCGTCGCTTTTCTTCTTTCTTCCAGTGCCTGATCCCACGCCTTGATCGTTTCTTCCAGTTCTCCGCCCATTTCTGTCATCATAAATTTTTTAATATTCAGCTTCATATTCTTCCGCCTTTCATATGTACTTCCCCGATCCTTTTCGGGGAATAAATTATATTGCCTTCTGTGCCATGTCTGCGCTGTACTGCTTCCGGTTTCCGTTTTCTGCGCCACCTCTTTTCAGTTCGTGGTAGATGGTGGCTCTGTGAACGTCCATTGCTTCCGCGATCTCTTCTGCACGCTTTCCCTGCTTGCACATCGCTTCAATGGCTTTCCGGTCTTCATAATTCAATCTTTTATATTTCCTTGCCACGTTCTCATTCTCCTTTCCTTTGTAAATAAAAAATGCGGTAAGAGTTTTTACGCTCTACCGCATCCTGCTTTTTGTGTAAAAAAAATAAATGCGGCAGAGGTTTAATACCTCTTGTCGCATTTAATTTTAAAACTTATAAATTTTTTGTTTTTTTCTTACTATTATAGAAAATATGCCTTACAGAACCCAAATCAGCCCCCAGAATAGCAGAAAAGAGCGCATATCACGCTCTTTTCTGAAACCGCTACGCGGTTACGACGGCTTCAATTCTCTTCTTTACCATCTCGGCAATCTCTGTTGTCTTCATTCCCTGGTATTCCTCGTATGGGATCGGGTCGAGAAAATGGACTTCTACCGTTACGGGACGGACGGTATTGGAGTCAAACGGAACAAAACAGTTTTTTAACGCAACCGGCACGATCGGGCATTTTGCTTTTACTGCGATCTTGAAGCTGCCGCTTTTAAACTCCAGCAGCTGGTTTCCCTTTCTGCTCCTCGTTCCTTCCGGAAACAGAATGACGTTTTTGCCTTCTTTTACGACATCGGCCGCCTCATTGATAACCTGCATTGACTGCCGCAGATTCTCCCGGTCCATAAACAGCGCGTGGATGCACGCAAAGACCTGTTTTAAAAACGGAACATGCTCTACCTCTTTTTTGGCAACAACTGTAAAGGTACGCGAGCACGCTCCTGCGATCGCCAGCACATCGTACAGTCCCTGGTGATTCGGATACATCACAAAACCGTCCTGCTCCGGAAGATTTTCTGCTCCATAGGATTCCACAATGACGTTTCCGCCTTTGTTCGCCCGCTGTACAATAAAGCGCAGCATTTTAAAGTGCTCTTCCAGACTGTACTTGTCCGGATGCGCTGCATGGTAACAGAGCCGGCACCACATCCACGGAACCAGAAGCAGATTCCGCAGCACCATCAGTAAAATTCGTTTCATGTTTTTCTCCCCTTCCCCAAACGAGCAAAACGTGCCTGAGCTTTTTTCTCTCAGGCACGTTTTGCGACGCTGTATTATTCCTGCGTTTTCTCAGAAGCCGTTTCGTTCTCTTTCTCCGAAACCGGAGTCTCCTCGGACGCCTCTTTGTCTCTTACTTTTGCAATGCTGGCAACCTTGATTTCGCCGTCCACATCCATCAGCTTAACGCCGGATGTGATCCGTCCCATCACAGAAATGCCGGAGCATGGCGTACGGATGATGATTCCCTCTGTGGTGATCATCATGATCTCATTATCCTCGTTGACCGCCTTGGAACCAATCAGGTTTCCGGTCTTTTCGGTAATCTTATAGCATTTGACGCCCTTGCCGCCGCGGAGCTGTACGGTAAACTCTGCCATCGGCGTCCGTTTGCCCATGCCGTTTTCGGATACGACAAGGAGATAGTCTCCCTGCGTGCAGATCTGCATGCCGACTACTTCATCGCCGTCCAGAAGGTTGATGCCGCGTACACCCATGGAAACACGGCCTGTCGTACGCACATCGTTTTCCTTAAAGCGGATACACTGGCCGAATTTCGTTACCAGAATAATCTCTTTCTCGTTATCAGTTGTCTTAACTTCAATCAGTTCATCATCATCGCGGAGCGCAATGGCAGCAAGACCCGTTTTTCTGACGTTCTCGTACTCTTCGAGCGGCGTCTTCTTCACCAGTCCCTTTTTCGTTGCCATAAACAGATAATGGCCCTTCTCATATTTGCGCATTGGAATAACAGCGGTAATCTTCTCTCCCGGCTGCAGCTGGAGAAGGTTGACAATCGCCGTTCCTCTTGCGGTTCTGGACGCCTCCGGAATCTCGTATGCTTTCAGACGATAGACTCTTCCCGTATTCGTAAAGAACATCAGGTAATGATGGGTCGTCGTCATCAGAAGCTCCTCGATGTAGTCGTCCTCGATGGTCTGCATGCCCTTGATTCCCTTGCCGCCGCGGTTCTGGCTGCGGAAGTTGTCAACGGTCATACGTTTGATATAGCCCAGTTTCGTCATGGTGATGACGGTATTCTCGCGCGGAATCAGATCCTCCATGGAGAGATCGTACTCATCAAAGCCGATGGAAGTTCTTCTGTCATCGCCGTATTTTTCGGATACGGTCAGAATCTCCCTGCGGATAACGCCAAGAAGCACCTTGCGGTCTGCGAGGATGGCTTTTAACTGCTCGATGCGCGCCATCAGCTCTTTGTACTCGTTCTCGAGCTTCTCCCGTTCCAGACCAGTCAGAGCGCGCAGACGCATGTCTACGATTGCCTGGGCCTGGGCATCACTCAGATCGAAGCGTTCCATCAGGTTCTTCTTCGCCTCTGCCGCATTCGCGGATGCACGGATGATATGGATCACTTCGTCAATATGGTCAAGCGCTTTTAAGAGTCCTTCCAGAATATGGCTTCTCTCCTGCGCTTTGTTCAGGTCGTATTTCGTTCTTCTCGTCACAACCTCTTCCTGGTGCTGCAGATAATACGTCAGCATCTCCAGAAGGTTCATGACTTTCGGCTGATTGTTTACCAGTGCAAGCATGATCACACCAAAGGTATCCTGCATCTGGGTATGTTTGTACAGCTGGTTTAAGATGACGTTTGCATTGGCGTCGCGGCGCAGTTCGATACAGATGCGCATACCCTCACGGTTGGAGTGGTCCGCAATGCCGGTGATGCCGTCGATCTTTTTATCTCTTACCAGCGCGGCGATGTTCTCGATCAGGCGCGCCTTGTTTACCATGTACGGGATCTCGGTTACGATGATCTCGCTCTTTCCGTTCGGCAGTGTCTCGATGTTTGATACCGCACGAACACGGATTTTACCGCGGCCGGTACGGTAAGCCTCGTCGATGCCGCGGGTGCCGAGGATTTCTGCTCCGGTCGGGAAGTCAGGGCCTTTTACAATACCGAGAATCTCCTCGAGATCTGTCGTACGGTCCTCCTCGATGATATTATCAATAATTTTTACAATGGCACTTACCACCTCGCGCAGATTGTGCGGCGGGATGTTCGTTGCCATACCGACTGCGATACCGGAAGTACCGTTTACCAGAAGGTTCGGGTAGCGGGCCGGCATAACAACAGGCTCTTTTTCGGTTTCATCAAAGTTCGGGGCGAAGTCTACGGTGTCTTTGTTGATATCCGCCAGCATCTCCATCGAGATTTTGCTTAAACGTGCCTCGGTGTATCGCATAGCCGCAGCGCCGTCGCCGTCGACGGAACCGAAGTTTCCATGGCCGTCCACCATCGGATAACGGGTTGCCCAGTCCTGTGCCATGTTGACGAGTGCTCCGTAGATAGAGCTGTCGCCGTGCGGGTGATATTTACCCATCGTATCACCGACGATACGCGCGCACTTACGGTGCGGCTTATCCGGCGTATTGTTCAGTTCACTCATGGAGTACAGAATACGTCTCTGTACCGGCTTTAAGCCATCGCGGACGTCTGGAAGTGCACGGGATGCAATTACGCTCATCGCGTAGTTGATGTAGGATTCCTCCATCGTGTCTTTCAGATCGACCTCGTGAATTTTATCAAAAACATTATCTTCCATCTTTTCCTCCACTTCAGTTCACAGGACTTTTTAGATATCTAGGTTGTTTGCGTATTTTGCTCTCTCTTCGATAAAGTCACGGCGCGGTTCTACCTTGTCGCCCATGAGCGTATTGAAGGTAAGATCAATTTCAGAAGAATACTCTTCATCGAACACAACGCGGCGCAGAACACGGCGTTCCGGGTCCATGGTGGTCTCCCAGAGCTGCTCCGCATCCATCTCTCCCAGTCCTTTGTAACGCTGGATCTTATTATCTCCGCGTCCGATCTCATTGAGGATCTGATTCATCTGATCGTCGTCGTATGCGTACCATACTTTTTTGTTTTTCTCAATCTTGAACAGCGGCGGCTGTGCCAGGTAAACGTGGCCCTGTTTGATCAGCTCCGGCATGAAGCGGTACAGGAACGTCAGCATCAGTGTGTCGATGTGCGCGCCGTCGACATCGGCATCGGTCATGATGATGATCTTGTCGTAGCGCAGTTTGGTGATATCGAAATCGTCGTGGATTCCGGTTCCGAATGCCGTAATCATCGCTTTGATCTCGGCATTGGCATAAATTTTATCGAGACGTGCTTTCTCTACATTCAGGATTTTTCCACGCAGAGGCAGGATCGCCTGCGTTGCACGGCTTCTCGCGGATTTTGCGGAACCGCCCGCGGAATCTCCCTCGACCAGGAAGATCTCACAGTTTTTCGGATCCTTGTCGGTGCAGTCTGCCAGTTTTCCAGGCAGGGACATACCGTCCAGTGCGGATTTTCTTCTCGTCAGGTCACGCGCTTTTCTTGCAGCCTCTCTCGCACGCTGGGAAAGCAGGGACTTTTCAACGATCGTTTTTGCGACAGCCGGGTTCTGCTCCAGGAACAGCTCGAGCTGGGTGCTCACGATATTGTCGACTGCTCCTCTCGCCTCGCTGTTTCCAAGTTTCTGCTTTGTCTGGCCCTCGAACTGCGGCTCCTCGATTTTGATGCTGACAATCGCCGTCATACCCTCGCGGATATCCTCTCCGGTCAGGTTCGGTTCGCTGTCTTTTAACAGTTTATTTGCTCTTGCATATTCATTAAAGGTTTTCGTCAGCGCATTCCGGAAGCCAACGATATGGGTACCGCCCTCCGGCGTCGTAATGTTGTTGACGAAACCGTACGTATTTTCCTGATAGGAATCGTTGTGCTGCATCGCAACCTCAACGAGAACGCCGTCTCTTTCTCCCTCGCAGTAGATGATGTCCGGGTAGAGCGCCGTTTTGCTCTTGTTCAGGTAGCTGACAAACTCTTTGATACCGCCCTCGTAGTGGAATGCTTTTTCCACTACCGGATCCGTGCGCAGATCGCGCAGAACAATGCGCAGTCCCTTGGTCAGAAATGCGGTCTCGCGGAGTCTTGTTTTTAAAACGTCGTAATCATAAACCGTCTCCTCGAACATCGTGTCATCCGGCAGGAAACGGACCTCGGTACCTGTTTTTTCGATCGGACAGGTATCGATGACCTCCAGCTTATTCATGGTTTTTCCGCGCTCATACCGCTGGAAGTAAACCTTTCCATCGTGATAAACGCGCACCTCAAGCCAGTTGGACAGCGCATTTACAACGGATGCACCAACGCCGTGCAGACCGCCGGATACCTTGTACCCTCCGCCGCCGAACTTTCCGCCTGCGTGCAGCACCGTAAAGACAACCTCAACGGCCGGAAGGCCCGACTTATGATTGATGCCGACCGGAATACCACGGCCGTCGTCGATGACGGTGATGGAGTTGTCCGGGTTAATCGTAACGTCAATATTTTTGCAGTATCCTGCCAGTGCCTCGTCTACCGAGTTGTCGACAATCTCATAGACCAGATGGTGAAGTCCCCGTGCGGAGGTACTGCCGATATACATACCTGGGCGCTTCCGTACGGCTTCCAGACCCTCCAGAATCTGAATCTGGTCTGCACCATACTCTGTCTTTTCCATGTTCTCTGTACTCATTTAGATTCCTCCTGTTTCTTTGTGAAACACAGATCCCTCGACCACCTGGAATACGCTGTTTGCCTCAAAATGATTTTCGACAAACTCGTCCAGTCCGGTACAGGTAATCAGTGTCTGTATGCTGTGAATGCTCTGCAGAAGATAATTCTGCCGGCTGCCGTCCAGCTCCGACAAAACATCATCCAGCAGTAAAACCGGTGTATCGTGAATTTCCTCCTCGACCAGACGGATCTCCGCCAGTTTCAGCGAAAGCGCCGCCGTCCTCTGCTGCCCCTGGGAACCGTATTTACGGATATCAATGTCGTTGACCCGCACACAGAAATCGTCCCGGTGCGGCCCGGTGTAGGACTGTCCGAAACGCAGATCACGCTCTCTTCCGGCTTTTAACTCTTCGGAAAACGCTTCCTCGGACACATTCGGTTCATAGGTAATCAGAATCTGCTCCTTTCCTCCGGTCAGATTCTGATGGATCTCGGATAAAATATCATTCAGGCGGCTGATAAACTTTTTCCGCTCGGAAATAATGCTTGTTCCATAGCGGACCATCTGCTCATCCCAGATCTCGAGCGTATCCGCCATTCTGCCGGAAAACGAAATCTCTTTAAGCAGCTTGTTTCTCTGCGCCACCACTTTATTATAATTGGCAAGCTCGATCATGTATAGTCTTGACAATTGACAAATTTCGCTATCCAGGAAACGCCGGCGCTCCGCAGGACCGTTTTTGATGATATTCAGGTCCTCCGGAGAGAAAAACACAATATTTACAATGCCAAAAAGTTCCGACGCTTTGCGGATCGGAACTCCATCGATGGCGATTCCCTTGGATTTATTTTTTTTCAGATGCATATCGATTTTATGCGTGCTGCCGTTCCGCTCCACCATCATCCGGATATGGGCTTCCTCCCGGTCAAACTGGATGATTTCGCGGTCCTTGCTGCCGCGGTGCGATTTTGTCGTACCCGCGAGATATAAAGCCTCGAGAATATTCGTCTTTCCCTGGGCATTGTCGCCGTAGAGAATATTCGTTCCGGGGCTGATATTTATGCATAAATTCTCATAATTCCGATAGTTCTTCAGTTCTAAAGATTTGATATACATGAGCACTCGTCCGTGAAAAATCAGCTTAAGTTTTTAAGCCTTATTTTTTAATTTGTATCTCATTTCCATTGTAGCAGACAACATCTCCGTCATAGAGCTTGCGGCCGCGGCGGGTATCTACTTCACCGTTTACGGTCACGCAACCATCTTTGATGACGAGCTTTGCTTCCACGCCGTCTTCTACCAGAGCCGCAGCTTTTAATGCCTGGCCCAGTTTGATGTAATCTTCACGCAGCGTAATAATTTCCATTTTTTCCTCCTGCACTGCCGTGCCTTTTTCTCACGTAAGTTCGCAGTTTTCAACCTGTGTGGCTGTAAAACCGCTGAAAGTTCTTTCAGAAAAGGTTCCGGCAGATTTCAAACTTATGTGACTTATCTCACGGAATTGAAGTTTACCGGCAGAATCAGATAGATATAGCTCTCTTCTTCATTCCGGATAAAACATGGAGCCTTCGGGTTGACCAGATAAATCGAAATTTCCTCGTCGTCAATAACACGAAGTGCATCGATCAGGAATTTCGGGTTAAAACCGATCATAATATCCTTGCCTTCTTTGTTGATATCGATCTCTTCTTTCATGGAACCCATCGCGGAGTTGATCTGCAGTTCCATCGCTCCATCCTGGATGTCGATAATGATCGGTTTTTTGTCGCCTTCTTTGACAAGAAGCGTCGCACGGTCGATACAGCTTAAGAATTCTTTTTTGTTGATCGTCACTTTTGTCTCGTAATCACTCGAAAGCATCTGGTCGATGCGGAAATATTCACCGTCGATCAGTCTGGAAACGACCGTTGTATCATCGAACTTGAACATAATGTGGTTTTCCGAGAAGTAAATATCAATCTGATCATCCATCTCGCCGGACAGAATTTTGCTGATTTCGTTCAGGGTTTTTCCCGGAACAACGACTTTTCGGTCCGGATACGAATCTTTCAGCTCAATTCTGCGGATCGCAATACGGTGTCCGTCCAGAGATACGACGCGAAGTGTGTTATCTTTGATTTCAAAAAGCTCACCGGTCATCAGTTTGTTGTTCTCATTGGCTGCAATGGAGAAAATGGTCTGACGGATCAGTTCTTTTAAGGTGAACTGGGAAATGGAAACACAATCGGAAGTTTCGAGAATCGGCAGATAGGAAAAATCTTCTCCTGACTGTCCTGGAATGTTGAATTTTGCTTTTTCACACGTAATCGTGGTTACCAGATTTTCATCTGTTTCTATTGTAACCTGATTATCCGGAAGTTTTCTTACGATCTCAGAAAAAATCTTTGCATCCAGAGCAACAATACCACGTTCCAGAATCATACCTGTGACGATGGTTTCGATTCCGAGTTCCATATCGTTGGAGGTAAATTTGATCACGTTGGAAGATGCATCAATCAGAATGCATTCCAGAATCGGCATGGTTGTTTTACCGGAGACAGCTTTCATAGCGATACCAACGCTTTTTACAAGGTCTGCTTTGTCAAACACTAATTTCATAATTGTGGATAACTCTCCTTTCCTCACTGTTTGGTGAGTCTGCTTATAAAGAAAAAATATAGTAAAAATCCGTAGTCTTAGTCGTAGGGGTTGTGGATATGTGGAAAACCCCGTCAAGAATGCGGAAATACTGGAAAAATCGATCTGTATAACTCTGTGAATAATCGAACGTGAACCTGTGTATGAAATGTTGATAACTTCAGGCCCCAAATTTGTCCACAATTCATCCACAGGCTTTCCACATCGGTTTGTGTATAAATAAGGGCCTGTCAACCGATGAGTTTCTTCTTATATAAATGTAAATCGGTTTTAACCGTTTTGACAGAGTTACAAAGGCTCCGCCTATTTCGACGGGTTGATCTTCTTCTTTAAGATGTCTACCGTGTTGCGGACACTGTCTTTAGCACTCATTTCCTTTTCGATCTTCTCAATGCCGTGCATGACAGTGGTATGATCGCGGTCGCCCATCATTTTTCCGATTCCGGTCAGCGGGGCATCGAGCATTTCGCGGCACAGATACATTGCGATCTGGCGCGGGAATACGATTTTGCTGCTCCGCTTGCTGCCGACAATGTCGGACGGCGTAATATCGAAGTGATCTGCAACGGTGTCGATGATAAATTCCGGCGTGATCACCTTCTTCTCGTTCGGGGAGATGATGTCGCGCAGCACCTGCTCTGCAAGATCAATGTTGATTTCACGTTTTTCAAGGTTTGCGTATGCAATGATTTTGTTGAGAGCGCCTTCCAACTCACGGATGTTCGATTTAATATTGGAAGCGATGTATTCGATCACATCGTCGCTGACGGAATAGCCGTCTAATTCCTGTTTCTTTCGGAGAATGGCGATTCGCGTCTCATAATCCGGGCTCTGGATGTCGGCAAGGAGTCCCCATTCGAAACGGGAACGGATGCGGTCTTCCAGGATATCCATGTCTTTCGGGGGACGATCCGAAGAAAGGATGATCTGTTTGTTGGCGCCGTGCAGCGTATTGAAGGTATGGAAAAACTCTTCCTGCGTGGATTCCTTTCCTATAATAAACTGCACATCATCGATGAGAAGTACGTCGATATTGCGGTATTTCTCACGGAATTTGGTCATTGCGGTGTTGTTGCTGTTTCGGATAGCCTCGATGACTTCATTGGTAAATTCTTCACTCGTTACGTAGAGAATCCGCGAAGACGGGTTCTTCTGAAGAATAAAATGTGCGATCGAGTGCATCAGATGGGTTTTGCCCAGTCCAACACCACCGTATAAAAACAGCGGATTGTAGATTTCTCCCGGGGATTCGGCCACGGCGAGAGAAGCTGCATGGGCAAATTTGTTATTGCTGCCGACCACGAAGGTATCAAAGGTATACTTTGGATTCAGGTTCGGCACATAGAGATTTTTCTGGACGGGAGCAGGCGCTTTTTCCTGTTTCACTTCTTCCGGAAGAATAAAGCGGATCTCATAGTTGACACCTGTGATTTCCGCGATTGCCACTTTAATAGGAAGAGTATATTTTTTGCTCACGTAATCGAGACCCATTTTTTCGGATGGAACCAGGATTGTGATCAGATTGTCCTCAACCGAATGGATCGTAAGTGGTTCAATCCATGTAGTAAAGGAGATCTCAGATAATTCGTGCTCGTCCCGCACTCTCTGCAGTATTTCTTTCCATTTATCTTGTACGATTTCCATGCTTTTTCTGTCGCTCCGCTTCTATAATCATTGCTTTTTGGGGATAACTTCTGTCTGGAAAACGAAATTTTCCCCGAATAGTCGCATTTTTACTTCTATATGATATAATAAAATGCCGTTTTATTCAACCCAAAAATGTGGATAATTATTTTTTTATCCACAGAATGTGTAAAAAATTTTCCTGTTGATGAAATGGAGGATAGTTTGTGGATAACAGGGAATCTTATGTTGATAAAATTGTGGATAGAGGGCTGGAAAAACCGAAATGTGTAAAGTCTGGAAAACTTATATACACATTATACATGGCGTAAATACTGGAAAAATTGGAAATGCCCACAGGTTGTACACAGCAAAACCGAAAGTTATCCACAAGGTTATCCACAGATTGTGGATAATGTTGATTACGGTTACAAGATATCGTGTGGAAAGCACAAAAATCGAACTGGTATTTGTACGCGTGCGGCGGACAGTGTGGATAAGTTGTGGATAAACCGAAAATCAGCACACGGAAGGCACGGGCAGCGGCAGACCGGAAAACCGCGTCAGAGCGGCATTTTTTCCGAAAAAAACTGCGAAAATTATTGATTTTAGGGTTGACGAAATGGGGGTTTATGAATATAATTGAAATGATGTTTTCTGTCATACATGTAGTGAAATACTGCCTTGCAGGCAGTTATTGATTAGAATTTAAAGGAGGTGCCTTATCTTATGAAAATGACATTTCAGCCGAAAAAAAGATCCAGAGCTAAAGTTCACGGATTCAGAGCAAGAATGAGCACAAAAGGTGGAAGAAAAGTTTTAGCTGCAAGAAGATTAAAAGGAAGAAAAAAATTATCAGCATAAAACCAAAGGCCGCATAAAATTTATGTGGTCTTTTCTTCTATCTAAAGCTATTCAATGAAAAGAAAATTTAGACAAATCATGAAGGAAAGAATGGATTCATGAAATATTCGGAAAGCCTGAAAAAAAACAGAGATTTTCAGCTGGTTTATAAGCAGGGAACATCGTTTGCAAACCGATTTCTGGTCATGTATGTGAAGAAAAATCAGCTGGGACGGAACCGGATTGGTATTTCAGTAAGTAAAAAGGTGGGAAACAGCGTTGTGCGCCACCATCTGGCGAGACTGATCCGGGAGAGTTATCGTCTGCATGAAGAGGAATTTCAGTGTGGAATGGATGTAGTTGTGATCGCAAGAGTTAATGCAAAAAACTGTACGTATTTCGAGATAGAGGGAGCACTTTTGCATCTGGGAAAACTACATCATATATTAAAGGAAACAGAAAAATGAAGACGGTATTGATAAAAGGTATCCGGTTTTATCAGAAGTACCTGTCTCCTCTGAAGAGGGTGCACTGCCCTTATACGCCGACCTGCTCGCAGTACGGGCTGGAAGCGATTCAGAAATATGGTGCTTTCAAAGGAAGTCTGCTGGCATTATGGAGAATACTGAGATGTAACCCGTTTTCACACGGAGGTTACGACCCTGTGCCGTAGATAAATAAGGAGGAAAAGACGTTTTGGATATCGTACTGAGTAAGTCAACGTGGCCGATTATCGGGTGGGTATGCCAGATCCTCGGCTGGCTGATCAATGGAATTTATTTTTGCCTGGAAAAAATTGGAATTCCGAACATCGGTATTGCGATTATTCTGTATACGATTATCATTTATCTCGTTCTGACGCCGCTTCAGATCAAGCAGCAGAAGATGTCGAAGATGATGAGCGTAATGCAGCCGGATCTGCAGAGAATTGAAAAGAAATATCAGAACAAAAAAGACCAGGCTTCTCAGATGAAAAAATCTGAAGAAACCATGGCAGTTTATCAGAAATACGGTGTCTCCCCGACAGGAAGCTGCAGTACACTGCTGGTTCAGATGCCGATTCTGCTTGCACTGTACCAGGTTATCTATCATATTCCGGGATATATCGGAAGTGTCCGCAATGTATTCCAGGGACTGACAACACAGATGATGGGTGTATCAGGATATTCTGACATCCTGACACAGTTTATCACAGATAACCGTGTTACCATGTACAGTAAAGTAAGTGAAACATTAACCGAAAATAACCTTCTGGACATGTTTTATGTGCTGAAACCGTCCCAGTGGACGAAGCTGGCCGATATCAGCGAGTTCTCCGGTATTGCGGATACCATTACAAAAACCGCCGCGGAGTCCAAGCATATCAACATGTTCCTTGGATTTAATATCACACAGTCTCCGATGGATGTCATCCGCGAGGGTATGGCAAACGGATCTGCTCTTCTGATTGCAGGAGCAATTCTGGTGCCGGTTCTGGCATGGTTTACCCAGTGGCTGAACTACAAGCTGATGCCGCAGGCACCATCTTCCAACAACGGAAATAAGACAGCAAATTCCATGGAAAATTCCATGAAGACCATGAACACGGTAATGCCTGTTTTCTCCGCATTTATGTGTTTATCGTTCTCCATCGGTATTGGTATTTACTGGATTGCAGGTGCGCTTGTTCGAAGCGTACAGCAGGTTGTGATCAACCGTCATATGTCCTCGATTGACATGGATGAGGTGATCCGCAAAAATCAGGAAAAAGCGGCCAAGAAGAGAGAAAAAGCCGGCCTTCCGCCGCAGAAAATCACACAGGCTGCAACGCAGAGTGTGCGTAATATTCAGGTACAGGAGAACGAAGAGCCGTCTGCTGAGGAAAAAGAGGCAGCAAGAAAGGCTTCGACTGAGTATTACAACAGTAATCAGGAATACCGCGCCGGAAGCATCGCTGCGAAAGCAAACATGGTAAAACAGTTTGATGAAAAGAACAGCAAAAAGAAAAAATAGGGGGTAAATCTTTATGGAGTTTATCGAAGTATCCGCAAAAACAGTGGACGACGCTATTACAAAAGCCTGCATTGAGCTTCAGGCTGCCAGCGATAAACTGGAGATCCAGGTCATCAGCGAAGGCAGTTCCGGATTCTTTGGAATCGGAAGTAAACCGGCTGTGATTCGTGCCGCTGTAAAAGCCGCACCGGAAAAAGAACCGGAAGCACCCCAGAAACCAGAGAAAAAAGAGGCAGCTCCTGCACCGGTAAAGGAAGCGCCGAAAAAAGAAGCTGTAAAGAAAGAAACGGAAAGAAAATCTGCTCCGCGTCAGGCAGAAACTGCAAGACGCTCCGAGCCAAGAGAAGAGCGTGAAGTAGTTCAGAGAACAGACGAGGAAATCGCCCAGATCAAGGCAACGGCACTTGAGTTCTTAAGCGGTGTATTCAAAGCCATGGAGCTCCCGGTTGAGATCCAGATGGAGTATAATGCCGAGAACGGTTCTCTTGAAGTTGATTTTGCCGGTGAGGATATGGGTATCCTGATCGGAAAAAGAGGACAGACACTGGATTCCCTTCAGTATCTGACCAGCCTTGTGGTCAACAAAGAGCAGAAGGATTACGTTCGTGTCAAACTTGATACGGAGAACTACCGCAAACGCAGAAAAGAAACACTGGAAAATCTGGCAAGAAACATCGCTTACAAAGTGAAAAAGACCAGAAGACCGGTTTCTCTGGAGCCAATGAATCCTTACGAGAGAAGAATCATCCACTCTGCACTGCAGGGAAATAAATTCGTGGAGACCTACAGCGAGGGCAGCGAGCCATACCGCCACGTAGTTGTAGCGCCGAAACGATAAGAAAAGCGTAAAAAACATGCAAAAAGACGGTACCTGTGTAAAATACGGGGTACCGTCTTTTCTGGTTTTCTGCTAAAATGGAACTATTCAGAGCCATGCGAAAGGAAAGAAAAAATGTGGATCTGAATACTGGGATCCCCAAAAAGAGAGGTTTTAGAAAGGACTGGAAACAATGGCAGGATTTCATTTGGATGATACAATTGCCGCAGTGTCCACAGCGATGGCGCCGGCGGGAATTGGTATTGTAAGAATCAGCGGAAACGATGCGTTCGAAGTGGCGGACCGCGTATTCCGTGCAAAAAAAGAAGGAAAAAAGCTTTCCGCGGTCAAATCCCATACGATTCATTATGGATGGATTACCGAAGGGGAGGAAGTGATTGATGAGGTCCTTGTCATGGTGATGAAAGGGCCGAAAACATATACGGGCGAGAATACCGTCGAGATCGACTGTCACGGCGGGGTGCTGGCGGTGAAAAAAGTGCTCGAGGCAGTCTTAAATGCCGGTGCGCGGGCGGCAGATCCGGGTGAGTTTACGAAACGGGCGTTTCTGAACGGAAGAATGGATCTGACGCAGGCCGAGGCGGTTATGGATGTCATCTCGGCAAAGAGTGCGTATGCCTTAAAAAGCTCCGAGAGCCAGCTGCGCGGAACGGTGAAAAAGGCGATCCGGGCAATCCGCGAGAAGCTGATTTACGAGATCGCATTTATCGAGTCAGCGCTCGACGACCCGGAGCACATCAGCCTGGACGGGTATCCAAAGCGGCTGGCCCAGGTTGTTGCGGAGCAGAAAAAGCAGGTGGAAAAGCTGCTTGCATCTGCGGATGAGGGCAAGATGATCCAGGAGGGCATCAAGACGGTGATCCTTGGAAAGCCGAATGCCGGAAAATCATCGCTTTTAAATCTGCTGGCAGGCGAGGAAAAAGCGATTGTGACGGATATCGCCGGAACGACACGCGATGTGCTCGAGGAAAATCTGGTTTTAAAGGGCATTTCCCTTCGGATTCTGGATACGGCGGGGATCCGAAAAACGGCGGATATGGTCGAGAAAATCGGTGTGGACCGTGCTTTGGAGCATGCAAAGGACGCGGATCTGATTCTCTACGTGGTGGATGCATCCGTGCCGCTTGATGAGAATGATGCAAAAATCATGGAAATCCTGAAAGGGCGCAAGGCGATTGTGCTGTTGAATAAGTCGGATCTGACTGCTGTGATCGAAAAAGAGGAGATGGAGCAAAAGACAGGCGCTCCGGTCATCAGCATTTCCGCGCGGGAAGAGACGGGTATGGAAGAGCTGGAGGAACAGATGAAAAAGATGTTTTTCCAGGGCGAAATTTCGTTCAACGATGAGGTTTACATCACGAATGCGCGCCATAAACAGGCGCTTCTGGAAGCAAAAAAGAGTCTGGAGCTGACGGCAGGCAGCATCGAAATGGGTATGCCGGAGGATTTCTTTTCCATTGATCTTATGAATGCGTATGAGGAGCTGGGTTCGATCATCGGTGAAGCGGTGGGAGAAGACCTTGTGAATGAGATTTTCAGCAAATTCTGTACAGGTAAATAAAGGCAGCAAATGCAGATTACGAAGATCTGCCGGAATAGAGTTACAAGGAACGACAGCCGGATTTTGACAGAGTAAAAAGCTTAAGACAGAATCTGAAGCTGTAGATAGAGAAAGAGGATAAAAGAAAAATGGCAGTTTTAGAAGAAACAATTGATATTGCCGTCATCGGCGCAGGCCATGCGGGATGCGAGGCAGCACTTGCGGCAGCGCGGATGGGGCTGGAAACGGTTGTATTTACGGTAAGTGTCGACAGCATCGCCATGATGCCGTGCAATCCGAACATCGGAGGAACCTCGAAGGGACACCTCGTAAAAGAGATCGATGCGCTCGGCGGCGAGATGGGTAAAAATATTGACAAAACGTTTATTCAGTCGAAAATGCTGAATCAATCGAAGGGACCGGCGGTGCATTCGCTGCGTGCGCAGGCGGATAAGCGGGCGTACAGCCAGTCGATGCGCGAGGTTCTTGAAAATACCGATCATCTGACGATCCGCCAGATGGAGATTGCGGAGCTGATCGTGGAAGACGGTGTTCTGACGGGTGTAAAGGCCGTTTCCGGCGCGGTTTACCACTGTAAGGCTGCCGTCCTCTGTACCGGCGTTTATCTGAATGCACGGTGCATTTACGGCGATGTGAGCACGTATACCGGCCCGAACGGCCTGCAGGCGGCGACGCATCTGACGGATTCCCTGAAAGCGAACGGCGTGGAGATGGTGCGTTTTAAAACAGGAACACCGGCGCGTATTGACAAGCGGAGCATTGACTTTTCGAAAATGGAAGAGCAGTTTGGCGATGAGCGCGTTGTGCCGTTCTCATTCTCGACCGATCCGGAGAGCGTACAGATCGATCAGGAATCCTGCTGGCTGACGTATACGAATGAAGAAACGCACAAAATTATCCGCGAAAACCTCGACCGGTCGCCGCTGTATTCCGGCATGATCGAGGGAACAGGCCCGCGGTACTGTCCATCCATTGAAGATAAAGTTGTAAAATTTGCCGATAAAAACCGCCATCAGGTGTTCCTGGAGCCGGAGGGACGATACACGAACGAGATGTACGTCGGCGGCATGTCAAGCTCGCTGCCGGAGGATGTGCAGATTGCGATGTATCACACCGTGCCGGGTCTGGAGCATGCAAAAATCGTGCGGAATGCGTATGCGATCGAGTACGACTGCATCAACCCGAGACAGCTTCTGCCGTCCCTCGAGTTCAAGGCGATCAAGAATCTGTTTTCCGGCGGCCAGTTCAACGGCAGTTCCGGATACGAGGAGGCTGCGGCGCAGGGCCTGATCGCGGGCATCAATGCAGCGCTCCGCGTGCAGGGAAAAGAAGAGCTGGTGCTCGACCGTTCGGAGTCGTATATCGGCGTTCTGATCGACGACCTTGTGACGAAAGAGAACCATGAGCCGTACCGTATGATGACGAGCCGCGCGGAATACCGTCTGCTGCTCCGTCAGGACAACGCGGATCTGCGTCTGCGCAAATACGGCTACCGCGTGGGTCTGATCAGCGAGGAGCAGTATGAGGCACTGAAAGTAAAAGAACAGCGGATTCAGGAAGAGATTGAGCGCGTGGAGAATACGTATGTGGGAACGAGCTCGAACATCAATGAGCTTCTGGAAGAGTATGGATCAACGCTGCTTTCCGGCGGAAGTTCGCTCGCAGAGCTGATCCGCCGGCCGGAGCTGAATTATAAGATGCTGGCGGAAGTAGATCCGAAAAGACCCAAGCTGCCGGAGGATGTGCAGGAGCAGGTCAACATCAACATCAAGTACGACGGCTACATTAAGCGCCAGATGAAGCAGGTGGAGCAGTTTAAAAAGATGGAAGAGAAGAAGATCCCGGAGAACATCAATTACGACGAGATCCAGAGCCTGCGCATCGAGGCGAAACAGAAGCTGAACCTGTACCGTCCGATCAACATCGGCCAGGCGTCACGTATTTCGGGCGTTTCCCCGGCGGATATTTCGGTTCTGCTGGTGTATCTGGGACATAAATAAAGGACAGATATGCATGCCTGAATTACGTTCTTATGCAGCGAAGCAGCAAGTGCTTTCACGCTGTGTGAATCGTAACAAAAAGTGCAGCGGACACTTGGAAGAATAGAGTAGAACGGAGAACAACATGAAAGAATACAATCTTGAAGGATTTGAGCGCGGCCTTTTTGAGCTTGGAATCAAACTTTCCGAGGAGCAGAAAACGCAGTTTCTGCAGTATTACGAGCTGCTGGTGGAGTGGAATTCGTTTATGAATCTGACGGCGATTACGGAGTTCGATCAGGTTATCACGAAACATTTCCTCGATAGCCTGTCGCTGGTGAAGGTCTGTGATGTGGCACAGGCAGGACGCATTCTTGATGTGGGAACGGGAGCCGGTTTCCCGGGAATCCCGCTGAAAATTGCGTTTCCGGAGGTGGAAGTCGTGCTGCTGGATTCGCTGAATAAGAGGGTGAAATTCCTGAATGAAGTGATCGGACAGCTTGGACTTTCCAAAATTACGGCCATTCATGGAAGAGCTGAGGATTTCGCACGCCAGAAGGAGTACCGGGAGCAGTTTGATCTCGTGGTATCGCGCGCGGTGGCGAATTTGAGTTCGCTTTCGGAGTATTGTCTGCCGTATGTGAAGGTGGGCGGACGGTTTGTTTCGTATAAATCGGGCAAATTAAGCGAGGAGCTTACTGCGGCCCAAAAAGCGATCCATGTACTCGGCGGCGAGGCAAAAGAGCCGGTTTATTTCCAGCTTACGGGAACAGAGGATGAGAGATCGTTTGTCTGTATCGAGAAGGGGAAGGCAACGCCGAAAAAGTACCCGAGAAAAGCGGGAACACCGGCGAAGGAGCCGATTCAGTAAAGAATAGATTTTTTGAGAAAGCTAAAAAAGAAACAAAAGTGTAAAAGGTGAAATCAGAAGAGGTTGTTATGCCGAGTAAGTTGGCATAATAACCTCTTCTGTTTTTTTATTTCTCCTATTTGCAGCATTTTGCGCTGAATATTTTGTGAAAATATGATAATTGTTAAAAAAATTATATCAGTGTATGATAAGATAAATAGATCAATCGTGAAACGTAAAAGAAAATACGACAGGGGAGGGAAGCACATGAAGAAAATATTAAAAATAGTTGTTTGTTTCATTGGAATTATGATATCAGCATCTACTGTATCGGCATCTAAACTTGAAATACTATCGGAATCTGAAGATTATGAAAAAATCGTTGCACTTGCTGATGAAATTGTGTCTGTTACAAATGGAGGACCTGTTGAGGATCCGTTTGAGGAGGGAATAAGTGTATCAGATATTGATTTTGATAATGCATTAAAAGAGTATATTGATACACCACTTTTAACCTCAGAACTTCTTTCAGTGTCCGAAGTGGAAAACGCGTTAGAACAAAGCGATTATATTTGGATTATCCCGATTAGAGCATATGGACATTTGTATGAAGCATGTGCAGTAAGGGCAAATGGTGAAGATGGACAACCGATTGATCAATGGCACATAAGTGGGGCCAGAGGATATGAATTAGATGATACACCGACATATATAGAACAATTAAATAGTTCACTTGCTGCAAATTCAGATATTGTATGGGACAATTATAAATTTCGACTTGTTGGAGGAGTAGATCCTATTCGTTTTCCAGTCTGGATTGCATTGAATGAAACACAAGTGGGGTATCTGATACCGGGACGTGAAGATGCTGCAACGTGTCTTACAGACAGTTCGGAAATAGCGGAAGATAGACTTGATGGTGAAGAAGAATTCCATGCATATAGCTATGCTGCGGTTGTTGCCGCAGTTGCTGATTCGTCTTATATCGAAACTGACGATGCACAAGGAGGAACCAATATTGTCCTTGATGTTGCAAATCAGCCGGTGAAACATCAAAATAAGATGTTGGTAATTATTTTAGGAATTGGGATTCTGGCAGTTGGTATTATAGCTGGTTTGGCAATTAAAAGGAAACAAAGAAAGTGAAAGGGAAGCCCGGATGAAACATATCTAAAAACGAAAAGCTTGTAACGAAGAAACAGGTGCTATCTGAGAAAAAGAGACAGCACCTGTTTTTTATAGAAATTCCGGAAAATAATGCCAAAAATTCAGCACGGCAGAACGTGAATTACTGCGTTACAAATTTTTTATACACAGCAGCCCGGAATCAGAAATCCGATGTAGCTGATGAGGAACAGTACCAGCCAGATCGTTCCAGGCAGGAGTGTCAGATGGCAGGAGGCGCGCTTCCACTCGGCGGGAAGTTTCGCGGTGAGAGAAGAGTAGCCGTCGTCGATCCAGATCATCAGAGGGACGAGCGCCGGCATCAGGTAGCGGCCCTGAGACTGGTAATCGCTGAAATACGTGTTGTACATGTCCATGAACAGCGTGACCAGGCAGGCGAGGAACAGCATCACAAAGAGGAGAAGCTGCGGCTTTTTGCGGAACCAGTGCGGAACCATGCCGAGGAACAAAAACACTAGGAATCCGAATGCCATCAGGGCGCCGTACAGCAGATAAAGCACCATCGGGAGATGGACGGTCATGTAGGAGAACGAGCCGATGAAGCTGCTGACGGTCGAGAACAGCCAGTTGGAGGTGCGGCCCTCCGGGGTCTGTAAATACGTCTGCTGGAAGCTCCAGCCTTCGGATGCCGGGGTCTGACGATTCTCTGGTTTGTATTCATCGGCTGCATACAGCGCTGCGGATTCATTCGAGGTGCGCATGCCGAGCAGATCGCCGTCGTGGATGACGGCATTGCGGATGAAGAACCAGCCGCCGATCAGGAAGGCGATAGCGAAAACAGCCAGCGCTTTGACAAAAATTTCTTTTGCCGGTTTCCGGAAATGAATCATCAGCGCGAAGAACAGCAGAATGCTGCACAGCAGGTACGCGTAGGCGTTATAGTACGACAGCGCGCAGAGTCCGCAGCCTGCTCCCAGGCCGATACAGTCTTTTTTGCAGAATGCGCTTTTCATGCCGCGAATCCAGAAATAGATGATCAGTGCGACCGTGAAAACGGCGAACGAGTCGTTGTTCACATAGCAGGAGAGGAACACAAACTGCGGCAGAAAACCGACGAAAATACCGCCGAGCAGTGCGGATTCGCGCCGTTCAAAGAGCTCTTCGCCGATCAGAAACACAACGATCAGTGTGCCGGTGCCGGAAAGGACGCTGGTGAGGCGAGCGGCAGTTAAAAGAGCCGCTGCACTTTTCGTAAACAGCGATGTAATGGCCATAAACACGGAGCTGATGATCGCGGTCAGATACGGATACAGCGCATAGGAGAATCCCCACAGCGGATGGCGCACCGATTCTTCCATGCCGTTCGGCAGTGTGTGGTGTGAGACGATGTATTCCGGAATCAGCATCCGCATCGCCTCATCGGGGGCGTGTTCGGTTTTCAGGAAAATCGAGGTGCCAAAAGAGATGCAGAAAAAGCTGAAAATCAGCATATACTTGGCCCAGTAGTAGTCTTTTTTATTCATAGAGTCTCCTAAAATCTCCAGTCCCGGACGGGAAAAGTCCGGCGTAATGTTTCGCGGCGGAACAAAAATGGAAAAGCGTCCGTCCGCGGATACGTTATAGTATACATGATTCTTATGGTAAAAGAAATTGATTTTTCGTCGAAAAACAAACAAACTGCTCCATGGCTTCACCGTTTTTTCACAAATTTTCCAGCAAATTATCACATTTTCAGAATAAGATAAAGTGTCTTTAGAAAATGAGAGCATCTCCGGCTCTTTCACCCCCAAGGGCGGGCTGGGACTGCTTTAAGAAACAAGGAGGAAGGAACATTGATAGAGGTTAAAAATCTGGTGAAACGCTATGGCGACCACGTAGCTGTCAACAACCTGAGTTTTACCGTAGAAGAAGGCCAGATCTATGGTTTTCTTGGCCCAAACGGTGCCGGAAAATCAACGACCATGAACATCATCACCGGCTATCTGGCATCTACGGAGGGCGAGGTGCTGATCAACGGCCACAATATCCTGGAGGAGCCGGAGGAGGCAAAGAAATGCATCGGCTATCTGCCGGAGCTGCCGCCGGTCTACACGGACATGACCGTTCTGGAATATCTGAAATTCGTGGCGGAATTAAAGAAAATTCCAAAGGATCAGAGAAAGAAACAGATTCTTGAGGTCATGAATCTGGTGAAGATCACCGATATGCAGAACCGTCTGATCAAGAACCTGTCGAAAGGATACCGTCAGAGAGTCGGACTGGCACAGGCGGTGCTCGGTTATCCGCCGATCATCATTCTCGACGAGCCGACCGTAGGTCTGGACCCGAAGCAGATCATTGAGATCCGCGATCTGATTAAATCACTGGGCAAAAAACATACCGTTATCTTAAGTTCCCACATCCTCTCCGAGGTCAGCGCTGTCTGCGATTACGTCATGATTATTGCAAAGGGACAGCTCGTTGCGAGTGATACCCCGGAAAACTTAAGTAAACTGATGCTTGGATCAAACACGGTTACATGTACCGTTCACGGAACGAGAAAGCAGCTGGTTCCGGCGCTTAATGCGCTCGATGCAAAAGAGATCCAATATGAAAATACGCCGAATGAGGAGCAGATTAAGGTAAAAATTACCACGGAAAAGGATAAGGATATCCGCGAGGAGCTGTTCTATGCACTGGCAAAGGCCAACTGCCCGATCCTCGAGCTGACTTCCTCCTCGATGTCTCTGGAAGACGTCTTCCTGGAGCTGACCGATGATTCCGGAAAGGCTGCAAGAAAGCTGAAAAAAGCAGAGAAAGAACAGCTGAAGCAAAAAGAACGTGAAAAAGAATGTGAACCGGAAGCAGACAAAACGGCTGTCGGGGAAGTGTCGGAAGAAAAAAGCACAGATGCAGCGGAATCAGCCGCTGAAACAAAACAGGAGGAGGGAGACGCACAATGACGGCGATTTATAAAAAAGAGTTAAAAAGCTATCTGACAAGCATGGTCGGATATCTGTTTATGGCGTTTACTCTGGCGCTGTTCGGCCTGTATTTTACGGCCATCAACCTGCAGCAGGGTTACCCGGAGATCGGATATGCGCTGCAGAATTCCGCATTTATTCTGCTGATCGCAGTACCGGTTCTGACAATGCGTGTCCTGTCGGAGGAGCAGAAAAATAAAACGGATCAGCTGCTCCTTACCGCACCGGTAAAAATTTCCGATATTATCCTTGGAAAATATCTGGCGCTTCTCACCATTTATGTGATTCCGGTGCTGATTATGTGCCTGTATCCGCTGCTTCTTGGAACCCACGGAACGGTTTCCTACGCCGTATCCTACACTTCGATCCTTGGTTATTTCCTGCTGGGGGCAGCCTATATTTCGGTCGGCGTGTTTGTTTCCTCCATCACCGAGAGTCAGGTCATCGCAGCCGTTGTCGGCTTTGTGATCCTGTTCCTGTGCTATGTGGAGAGCGGTATTGCAAATTTCTTCCCGGAGGGAGCCGGAAGCTCCTTCTTTGCTTTCTTTATCATCATCGCGCTGGTATGCCTCTGGATCGGCAGTATGATTAAAAACCCGATCATTACCGGTGTGATTGCCGTGATCGGCGAGGGTGCGCTGACGGCAGTTTACTTCACAAAATCCACCTTTCTCGAGGGTAAAATCCAGGATCTGCTCGGTATATTCAACATGGCGGGCCATATGGATAACTTTGTGAACGGTATTCTGGACATTGGCGGTGTTGTTTACTACCTGTCCGTCATTGCAATCTGCACTTTCCTTGCAATGCAGTCCCTGCAGAAGAAACGCTGGAATTAGGAGGTGGAGACGATGAGCAGCGAAAAGAAGGAAAAGAAACAGCATAAAATGAATTTTAATATTAAAGAAAAGCTGAAAAAGACGTTCTCCAAAGAACATCTGAAGGAAGTGTTTACCGGAGAGGAGCAGAAAAAGCACCTGAAACAGGGCTCTTATTCTTCAATTATGACGGTGATTGTTCTGGCTGTGATTGTGGTTATTAACCTGATTGTGGCGCAGATTCCGACCAGTAAAACACAGATTGACCTGAGTACGCAGAAAATGTATTCCATTACAGATGAGACGAAAACGGCATTAAAGGATCTCGATCAAGACGTTACCCTGTATTATATTGTGCAGAAGGGCAGTGAGGATGACACCATCGAGAAGCTGCTGGAGCACTACGATGAGCTTTCTGACCATATCAAAGTAGAGACAAAAGACCCGGATCTGTATCCGAAATTTACGAGTCAGTATACCGATCAGACGGTAGCTGCAAACAGTGTAATTGTCGTATGCGGCGATAAGAGCAAGGTGGTCAGCAACAGTGATATGTGGGAGACTTCCACAAACTATCAGACCTATCAGACACAGACAACCGGCTTTGACGGCGAGGGTCAGATTACCAGCGCCATCACGTATGTGACGAGTGAAAACAACCCGAAGGTTTACTGGGTAACCGGCCACGGCGAGGCTTCCGAGAGTGATCTCTCTACGAACTTCAGTGATGCAGTTAATAAAAACAATGTGGAAATCAGTGATCTTGCCCTGATGACAGACGATATCCCGGAGGATGCCGAGGAGCTTGTGATCATGTCCCCGACCACCGATTTCTCCGAGGATGAGGCAAATAAAGTCATTACCTACCTGGAAAACGGCGGAAAACTTCTGATGTTCACCAGCTATACCGGAACGGATATGCCGAATCTGGATTCCATACTGGAGAACTACGGCGTGAAACGCTCCAGCGGAATTGTTGTGGAGACCGATTCCCAGCATTATTATCCGCAGATGCCGTATTATCTGCTGCCGAACATTCAGAGTGATGACATTACAACCGAAGTAAAGAGTAATTACATTCTGATGCCGGTTGCACAGGCAATTCAGAAGCTCGATTCTTATCGTGATACCATTACGATCAAGAGCCTTCTGACGACCACCGAGGACGCTTATATTGAAAATGACCCGGAGAACAGCACCTGGTCGAAGAGTGCGGACAGTGAGACGGGCGCATTTGACCTTGGCGTTTCCATTACAGAAACTGTAGATGATAAAGAGACACAGATCATTTATTTCTCGAGTGCATCGATGCTGAGCAGCCAGATTGACCAGGCAATCAGCGGTGCGAACTCGAAGCTGGCAGCGACTGCACTGACCTCCATGTGTGATGTGGAGCAGACCGTTGTTATTCCAAGCAAGAGCACAAGCTATACAAACCTGGTATTTACACAGGGAGCAGTTAACACCTGGTCTATTATTACCATTGCGGGAATTCCGCTGGTACTTGTTGTGATTGGCGTGATGATCTGGATGAAGAGGAGAAAACAGTGATGAAGAAAAAAGGAAAGATGGCGGCCTGCCTGATCCTTTTGGTACTGCTTCTTGCCGTACTGGCGGTGCTGACGAAAAAAAACAGCACCGCCGATGCGGACAGCGGCAGTTCGGATTCTGGTGCAGACGCCGAAAAAGTGGTTGATTTTTCAAAAGATGATGTAACAGCGCTTTCGTTCCAGATCGATGGAGAGACGGTGTCCTTTACGAAAACAGCAGGAGACGATGATACCGATATCTGGACATATGACCAGGAGGATGGATTCCCATTGGATGAGGGCAAGATAACGAGCGTTTTAAGCTCTCTTAGCAGCATGACAGCAGAAAGAGTCATTGAAGGCGATGAAATCGATTCTATGGCCGATTTTGGACTCGAGACGCCGTCTCAGGAGGTTGTAGTGACTGCGGGAGACGAGAAAACGACGATTCATGTCGGAGATAAGAACAGCTCGAGCAGATACTATATTTATCTGAACGATGATACGAGTAAGGTTTATCTGGTAAGCACATCGCTTGGAACGATGTTCCCGTCCGATATGATGGAGTGGGCGACAACGGAATCCATGCCATCTGTGACGGCGGAAAACATTACAAAGCTGCAGGTGGAGGGTGAGAACGGATATACGCTGACAAAAGAAGTAAGCGCTGCTGATTCGGCACTCCAGACGGATGAATGGCAGGTTGTGGACGCAGATGGAGCGGCACATGGCGGTGATGCGGATTCGATCGGCACCATGACAAGTGCAGTGGCATCTCTTAGCTTTGGAGATCTTGTTACGTACAACGCATCGGATCTTTCCCAGTACGGACTGGATCAGCCAAAGACGACGATTCGCGTGCATTACACGGAAGAGCAGGAGGTTGAGGCTGACGATACAACAACGGCAGATACTTCTTCGGATTCCACAACAGATTCTGCATCAAGCGACAGCACTGCAACGAGCTCTTCTTCCGAAACGACAACCGTTACGGTGGAGAAAGATCTGGTATTGTATGTCGGCAATGCAAATGAGGACGGCGGTTCTTATTACGTGAAGCTGGACGGCTCGAATGAAGTTCATCTGATGACGGCTTCGAACGTTGAAAGCTTCACCGGAAAGAAGGCATCTGATTTCTGGAACATGTATATCGGCATGGAAAATGTATCGGATCTGACGAGCCTTGATATTACGTATAACGGCGAGACGAAGACGTATGTACGCCATGTGGAGGAGAAAAAGGATGACGACAGCGATTCCACAACACAGGAAATCAGTTACACCTGCGGCGATGAAACGATTGATAAATCAACGTTTACCACCTTCTATTCTTCACTCATTGGCCTGAAGGCACAGACGAAGGATGAAAGCCTCGTGCAGGCCAAGGATGCCGAGTTTACCGCAGTCTTCCATATGACAGACGGCGACCTGACATTTGCTTACAGCCCGTATGATTCGAGCTTCTATTACACGGTAGATGAGGACGGAGTTCCGTCACTCGTGAATAAAAATAACGTGAAGACCATGCTGGAAAATTACGAGACACTGCTTGCGGCAAAGACGGAGGATGACAGTTCTTCGGATACGGCGGAGTAAAGAGTCATTAAAGGCTGGTTAAAATTGAAAACGGAGGATTTACTGACATGGAAATATCAGTAAATCCTCCGCTTTTTTTGTCTCATTTTTTCGCTCGCGGCCGGGAGCAGAAGGGGGTATTACTGTACCGGTGCGAAGAAGATCTGGATCTGGTCTAAGAGGGCCTGCGGGGCCTCCATCTGTGGCATGTGCTTTGTTTTCGGCAGGATCTGGGTTTCGATGGAGGTGTTGAGCGCTGTGTACAGCGCAAAGGTTTCTGCGATGCCCGGCTCTTCCTCGCCGCCGATGAGGAAGATGCTGTTGTCAATGTGCTTTAAGGCGTGGCCGATGTTGAGGTTCACGTAATTGCCCGCAAGGCTTGCAAAAAGGTACTTTCCGGCGCTGCTCTGGAGGTGGGCTGACTCATAGAATGCGTCTACGTCCTCCGGCGAGCGGTGGAACGGGTTGTGGTAGTAGCTCTCGGTGAATAAAAGCTCGATGTTGGATCGGCCGGTGAGCGTGTGGTACAGCAGCGTTCCGACGAGCGGGAGCTCGATCATGCGTTTCAGGAAGCGGCTGCGTTTATCCGGGATTTTGTTGAGCTTGGCAAGGTCGGTCGGGTTGATCATCATGATTCGGCCGAAGCATTTCGGGGCTGTATTGCAGGCGGTTACAACGAAAGAGCCGGATAAACCGGATGCAATTACGTCGGTTGGACATCCGATGACCTGTTTGATGAAGGTGACGATGAGCTGTACGTATAAAAAGTTCGTGTACGTGATCGCCGGCTTGTCGGAACGGCCGCAGCCGAGGAGATCGAGTGTGTAGACGGTGTGATCCTGGGCAAGAGCATCCTCAATATACTGCCATTCGCGGCCGCTGGAGGCACAATGTAAGTCATGAAGTAAGAGCATCGGGGTTCCGGTGCCTTTTTTTGTGTAAAAAATATCGCCGAACTGCCAGGAAAAGCTCTCTTTTTCAGCCGATGCGAGCAGGTTTTTCCGTACGGCGGCGGTATCGAGCGTTTTATTCAGAAAGTAAATCGCTGCGCCGGACATCGTGGTGAGGACACTCAAGGTGACCAGTTTTTTGCTGTGTTTCATATGATAAAACTCCTTTCAGGGGTCTCCCGGAGGGGAGGAATCGGTTCAAAACGTTGTGTTGAGCTTATTATAAGCGAAAAAAGGGAAAGATACAATGCAAAAATTAAGGGAAAAATGAGAAAAAGAGACGAAAATAAGGCGCAATTCGGCGAAAAGCGTAGACAATTCTAGGAAAACTACATTATGTCAACTACTGGCGAATGGCATATTTAAATGGTTTACATAACTGTAAAAAACAGAGAAAAAATGATGCAATAATACACATAAAAGCATGAAAACGGCACTATGGGATAAAATCCTTCCAGATTGGCAAAAATCCCTGAAAAAATGGCCTCAAAATGCGTTTAGTAAATGGTTTGGAAAATCCGAAAAAACGAATGTAAAAGTTCAATTCATACGAAAATATAAAAATATAATTAAATAATTTAATAAAAGAGAGAAAGCAGAGACGAAAAACTGCGTGAAACACGCAAAAATACAGGAAAAATGTAGAAAAGACGGGAAAATCAAAAAAAGAATAGAAAATACGATTGTTTTAAAAATAAGAGAGGTGAAAAATGAGAGTGATTTTCGGAAAGTCGGGAAGCAAATCGCTTCTCATTGATCGCCGAAGACCGAAAATCGTAAAAACGATGTTTCACGTGAAACATTTTGAGAGACGTGAAACGTGAAAAATGAGACGGGGAGAGTGACATAAGTAGAACGAAAAAATAAAGGACGATCTAAAAAAATGGCAAAAAGAGGGTGTAAAACGATGGAAGAGGCGGAAAAAGCAAAAAAAGATAAAAATGAGTTGAGAAAAGGCAAAAAACTACTGAAAAGGGGAAAATGTAGTATAGACATGGGCGAAAAGAATAAAAACGGGAGGGAGAGGCAGTGAAAGGCGAGAAAATGGTGTGAAATGGCGATGAGGGATAAAAAACGGAGAGAAGGAATAAAAAATGTTGATAAAAGAGAAAAAGTGAGATCGTTTACAAAAAAAGAGAAAGGTAAGCCAGAAAGATGGAAAAGAGGATAAAAGACGTGGCAGCGAGAGAAAAATATTAAAACCATAAAAACAGAAAAATTATAGTGAAATCAAATAAATCGATAAAAAACAGAAAATGTGCAGCTTGGCCTGTAAAATGAAAAAAATCAAAGAAAAACCGCCCAAAAAGAGAAAAACTGGAGAAAAAATAAAAAAGAGGATGCCTCACGGATTATGCCTCTTACTGATGAAAATAAAGAGAAAAATGCTGAAAATTTGAAAAAAGCGAGGAAGAACGATGAAAAAACAGAGCCCTGGTGAATAAAAATACATTTTATATACAAAAGAGACATTTACGATCACCGAACAACCATAAACAGTTTTGATTCCTGATCTATGTATCAATAATATCCTGATAAGTTGATTTTTTCTTCCTAATCACCTGAGATTTCCTTGAAAAAGAGCATCACACGATTAAAATAACGTTTCCAGTATATTTGTACCTCAAAAACGTCAAAAATTAAAATGTTTCACGTGAAACATTTTATAAAAACTGTGTGAAACAGAAAAAAAATGTTCTGACATCGCAGAATTACTTGGAAACCATCAAAAAATGCAAAATCATCGCTGAAAAAATTCCAAAAAGCCTTTAAACAGCGTAAAAACCGAGAAAAATCATTGTAAAACAGTGCTTTTCAAAATGTTTCACGTGAAACATCGCCAAAAATCTCCAATTTTCTTATGCTTCACACCGTCTAATCATGCAAAAATGCAGAAAATGTTTCACGTGAAACATTTCCAGTAGTAAAATCCGGCGTAGTATGATAAAATATCTTTGTCCCAAATTGGGGCAATTTTGAGATAGAATCTGAAGAATTCCTCAGATAGACTGGCATAGAAAAGGAGATTTTTCCTATATATATGCCAAAACACCTGCCGCATGAATCATTTTTTTGAAAGAAGTGCCGGCAGGTCATTTCCTGTAAAAAGGAAAAACTGCAAATGGAAAACAAAAAGATGAAAGGAGGCAATACATATTTTGGGAAGAACAATTGCAATTGCAAACCAGAAAGGCGGCGTAGGTAAATCTACCACCGCAATTAACCTTTCTTCCTGTTTAGGAGAAATGGGACAAAAAGTTCTGACCATTGATATGGACCCGCAGGGAAATACCACCAGCGGAATGGGAGTAGAGAAAAATGAAGTGGAAAATACCATCTATGAGCTGCTTCTTGGAGAGTCAAAACTGGAGGACTGCATCATTCCTCTGAATTTTGACAATCTTTCCCTTATCCCTTCCAATGTCAATCTGGCCGGAGCGGAGATCGAGCTGATCGGGGTGGAAGACAAAGAATTCATCCTGAAAAACGCAATTGATCAGGTCCGCGATCAGTACGACTTCATTATTATTGACTGTCCGCCATCCTTAAATATGCTGACAATCAACGCGATGACCACCGCGGACACCGTTCTGGTGCCGATTCAGTGTGAATATTACGCACTGGAGGGCTTATCCCAGCTTATGCACACGATTGAGCTGGTGCAGGAGCGTCTGAATCCGGAACTGGAGATGGAAGGCGTTGTCTTTACCATGTACGATGCGAGAACGAATCTTTCTCTGCAGGTAGTAGAAAACGTAAAAGACAGCCTGGATCAGAATATCTACAAAACCATTATTCCGAGAAATGTCCGCCTTGCGGAGGCACCGAGCTACGGTATGCCGATCAACTATTACGACAAGCGGTCCACCGGTGCAGAGAGCTACCGTCTCCTGGCAGACGAAGTGATTCACAGGGGGGATGAAGAGTAATGGCAGCGAGAAGAGGAGGCTTAGGCAAGGGCCTGGATTCCCTGATTTCACCGGGACATTCGGCCAAAGCAGAAGCAAAAGAAAAACCGGCAAAACCGGAGGTCAAAGTAGTCGAGAAGGTTGTTGAAAAAGTTGTCGAAAAACCAGTCGAGATGAAACTGAAAATCTCCGAAATTGAACCGAACCGCGAACAGCCGCGAAAATCCTTTGACGAGGACGGCCTGATCGAACTTTCGGAATCCATCAAACAGTTCGGAGTTCTGCAGCCGATTCTGGTGCAGAAAAAAGATGATTATTATGAGATCATCGCAGGGGAACGGAGATGGAGGGCTGCAAAGCTTGCCGGAATCAAAGAAGTACCGGTCATCATCAAAGATTTTACCGAGCAGGAAGTTGTCGAGATTTCCCTGATTGAAAATATTCAGAGAGAATCCCTGAACCCGATTGAGGAGGCACACGCATACAAACGCCTGATGGAAGAGTTCCATCTCCGCCAGGATGAAATCGCAGAGCGCGTTTCCAAGAGCAGAACGGCGGTTACAAACTCGATGCGTCTCCTGAAACTGGACGACAGGGTACAGCAGATGGTTGTCGATGAAATGCTGACAACCGGTCATGTGCGTACGCTGCTGGCGCTGGAGAATAAAGAGCTCCAGTACAATACGGCAATGAAAATCTTCGATGAAAAGCTCAGTGTCCGTGAGACCGAGCGCCTGGTCAAAGAGATCCTGAATCCGAAGGTGAAGAAAGAAAAGAAAGTCAATTTGGAAGAGGAAGCCATCTACGAAGGTCTGGAAGAGAAAATTAAGAGCATCATTGGTACGAAGGTTTCCATTCACCGCGGGGCAAAGCACAAAGGAAAGATCGAGATCGAGTATTATTCCCAGGAAGAGCTCGAGAGAATCATGGATCTGTTTGAATCAATACAGTAAGAGGTAGAATAATGAGCGATTTATTTAGTAAGGTAGGAATTGACCTTGGCGTTGTTGTACTTCTTCTGATTGTACTGATTATCGTGATGATGATTATGACGGTCAGCATGTCGCTGCGTCTGAGCAGACTGAACCAGAAGTACAGAAGCTTTATGAAGGGAAAAGACGCCCAGTCACTCGAAAAGCTGTTTCATCAGCGGTTCAAGGAAATTGACAAACTGAACAAGCAGAATGAGCTGACGAAAAAAAATCTTGCGGATCTGAAAAAGATCCAGGGCATGACGCTGAACAAATACGGAATCGTAAAATATGATGCGTTTGACGATGTGGGCGGAAAGATGAGTTTTGCGCTGGCAATGCTCGACAAAGAAAACACAGGTTTTATCCTGAATGCAATCCACAGCCGTGACAACTGCTTTTTATATCTGAAAGAGATCGTAAAAGGCGAGTCCTATATCATGCTGAGCGCCGAGGAAATCGACGCGCTGCGCCAGGCAATTACGATGAATTCGATCGATTTGATGTAGGGCAAAAGTTCACTCGTGCATTCGTGGAGGCAGATTTCATGCTTGCATGAAAATCTGTCTCTATGAATGCACGAAGGGAGCGCCAGGGTATGAGCAAAAAGAGCTGCGAAGCAGCGGAGAGCGCTGAAAGCGCGGTTTTGCGAATGGCGCGGGTGAACTGTAAACAGCATGAAAGAACGCTTGAAAAAATGCATATACTGTTATATGATGGTACTGGAACGCGCCAAACCCGCATAAATGCTGGAAAAACGGCAGTGGTTCCGGGCTGGAAAGAACAAAAAGAATCCCGCCAAAATGAGGGGATAAGATCTACTAGGAGGAAATTATGTTAGACATTAAGTTTTTAAGAGAAAACCCGGAAGTTGTAAAACAGAATATCCGAAATAAATTCCAGGATCAGAAACTGGAGCTGGTTGATAAAGTCATCGAGCTGGATAAAGAAAACCGTGACATCAAACAGGAAGTAGAAGCACTTCGTGCAAAAAGAAACAAAATCTCCAAACAGATCGGCGCACTGATGGGCCAGGGCAAGAGAGAAGAGGCTGAGGAAGTAAAGAAACAGGTAGCTGTTGACGGTTCCCGCATCGAGGCTCTTTCTGCAAGAGAAAAAGAAGTAGAAGAAGAAATCAAGAAGATCATGATGGTGATCCCGAACATCATCGATCCTTCCGTACCGATCGGAAAAGATGACAGCGAGAACGTAGAAGCAGAGCGCTTCGGCGAGCCGGTTGTACCGGATTTTGAAATCCCGTATCACACCGACATTATGGAGTCTTTCGACGGAATCGATCTGGACGCAGCAAGAGAAGTTGCAGGAAACGGATTCTATTATCTGATGGGCGACATTGCACGCCTCCACTCTGCCATCCTTTCTTATGCAAGAGATTTCATGATCGACCGCGGATTTACCTACTGCGTACCGCCTTTCATGATCCACGGCAACGTCGTAAACGGTGTTATGAGCTTCGCTGAGATGGAGTCCATGATGTACAAAATCGAGGGCGAGGATCTGTACCTGATCGGAACCAGCGAGCACTCCATGATCGGTAAATTCATCGACAGCATCATCCCGGAGGAGAAACTGCCTCTGACCCTGACCAGCTACTCTCCGTGCTTCCGTAAAGAAAAAGGAGCACACGGCATCGAGGAGCGTGGTGTTTATCGTATCCACCAGTTCGAGAAACAGGAGATGGTTGTTGTCTGCAAACCGGAAGACAGCATGATGTGGTATGACAAACTGTGGAAGAACACCGTAGACCTGTTCCGTTCCATGGATATCCCGGTTCGTACTCTGGAGTGCTGCTCCGGTGACCTGGCTGACCTGAAAGTAAAATCTGTCGATGTTGAGGCATGGTCTCCGCGTCAGAAGAAATACTTCGAGGTAGGAAGCTGCTCCAACCTTGGTGATGCACAGGCAAGACGTCTGAAAATCCGTGTCAACGGCGAGGACGGAAAGAAATACCTGGCACATACCCTGAACAACACCGTAGTTGCTCCGCCGCGTATGCTGATCGCATTCCTGGAGAACAACCTGAATGCAGACGGAACCGTAAGCATTCCGGAAGTTCTTCGTATGTACATGGGCGGAAAAGAGAAACTGGTTCCGAAACACTAATCGCATAAGAAATACAAAGGAATGAGAGGAGGTGTTCTTATGCACGCTTACCTGAAAACCATTGGATTTTCAAAGATCAAGACGACGAAGGAACTCCAGGAGATTCTTCGTGATGTAGTAGAAAACTACGACCGTAAAAAGATTGTGGAAACAGAAGAACACCACCTTTTTGCTGAATTTTCGAAAGAATATGCATATGACTGTGGTATCACGGTCTGTGGGGAAATTGATGAGAACAACCGTTTCCAGATGGAATATTATTATCCCTATTTCGAGGGCGGGCAGATCAGCTCCTACGAGGAGGTATCGGTGGAGCGCCACGTCGATAAGGAATCGTTTGCAGGCGCCTGCGACGATATGCGGCTTGGCATCACGATGATCTTTTATCTGACGCATGCAGCGGAATATCTTGAGATGAAACAGAAAAATGCGCTGCAGCCGCTTCCGCTCCCGCTTTCTGTCTCCGGTCTTGCAGCGGAAGGAACAATTCTGCTTCCGATCCAGAAAGACCCGGAACAGGTCGAGAAGGAGCGCCGCAGCACGCAGCAGAAGAATTCACTGATCTCGGCTGCCAGAAACGGGGATGAGGATGCGATGGAAAGTCTCACCATGGATGATATTGACACATATGCCATGATTTCCCAGCGTCTGACGAAGGAAGATGTCTTTTCTATTGTAGATAGCTTTTTCATGCCGAGCGGTCTCGAATGTGACCAGTACAGCGTGATGGGTGAAATTACGGAGATGAATACAACGAAGAACGCGGTAACGGGCGAGCAGGTGTATGAGCTCGGCCTCGTCTGCAACGATGTGCCGATAGACATCTGTATCAACGAAAAGGATTTATTTGGAGTACCGGAAGTGGGAAGACGTTTCAAAGGCCAGATCTGGCTGCAGGGAATGCTGGAACATCTGTAAGGGAAAAATAAAAAGAGCGAGGGCTGAAAAGAGAAAATTCAGTCCTCGCTCTTTTTTGCAGATTTTTATAACGATAAACGGATGTTTACTGGTTCTGCACCAGATTCAGATGCTTACGCACCCGCTCGATCAGCATTTCAAGCGCAACGGTGTTCTGTCCGCCCTCCGGGATGATCACGTCGGCACGGCGCTTGCTCGGCTCTACGAACTGCTCGTGCATCGGTTTTACGGTCGTCAGGTACTGCGTTACAACGCTGTCCAGGGAACGGCCGCGCTCTTTTACATCGCGCAGGATCCGGCGGAGAATCCGCACGTCCGCATCGGTATCGACAAAGACTTTGATGTCCATCAGATCGCAGAGATCCTTCTCAACGAAGAGGAGAATGCCCTCGAGCACGATAACCGGGGCAGGATGGACCAGAATCGTTTTATCCGAGCGGTTATGCATGGCATAATCGTAAACCGGCATCTCGATGGATTTTCCGGCTTTCAGCTCGAGAATGTGCTGGCATAACAGGTCGGTATCAAAGGCATCGGGATGATCGTAATTTAATTTGGCACGCTCCTCAAAAGGAATATCGTCATGGCGTTTGTAATAGTTGTCATGGCGCAGAATGCTCACTTCATCGCGTCCAAAACTTTCTACCAGCTTATCTGCCAGTGTCGTTTTTCCACTGCCGGTTCCTCCGGCAATTCCTATCAGTATCGTATCCATAAGAAACTCCTTTTTATCCGATGATAGCCAGTGTTGCGCTTGTTCCGAGACGGCTTGCGCCGGCATCTACCATAGCCTGTGCCTCGTCTGCGTTGTGGATTCCGCCGGAAGCTTTTACGCCCATATCCGGGCCTACGGTCTTTCTCATCAGGGCAACATCAGCCGCTTTTGCACCGCCGGTAGAAAATCCGGTGGAGGTTTTTACGAAGTCAGCGCCGGCTTCTTTTGCGAGCTCGCACGCTTTTACTTTCTCTTCATCGGTTAAAAGGCAGGTCTCGATGATGACTTTCAGAACGATGTCCTTGCCGCATACTTCTTTTAAGGTCTGGATATCGGAGCGTACGAAGTCGTATTTGCCGTCTTTGAGGGCTCCGACGTTGATGACCATATCAACCTCCTGTGCACCGTCTTCGATGGCCGCACGGGTCTCAAACGCTTTTACACGGGTATCGGACATGCCCAGAGGGAAGCCGACAACGGTGCAGACTTTGACGTCAGATCCTTTGAGCTTTTCAGCAACGAATTTGGTGTAGTACTGGTTGACGCAGACAGAAGCAAAATCATGTGCAAGTGCCTCGTCGCAGATCTTTGCAACCTGTGCTTCGGTTGCGTCTGCTTTTAAGATAGTGTGGTCAAATAATTTGGTGTTCAGCATAATTTTTTCCTTTCTTTGATGAAAAATAAATCAGAATGATAGAGAAAAGGCAGAGCCGAAAAAACACAGTTCGGATTTAACGGCTCTGCCTTTAAAAATTGTAACTATTCAGAGCCACATCTCGATTCCGCTGCGCTGCATCTCGATGTGGCTGCTCGCCATATGAAATTCCAGAAAAAACCGCTCATTCATGCAAGCATGATTCGCAATTTTTTCTTCCATTTCACATGGCTCTGAATAGTTACATATTATCTTGCGCCCTTATCGTATGGAATACCTTCGGCTTTCGGAGCCTGGGAATTCTTGGATGTGAAGGCGAGAATAATCATGGATGCGATAAACGGCATCATGTTGTAAATGTTCTTGGACAGTCCCAGATGGGAGAGGACGGTGGAGTCCGCAATGTTTGCCAGGGAACGGAATACCGCAAAGAATACGGCTGCTCCGGCAATGTGGAACGGTTTCCACTGACCGAAGATCATAACAGCGAGGGCAAGGAATCCGGCACCGGCTACGCCGACTTCGAAGTTCCAGGTGGTAACGGACGGAACGATGTAGGCAAATCCGCCGATACCGCCGAGTGCACCGGAGATGATAACACCGGTGTATCTCCACTGGTATACGTTGATACCAACAGAGTCGGCTGCCTGTGGATGCTCACCGCAGGCACGCAGGCGCAGTCCCCATTTCGTTTTGAAGAGGAACACGTAGCTGCAGATCAGAAGGATGATGCCGATGAACAGGAAGATGTTCACGGTAAATGGTCCGATCTTGTAAATGAAAGCGGCGTTGGTGTAGTTCAGCTTTGCGGAAGCTGCACCGTTTCCGGCATCCGAGCCGTTGTTGAATGCTTTTACCAGGACGATGGCAATGGCAGTAGCCAGCATGTTCAGCGCGGTTCCGCCGATCGTCTGGTCTGCTTTCAGTGTGATGGCGGAGAAGCCAAGCAGCAGAGAGTAGATCATACCGGATACGGCGCTCGCCAGAATGGAAAGTGCCACAAGTGCAGGAGCCGGGAGGTCCGGGAACAGAACCAGGACGAAGACACCGGCAAGGCCGCCGATCGCCATGATTCCTTCCAGCGCGATGTTGATGACACCGCTTCGCTCGGAGAACATACCGCCCATCGCAACGAGCATCAGAACAACGGCGTACAGTAAGGTAAATTTAATTAAAAGGAACATTATTTCTTCTCCTCCTTTCCGTTGTCTGCATTGGCATTTGCTTTCTGCTCTTTTTTGCTCTTGAACAGGTTTGCAACGATGCCCTTGAACAGGGTAACGAATGCGCAAAGGTAAATGATAACGGCAACGATCAGGTCCGCGATCTCCGGCTGATAATATTTCGTAGGCAGGTAAGCACCGCCGACCGAAATATGAGCAACGAAGAGAGCAGCGAAGATAACGCCGATCGGGTTGCTAAGTGCAAGAAGCGCAACCGGGATACCATTAAATCCGATGGCCGGGAGTGCTGTCGATACCTGCGGGTTCCACTCGGATGCACCGGAGAGGAAGTAGAGGCCTGCACCGATTCCGGCAAGCGCACCTGCGATGGTCATGGAGAGAACAACGTTTCTCTTCTCGTTGATGCCGGCGTATTTGGCAGCATCCTTATTGAATCCGCAGGCTTTCAGCTCATAGCCGAAGGTTGTTTTGTTCAGAACGATGTAGATGATGACCGCAATGGCAATCGCAATGAAAATCGCAATCGTTGTGGAACTGGTACGGAAAATGGAGTTCATGCCGCAGTCCGGAATCAGGGATTTCGGAGAAGCGGAGCTTAATTTGTAAGTACGTGTGGTCTTCTGATCATACATGCCCGGGATGGTGTTGTACATCAGCTCATTGACAAGATAAAGACCAATCCAGTTGAACATGATGGAAGTAATAACTTCATTTACGTTGAAGTATGCTTTGAAGATACCAGGAACTGCTCCCCAGATGGCTCCGCAGACCATAGCAGCCAGAAGGCATACATACCATGGCATGTGGAGGATGATGGCAAAATACAGGGCGCCGAAGACACCGACGGTGTACTGTCCGGCAGCACCGATGTTGAACAGACCTGTTTTAAAAGCAAATGCAACCGAAAGTCCGGTCATAATCAGGGGAGCGGACTGAGCGATTTCACTTCCGATTCCTTTCGGCTTTAAGTAAAAGCCGCCTTTGATGATTCGTGTAAATCCATCCACTGCGTTCTCCGCGTTGATGCAGTATAAAATGATAAATCCCACAAGAAGACCGATCACAATACATACAAGAGAAGCGACAATGGACAGAAGAGCGTTTTTCGTTTTTTCGTTCATGCTTTTCTTACCTCTCTTTTATACTTCTTCGGGAACCGGATCCCGTTTTGCACCTGCCATGTAGAGACCGAGTTCTTCGACAGAAACGGTTTTCGGATCCAGCTGGCCGACCAGCTCTCCTTCGTACATAACAAGAATACGGTCGGAAACATCCATAACCTCATCCAGTTCCAGAGAAACCAGAAGAACGGCTTTTCCCTTGTCGCGCTGTGCAACGAGCTGGCTGTGAATGTATTCGATGGCTCCGACATCAAGACCACGGGTAGGCTGTACCGCAACGAGAAGATCAGGATCTTTGTCGATCTCACGCGCGATGATCGCTTTCTGCTGGTTTCCGCCGGACATGCTGCGGGTGATGGTCACAGGACCCTGGCCGCTGCGGACATCGTACTGCTCGATCAGGCGCTCGGCATATTCGCGCACGGCTTTTGATTTGATAAAGCCGAAGGATTCAAATTCCGGCTGCCAGTAACGCTGCAGCACCATGTTCTGCTCGATGGAGTAATCCAGTACGAGGCCGTGTTTATGGCGGTCCTCCGGGATGTGGCTCATGCCCATCTTGGAGCGGTCGCGGATGGAAGCTTTCGTGATGTCCTGTCCGTTGAACAGAATTTTACCGCCGGATACTTTTTCCAGTCCCGTGAGGCCCTGAACGAACTCGGACTGGCCGTTTCCATCGATACCTGCGATGCAGACAATCTCGCCTTTTCTTACATTAAAGGAAACATCTTTGACGGCGTTGTTTCCGTGCACCTTGCTCGGTACGGTCATGTGCTCTACTTTCAGAACGGTGTCGCCCGGTTTTGACGGCTTTTTGTTGACGGAGAAGCTGACGTTTCTTCCGACCATCATGCGGGAGAGCTCTTCTTTGGAAGTTTCGCTGATGTTGACGGTTCCGATGTATTTTCCTTTGCGGAGAATCGTACAGCGGTCGGCAACTTCCATGATCTCGTTGAGTTTATGGGTGATGAAGAGGATGGATTTTCCTTCTTTTGCGAGGTTCTTCATGATCTTCATCAGCTCGTCGATTTCCTGCGGCGTCAGAACCGCGGTCGGCTCGTCGAAGATCAGGACTTCGTTGTCACGGTAGAGCATTTTCAGAATTTCGGTACGCTGCTGCATGCCGACGGTGATATCTGAGATCAGAGCGTCCGGATCGACCATCAGACCGTATTTCTCGCTCAGCTCCATGACTTTTGCACGGGCATTCTTTTTCTCGAGGAAAAGGCCTTTGGTCGGCTCTACGCCGAGGATGATGTTGTCGAGAACCGAGAAACATTCGACCAGCTTAAAGTGCTGGTGCACCATACCGATGTTGAGATCGTTGGCGTCGTTCGGCGTGTTGATATGGACTTCCTGCCCATTCTTCTTGATGATTCCGGAGGTAGGCTGATACAGACCAAAAAGAATACTCATCAGGGTTGATTTTCCTGCACCGTTTTCTCCAAGCAGAGCATGGATTTCTCCTTTTTTGAGCTGTAACGTAATGTTGTCGTTCGCCTTGATACCCGGGAATTCTTTGGTGATGTTCAACATCTCAATAATGTACTCATTTTCCATATACATATTCCCTTTCAAGCGTGGTTTTGCAGGACTGCCGAAGGCATGGAAAACAGGGCAGAACTGCGGGCTTTGATTATGTCTAGTATAGCATTTTGTGTGACAGAAAAAAAGGGGAAGAGAAATAATATTCTCTTCCCCAAAAGGCATATTGTTACAGAAACAGTATGCACATTAGCTGATGTAATCAACGGTTACGTGAGAACCTACTTCCGGCTGATTTTCTGTATCGCTGGAGATTTCGATGGAACCATCGCGGATACCAGCCAGTACAGTTTCATACTGATCCTGTGTGAAGGTTGTGAATCCCCAGGATTCGGAATCGGTAGGAAGGCCGATGTAATCTCCGTCTTTCAGTCCAAGCTGCTGAGCAGTTCCGCCAAGTTCAGAGAAGTTTCCGCTGAAGTAGGAATCCAGAGCGTTGTTGATGGCGCTTGGAAGACCTTTCATAGCGGAAGTCAGGCAGCGCTCGCCGATTTTGGAACGCTGGTCAACGTCTACACCAATAACTTTTCCGTCGTGTGTCTCAGCTGCATCCAGAGCAGATGTCCAGATACCGCCGCCGCAGGCGAATACAACCTGTGTTCCGTCTGCATACCAGCCCTCCATACGGGCGGTGATGGAGTCATCGCCGTAGAACTGGCCGCCATAGTAATATTTTACGTTTACATCTACGCCGTCTTCTTCAGCAGCAGCGTTGATACCCTGTACATAACCGTAACCGAAACGGATAACGGCCGGAACAGCGATACCGCCGAGGAAACCAAGGCTTGTGTAGCCGTCTTTTACTGCAGCGTATCCAGCCAGGTAGCCGGCCTGCTCTTCTTCGAAGGAGCAGATGTACACGTTCTTTCCGAGATCAACAGCTTTGCCGTTTTTTACAATATCACCTTCGGTAACATCGACTGCGATGAAGGTTACATCCGGATAGGTGTCCTGCTCTTCAGCGATGGCAGGTCCGAACAGGTAACCTGGCATTACAACAACGGTAGCACCCTCGGAAACAGCAAGATCGATGGAGTTGATACGCTCTTCATCGGTATCCTCTGCCGGTTTGTAGTACTCGTACTCTACGCCGTTTGCATCGCCGTAGGCGCATACAGTTTCCCAGGTGATCTGGTTGAAGGATTCGTCGGTGATATCTCCGGAGTCTGTGATCATGGCAATTTTCTCACCTGCGGCGTCTTTTTTTTCTCCGTCTGTGGAAGCAGAAGCGGAAGTTGCGCTGGTGGAATCGGCGCCTGTGGATGCGTCGGAGGAAGAGGATCCGTTGGAGGAACCGCATCCTGCGAGTGCAGCAGTTGTCATGGCGGCTGCAAGCAGTAAGCTAACTACTTTCTTTTTCATAATAGTATTCTCCTTTCAAGAGGTACAGCGTTTTTGCGTGTATGGCTACATTATAATATAAAAGAAAAAAGTATGTCAAGCAAAGGAAAAACTGCGTGAAATCCACTAATTATCTGCATGCGAGCCGGAAATTCTTCGGATAATGGCGTTGGATCTTGCATAAATTTCTTCCGGGTCAAAGCCGATATGGAATTCGCCGTTTTCGTAGAGGATTTGACCGTTTACCATGGTAAGCTTTACGTTCTGTTTGCTGCCGCTGTAAACGAGGTTTTTGATCAGATTATTTTCCGGCTGCATGTTAGGCTGGTGCAGATCAATCATGACGAGATCCGCCTTTTTGCCAACGGCGAGACGGTCACAGTCATCGATCTGCATCGCGTGTGCGCCGCCTGCGGTTGCCATGTAGAGTATCGTATCAGCCGGGATTCCTGCGGCGTCCATCTCACGGACTTTGGAAAGACCGGTGGTCAGGAACATTTCGCGGAACATGTCGAGGCAGTTGTTGCTGGCCGGTCCGTCGGTGCCGATGGCGAGGTTGATGCCGTTATCGTAAAAACGTTTCAGCGGGCAGATGCCGGACGCGAGCTTCAGGTTGGAGGATGGATTGGTGACGGCCGTCAGTTTCCGGTCACGGAAGATCTCAAAATCGCGGTCCTCCATCCAGATGCAGTGGTAGCCGCCGCCTCCGTACTGGAACATGCCTAAGCGTTCCATCAGCTGTGTCGGGGTGAGTCCCCAGCGCTCTTTACAGCCCTCGACTTCGCTTTTTGTCTCGGCGTTATGTGTCCAGACAGGGGAATGGTATTTTTCGGCGAGTTTGGCAACGGCTTCAAGAAGCGGGCCGCCGGTCGTATATTCGGCGTGGAAACCGAGCAGATACGAGGTGCGGTCGGAGAGTTCGTTGACATAGTTATACATCTCTTCGAGAATTTCCGGGCTGTCGACGAAGTTGTTGAGACCGCTGGTAAGAACGGTGCGGAATCCGGTGTCGACCGTGGCAGCGATGCTGTTTTTCTGCTGGATGTACATGTCGAAATTGGAGGTGATGCCGCTCGTCAGATATTCCATGATGCCGAGGATATTGAGCCAGTAAACGTCGTCCCCGGCGAGCTTTGCCTCGTTCGGGAAGACCTGGCGCTCGAGCCATTCGTGGAGCGGGAGATCGTCCGCGTAGGAGCGGAGGAAGGTCATCGGGGTGTGCGTGTGTGCGTTTTTAAAGCCCGGGATCAGGAGATTGCCGCGGGCGTCAATTTCGCGGTCGAAGACAGAGGTCTCTGCGGCATCTGGATCTGCTTTTCTACCAGGTCCGATATAGGTGATGGTGTCGCCGGTGACATGAAGTTCGTCTTCGGCGATGGAAAAATGGTTTTCAGCGTCGAGTACGAGAATTTTGGCGTTGTAAAAACGTGTATTCAAAAAAGATCTCTCCTTTATTTTACGTGCTGTTTACAGTGTCTTTGCGATGCCCTGAATCGTTGCGGCAACGAGTTTTTTGAACTGCGGTGCAACCATGTCAGCTGCCTCCTGAACTTCCGCATGGCACAGAGGCTGCGGGGAGATGCCGGCGGCAAGATTGGTAATGCAGGAAATACCGATGACGCGCATGCCCATATGGCGTGCAGCGATGGCTTCGCAGGCGGTGCTCATGCCGACCGCGTCTGCGCCGAGGGTGCGGCACATGGCGATTTCCTGCGGGGACTCGTACTGCGGGCCGGTGAGCTGCAGATAAACGCCTTCCATCAGGTCGATATCAAGGCTGGCTGCGGCTTTCCGTGCGATTTTCTGGAATTCAAGGTCGTAGATCTGGCTCATATCCGGGAAACGGGTGCCGAGCTCGTCGATGTTCGGTCCGATAAGCGGAGATGGAACGAAGCAGGCGATCTGGCCGTTTAACAGCATCAGAGAGCCTGGTTTTGTACCCTGTTTGATGCCGCCGGCGGCGTTGGTTAAGAACAGTGCTTTTGCGCCCATCAGCTTCATGAGGCGGGTCGGGAGAACGACGTCGGTCATCGGATAGCCTTCATAATAATGAACGCGGCCCTGCATGCAGACAACCGGCACATCGCCGACGTAGCCGAAGATAAAACGGCCCGCGTGGCCCGGAACAGTGGAAACCGGGAAGCCTTCGATATCGTGGTAATCGAGGGTTGCGGTAACGCGGATATCATTCGCAAAATCACCGAGGCCGGAACCGAGAATCAGTGCGACTTCCGGCTGGAAATCGATCTGGGAGCGGAAGCTCTCGTAGCATTTCATCAGTTTTTCGTAAACAGGGTTTGGTGTGTTGCTCATAGGAAAAACCTCCTTAATATAAATGATTTTCTGCTTTTTGAGTCTTTTTTCGGCTATTTTTAGGGAAGAAAAGCCTGCCACAGAGATGTGAGTCCCGGAGGCAGGCTTTTCTTTTAGAAAAAAGATCATCTGGTAGTTCTATTGTAGTATAGAAAGCGCGGAAAAGCAATGATTTCAGTCATCAAAAATATTCAGATGCTGTTTCATGATATTTCCCAGCCATTCAATGACCGGACCGAGGGTAATAACCATCAGCACGGTGACAATGCCGAGTTTTCCGCCGAGCAGAACGGCGATCGCAGTGACAACGAAGTCGTAGACGATGCGGATCACACGGAACGAAACGTTCGGCAGGTGGGTGGAGATAATGAAGGATACTGCATCGTACGGTGCAGTTCCCATATCAACATCCATATAGAAGGATGCGGCAAGGATAAACAGGATCAGCGCCGGGATCAGCACGGCGATTCGCACACCCATCGAGGTGAAGAGGTCTGCCGGAAGGACTTTCGCCCAGATCCAGGAGAAAAAGTCGATGGAATATCCCACGAGAAACATGTTTGCGAGGGTTCCGAAGCCTAAGTTTCTGCCGCCGAAAATGATAACGAAGATGAGCAGGACGGTATTGAAGAGCGCCTGCCAGTTTCCGATGCTGATGCCGAGGCGGGTGGAGATGGTCTGGTTTAACAAGGTACACGGATCGGTGCCGAGATCGACGAGAAGCAGCCATGAGAGCGCAAAGCCCATCAGGATGACGGCAGCGATGACCAGAATCAGGCGGGTCCAGAAATGTTTCTTCTGGTAGAAGCCCTGGATGATTTCTTTCATAGTATGAGTTCCTCCCTGTGATTTATGCTTGGTTTTTCAACTTTTCGGGCGGATTTTCTACGCATTTCCTTCGAAATTTTTCGATCGTCTTTCCAACACGTTTTTCGCCCTTCTTTCCAGAAAAATCTCCGCCGTTTTTTGGCGGAGATTTGACCGTTTCTGTTATTTTAGTATATTTTTTCCAAAATGTAAACTATTTTCTTTTGATGATGTCAACTTAATGTTCACAAAATGATGAACGATAAAGGGACACAAATTAACATAAAACATAAAATTGAAAAAATACGTTCATTAATAAATTAACGAAATGAACATGTAAGCTGAATGAAATTTGTGCATTCTACAATGTGTCCACGCGAGACGGACAGAACCTTGAAAAGAACTACAATATACGGATATACGAATTGACGCCATAAACAGAAACCAAAGTTATAGAACCAGCTCCACGTTTTTACCGAAGACTTCGCGGTATAACTGTTCGCGTTCCACGGTGATCAGCCGCCCGACGGAATCGGTTGCCGCATCGAGACAATCGGCGCAGGTGAGGATCTGGTAGAGAATGGCGTTGTCGTTGCCTTTATGGGTATACTCGCGCGGATAGCCGCCTTTTTCGTCGTACCAGAGATGGTGGTAGAGCGCCGCCTCGGCGTATGGTCTTGTGGAATCCCATTTGCTGAGGAGCTCTTAGCCCATCTGTGGGTGGAGACGGATCAGATCAAAGAGAAAAAGTACATTGCATCATTGGAACCGTATATTGGAGATATTCTACTGGTTGGAATTAATTATGATAAAAAGACCAAAAAGAATGAATGCCTGATAGAAAAGGCGTAAATGAATAAAAAGGCAAGGCAGCATATCACAGGAAATCCTGAGGCATGCTGCCTTATTTTGCCAGGCATATCAATAATTGGTTCAAAAAGGATACGTTAGAATACCACTACCAGCAGCATCTTATACTGCTCTTTTCCATACACTGCATGCGGGTGTTTTGCCGGCATGACGATGGATTCGCCTTCGTGGAGTTCGTATTTTACGCCGTCGATGGTGATTTCACCGGTTCCGTCGAGGCAGGTGACGAAGGCGTCGCCGCCGGACTCGTGGGTGCTGATTTCTTCGCCTTTGTCGAAGGCAAATAAGGTGATGCTGACGGATTCATTCTGTACCAGTGTTTTGCTGACGATCTGGCCTTCCTGGTAGGAAACCTGATCTTTTAAGACCATAACCTTGGCTTTATTGATATTTTTCATGATGCTCATAGTTCATAAATCTCCGTGATAGAATGAGAACGTGTCTGAAAAAATTCCCAGGCACGTTCTAAAAATGTGTGATTAAGATGAGATGACTCATCAGTGTCGGGCGTGTATAGAAATGGAATCTGAGGTCCGTTTTCTGATATGCCCAAATTCAAAGATATTTTTGTCTGAACATATACAGTATACGTGGAAAAATGAAAGAAAGCAAGGGGTTTTCTTTATTTCCCGAAAAACAATTCCATATCGTTTTCAACGGTATCGATTCCGGCGATGCCGAAGTTTTCAACGAGAAGAGCTGCAACATTTGGGCTTAAAAATGCCGGAAGTGTCGGGCCGAGGTGGATGTTCTTGACACCGAGCGACAGCAGTGCCAGAAGAACAATCACAGCTTTCTGCTCGTACCAGGAAATATTGTAGATGATCGGCAGATCGTTGATATCGTCGAGGCCGAAGACCTCCTTTAATTTCAGTGCAATCACGGCAAGAGAGTAGGAATCATTGCACTGGCCGGCATCGAGGACGCGCGGAATGCCGTTGATGTCGCCGAGGTTCAGCTTGTTGTATTTGTATTTTGCACAGCCGGCGGTCAGAATCACGGTGTCTTTCGGCAGTGCCTGTGCAAAATCAGAGTAATAGCTGCGGCTCTTTGCACGGCCGTCACATCCAGCCATGACAACGAATTTTTTGATCGCGCCGGATTTCACGGCATCGACGATCTGGTCTGCCAGGGCGAGTACCTGTGCATGGGCGAAGCCTCCGACAATGGTTCCCTGCTCGAGTTCCGTCGGCGGTGCGCAGTGCTTTGCCTGTTCGATGAGCAGAGAGAAATCTTTTGTCTCACCGATGACGCCGTCGATGTGCGGGCATCCCGGATAACGAACCGCTCCGGTTGTGTAAATACGGTTTTTGTAGCTGTCCTTCGGCGGCACGATACAGTTCGTCGTCATCAGAATCGGGCCGTTGAAGGCTTCAAATTCTTCTTTCTGTTTCCACCAGGCGTTACCATAATTTCCCTTAAAATGTTCATATTTTTTGAACGCCGGATAGTAGTGTGCAGGCAGCATTTCGGAGTGGGTGTAAACATCGATGCCGGTGTTCACGGTCTGCTCGAGCAGCATCTCGAGGTCGCGCAGATCATGGCCGGAGACGAGAATACCCGGGCGGGTGCCGACACTGAGATCGACGGTGGTGATCTCCGGATTGCCGTAAGCGGAAGTATTGGCCTCATCGAGCAGTGCCATTCCCTGCACGCCGTAGGAGCCGGTCTCGAGTGCGAGAGCCGTCAGTTCCTCTGCGGAGAGGGAATCGTCGAGCGTTGCGGCGAGAGCACGCTGCAGGAAGGCATCGATTTCCTCGTTTTCTTTTAAGAGAACATTGGCATGGCTGGTGTACGCGGCAAGTCCTTTCAGACCGTAGGTGATGAGCTCGCGTAAAGAGCGGATGTCCTCATTTTCCGTGGAAAGTACGCCGACGGTTACTGCTTTTGCGGCAAACTCATCGGTTGTGCCGTTCCAGAGGGCGGCTTCCGGCAGAGCGGAGCAGTCGGCAAGCTGAGCGAGAAGCGCTTTGGTCTCAAGCGTTGCCTCAATTCGTGCGCGGATCGTATCATCATCAAAGTTCACGTTTGTGATGGTCGTAAACAGGTTTTCGGTGATGAGATGATTGACGCTGGCATCGACGGTTTTTCCTTCGCGGCGAAGCTGTGTCGTCACGGCGGAAAGTCCTTTCGTCGTCCAGATCAGCAGATCCTGCAGCGCCGCTGTCTCCGGGCGCTTTCCACAGACACCGGATTTTGTACAGCCGGAGCAGCCGGCAGTTTCCTGACACTGGTAGCAAAACATATTCTGTTCCATAAAAATAGTTCCTCCTGTAGGGTATTTTCGAGGGGTTAAGCGCAGAGGGAAAAACAGATCTGCGCGGAGTTTCATAATTTACACGTACAGAATATCGGATATAACAGGAAAAGTATGTGGTTATAACCACGGAAAAATACTTTTTGTGTATATTCGTTTATGAAAAATAAGCATTTGAAACGATGAAACGGTAAAAAATTTACGCTGCGGTACCGCCTAGAGAGACGGATGACGCAGCGTAAATTTGTTTTTATGAAATTCGAGGATTCCCTCTTTCTGCATTTTTCCGAGTTCTTTGGAGAGGGCGCTCCGGTCGAGGTTCAGGTAGTCGGCGAGGCCCTGGCGGTCGAAGGGGATCGTAAAGGTGTCGGCGCCGGTTTTGGCAGACTGCGCGGAGAGGTAGACCAGCACGCGCTCGCGGATCGTCTTTGGTGTAGTGCAGAAAATGCGGTTGGAGAGGGTAAGATTTTTCTGCATGGAGATGCGGAGCATGTTACTGCGAAGCTGGGACAGCCATGCATCATCACCATCGGCGGTCTGGTCGAGGTTTCGAAGATTGAAAAAGAGAACCGTCGAGGCTTCGGCTGCCGTGACATTCACCATCATCGGCTCCCGACAGAAGGCATACGTTTCGGCAAATACCTGGCCGGGGGTGATCTTGCTTAAGATACTGCGGTTGCCCCAGAGATCCGTATTCTCCACGAAAACGCTGCCGGACAGCACAATCCCCAGTTCGGACACGCGGTCACCCATGTGATAAATGGTCTGGTTTTTCTCAAACGAACACGTCCGCAGCCACCCGCTCGAAACAAGAGCCGTCCGCCCGGTTTCCGAGATGCCATGAAAGAGCGGGAGAGAAAACACCTCGGCCGGAAAAACAGCATCAGCCAATGATTTCATACTGCAGCATCTCGTATTTCAAAATACTGCCCTCCATAATTTCCGGCGGCAGCAGCGCGCGGGCAACCAGTTTCGTTTCATTGTACTCCGGTTCGATGTCATTGCGGCGTAAATGCGCGTAATCACCATCGATGGCGACTACTTCGTAGGTGCAGGATAACATAAGAAAACAACCTCCTTTTTCTTTACATGATACCTATTATACCGTGTGCAGAAACGGATGTCGATGGAATTTTTAATGCCGGAAACAAAAGTCTATGCTATACTTACAGCAGGGTATGACAGAAGAGAAAGGATGGAAGGTAGGATCCTGGGGGAAGAACATGCAATGGCAGGTTCTTTTTTTCTAAGAAAAAGGGAGAAAAGGTACATTTTAGAAAGGCCCTGTTTTCTCTATAATAAAGCCATAAAGTTCAAGAGATACGAAACCAGAACAGGAGGGAGAAAATGAAAAAGGGCAAAAACAAAATAAGAAAAATCTGGAAGGATTATAAAATGATTTACCTGATGATCATTCCAGATGCCGTGTGCGATCCTGGTTGCACTGTTCCTGAATGAAATCCGAAAGAAAGCGGTGAAACGTGTTGTACAGACCGTTATCACCTTCCCGCATTTCATGGGTCGTTATGGCAGGAATCCTTACAGGACTGTTTGGATCATCTGGAGCAATCAACGGAATCCTCACTTCGATCGGACTGCCGTCGGTATCACCGATCTCCAAAGCATCTACATTCTGGGAATTCATCTGGGCATCTGACTGGAATCGAACCAGCGGCCTTCCGCTTAGGAGAGCTCCATCGCCAAGAGGCAGACCAAAGGTACTTGCCATAACCAGGTTACTTCCTCCTTTGCGCCATATTATCAAAATCTCTCTCTGCAATTATTTTTGCAGAAGAGAATTCAACCTCTATATAACGAAACGCTGAGAGCCTGTTTTACAGTGGGGTACGACAAAAAATTTAAAAATTTTTCGAAATATGTCAAAAAAGCCCGACAAAACAAATACTTCAACAATCTCCAAAACCAGAAAATACTTCTGATCTTGCAGTGTATCCGTAAATGTTTTGCCGGGCTCTTAGTGATTCCAGTCAGGTTCAGCTCCTTGACAAACTCTTGCTGTCTGGTGCGTTCTTGATGGTTCCTGCCAAATCCAACGCTTACTACAGACAGCTCATTCTATTCTGTTATGATCCCTGATTCATCATCTTTCGGGAATACGTCCGCATCCTGGACTTTAATTGTTCATCTCTGATGTGGATCGGACGAACCGACACCATATCATCCTTTACAAATATCTCCAATGTACTGCGACATTTTTTGCACTCCACTTCTGAATCGCTTTGTGCGCTCTTTTCAATAAATGCTCCACATACAGAGCAGTGTACATGCCATTTAATAGCACCTGATCCCATATAGGCTTCCTCCTTTAAGCAATAAGATATTTCTCCATTTATTACTCAACGGACCAAAGGGAAATCAAATCCGCCTTATGAGCATCATGCCATCCATTCCGTAAGTGCCAAAGCTACACGAACAGCACGATTTCTATTCTGATCAGATCTGCTTTGTCGATCTGTGCATCCTTTTTTATCCTTTCACCAGCTACCACTCACTCTTTCCGGTATAAAAAATTCCGCTGTGATTAATTAACATGATATTTCAATAGTTTCAAATACATCACCAGTCAGATCACAGATGTCCTGGATCTGAATCTCGGTATCATTAATCCGTAAGTGGACTGATGGATCAAAAAATTCTACGGTTCCAGATAATGTATGGTACTGACCAATTAATGGATCCTTCCAGGATTTTTGAAAATAAGTTGCCTGTATCTTCATTCCATATGCCAGGATTCTTAATTTCATATCCAGCTCATTTTTCTTTTCCTCAGATAAATCTCTTTTTGGTTCGTAAATGATTTCCTGTTGCCGGATCGTTTCATCCAGTCCACGAAGTGCCGCAAATGGAGCAAACTGTTTTGCCCTGCGTCCTACATCCATGGGATGCCTCCTGGAAACCGGTCTTGGTAAATATAAATACGGTTGATATGCACTTGCCAGCACTTTTTGCACCTCCTCTAAGCACGGTGACCACCTATTTGCTCGTTGCGTTCTCTATAAGTAGAACACTCTAGCAGGTTGGATCCCCGCATGATCGCATTCTTCCCATAACGCTGCTTTACATTCAATACTGCTTCCTGTAAATGCCGTTCCTTATCGGTCTGTTTGGGATCATCAAACAGGCTGTACTGCACATAACTTTCAGGAGCAACCCTGTTCGCACACACCTCGATTCTTCGGATTCCGGTATATTTGTCTGCAATCCTGAGATATAAATCTTCCACTGCATCTATGATCTTTTTGGAACTGTTACTTTCTCTTTCGAGTTTTACGGTTCCTTTGGATGCCTCATGCTCATACCTGTGGTCGTATGCAATCCATAAGGTGATAGAACTTGTCACCAGTCCCTTTTCAAACAGATCCAGGACCAGGTTGTCTGTCATTTCCCTTACGATTACAAGTGCATCTTCGAAAGAATAGTTTCGCATCAGCACCTGACCATTTGAAAGGCTGTGCTCTTCCGAATGATAGTTCTTGATGTCACTCATCCGGCATGTTTCATAGCCCCATGCATGATCGATCAACAGCTCTGCATCAATCCCAAACATCTTATACAGCCAGTCTTCGGATCTTAAAGAAGCCATTGCAATATCGCCCATCGTATGGATTCCATAACCGGCCAGTTTTTTTTCAGTCCGGGATCCAATCCTCCAGAAGTCACTTAATGGTTTATGATCCCATAGCTGCTCTCTGTAAGAGAATTCATCCAGGATTCCAATATGGTCATCCACATGCTTTGCTACGATATCCATTGCGATCTTAGCAAGATACAGATTGGTTCCCACACCTGCAGTTGCAGTGATGCCAGTTTCCTCCATGACTGCCTGCATAAGCTTTACCGCCATTTCTTTTGCAGTGAGATGATAAAGCTGCAGATAGTTTGTCACATCAATAAAACATTCATCGACACTGTACACATGAATATCTTCTTTTGAGACATACCGCAGATAGATTCCATAGATCTTTGCGGAATAATCCATGTACAGCTGCATCCTCGGCATGGCTGTAATGTACTTCACACAATCCGGTATCTCATGGATCCGGCACCGATTCTTGATGCCAAGAGCCTTCATAGCCGGAGTGATTGCCAGACAGATTGTTGACTTTGATCTGGTCGGATCTGCAACCACCAGGTTTGCTTTAAATGGATCCAGCCCACGTTCTACGCATTCCACAGAAGCATAAAAGGACTTCAGATCAATACAGATAATAGAAGTCTGATCCTGACTCACATTGCCACCTCCCATACGTCTTTCCTCTTTTTGTAACATGTATCCCATTTTGACTATCAATGACTGTGTATCCTTCCTGTTTTCTTCAAAATATAGGAAATTCATTTCACATATTCGTTGACAAAAGAGGAAATATTGTATATCTTATAGGAAAGATATTTCCCTTATCTGTGATTCACATTATGGGAGAGATATCTCCCTTTGTCAAGATTAATTTTTGATTTTTAGGAAACACATTTCCCGTTTTGCCTTGAGGCGGCTAATGAAACTTATAAGACAAGGCTTAGAAAGAGGTATGTTTATGACATTCGGTGAAAAAGTAAGATCATTAAGAAAAGAAAAAAAGATGAGTCAGCAGGAACTGGCCAGCATGGTTGGCGTTTCATATAGGACCATTCGATCCTGGGAAGTGGAAGGACGTTTCCCAAAACAAAATGTTCTGTATCAGAAACTGGCAGATGCATTACAGTGTGACGTTTCTTATCTCATGAGTGAGGATGAAGCTTTTATCACAGAAGCATCCGAACAGTTTGGTAACCGTGGTGCCAGACAGGCTCAGCAGATTCTGGAACAGGCTGCAGCTATGTTTGCCGGTGGATCACTGACAGACGAAGATAAAATAGCTTTTATGGATGAGATCCAGAGCCTTTATCTGGATTCCAAAAGACGTGCAAAGAAATTTACACCGAAAAAATATCTGAAAAACCAAGAGGAAAAATAATAGAAGGCGGGATTATTGTACACCTAATCTGTTACCTTATAGTTACAAGGATATTTCTGCCCTTTTTATTTTTTACTTTTGAGGTGATTTATTTGAGAAACACTTACATTTATACAGAAACAAAGAAATTAATCAAGAAATATGGCACCAGGGATCCCTTTGAGATCATGGATCAGATGAACATTGCTGTCGGGGAAACTTCCAGATATAAGACACTGAAAGGATACTGTTTTATGAGCTGTAAGACGATTTATGTCATGATCAGCAGTTTCCTTTCTGAAGAAGAAAAGATGATTGTTGCCGCCCATGAATTAGGGCATATCATCCTGCATCGTTCCCAGCTGAAAATGGCTCCAATGCAAGATGATACACTCTACAATATGACGGATAATACAGAATACCAGGCCAATCTGTTTGCTGCCGATCTACTGATTGAAGATGAAGACATTGAAGAGATGGTTCAGAACGAAGACCTGGATTATTTCGGACTCTGCAGTTCATTGAATGCGACTCCGGAACTCATGAGCTTTAAATTATACAGCCTGACAAAACGAGGCCAGGCTTATCATATGCCGATGGAGATTCAGAGTAATTTCCTGGCAAAATAATAAAGGATAAGTGTATTCTACAATAAGAAAACTATAGATTTATCTCACTGAAAGGGGGATTATTTATGTCAAAACATCATATAGAAAAGGTAACCTGCCCTTCCTGCCATCATGAGGGAGATTTTGAAGTCTGGGACAGCATTAATACTGTACTGAATCCTGAAATGAAAGAGAAGGTACTTAATCAGTCTATTTTCCTTTATACCTGCCCGAACTGTGGAGAGACCTTTCGTTTAAACTATCCTACACTCTATCACCAGATGGAAGATCTTGTCATGATTTATCTGGTTCCTGAATCAGAAGTAGAGAAGACATATGAAATGTTTTATGGAGAAAATGCTTTGGCTGATTATCGTACCGAAAAGTACTTATACCGGATTGTGACATCAGCAAATCAGCTCGTTGAAAAGATCCAGATCTTTGATGCAGGTAAAGATGACAGGGTAATGGAACTTGTTAAATTACTTGCGACAGATTCTATTCTCAAAAATGATCCCGATATAGAATTTGATGAACTGCGCTTTGCTGTCGACGACGACGGAACAAATATTCTTGTAATCATTAATAAGGGTGAGATTACTGGTGCAGTTGACATTGACAATATGTATGAATTTGCTTCTTCACACTGCAATGATTTCAAGGATCTCCGCGATGATGATGAAATAGTTATCAATAGGGAGTGGATCCTTAACAAACTTGCCGAAGCAGAAAACGAATAGTATATTTGGTGGCTACACCCCCAAGCCCCTGTAGAATAAATAACGCCAGTACTGGATATCAAAAATCCCGCA